>OBZW01000106.1_pt1 | contig 87780 bp, 80 predicted proteins | sample 1477021 | NCBI WGS metagenome assembly OBZW01 (sample SAMEA2580262, study PRJEB22360) | human gut metagenome | biome: human gut; feature: human-associated habitat; material: faeces | place: Denmark | collected 2008/2010
CGCTGGGGCTGTATATGCCGCTTTGTTATGCTAGAGTGCGCTTACTGCTTCTTAAAAAACCGATGCCGGATATGCGGGGAAAAACTTGATCTCCAAATCAAGTTTTTGGAGAACCCAGCGCGGGAAATCATCAGATTTCCCGTGATGTGTTCTCCGTACCCGCATATCCGGCATCGGTTTTTTTAGAAGCAGTTAGCAGCACGGGTGCATAACAAAGCGGCATATACAGCCCCAGCGCCTTCCCGGCATCCCTGACATAGAGCGTCCCCTTGCCATCCCGCTCTCTATTCCAGTTTAATCATCAAAGATTCCGCACCTTAAATTCCCGCTGCGCCTCTCGTTTCTGATCTTTCTTCGCAATATCTTCCCGCTTGTCATACATCTTTTTCCCCTTAGCCAGCCCGATCTCTACTTTTACCAGACTGTCGCTGAAGTACACTCTGAGCGGTACAAGGGTGTTGCCTTGTTCTTTCATCTTTCCAAACAGCTTATTTATTTCGTTTTTATGGAGAAGAAGCTTTCTTACCCTGAGAGGGTCCTTATTGAAGATATTGCCTTTCTCGTACGGGCTGATGTGCATGCCATAAATAAAGATTTCCCCGTTTTCGATGCGGATGAATGCTTCCTTGATGCTGCACTGGCCCATACGCAGGGACTTTACCTCTGTCCCGTGCAGGACAATTCCGGCCTCGTACTTCTCCAGTATAAAATAGTCATGATATGCTTTTTTGTTGTTGGCAATCAGTCTGCCTTCCGTTTTTGCCATGGCACTACTCCCTCTATAAATCCTCTGCTTCACAGAATTCAAAATCAATGGTTCGCTGCAGGCGGTCTGCATCCAGTACCCTCACCCGCACCTTTTGTCCCAGTTTATATACCTTCCGGGTATGCTCTCCCACCAGTTCATACTGCTCTTCCCGGTAATCATAGTGGTCATCCCGCATATTTGTCACATGGACCAGTCCTTCTATTGTATTCTCCAGTTCTACATAAGCGCCCCATTTTGTAAGCCCTGATATGACGCCGTCGAACTCTTCTCCGATTCGGTCCCTCATATATTCCACTTTTTTCAGTTTCACTGTCTCACGCTCCGCTTCCTCTGCGCGGCGTTCGCATTCGCTGGACTGTCTGGCCACTTCCGAAAGAATCGTATTGTAATGCTCTTCCCGCTGCGCATCCATCCTGCCCCGGATATTCTCTTTGATAATCCGGTGAATCTGCAGATCCGGATACCGCCGGATCGGGGAAGTAAAGTGGGTATAATATTTTGCTGCCAGGCCAAAGTGGCCGGTGTTCTCGGGCGTATACTTTGCCTGCTTCATCGAGCGCAGAGCCAGACGGCTGATCAGCGGCTCCTGCGGCGTTCCTTCCACTTTTCCAAGGAGTTTCTGAACCTCCTTGGGCCTGATCTCACTGTTTCCCACATGGATGTGATAACCGAAATTATTGATAAAAGTACTCAGTTTCCGGATCTTTTCTTCATCTGGCTGTTCGTGGGTACGGTACAGGAAAGGCAGCTCTCTCCAGAAATACTCTTCTGCAACGGTTTCGTTTGCCATCAGCATAAAATCTTCGATGAGCTTTGTTGCCACATTCCGGTCATAGGGTTTGATGTCGACTGGTTTCCCATTTTCATCCAGGATCATCTTGGTCTCCGGGAAATCAAAGTCAATAGACCCCCGCTTTCTGCGTTTCTCACGCAGTACGCCTGAAAGTTCCGCCATCAGAAGAAACATCGGCACAAGCTCCTTGTATTTGCTGCTTTCCCCGCCATCTAATATGGACGCTTCCTGCTCCTTTAGTATCTTCGCCACACTTGTATAGCTCATGCGCTCATCGACCCGGATCACAGTCTCTGCGATCTCGTGATCAACTACTTCTCCGTTTTCATTGATGGTCATAATGCAGCTGAGCGCCAGCCTGTTTTCTCCTGCGTTCAGGGAGCAGATTCCGTTGGACAGCTTATGGGGCAGCATGGGGATGACTCTGTCTGCCAGATAAACGCTTGTCCCCCGTTTCAAGGCCTCCCGGTCCAGGGCGCTTTTCTCCTGAACGTAATTCGAAACATCGGCGATGTGGACGCCAAGCCGGTAAAAATCCCCTTCTTTTGTAAGAGAAACCGCATCATCCAGATCCTTTGCATCTTCTCCGTCAATGGTCACCATCTGCCAGCCCCGCAGATCCATTCTGCCGGCCATATCAGCCTCGCTTACTTCTTTTCCCACACGCTCTGCCTGATTCAACACCCGCTCTGGGAACTCCACGGGCAGGTCATATCCTTTCACAATGGACATAATATCTGTCCCCGGGTCATTAATGTGTCCTATAATTTCAACAACACGGCCCTCCGGCTTCATGTCCTGGCCGCCGTAGGAGGTCAGTTCTACCACCACCTTGTGTCCGTTCATGGCTCCTTTGTCTTTTCCCTCAGGAATATAAATATCATTCAGGACACGCTGGCTGTCCGGGCGCACAAATCCAAAGCTTTTGCATTTTTCATACAGGCCGACTACTTTCGTCGTTCCATGCGAAAGAATACGCACAATCCTGCCTTCTTTTCGCTTTCCGTCCGCTCCAAGCCTGCTGTCCGCTTCCTTCGTGACCACGAACTCCACCTGATCGCCCTGGAACGCGCCCCCAATGTTCTCCTCAGGAATAAAGATATCCTCTTCTTCCCCTTCCTGTATCACAAACCCGAATCCCCGGGCATTGGCCTGAAATACACCGGTCAGGCGCCTGGCCTCTCCCTTCGTATATTTTCCTTTTTTGGACACATGGATCTTTCCTTCTTCCTCCAGTGAGTCCAGCACTTCCTTCAGCTCACTGCGCTGCTCTTTGGGGATCTGAAGGACAATCGCTATCTCCTTGATCTTCATCGGTACATACATATCGTCACAGATAAAATCGTAAATGACTTTTTTTCTTTTTTCAAAATTCTGGTTCATATTCTCACCTTCTTTCTATTACTTTGGAACTTTTCTATAAAACAAAGTGGGCAAGTCCACTCCAACTTATATATCAAAGTATGCAAGCCTCTCACTCATGAGAGGCTTGCACACTTTGGCGCTGCCGCGATACCGCCTTGCGGCTATATACTTTATCGCGGCGTGTGCATCCCCCGGAGGGTTATTATAATATAGGAAATTCCAGCGGAATTTCCTATATTATAATAAAAAACACTCTATATCTGTATAGAGTGTTCAATCATCTTATCTTCTTAGTTAAATACACCCAGGTTCAAAACCAGTGCCAAAACCATAAATAAAATAGCAAGGAACTTTGTGGACTTTACAAGAGCACCTTCCATTGAACGTCCCTTATTCTGTCCCCAGTAAGTATCAGCCGCCCCGCTGATCGTCCCAAGTCCGGCCGACTTTCCCTCCTGAAGAAGGATAATTGCTGAAAGAGCAATACAATCTATTACAAATATAATTGTTAATATTATTTTCAAAATATCCATTCTTTTACACCTCCTGCGGATAAACCACGATCATCTTACCACAATTGGGAAGATTTTGCAACAACTTTTCATAGCTGGCTGCCATTTTACAGATTGGATTTTCCGGTTATAGTTTATGGGCAGAAGCAATTTCAGTACGGCAATTTGTACTTCTAATTAAAAACTGCTGCGACATGCCTTATTCGGTTATGTTGCAGCAGCTTTACTACTTTTCTATTATCTTCCCAGCTCTTCCTCTATCCTGAGCAGCTGGTTGTACTTAGCAACACGCTCTGACCTGCACGGAGCCCCGGTCTTGATCTGTCCCGTGTTAAATGCCACCGCAATATCTGCTATAGTCGTGTCTTCAGTCTCTCCTGATCTGTGGGATATAATCGCATTATAGCCCGCCTTCTGGGCCATCTCAATGGCATCAATCGCCTCTGTCAGTGTCCCGATCTGGTTTACTTTTACAAGTATGGCGTTAGCCGCATTCTGCTCAATTCCTTTTTTCAGCCGTTCAACATTCGTAACAAACAAGTCATCTCCCACCAGCTGAATCTCATTCCCCAGTCTTGTTGTCAAAAGTTCCCATCCGTCCCAGTCTTCCTCATCCAGCGGATCTTCAATAGATCGGATCGGAAATTCCAGTGATAAGTCTTCATAGTACTCAATCAGTTCCTCGGCAGAGCGCACGATCTTCTGTCCCTGCATCCTGCTTTCTCCCGGGAATTCGTATTTTCTGAAATCCTTATTATACAGCTCTGACGCTGCAACATCCAGCGCGATCTGAATGTCTTTCCCCATCTCATATCCAGCCTTCTCCACCGCTTCTTTCAGGAATCTGAGCGCTTCCTTTGCGTCCGGCAGATCCGGGGCAAAACCGCCCTCATCGCCCACGGCCGTACTCAGTCCGTTTTCTTTCAATAAGGCTTTTAGTGTGTGATAAATTTCTGCACACATGCGGAGCCCTTCTTTAAAGCTGGGCGCGCCAACCGGCATGATCATAAACTCCTGGATATCCAGTGTATTGTCCGCATGCGCCCCGCCGTTCAGGATATTCATCATCGGAACCGGAAGTTCGCGGGCATTGACTCCTCCCAAATATCGGAACAAGGGTACTTTCAGAGCGTTTGCCGCCGCCTTGGCCGCTGCAAGCGACACTCCCAGAAGGGCATTTGCTCCCAGGTTCTTTTTATTTTTGCTGCCGTCAGCCTTGATCAGCACTTCATCAAGAGCTGCCTGATCAAATACATTCATACCGATCACGGCTCTTGCAAGCTGGTCATTCACATGTTCCGCAGCGCGCTGGACACCTTTTCCGCCGTAGCGGTCTTCTCCGTCACGCAGCTCCACTGCCTCATATTTTCCTGTAGATGCTCCAGAGGGTACCGCTGCGCGTCCTACCGTATCCTCCCCTACGAGCACCTCTACTTCAATCGTAGGATTGCCTCGGGAATCTATAATTTCTCTTGCGTATACGTCTCGAATTGGTAAATACTGATACATATAATCCTTCCTCCTTATGGGAACATAGTATTTCCAAATATCTTGTCTTAATGCGTTGACTTTTCATATTCCGGGCGTTACAATTCGGATAGAGTGAGAGGCTGTTAATTTCAAAATTATGTACATTACGGGGAGCATACAGATGAAGGGTAAACTGAAGCATTTTCTATTATTGACATGCAGTACACTGATTATGGCTGTCGGTACTTACTTTTTCAAATTTACTAATAATTTTACATTCGGAGGCATCACGGGCCTGGCGGTTCTGGTGGCCAAAACCGGATTCATGTCTGCCAGTGATTTTACCTTTGTCATGAATATGATACTGTTGGTCATAGGATTTATCGTGTTAGGCCGTAAGTTCGCGGCTAAGACTGCCTACTGCAGTATCCTGCTTTCTGTAACGTTATCCGTTCTGGAGCGTGTTTATCCGATCACCCATCCGCTGACAGACCAGCCCATGCTGGAGCTCTGTTTTGCCATTGCACTGCCTTCTCTGGGTTCTGCTGTATTGTTTAACATCGGGTCATCCAGCGGCGGTACGGATATCATTGCCATGATACTGCGAAAATATTCCAGCTTTGATATTGGGCGCGCGCTGCTCATCACCGATATCCTTATTACCATCGCAGGCTGCTTTATGTTCGATATAAAGACAGGGCTTTATTCCTTCCTTGGCCTGGCAATCCGCTCATTCATGATCGATACATTTATCGAAAGTTTTAACCTCTCCAAGTATTTCAATGTCGTATGCGATGAACCGGAACCCATCTGTGATTTCATTGTAAATACTCTGCACCGCAGTGCCACCGTCTGTCATGCACAGGGCGCTTTTTCGGGCAAAGACAAGTATATCGTATTTACGGCCCTTAACCGTCCCCAGGCAGTAAAGCTTCGTAACTTTATTAAGGAAAACCAGCCGGAAGCATTTATTCTGATTTCGAATACAAGTGAAATCATCGGAAAAGGATTTCATAATATATAGTACCCAAAAAGTTCAATAAAAGGAGACTTCAATGAAACATCTTGTGATTGCCGAAAAACCTTCTGTGGCCAGGGATATCGCCAGAGTCCTGCGCTGTACAAAGAAGACAAACTCTTATATAGAAGGAAATGAATATATCGTTACCTGGGCGCTGGGACATCTCGTCACCCTGGCAGATCCCGAACAATATGGCGAGCAGTATAAAACCTGGAACATGGACACACTCCCCATGATCCCTAAAGAATGGAAACTGGTGGTCATCAAACAGACCGGAAAACAATTTCATGCGGTCAAAGAGCTGATTTACCGCAAGGACGTATCCGATATCATCATTGCAACCGATGCCGGACGCGAAGGCGAGCTGGTTGCCCGCTGGATTCTGGACAAAGCGGGAAGCAAAAAGCCACTGCAGCGCCTCTGGATTTCATCTGTAACAGATAAAGCTATCCGGGAAGGTTTTGCGAACCTGAAACCAGGGAAAGCTTATTACAACCTTTACAGAGCCGCTATTGCCAGGGCGCAGTCCGACTGGGTGGTGGGCATCAATGCTACGCGGGCGCTGACCTGTAAATATAACGCACAGCTCTCCTGTGGACGTGTACAGACGCCTACGCTAGCCATGATCGCCGCACGCGAAGAAGAAATCCGCAGTTTTAAGCCACAGCCTTTTTATGGGATGAAGGCATCTGCCGGTGGAATCACGTTTCTGTGGTGCGACAGCCAGGCCGGCTCTTCAAGGACATTTGACCAGGAACGGATTCAAAAGCTTTATAAGCAGTGCGGCGGTGCACTTGAGATTACAGAGGTCATAAAAAAGGATAAAAAATCCTTCTCTCCTGCGCTCTACGATCTGACAACACTGCAGAGCGAAGCGAACCAGCGTTTTGGTTTTTCGGCAAAGGAGACCTTAAACATCATGCAGCGCCTGTACGAAAACCACAAGGTACTGACCTACCCAAGGACGGACTCCCGCTATCTCACTTCCGATATGACGGGGACACTAAAAGAACGCCTCAAGGCCTGTGCAGTGGGCCCTTACAGTAAGATTGCAGGCCGGCTGACCATGCAGCCCATTAAGGCCAATAAATCTTTTGTGGACAATGCTAAAGTCACAGACCATCACGCCATTATTCCTACAGAACAGTTTGTACAGCTGGATCATATGACAAACGAGGAGCGAAAAATATACGATATGGTTGTGCGGCGTTTCCTGGCCGTTTTATCCCCGGCATGCGAATATGAAGAAACCTCACTAAAAGGCAGGATTTCCCAGGAGGTGTTTACGGCCAAAGGAAATGTGATCAGACAGGCCGGCTGGAAGGAAGTATATGAGGCTGGCTTCGAAGATACAGATGAGGAAGAAGCGGAAGAAATTTACATCACACAAACGCTCCCGAAAGTACACAAGGGACAGAAACTGCAAGTAAGCAGCCTGAACATAACAGAAGGAAAAACAAAACCTCCCGCATATTTCACAGAAGGCACACTGATCGCCGCTATGGAGAATCCGGTCAAATATATGCAGCATAAGGATAAGACGCTGATCAAAACACTGGGCGAGACCGGAGGTCTCGGAACCGTTGCAACACGCGCGGATATCATCGACAAACTGTTCAACAGTTTTCTGATAGAAAAACGTGGCAATGAGATCCATATCACAGCCAAGGGTAGGCAGCTCCTGGAGCTGGTACCCGGAGATTTAAAAAGCCCGGAACTGACCGCTGACTGGGAACTCCGTCTTCAGGCAATCGCCAAGGGCAAGGAAACAGACCGGCACTTTATGGATGAGATTGAGCATTACACACAGGCTTTGATCCAGGAGATTAAAACCGGGGACGGAAAATTCCGGCATGATAACCTGACCCGTACTAAGTGCCCGGAATGTGGAAAATATATGCTGGAGGTCAATGGCAAACACGGCAAGATGCTGGTCTGCCAGGACAGAGAATGCGGACATCGTGAGACCATTTCCCGCCGCACCAATGCCCGCTGCCCGGTCTGCCACAAGAAAATGGAGCTGGTTGGCAAGGGGGATGGACAGCGGTTTGTCTGCTCCTGCGGGCATAAGGAAAAACTAAGTGCGTTCGAAGCCAGACGGGCAAAAGAAGGCAAGGGGGCAAGTAAGAAAGACGTGAATAACTATTTGAAAAAGCAGGCCAGGGAAGTGAAGGAACCGGTGAATAACGCTTTCGCGGATGCATTTTCAAAGCTGGATATTCATTTATAGTGCCCTTTTTTATAGGCAACTGATCCGGCTGCACTATACCGGTGTATGGATTTTTGACTTACGCCAAATTGTTTATTGACATTATAAATTATGAAGTATGATTATAATTAAAGAAGGCTGCGAGATAGATAGTAGTCCTCGAAAATAAGTAACTTACTGTTATTTATTATTCGATGTACTACTATCTATCCTGCAGCATTTTAAAATGTATTTAAATTATTACATAAACTTTTCTTTCCTAATGGAAGAAATGATCCCCGATCTGGATTCCATAATCTCCATTCCCAAAGTAAAGGCAGTCCCCGATTGGATTAGATCCGGCAATTGCGTCTGCTGCCGCCTGCATAGCAGTATCGGTGTACCCCCCGCTCGCCAGCACGCTGTCCAGCCAGCCCGTCATAGCCGGCCCAAACTGTCCCGACTGGTAAATAACCTCTGAAACGCTGTTCGGATATACCCCGCTGCGTACCCGGTTCATAATAACGGCTCCCACGGCAACCTGTCCTTCATAAGGCTGATTTCCCGCCTCACAGAAAATAATTGCTGCCAGCAGTTCCTGGTCTCCCGCTGCCACGGGCTGTGCCACAGCCGCTGACGCTGCTGCCGCCTCGGCTTCCTCAGCCGCACGGGCCTCTTCTTCAGCCGCACGCTGAGCCTCTTCAGCGGCGAGCCTTTCTTCTTCCTCTTTCCGCTTTTTCTCTTCCGCTATCTTTTTCTGTTCCTCCTCATAAGCAGCTTTTGCTTCCTTTGCTGCTTTCTTTATCTCTGCTGTTTGCTCTACCGGAATGCTTTTTACGGTCTCTAACAGTAATGTATCTCCTTCCTGTTTATCTGCTGTATCAATTGTAACTGCCACAGGCATCTGTGAAGCCGCCTGTGTAGTAAAGCCAGCTGTGAATGTCATACACACCGTCACTGCTGACAATACTGTTATAAATTTTTTACCCTGTAACATATACTTGACCTCCTGATTTGTTGCAATATCTTTAAGTATTCTTAATAAGCTTGTAATAAAATATATGCTTTTAATTTCAAACTTATTACAGATATTACAAATTTGTTACAAAAGTCATTCTAATACAAAAAATGAAATCTGTCAACTTTTTTATTTCTTCCACAATCAGGTAAAATTGGGAGGAGGATTTTCTGGTGGAGGGACGCCTGTCTGAAATACGGTGAGGGATGCCGCCGGGAAGCAGGGGAGGGGGGCTGAAAGCAGCCCGTTGCGGAGTCGCATATTTTTCTTTTAACCACGCTTATCCGCATAACCATTATAAATACGCCGCCCCCGCCAGCGCCTCCTCCGGAATATGGAATGTTTCTTACGACTGGGTAAAGCCCAGCTGTGAGGAATCGTGACAGGACTCTTTTGGATGCGTCTTTTGTGGTGTAACAGCCGCTTCATCAAAATGAAAGCCAACATATGAATTGAAAGCAGGGCCTCCAGCCCTGCTTTCAAGCCGACTTATACGGGAATGCATCCTGCATTCCCGTGTTTGTCGGCGGTATTCATCATGTTGGCTTTTATTTTGATTAGCGGCTGTTACACCACAATTACGCATCCAAAAGAGTCCTGTCACGATTCCGCACAGCGCTCCTTAGCCATCTCCCTAAACATTTCAATTTCCAGCAGCTCGTTCATATTCAGGATTACTGCATCTGCGCCTGCATCCATGAATCTGCTGGTTACTGCCTCTGCTCTATCTTTTTTTTCTGCCTCCGGCAGTGCGTTGTATTCAGATTCTGTCAGGCCCATTTCTGAGCTGCCTTCTACTACTCCTATGGTATAGACGCCTGCATTTTTTCCTTCTTTGATGTCAGATATGGTGTCTCCTACCTTGATGACATGATCTATGGATTTTACTCTGAGAACTTCCATGTTTTTGAAGATCATATATGGGTAGGGGCGCCCTGCATTTCCGACGGAATTGGGGCTGAACCATGCATCCGGTTCGTATCCTGCCTCTCTGGCTTTTGGCACGACGATCTGCATCATTTCGTCTGTATAACCTGTGGTGGAGCCTATTTTGATTCCCAGTTCACGCAGCCTGGCTGTAGTTTCCAGTACGTATGGCTTGGGATCGGCAAATTCATCCAGTATTCCCAGTAATTTATCTTCAAAGGACGCATATAATTGATCGATATCCGCCTCTGATGGGGATTTTTCGTACTTCTTTTCCCATAATCCACGGATTCTTGGCATTTCCAGCATTGTTTTAATATGGTCTCTTTTCAGCATTCCCATTGGCTCTCTTACCTCGTCCATTGTGGGCTCAATTCCTGCCTGTCTGAATACCTCGGCAAATGCTTTTACCGGTGCAAAACAGCCGTAATCTACCGTTGTTCCCGCCCAGTCAAATATAACTGCCTCTATATTTTTATTCATGGCTGCTCTCCCTCAGAAATTCCGTTATAATCTCCATCAGTTTCAAAATGTCGTCTCTGTATATCTCTCCGATATTACCGATACGGAATGTATCCGCCTCTGTTACCTTTCCGGGATAAATTGCATATCCGCGGTCTTTGATGTATGTATACATTTCTGTAAAAGAAAACGTGTGGTTCTCCGGATAGCAGAAAGTTGTGATGATTGGCCCCTGATGTTCCGCTTCTATATACGGATGGATTCCAAGCTCCGCCATCTTTTCAATCAGAAGCCTGTTATTCTCGGTATAACGCCTGCTTCTTGCCGGGATTCCTCCTTCTTCCTCCATTTCCTTCAGTGCTTGTGAAAATGCCAGAACCACATGTGTTGGGGAGGTAAAGCGCCACTTTCCGTCTTTGTTCATTGTCTCCCATTGGTCGTATAAATCCAGTGAAAGGCTTCTCGCTTTCCCTTTGCTTGCAATCAGTTTTTCTCTGTCTGCAATGATAAATGAGAATCCCGGTACTCCCTGAATGCATTTGTTCGCACTGCTGATTATAAAGTCGATTCCCCACTCGCCTATAGGAATATCCACTCCTCCAAAACTGCTCATTGCATCCACTATCATCGTACGGTTTCTTGCTTTCACAGCCTTAGCGACTGCTTCAATATCATTGAGGATACCGGAAGTTGTCTCACTGTGAACCATGGATACGTGGGTAATGGATGGATCGTTGTCGAGAATTTCTGCAATCTTCTGCGCATCCGGTACTTTATAGTAAACTTCATTGTACACAACGTGACAAATACCAGCATGCGCTGCGATATCCGCCATTCGTTCGCCGTAAGCGCCATTGGCAATAATTAACAGCTTATCGTCATTTGCTATCACACTGGTCAAAACCGCTTCCACGCCAAAGGTTCCGCTTCCCTGCATCAGGACAACCGTATACTCCTCCTCAGAAACATGTGCCAGCTCCAGAAGCTTTTTCCGAATATCCTGTGTAATTGATTTATAATCATCATCCCAGGTGCAGTGATCGATCAGCATTTCTTTCTTTACACTGTCTGTGGTCGTCAGCGGACCCGGAGTCAGCAATTTGTAATTCTTCATTTTATAAATCTCCTCTCAATCTTTGTATCTTCTATCAGTAAAAATCCAGACTACGGAAATTATAGCAGTCTGTTTTTTAATAAACAATCAAATAGAATTCAAGATTTTGTAAGAAATTTGTAAAATCGTAATTGTAAAACAATTCTGAAAACGGTAGGCAAAGGGGGCAGACCCCTTTGCCTACCGTTTCTATTCTCTCCGTTTTCCAGTCAGTTCTTTTGCCGTTATTTTAATAACTGACACAATTGTGACAAGCCGCTCGGTAAATTCAAAGTCTTTTCCCGTCTGGCATTTCATTAGTATACTCAATGCCTCCATTTTCTCCTGCGGCTCCTCCACAAACTCGGCCACACCTTTTCCCACCAGGCTGGCGTATCGGAATCCATACTGGCATGGGACTCTTCCTTCTATTAGTTCATGGTCACAGTCCAGTTCAAATCCTACATTAGGGTTTTTTCTTAGCAGATCCAGCTTTTTGCCCTCTAGTGCTGCATGGATATAAATTACCAGGTTATTGTCTTCGTATGTATATCCAAAATTCATGGGCAGCATATAAATCCCATCTTCATCATACATGGCCAGATGTACGACCTTACATGTATCCAATACATGGAGTATCTCTTCCCGGCTCTCAATTTCACGGTCTCTTCTTCTCATTCGCGGCATTATGTTTACCCTCTCTTTCATCAAATATATTTTATCATACCATAAACTATAGTAGTCTGCACTCAATATTCATGCGTAAAGAGCTCCAAGGCCCTATCGACAGCAGATGTATTTCATGATATAGTATCGTTGTCAAGTTGGGAGACATGACATATACATAAGAAAAATGAGTGAGGTTTTTATGAAGCGGGACAGTCTAACTACGAATCAAATCACGGAAGGTGTCATCTGGAGACAGCTTCTTCTTTTCTTTTTTCCGATTGTATTCGGTACATTTTTCCAGCAGCTGTACAACACCATTGACACCGTAATCGTGGGGCATTTTGTGGGGAAAGAGGCTCTGGCCAGCGTGGGCGGGTCTTCCGCACAGATTATTGCCCTGATCGTGGGCTTTTTCACTGGACTTTCCTCCGGTGCTTCTGTTGTAATCGCACAGTTTTTCGGAGCACAGGATGAACGATCTGTGAGGCAGAGCCTGCATACGGCCTATGCTTTCTCAATCATGGGAAGTATTATAATCAGTATTCTCGGCATTGTACTTGCTCCGTCCATGCTGTCCTGGATGCACACCCCTGCCGAAATCATGGCTGATTCTATTCTGTATCTGCGCATCTACTTTGCGGGCATTCTTTTCGTCTTTATTTTTAATATGGGCTCCAGCATCCTGCGCGCGGTTGGGGATTCCAGACACCCTTTGTATTACCTGATTATCTGCTGTTTTCTGAATATCGTACTGGATGCAGCCTTTGTAGTCATCTTCCGCATGGGTGTACTGGGTGTGGCGCTGGCCACCTTCCTTTCCCAGGCTTTCAGCGCTGCTCTTGTCACGCATAAACTGATGAAAGCGGAAGGCATCCTCCGGCTTTTCCTCCGCCGGATCCGTTTCCACGGCTCTGTAATGAAATCACAGCTCCGCATCGGAATCCCCGCCGGTGTTGAGGCCGTTATGTACAGCATTACCAACGTCATCATTCAGGCTGCTTTGAACGGTTTCGGCACCGATACTGCGGCGGCCTGGTCTGTATTTGGAAAATTAGATGCTGTTTTCTGGATGGTCAGCAGCGCATTCGGCATCTCCATCACCACATTTGTGGGGCAGAATTACGGAGCTCGTAAGAATGGCCGGATCCGGAAAATCACCCGCGTCAGCCTGGGCATAGATTTTTTGGTCTCCGCGGCCCTCGTCGTCTTTCTGATTGCGGCACGGGTCCCCTTGTTCCGGCTGTTCACCACGGATACCGAAGTTATACGGATCGGTACTGAAATGCTTTTGCAGGTGACTCCGTGGTATATTACCTTCGTATTCATTGAGATCCTCTCCGGTTCTCTGCGCGGCATCGGGGATGTAATCATTCCTATGATCATCACCCTGTGCGGAGTCTGCCTTCTAAGGGTTCTCTGGATCGTCGGCGCCCTCAAAATCCAGCCCACCATATCGGCAATTATCTTCAGTTATCCGATTACGTGGATTATGACTTCTATACTATTTATCTGCTATTACTTCTATAGAATAAAGAAGATGAAAATATAAGCACAAAGGGGATTCAGAATAAAAGTTCATGCCTGTCAGAATTATTACGATTCAGCAGATTGGCGGTATATAGCCAAGCTGAATTGCCTTAGTGACGGCTTCCACAATAGAGGAAACCTCCAGCTTTTCAAAAATATGCTGCAAATGGTTCGAAAGCGTTCTTTCACTGATAAACAGCTCATCTGCAGCACATTTTCGTTTTTTTCCGCTGCTCATGATCTGCAGTATCTTCCGCTCCATCCCCGTTAAATCCTCGATGATCAGGCCGCCTCTTTCCTCAGGAAAACAGGCTGCACCCCCAAAAACGCGGATTAAGGACGCGACCAAATCATCGGGACTGATATTTTTATTCAGAAATCCGTTGATTCCATTCTTTTTCGCCTCATGCCTGTACACAGGCAGGTCGTACCCCGTTAGTATCACTATTTTTACCCCTGGATTTGATTTTCTCAAGTATGCCGCGGTCTCCAGACCATCCGTATCGCTAAGGGTGCCGAGGTTGATATCCATCAGGACGATGTCAATATTCCGCTCCCGGACGATCTTATCCAGCCCGTCAATATCCTGGGTCGAATAAAAATGTTGGATCTCCTTATACTCATCCAAGGCCACGGAAAGACTTTTTACAAATAATAAATGATCATCAACTAACAAAATATTGATAAGAACCCTCTCCTTTCATCGGAATCCTAATGTGTATGCAGATCCCCTGCGGGGCGTTGTCTGAAATCTGCATCGTGCCTTCCATATGATTTACCTGCTCTGCGGCAGAAGCGATCCCTTTATGCTTCCCTTTGTCTGCAGAAATTAATGAGTCTGCATGGGCGCTTCCATTATCACTGATATGAAGTTCAATCATACTATTTTCCTGTATAAGCGTTATCCAGGCCTGATTCCCGTCCGAGTGCTTGTAAACATTGGCCAGCAGTTCTTTCAGCAGACGATAAACCAGTAATTGATAAGGCTCCACAAGAAATAAAGTATCGTCACACGCAAAGGATACCGCAATATTCCGCTGCGGAAAAGTCTGCGAAACATCCTCTATCAGATTTTGATAGTTCTCTTTAGCGGTCAGGTTTTTCAGTAAAACGGGATGATAATCCTGCATCTGCTCCCGTATATGGATATTCAGCTTATCCAGCGTTTCGATGATAAGCTCCCGTACTTCGGGCCGGTGTGCCTTTGTCGTCATATTTTTTATGGAAAGCAGATCCTGCAGCACATCATTATGAAGAAAATTCGCGAACTCTGTTTTCAGCAGTTCCTCTTGCCTAAGCTGAAGGAGGGCAGCATTGTATTTGCTCTCCTTGGCCATCTCACTTTCACCTTGTTTTAAATTCCTTCCCAAAATGATATTACACATATATAGGATAACAAACAAAACATTCACTGCGATCATTAGTTCTTCATACCCCCAGCCTGCAGACAGAGTGATCAGAACAAACAAAGACAGGGACATACCTAAGATTCCCAGAACCTGTATACCGCTAAATACGGTTGAAATCGGGTAACTGCTATGCTCCTTTCGTATAATCCCGTGGACACTGATAAAGAATAGAAGCATAGGGAGATATATTCCAAAATTTGAAATATGGTTTTTAATATCTACCGTTGTAATGAAATAAATGAAAAACGATATCCCAATAACTGCAGCAGAAAACAGGATACATTTCCATTCGCTTTTTAACACAAACACAGCCCGTTTCCAATGAACGATGATGATAAACAAACAGCAGAGCCAGCTCGCCAAAAACTGCAGCCCATACAAACCGGCATAGATCCTGTCCGGCATGCAGATACCGGCGATCGAACCGATACAGGTTCCCAGCAGTATCACGTCGACCGGCTTTCGGAATCGGTAACCGCTTCCCTGGAATAGAAACATCAGGAAGAATTTAACCGAAACGAAACATATAATGGGGCTTAAGGCGTTGTAAACAAAGCTCTCCGCCAGATCTTCCTCTAAGGAAAGAAGTACATACCAGCCGTCCATGGCAAGCAGGCCGCAGAAGAGGGAGAGGACTTTATTTTCTTTGATATTACAGGCACTGATATAAGTCATATCTATCAGCAGCAGCGAGGAGAGCAGTAACGGGATTCTGCTCTCCAGCTCTGTCTGTCTCTCGTTCAAATGCCAGCTCATATAGAGGATAAGCAGAATATAGTTTACCAAAAATATCCGCTGCAATACCGTATTCTTCATCTTTGCCCTCCTTTGTTTTTCTCATTATAACATGGTCCCCGCCATTTCTACGGAATTATTTAATACAGGCTAACCGGAAGCAGGTACGGACAGTAACAAGGTAATAAATCAAATAAATAAGCGCTGTCACTGCCACGGCAATTACAACCGGAACAAATTGAATCAGGGTGTCGCCAAGCAGATTTTGCATTAACCCTGTCTTATATACTGCTGTCGCAAAAATACAGTCTAACAGGCCAAGACCAAATGGAATACTAAAAAAGGCCAGCACCTGTTTCCTGATAATCTTTTTTATAAACCTGCCCGTATACCCCATTTTAATCAGAATGTCATAGTCGGATTTTGTATCGGCAACAGCTGAGATATTGTTAAAATACAAGATACTTCCGGCCGCGATAAAGAACAGAATCACAAGAAAACCAATCAAAAGGAACGTGGAGCTGTTCAGGGAAAACAGTTCGTTTACCCTATGTGAATGCCCTTGTAAATAGGGGCTTCCTCCAAGTAAACTGCTGATTTCTCCATACAGTGCTTCGTTATCTTCTATCGCTTTCCCATTCATACTTATCACTTTAGCCATTGGTTCATCAGCCGCTCTGATCCGGTCATACATTTCGTCGCTCACAATTAAGGTTCCAATACTATTTGCGAACGACAATGGATTATCAAGCGTTACCTTTTTTACCGTCAGAGGTGCCTCCTCCCCTCCTATTATTAACGGATAACTTTTCCCAGCCTCCGAACTGTCCCCGCCTCCAGGCTGATACTTTACTAAAATACACTCCTCATCCGTCAGTCCGGGCAAGGAATCGATCACACCCTCCCTGCCCTGTGCACGCAGCAATGTTACATAGTCTGTGTATGAGATACATTCAAAGCCTGGCTCCCGTACAATCTTTTCATTTTGGGCATCACCTTTTGCAGAACCGACGCCATATTCCACAGGTAGCACGGAAGCAGAAGAAGCCGCCTTATAGATCTCTGTCTGCGTAAATATAATTGTTTCGTCCGGTGCATACCTGCTGACAATCCGCTTGACATTATCCAGCTGAGTCTCCTCTTCCATCCTGAACTCAATTTCCGATGGAGCGATACGGGATACTGCGGCGATTGGATAGTATACCGTCAGCGCCATAACCCCCGATACCGTTAAAACAGCCGCAGAAAGCAATGTCAGCATGATTAAGGTCTTCGCGTTAGAGCGGATGCGGTATATAAAATTTGGTATCGTAATGATTCTGGTTTCTGTGTAAAACGCCCGTTTGTTCCCTTTACGTCTTTTCATTACATAAGGCAGAAAGGATGAAATAAAAAATATAGTACCCATTACAACAAGCATTGCAGTCAGCATACCAACCGGATAAAAGCCGATAGAATTCCAGACGGACTTTGGGCCTCTGGTAATATCCAGCGCCAGCCCATAGCCTGCTATTATCATTACAATTCCAAGCAAAGCAGGCAGACGGCGGCATTTCAAATTCTTTTCCGCTTTCTTTTCAAAGCGTATCATTTCCATAAGAGATGCCTTATAAAGAAATCTGGCATTTGATACTGTTAAAACACAAACGACCAGCACAATAAAGCAGGCCGTTTTGATCATGGCATTTGCATTAAAAAACGGGATCTGTGAACCGTCCACCGCGAGTTTCAGAAGCGCAGTAATTCCGCTTACAATCGCCTTATGTGCGGCTGCTCCTAAGATGATTCCTGCCAGATAAGCACCGCAGCTTATAAAAATATTTTCAAAAGTCAGCAGGCATAATATGGAAGACTTTCGATACCCCAGTAATGCGTAGACACCAAGTTCTTTTATACGGCGTTTTAGAAAAAAGTGATTCGAATAAGCCATATAAACCACCACAAATGCCATTAAAAATATAGAAATCATATTGCACATGGACTCTACCCGCCCGTCCGCTGATATTTTATCAAGCATGACCTGGTCCATTGAAAACGAAGTAAATGCGAAGAATACTGTAATCACCAGGGAAACAGAAAATAAATAGAGGGCATAATACGAAACATTTTTTGTCAGGTTTTTATAAGCTGCCGCCAAGGTATTCATTGCCTTTCCTCCTGTCTTCTAGTATCGAGCTTAGCTGCTTCCGCGGAGATAGAGTCATAGAACTCCTGTCTGCCGCCGCGTTTGAACAGTTCCCGGATGATACAGCCGTCTTTAAATATCAAAATACGGCTGGCGAAGCTCGCAGCGTAAGTGTCATGGGTTACCATGAGTATTGTAGTATGCAGTTCCCGGTTCGCTTCCTGCAAAGTATTCAGCAATTCCGTAGCCGAATTGGAATCCAGCGCCCCCGTAGGCTCATCGGCAAATAAGATCTCCGGCTGTTTCACAATCGCCCTTGCTGCCGACGCCCGCTGCCTCTGGCCGCCGGACAGTTCACCCGGATATTTATTCAGTTGTGATGCTATTCCAAATCTCCCAGCCAGGTTCCACACCATACTTTCGATTTGTTCCGGCGGCAGTTTCATTAGAGTAAGGGGAACAGATATATTTTCCCGGATGGTAAGACTGTCCAGCAGAAAATATTCCTGAAAGATAAATCCCAGATTGTCCCTTCGAAAATCAGCAGCGCTTGTGTTTGCCAGTTTCTTTAAGTTAACGCCTTTGATCCAGATATTCCCGCTTGTGGGCGTATCTATGGTAGAAAGGACATTCAGCAGGGTGGTCTTCCCCGAACCAGAGGCGCCCATAATGCCGACAAACTCCCCTCCTTCTACGCGAAAGGATACTTTATTCAGGCTTGGGTACTGCGCCTTTTCATAGGTCTTCGTTACATCTTCAGCCACTAATAATGCAGTCATTGTGAAATCTCCTTTTACTTTTAATAAGTGTATAATACAAGCGCGGTAAAAAAAACGAATGAGTAAATCAGGCACTTTTTGTGTGGTCCGCCCATTTTCAAAAAAATTATCTTGCGGGTGTTTAAAAAATCCTAAAAAACGGATGCGGCGCCCTCCCTTAAGAAAGCGCCGCATCCGGGCTTTTTTCTGCTGTTTTTTTGCCTTGAGCTATCCGTCTTTTCTGAATTTCAGTGCATACATAGGGCCAAGCTGTGAGTAAAAGAAATCCAGTGTGACCTCATATTTCTCCCCATCCATCAGAATGACTGCCGGTTTCTCCCTTTGCAGAAATTCCAGCTTAATCTTATTCTTCCTGCAATAATCTTCTATTTCCCGGCAAAAAGCCTCCGCTCCTTTTGGGCATTCATCCAGATCAACGACCAGGTATCTGCCTTTGACAGTTCTGCCATTCAGCTCTTTCGCAATTTTCAATACAGAACGGTAATCCAGTATCCAGCAGACCAGAACCACTGCCGCATTCACCAGAATGATGTGCCGCCAGGACTCCGACACTATAAAGGACAGCAATACAAAGCCGACAGCGATCAAATCGATCCAGTACACAGCTGCCGCCCCTTTAAACCAGCTGCTGACCCTTCCCTTCTCCGGCAGGTAATGTAGCCAAACCAGCAGATTACCGATCACCATATATCCTGCCAGGGCTGCGGGAATAAATGGCAGTATCCTGCCCACCTCGTTCATATCTTTTCTAAGACTCAAAAACAGCGCAGTACTCGCAAAAAGAAGCAGCCCCAAAAAGCATCCCTGATAAATCTTCTCTCTTGTCTCTTCAGAAATCCTGTTTTCTTTCATAACAATCCCTCCTTAATCTTGGCTCTTAGTCCTTTTAAATATTTCCTTGAAATATAGGTAACGTCGCCATTTGCAAATTCTGCAATCATAATCCCACCAGCTGACGGCTTATAGACCTCCACTTTCGCCATATTCAGAAGCACCGATTTGGATGCCCTGACAAATTCCGGCGGAAGCAGTCCCTCCAGCTCATAAAGACGCTTCCTCGTAGAATAAATATCCTCCCTGGTATGGATATACTGTACCTCCTGCATAGATTCGATGTAGTAAATTTCTCTGCACTTAATCTGATAAATCTTATCGTCCTTGTTGCAGGTTAATATCAGAAACTTATATCTTTCCTGTTCAATAAACTGAGCCAGCCTTTTCGTACTCTCGCTTTCCTCATGCACGCGGATCCTGGCAGATTCTTCCGTCTCTATCCCTACTTTTTCGATCTCCACCTTCATATCCGTTTCCTCCTGCCTTTAATTGAATTGTTTCCTTTTCTGTATTTATCTTATCCAAAATAAAAAAGAAAGTCTACAAAAAACCGGTCAGTGGCTCTTTTGGGCAGGTAAAAGGCTGCCATTCGGGGACTTGAATCCCCGAATGGCAGCCACATCTTATTTTATCCTCTTCTCATTATAAAAATATTTTACTTGCCTGACTCCTTATTACCGCATCCGAAAGATCGGGCTGATCTTTTTATAAATCAATAATACAATCAGGGATACCAGCACACCCTTTAATAAGTTGAACGGCGCCACAGCAAACATAACGAATGTGGTAAGACCAGTAATACTTGCATTAATAGCCGATCCCATATCCACCAGCGCGTCAATCGGCATCCCAAACGCTGCCGCATATGCCGGAAGGAGGATAAAGGCATTCAGTACGCATCCGATCGCCGTCATAAAAATAGTCCCTGCGGTCAGTCCGATAATTGCACTTGATCTAGTGCGCTTTTTCTTGTAAATCAGTCCTGCCGGCACACATAATGCACATCCGATTAAAAAGTTTGCAGCTTCACCGACACCGGCGGTGATCGTCCCATTAATCACCAGGTTTAACAAAATCTTTACAAGCTCAATCACGGCTCCTGCCAGCGGCCCCATTACAAAACATCCTACCAGTACCGGAACCTCACTGAAATCAATCTGATAAAATGCGGGCGCAAATGGAAGCGGGATTTCGAACAGCATCAATACCGTTGCAATGGCTGATAACATTCCGATCTGTGCGATTGTACGGATTCCAATTTTAGATTGTGACTTTTGTACTACATTACTTTCTGTGTTCATAGTCGTTTCTCTCCTTTAATTATACAAATGATTTGAATTGAAAAGAAAGAAAATCTTCATGGAGATCGTGTCTCAGACATAATAAAAACCCCGGATGATAATTCCGGGGTTAAGATTACGCTTTTACGGCATCAATTTCTTCTCTCATCCAGACTTTACTGTCGGTACTGGAATTACACCAGTTCAACCGCTGTCATTATGGCAGTGGGTCGCGGACTATACCGCCGGTTGGGAATTGCACCCGACCCCGAAGAATTCATTCTATTCTATAGGTTATTATAACCCATTGTATGTGGTTATGCAAGCAGTTTTTTTGGTCAATTTTACCAAAAAATTCACGTAAATCTTTGTATCTCGTTATAAGTAATCTTCGAAATGTCGTAAATTTGTCGTAAATGTTGCTGTGAACTCTGCCGTAAAAGCTATCAAAAATTCGGATTTATATCTGCAGAAATCAGATTACAGCCCTCTGTTTTTCCTCTTCCATTGGCTTCTTATTTAGTTTTTTCATTTGCTGGCGGATACGTTCCGGGTTCACTGAGTCGTAAACCTTTAAGATCATTTTAACATTTTTGTGGCCCATGATATATTTCATTGTGCTTGGATCAACTTCAGCTTCAGCCATCACTGTACATCCTGTATGCCGGAAAATATGATTTGAAATTGTAGGAAAATCTTTGCCGGTCTTTTCCTTGTACCTATCTACTATGCTATATAATGCCTTATTGATGTTAGTTGGATACATCGGTCCTCCTCTTTGGTTAACAAATACAAAGTTTGAATATCCATCCACTTCACGCTTTGAAGGATTTTTCAATGATTTTTCCCGCAGCTTTTGAAATGCCCGGTATACCTCATCTGTCATTGCCAGCATTTCCAATGCGGGATGGGTAATCTTATGGACAATCTGAATTGTCCCATCCTCATAGCCTTCCCTGCTTAACTTGTTGTAAAAAGCTTTTATATCTGATTTCACAAGATCAATTGCCTTCGTCCTTTCCAATGGGGAATCAGCAATATCCTTTTTAAAATAATATCTATAATTTTCGTAGGTTGATGGTGCAAACTTTCGAATCTCCAAATATTTTCGAACTGCATTCGCCAACGTTATTTGAGCTCCGCTGATACTGGTATGCTCCCTCAAATACTTTTCGATCTCTTCTTCCTTTTCCCGAAGAGAAATATCAGGTGTTTTATAAGGCGGCATCCGGTCAGAAGAACTAGTGAATCATCTTCTAATCTGCCATTTGCTTTGATGAGATGATGTGTGGGCATCTTGGCTTTCGTCTCAATCCTGCCGGAAAGTGCTGCTACTATAACAGCCGGGCTGTAAAAGTTTCCTATATTATTCTGTATGATAAGAGCAGGGCGTAAACCGCCCTGCTCCGATCCTACCACTGGTTCCAGCCGTTTGATGATGCCAGGGTGTCGGGGACAAAAGTGGCATGCTATGAATTCAGATACCTTAGCAGACCTGTCATTGCGCTCAACCGTATTGATTCCTACGATGAGGTGCAGGTCACCTTTCATTACAACAGACACGAAGACAATGCCTATGTCCGGAAAACAATTCCGGCTCTTGATTTCGTGCGCTTATTAATCCAGCACATTCCCGATAAGAACTTCAAAATGACACGTTACTACGGACTCTATGCAAGGCATAGGGAAACGGACAAGGCCCTGTATAAAGCAGTTTCTAAGTCCAAGTACCATCTCCTGCGGAGTTTTACAAAATGGCGCAACGACATTCTTCTGTCTTATGGCTATGCCCCTTTGAACTACCCCAATTGCAGACATGAAAGGGCAATGGCGAAAGCCAAATGCCGTTCCGCTTGATTTTTCCACCTGTCTGTACCATACTTAATTTATTAACAGACAGGAGGTCTTAAAAGCAATGGAACAAAAATTCATAGAGGAACTCAGGCTGGATTGCTTAATTTAACCGCCATCCGGCGCTTTGCCGCTGCAACTCCACCATCCGGCGGTAAAGGCCGTTCTTTTTCATCAAATCCGCCGGGGAGCCTTCTTCCGCCACCTGACCATCCGCCAGGACAACGATTTTATCGGCTGCCTCCACAGTACGCATCCGGTGAGCGATCACCAGTACGGTCTTTCCTGCCAGCAGGCGGGAGAGCGCCCCCTGAACCTTCGTTTCGTTTTCCACGTCCAAGCTGGCAGTCGCTTCGTCAAGGAGAACAATGGGCGCATCTTTCAGCAAGGCTCGTGCAATAGAGATACGCTGCCGTTCACCGCCGGAGAGCTTCGCTCCGTTCTCCCCAATGGGAGTATCATAGCCTTTGGGCAGACGATTCGCAAATTCATCGCAGTTTGCGGCTTTGGCAGCAGCCCGCACTTCTTCATCCGCAGCACCACGTCTACCAAGACGGATATTTTCCATCACTGTATCATCAAACAGCACCACGTCCTGAAACACCATGGAATAATCCCGCAGCAGCACCTCCGGGTCTACGGTGGAAATATCCACGCCGCCTACCCGGATCACGCCTTTGGAAATGTCCCACAGCCTTGCGGCGAGCCGGGCGCAGGTGCTTTTACCTGAACCGGAGGGACCTACCAGCGCAGTGACTTCTCCCTCTTTGGCGGTAAAGCTCACATCGTGCAGGACTTCGTTCTCATCATAGGAAAAGCATACATGTTCAAAGACAATATCATGCCCTTTAGGCTCAAATTTTTCCGCACCTTCCGCTGTGGGCGTGTCATAGATTTCATTCATACGGTCAGCCGACACCTGAGAGACAAACAGCTCCGCAATAAGTTCCAGGCTCTGGTCGAATGGGGCATAGACACGAGTGATAACAAGCAAAAACAGGAACAGGAGCATGAAGTTGATGCTGCCGGACAGAATCAAATGAGCGCCCACAATAATGGTCGTTGCTACGCCAAGCCGCATGATGACGCTGGCGGCATTGACAAACAGACCGGTTCCCAGTTCACCTTGAATCGTAACCCGTTCATGTTCGTCAATTTTCTGGTTCAGCCCGTTCAGATACCGTTCCTCCTGGTTCGTGGCACGAATCTCCCGGATGTTTTCCAGTGCTTCCTGAATACCGTCTGATACCCGGACAGCAGCCTTTTTCGTCCGTTCAGCATTGCGTGCGGCAATCCTGCGGCTGCCAAACAGCAGACCAAAAGCTACCGGCACTCCCCACAGGCAGGCGATGGCCAGCCTCCAGTCGTAAACAAGCAGGCAGACGGCTATGACTGCCGTAGAGATGTAAGCGCCAAACAGGTATCCCAACACATGAGACCAGACGTGCTCCATCCGATTGACGTCCCCCATGATCGTCTCGGTTAAGTCTGCCAGATCACGCTTGCCGAAATACCCCAGCGGCAGTTTGCGCAGCCGTTCCGCCAGACCGAGCCGTGTGGTTTTGACCTCATTGTATACCAGCCCATAGGTAGCTTTGTATTGTTGCAGATGGGTCACGAAGGACAGAAGGACAAAGAGAACCAGCAGCCCGATAACACGCGCTGTACCGGGTAGCGGACTTCCTTCCGTCAGTGTTCCCATAAATCCAGACATCACCAGATACAGGATGCTGACGCCGCCCATGACAGTCAAATTGACAATGACCGTCCAGAAAGTACCTTTCTTTGTGTTCCGGACGCCCTGATCAGTCAGGGCATATTTTCTCTGAAACTTCTCTCCAAACATTTACTCCTCCTCCTTTTCGCTGGTGATTTTCCATTGAACCGCCTTGTTATACTCCGCCCACATCCGGGCATACAGCCCTCCGGCGGCAGTCAGCTCCGCATGGGCGCCTTGCTCGGCAATACGCCCTTCTTCTAGTACGATAATCTTATCTGCGCCCACAACGGTGGAAAGACGATGTGCAATCATAATAACGGTACGGCCTTTCGTCAGGGTGGCGAAGGCTTTTTGGATTAACACTTCATTCTCAGGATCAGCATAGGCGGTCGCCTCATCCAGCACCACAATAGGTGCGTCTTTCAGAATGGCTCTGGCCAGTGCGATACGCTGTTGTTCACCGCCGGAAAGGTAGGTTCCTTCGGCGCCGATCTGGGTATCAAGCCCTTCCGGCAGCTTGTCAAGAATATCCTTACACTGAGCAGCCATCAGCGCCCTCATCACCTGTTCCCTTGTAGCTTCCGGGCGGGCGGCCCGGACATTTTCCAGAATAGACGCTTTGAACAGGCGGTTATTCTGGAATACGAAGGCAACCTGTTCCATAAGGACATGGGGATCGATCTGGGTAACGTTTACTCCGCCGACTTCCACTGCACCCGAAGCCGCGTCCCAGAATCTAGGGATTAAACTGGCTGCCGTCGTCTTACCGCCGCCGGACGGTCCTACCAGCGCTACGGTCTGCCCCGATTCCGCTGTAAAGGAAACGTGGGAGAGGGCTGGGTTTTCAGCTCCGTCGTAGGTAAAACTCACGTCCTTAAACTCAACCTTGTTGCTGTGAGGCGTTTGCGGGTACCTGGGTGATTCCAGAATAGGCGCTTCCATCACCTGATTGATGCGCCCCAAAGCGGTACTGGCCAGCATCATACCGGAGGAAACAAACATAATTTTTGCAAGCGCAGTAGAAATGATGGCGGAAAACACCGCATAGAAAACAAAATCGGTGACAAATCCGGCAAAATTGCCGTTTGCCAGTGCGCCCGGGACAAGGAACAGGGACACCGGCACCAGAAACACAAAAGCTCCTTCCGTAAAAGTTAAATTGACCGACTGAGGAACCCGGCATACATCCGCCTGATAATGTTCAGCTTTGCTGCTGTAATCTTCGATAGCTTCCTGAAATGCTTTGAACGAGTAGACCGTCTGCTGAAAGATTTTCACTACGGGAATGCCCCGGACGTATTCCGTTCCAGCCTTGGTCATACGGTCTTGGGCTGCCTGGTATTCCGCCATCAGTTCAGTATTTTTCCCTCCCATCATGGAAAACATCGCAATGACTGAAATTACCGCCGCTGTCAGGCATGCTGCTCCCATCCGCCAGTCAAAAACGAACATCATCACCAGCATGGCTGCAAACAGAACGATAGTGCCTACAATATCCGCCAGATTGTGGGCAAGCAGCGTTTCAGTATCTGCTGCCGCCGCATCCAGCCGCCCGCGAATTAGGCCGGAAGCATTGTAATCAAAAAAACCCAGTGGAGCTTTCATCACATGAGCAACACCCTGTTTGCGGATGTTGGAAGCTGTACGGAAAGCCGCAAGATGGGTACACATCAGACCAGTAAAATACAGGATAATACTGCCTACAGCAAAGGCAAAAGCTATCCAGCCGTACCCCGAAACGTTCTGTGCCTGCGTCCATTCTGGCGCCACGGCAATTAAATCACGGGCCGCCAGCCAGATGCAGATGTAGGGAGCCATGCTAAGAAGCATGGACACCGCCGATAAGGCCAAACCCAGAAAGGCCAGGCCCCTGCGGCTGCCCGCATAGCCCAGCAGGACAGCCACATTGCTCTTTTTTTCTTGTTTCATCGAATAACCTCCTTTTAAATAGTTAGTTTAGACTAACTTTCATGTAAAAAAGATAGGACTATTGTCCCATCAATTTCAGCCAACCAGCTGTATAGAAAGTGCGGAACTGCGCCACATCCAGACGCGCCTGCTCACGAGGCATATCATGGACCACAATTTCAAAAAGCCCGTTGAACATGCCGCTGGCGATGATATGGCAAAGGGATTGGTTCAACTCAGGAATCTCTTTTCCTAACCGGCGAAGCACTTCCATATATTTGAGGGTGTACTCCACTTCAACCTCCACCATATTGTGAATAAAGTGCTCATAGGAAGTCCCTTCCGCCCGGCATAGCAGCAAATTGACCGGCTCTCGATGCTGGCAGATGTAGTCCACCATCCAGTCCACATAATTGCCGGAGGATTCCCCCATGTGCTCCGGCTGCTCTTCCTCCGGCAGTTCGGCAAAGTTGGTCTGCGCTTCCATAAATCTTCCCATCAGGGCGGTGGCGTGAGGCTCTACAATGGAGGCGAACAGCGCCTCCTTGCTGGAGAAGTAGCCGTAAAAAGCTCCTGTGGTTACTCCGGCATGTTTTACAATCTGCCGCAGGGAAGCCCCAAGGAAGCCCTTTTCAGAAAACTCTTCCATAGCAGCCTGCTGAATTTTTACCAATGTGTCCGGTGTTTTTTCTTCCATGCTCATCTCCACATAACAGTGATATATAACAATGTTATAATATAGCATATCGATTCCACTGTCAAGATAGATAACGATTTTTTTTATCTCTTACGGATTCTCAGCAAACGGACAGGAGTTGAAAAGGCAGTCTGATTTGAATTTTTTAGTTTCAACGAATGGCTGCTCTATAGCTACGCCTTCTGATCACTCCCAAGTACGTCAATAATCTTATGACTTACAAGTGCCTTAATATTCGCACGTCCCTCTTTCAGGTAGGCTCTTGGATCAAATGCAGACGGATCTTCTGCCAGCACTTTTCGTACCCCCGCCGTGAACGCAAGCCGCAGGTCTGAATCTATATTGATTTTACACACTGCCGATTTCGCGGCCTCACGCAGCATATCTTCCGGAATCCCTATAGCATCTGCCATCTTCCCGCCGTACTGCTGTATCTCACGCACATACTCCTGGGAAACCGAAGAAGCTCCATGTAAAACGATTGGAAATCCTGGAATTCTATTCTCTATTTCTTTTAAAATGTCGAAACGCAGCTGCGGTTTCTGCCCAGGTTTAAATTTAAATGCACCATGGCTTGTCCCGATTGCAATTGCCAGAGAATCAACACCTGTTCTTTTCACAAACTCCTCCACCTGATCCGGATTGGTATATGCCGCATCCGCCGCCGAGACATTGACTTCATCTTCGATCCCTGCAAGCTGTCCCAATTCACCTTCTACCACGACACCGTGTGCATGCGCATATTCTGCCACTCTTTTTGTCACCTCAATATTTGTTTCGAAATCATGATGTGAACCGTCAATCATAACTGACGTAAACCCGCCGTCAATACAGGATTTACAAACTTCAAAGTCTGCGCCGTGATCCAGATGCAGTGCGATCGGGATATCATTCACTTCTAAAGCTGCCTCCACAAGCTTAACGAGATATGCATGGTTGGCATACTTTCTTGCGCCTGCGGATACCTGCAGAATCAACGGCGAATTGAGCTCACCCGCCGCCTCAGTAATCCCTTGGATAATTTCCATATTATTTACATTAAATGCTCCTACAGCATAACCGCCTTCGTAAGCCTTTTTAAACATTTCTGTTGTTGTTACTAAAGCCATTCTCTTTTCCTCTTCCTTTTCTTTTTTCAATGATTATTCATATAGTGCAAGATGTACAGGTATTCCATTTTGATACGCCGGCTTAGCCTCACCTTGAATCAAGGGAATCAGGTAGTCCATCATCTTTTTTGTAACATCATTTCCTTCCTGATTGATAAAATCTTTTGGAACTGTCTTTTCCTCGTTGGACACACTGCTGACTGGTACGGCAGTATATTCTATTTCATACGGACTGTCATTTTTTCTGACAATAGCTGCCATCATACCACCTTCGCCATCCAATGCACACTGACAGGCTTTCATACCAAGCATTCTGGATTCCTCCACATCAGTTTCGCTGGAGATATGTCCCGCGCATCTCTGCATCAGGTTCAGCTCGATGGAACGCACCTTGCACCCTATTTCATTTCGCACAAGTTCTTCCAGTACTTTTGCGGAACCCGCAATATAACTATGCCCAAATGCATCTACTGCGCCACTCTGTACCTGTTCTGACACATAACGTCCATCTTTATCCTTTATCCCTTCACTGACGGCAACTAAAACAGAATTCTGGGTTTTAAGACATTTTTTTACATCTGTAATAAAACGCTCATTATCAAATGCCGGCTCACATAAATAAATAAGATCCGGGCCTTTTGCCCCATTTACCCTTGCAAGAGCAGAAGCTGCGGTCAGCCATCCCGCATTTCTTCCCATTATTTCAACGATTGTCACAGCTTTTGCAGCATACACATGACAGTCTCTTTCCAGTTCTGCAATTGTGACACCTATGTATTTTGCAGCAGAACCAAAGCCGGGGCAGTGGTCCGTACCAACCAGGTCATTATCTACTGTCTTCGGTGCGCCTACGATTGTAATATCATTGATTCCTTTCATACTGCAGTATTGGGACAGTTTATCAACCGTATCCATGGAGTCATTTCCACCAATATAAATAAAGTAAGCTATCTCATGCTTCCTGAAAATTTCAATAATTTTTTCAAACTGCTCCTTGTCTTTCTCAAGATCCTTCAGCTTCAGCCGGCAAGACCCCAACGCCGCTGACGGAGTCTGACAGAGCTGCTCCATATCATGTGCGCTCCTGATTTTTTCTCTGATATCAATAAAGCGTTCCTCCAGCACTCCCTGAATTCCGTTTTGGGCTCCCAGTACAGCATCCACCATATCACTTGTATATGCAGCCGCAATGACGCCTGCCACTGTAGCGTTAATTGCCGATGTTGGGCCGCCTGACTGTGCAACTAATAAATTTTTCATGTTCTTTCCTTAACTCCTTTTTATGAATCGTTACTATGCACGGCCTAAGGGCTGAGAATAGTAACTAAAAATCCCCTATTCCACAAACAAACTAATCTCATTCAAAGACTTTCTTTCGGGGCTTTTATGCAAAATATCCTTGGGAATCCCCAGCGTCATCATCCCTGCAAAAAAATAGCCTTCTTTTTCAAAACCAATTCTTTTTTTCAGTAATGCCTCAATCTCCGCTGCTGCATAATTTGCACTTGTCAGCCAGCAGCTTCCATAGTGCAGGTTTACTGCCTCAAGAGCCATGTTCTCCATGGCAGCTCCTATGCTCTGCATTCCTGGATTCGTTTTCATAACAAGCTCCTTTAAGCTTTCATCTGATTTCCCGCACAATTTTTTTTCAAAGTATCCGGAGGGATAATATGTTTTCGCAAATGTCAGAATCACTACCGGGGCAGTCCTGATAAACAGTGTGAAATTTTTACAGAATTTTTCAAAGCGTAATGCTTTCTCTATATCTATTTCTTTCATCTGTTCTACAATCTCCTGATTAGCCGCAAAAATGGTACTGCAGAGTGCCTCTATAATTTCCCTGTTTTTCAGAACAATAAAATACCAATTTTGGCAGTTCTTTCCTGACGGTGCCACTCTTCCTGCATCCAGAACCCTCTTGATATCCATATTTGGAATATCCTGATCCTTGTAGCTTCTAATACTTTGTCTGCAATAAATCACTTCGTCAAAATTCATATCTTTCCTTTCTGCAGAACATTTGTAACAGTTCAGGCAGGCCTAAACTGTTACGAACATTTACCGCATATATTCGTAAAATCCTCTGCCGCTCTTGCGTCCAAGCAGCCCGCCCCGTACCATTTTCTTCAATAGCGGTTCCGCACGGTATTTCGGATCGCCCGTCTCTTCCTGCAATACTTCCATAATTGCCAGGCATACATCCAGGCCAATCAAGTCCCCAAGGGCAAGCGGCCCCATCGGATGATTTGCCCCCAGCCGCATGGCCGTATCAATATCTGCGGCAGAAGCCGTACCGGCAGCATAAATTCCAATTGCTTCATTAATCATGGGAATCAGAATCCGGTTTACTACAAAGCCGGCCCCCTCTTTGATTTCTACCGGGACCTTTCCGATAGACTCTGCTATTTTTTTTATAGCCTCTACTTGTTCCGGTGTTGTCCCAATCCCTGCAATTACCTCCACAAGACTCATAACAGGAGCGGGATTAAAAAAATGCATTCCTATAACAGGCCTTTCCAAGCCCTGAGAAATTTCCGTAATAGACAAAGAAGAAGTGTTGGTCGAAAATATGGCAGATTTTTTACATATTCCCTCAAGCTGGCTGAACAACTTTTTCTTAATGGCCAGATTCTCAATGGCTGCTTCAATAATAAGGTCACACTCCCCTGCCTTCTCTATCGTTCCGCTTTCAATTTGTCCTAGAATTTTGTCTGATTCTTCCCGTGTCTTCTTCCCTTTTTCAACGAGTTTTTCTAACGCCTTTTTAATTCTGTTTTTCCCCTGATCCGCCAGTTTTTCATTCATGTCACAAAGCAGGACATCATATCCTGCTGTCTGTGCAAACGCCTGGGCGATGCCGGCTCCCATCGTGCCCGCGCCGATAATACCTACTTTCATCCGTCACCTACCTGTTCTTAAATCCATCCACTTTTCTCTTTTCCAGAAATGCCGTCATGCCCTGTACCTGATCCTCCGTCTCAAAACATTCTGAAAAACGATTGGATTCCATTTTCAATGCTGCTTCTATTTCCTGTTCCAGCCCCTCATTGACTGCTCTTTTTGCCGCTCTGACTGCAATCGGGGCATTCTGCCCAATACGGTGTGCCAGCTTCATAGCCTGCTCTAAAAGATTCTCTCTGGGATACACTGCATTTACAAGCCCCACCTCCAGCGCTTCCCTGGCTCCGATCTTCGAGCATGTATAGAGCAGTTCCTTTGCTTTTCCTACGGGAATGAGCCTGGACAGACGCTGTGTTCCTCCGAATCCGGGAATGACCCCGATTCCGGTTTCCGGCTGCCCCAATACTGCATTCTCCGATGCGATTCTGATATCGCATGCCATAGCCAGCTCACATCCTCCTCCCAGCGCATATCCATTGACTGCAGCAATCACCGGGATTGGAAATGTTTCTATCTTACGAAAAACGTGACTCCCATATTGAGAAAACGCTTTTCCCTCTTCCTGAGTAAAGTTCTGCATGGAGCCAATATCTGCCCCAGCCGCAAATGCCTTTTTCCCCGCCCCCGTAATGATAATGCAGCGGGTTTTTTCTAAATTGACGGCGTCTAAGGCATGCTCCAGGCCGGCAAGTACTTCTGGATTAAGCGCATTCATAGCTTCTTCCCTGTTAATAGTAAACAAGGCCGCCCCTTTTTCCTCCGTCACGATAACATATCTCATTTCTTCACCTCTTTTGGCTATCCTCCACTAAATCCGCCGCACCAGTGCCGCACAGCCCATACCGCCGCCAATACACAAAGTTGCCAGCCCCAGTTCTTTTCCTGTCCGTTTCAAGCCGTAGAGAAGCGTCACAAGAATCCGTGCGCCTGAGGCCCCCACGGGATGCCCCAGGGCGATGGCCCCGCCGCTGATATTCAGCTTTTCATCCGGTATCTGCAGTTCCCTCTTTACCGCAAGAGATTGTGATGCAAATGCCTCATTCGCTTCCACAAGATCAATCTCAGATACAGACAGATCCTGACGGTCAAGAAGTTTTCTGGTTGCTGCTACAGGCCCAATTCCCATAATTGCGGGATCCACTCCTGCCAGGGCGCCAGCTTCCCAGTACGCCAGAGGTTTTGCCCCCAGCTCCCTGGCCTTCTCCCCGCTCATCACCACAACCGCTGCCGCCCCATCATTAATGGAAGATGCATTTGCCGCTGTAACAACGCCATCTGCCAGAAACGCAGGATTAAGCCGTGCTATCTTTTCAAGGCTGGTATCGCTCCGTGGTCCTTCATCCCTGGTTACTAGGACCGTTTCTTTCTTTCCTTTTACTTCTACCGGTACAATTTCTTCCTCAAAGATTCCGGCCTCCATGGCCCGAACGGCTTTTTTCTGGCTTTCCAGCGCGAACTGATCCAGTTCTTCCCTGGTAAGCTTCCACTGCCTGGCTACATTTTCCGCCGTAATCCCCATATGGTAGTCTCCAAAAGCATCCCACAGGGCGTCTTTTACCATGGAGTCCTTCATGGCTGCATCCCCCATACGATAACCGAAACGGGCCTTGTCCAGTACATACGGGGCCATTGACATATTTTCCATTCCGCCTGCCACTACTACTTCGGCCTCTCCTGACTCAATCATTTGAGCCGCCATATTCACACAATTCAGGCCTGAACCGCAAACCACATTGATCGTAACAGCAGGCACCTCAACCGGAATACCCGCTTTTACAGCCGCCTGGCGCGCCACATTCTGCCCCAGCCCTGCCTGGATCACATTTCCCATATACACATGTTCTACGTCTTCCGGACGGATCCCCGCTCTTATAATTGCTTCTTTTATTACAACGGCCCCCAGCTGCGCTGCCGGAACTGTACTTAAGCTTCCGCCCATATTCCCTATGGGTGTGCGGCACGCCCCTGCCAATACTATTTTTTTATTCACAATCTATGCCTCCACCGCACTTTTGATCTGTTCGGTCAAAAGCGGAACAATTTTATTCAGATCCCCTACAATCCCATAATCTGCAACCTCAAATATCGGTGCCAGCTCATCTTTGTTGATCGCAATGATGATATCAGACTCCTCCATGCCTGCGACATGTTGGATTGCACCGGAGATCCCAATTGCAAAATACAAATTCGGCCGTACGGTTTTCCCGGTCTGCCCTACCTGCAGGTCTTTGGGCTTCCATCCTGCATCCACAACCGCACGCGAGCAGCTTACTTCCCCGCCGACTGCCCTGGCAAGATCCTCCAGGATTTTAAAGTTCTCTGGGCTGCCAACCCCCCTGCCGCCTGATACAAGAATTTTCGCGTCCATGATATCCACCGTATCCGTCACGGTTTTCACAATGTCCATAATCTCTACATACTGCTGATTCGGTATAAAACCCGGGTTGAATTCTTCTACGTCTGCCTTTGCACCATTGATCCGCTGGATCTTCTGCATGACTCCAGGGCGTACAGTGGCCATCTGCGGACGGTTATCCGGACACGCAATCGTAGCAATTGTATTGCCGCCAAACGCCGGACGTGTCATCAGCAGCTGATTATGTTTCTGTTCTTTTCCCGGCACAGGATTAATCGGAAAATCACCGATCTCCAGCTGTGTACAGTCCGCCGTCAATCCCGTTGCCACTCTGGCCGATACTTTCGGGCCAAGGTCACGGCCGATTGCGGTCGCACCCACCAGCATAATCTCTGGTTTATACTTTTGAATCACGGATGAAAGTGCATGGGTATACGGCTCCGTCCGGTAATCCTTCAGTTCAGGATCATCCACAACAATCACTTTATCTGCGCCATATGCTGCCAGACTGTCTGCAAGTTCTTTTATCCCGTACCCAACCAGCACTGCAGTCACGTCTGTCTCCAGGTCTGCTGCCAGGTCTTTCGCCTTACCCAACAGTTCAAATGCAATTCCGCTTAAAACATTGTCTACCTGCTGTGCAAATACATAAACTCCTTTATAATCTTCTAAACTCATCTTCTTCACCACTTTTCCCTGATTATTAAATGATATGTTTTTCTTTCAGCCTTCCCATGATGTAGGTTACAGCCTCTTCTGTTTCCAGGTTCACCATTTCTCCGGCGCCTTTTCTTACCTTGTCGGATGCCCTGGCAATCTTTGTCGGTGAGCCCTTCAGTCCCAGATTGGCATCGTCTACATCCTTTAAGTCAGCTCTGCCCCATGTCTCAATCTCAGCCTCACATGCATCAAATATGCCGCCCGGGGTCATATATCTTGGCTGGTTCAGTTCAGAAAGTGCAGTCAACAGGCAGGGCATCTTTGCTTTTATTAAATGGTGCCTGTCCTCATATTGCCGTTCCACTAACACAGAATCTCCCTCTATTTTGATATCCTGAGCGTAGGAAATAACAGGAATCCCAAGATGCTCTGAGATCTGAGGCCCAACCTGTGCCGTATCTCCGTCTATTGCCTGGCGTCCTGTAATAATCAGGTCATATGTTAAATTCCTGATTGCCCCTGCTATAGCAGTGGACGTGGCCCATGTGTCAGATCCCCCCAATGCCCTGTCCGTAAGCAGTATTCCTCTGTCTGCACCCATTGCAAGTGCTTCGCGCAGAACATCAGAAGCCTTCGGAAGTCCCATGGTCAGAACAGTAACCTCTGCATCATATTCATCTTTCAGTTTCAGCGCCGCTTCAAGTCCCGCCTTATCATCCGGGTTCATGATCGCAAGCATCGCACCTCTGTTCAGCGTGCCGTCCGGATTGAACTGCACCCCGCCTTTCGTATCAGGCACCTGCTTTATACAAACAACTATCTTCACAATCCGTACCTCCTATTTCAGTAAATTAGCGGAAATAACCATGCGCTGGACTTCTGAGGTTCCTTCATAGATTTCCGTAATCTTTGCATCACGCATCATACGTTCCACATCGTATTCTCTGATATATCCATACCCACCGTGGAGCTGTACTGCCTTTGTTGTCACTTCCATTGCTGTTTCTGCCGCATAAAGCTTCGCCATCGCTGCTTCCACACTGTAGGATTTCTGTGCCGCCTTTGCCATAGCCGCCTTATACACCAAAAGCCGGGCAGCTTCTACCTTTACTGCCATATCGGCCAGCTGGAACTGTGTGTTCTGGAATTGCCCGATGGTACGTCCAAACTGTTTTCTTTCTTTTACATATTTTACGGTTGTCTCCAATGCTCCCTCTGCGATTCCCAGTGCCTGCGCTGCGATTCCAATACGGCCGCCGTCCAGCGTGTGCATTGCTATATGAAAGCCTTTGCCCTTCTGGCCCAGAAGGTTTTCCTTCGGTATATGGCAGTCTGTAAAGATTAATTCATAGGTTGCAGAACCACGGATTCCCATCTTTTTTTCTTTTGTGCCGAAAGAAAATCCAGGCGTCCCTTTTTCCACGATAAATGCCGAGATTTCCTTGATTTTCCGGCCCTTTTTCTCAATAGTGCCGGTCACGGCTATCACAATATAGATGTCCGCTTCCTTTCCATTAGTGATGAAACACTTTGAGCCATTGAGTATCCACTCATCCTCCGCCAGAACCGCTTTTGTCTGCTGTCCCTGCGCGTCAGTTCCGGCCCCCGGCTCCGTCAGTCCGAACGCCCCCAGTTTCTCCCCCTTTGCCAGTGGTGTTACATATTTCAGTTTCTGCTCTTCTGTTCCATATGTCATAATCGGGTCAATACAAAGAGAGGTATGTGCAGACACAATTACCGCAGTCGTCCCGCATACCTTTGCCAGTTCTTCCACGCACATGGCATAGGTAAGCGGATCACAGCCCTGGCCGCCATACTCCTTTGGAACCGGAATTCCCAGAAAACCGTATTTTGCCATCTTCTCCACGGTTTCTTTTGGGAAATGTTCTGTTTCATCCACGTCCTGAGCCAGCGGTTTTACTTCGTTCTCAGCAAATTCTCTGAATAAAGTCCTGGCCATTTCATGTTTTTTATCCAGCATAAAATCCATTTTCAATCCTCCTGGTTATTCTTAATATATCGTAACTGTCCAGAACCCTGAACAGCTGCGCCGCAAGCCCATGAAAACCGCCTTTGACGGCGGGACTTGCCATCGTATGTCCTTATACCCATAAACCGCAGTGTTTGGAAGCACTGCGGTTTATAGTTTATTTTCAATTTAGAAGATGCCGAATCTCTGTAATTCATGTACGGATTTCCAGCCTTCGCTCAATGGCTCTTTCATAACAGCTTCAATTTCTTCTCTGTCTCTGAATGTAAATCCGTCAACCGGTGCAGTTCCTGCCGGGAAGTCTGCCAAAATGTCGTCGATCATCTTCACGATGTAACGGCAGATTGCAAGAATCGGTCTCTTTGCTTTATACGCATCACCGCGTGAAGGATATCCTACGATTCCATCCGGTGTACCAAAACGCTCAATTTTACTCTGGCCTTCGCCCTCTGACCATGTATGAGGTCTGCTGTAGCTGTCCACGGATGTATCATAATGTCCCTTCAGAGTCAACGGTACCGGCTGGGCATCCACACATACACTCATATCAACCATTTCCGGGAATAATAAGTTAGCAACTGCTGTTTCTGCCTCGTCAGCGTGAATGAAGTGTGTTGTAAGGGAATCCTCTCTGTCGATCGGAATCCAAAATTCACGGATTGCCCTGTGCCACTCTAACTCGGAAACAATTGCCGGAAGGTTGAATCGTTTGTAGAATTCCTGTACCGCTGCCTCCAGCATCCATTTGTGTCCATGGTTGTTAACAAGGATAAACTTTCTGAAACCGTCGTCCCAAAGACCGGCAAGTGTATAAATAATTGTCTCGCGTACGACTTCTTCGCTCATGATAACAGTTCCCGGCATACCGATATGATGGTATGGATGTCCGCCGTAGTTCAGTGGAGGAAGTGCTACGGATACTTCATATCCAAGTGCTGCGGTACGGCGGCGTACTGCCTCGCAGATTTCTGTACACATAAAGGTATCAAGTCCGGACGGATTGTGGATTCCATGGTTCTCCGTACAGCCGATCGGAATCAAGACAACGTCATTTTTTCTTCTCTTTTCAATTACTTTATATCTTGGTGTATTCTGGATATATGTACCGGCCTTTCCGATTTCAGAAGCATGCATACTTGGAATCTGGAATTCTTCTTCCAGAGCTTTTTCAACCTCTTCAAAAGACATGTCGAATACTTCTTTTTTCAGTCTCCCGATTTCTGAGTCCTCAAATACGATTTGTGGATAATCTGTTGTTAACCATTTGTCTGCCATAATTTCTTTCTCCTTTACATTAAAAATTATTTTTATATGATTTTTATTTTAAACGTGCTGCACTCCAGAATCACTCTGCTGCAACGCCGTTTTAAAACCAAATATTCTTTGCTTGCTGTCCTGTGCCGTTTCTTCGACGACTGTTCATAAGCTGACGGCATTATCCCTGCAGCCTCGCCTGATAGATTTCTTCAATTTCCTCCGTGCTCAACGGAACATAATTGTTTTTTAATAAGCGCTGCTGATTTTCAACCGTACTCTCTGCAAAAGGCCTGATATCTTCCTGTACCGCTCCAAAAGCAGACATTGGCTTCTTTTCCAACACTTTACTGAGCAGGCTTTCCAGAATTCTGATTCCATTCATAGCCGGGCTGCCAGGCATGTATCCTGCCTCATTCGTGATCCGGCGGATCATTTCTTCCAGCTCCCTGATTTTTCCTTCCGGCTGCTTCTCCTGATACTTATTCAGGACATCTGTAAAAAACTGATAATTACTTTCCCCGTGAGGCACATGATACTTTCCACCCAGCGCATAGCTCATAGCGTGTACGGCAGCACAGCCGCTGTTACCAAATGCAATCCCCGCAAAATCACTTGCTTTCAAATACATCTCACTGTCTGCAAATCGTGCATCCTGTCCTTCATTAGCAATGCGGCAGTACCCGGAAAGAATCATGCGGATTGCAGCTTCAGAGAAAATCTCCGTATAATCAGTGCGGCTGGGGCTCAAATAGGACTCCACCGCATGTATGAGTGCATCAATGGAGCTGGTTGCAAATACATAATAAGGAAGTGTTTTCAAAAATTCCGGGATCAGGACTGCGTAATCCGCATACATTGCCGGTGAACCAAGGCCCATCTTTGTACCTTTACGGGTACGGTTAATGATTGCCAGGTTTGTAACTTCACTTCCCGTTCCGCACGTAGTCGGAACAATAATCAGCTCTTTCTCTTTTGTCAGACATTCTTTATCATATAGAACGTCTACATTCACAGCGCCTTCCAGTATCAGGACTTTTGCAATGTCTATAATCGTCCCCCCGCCGACTGCAATAACTCTTTTACATGTTGTCCGGTTCATTTCCTCCAGAATCTGGTCTACCATAATATCTGTAGGTTCGCCTGTCCCATACTTTTCCTGAAAGATGTATTTGCAGCTCAGGTTCTCTTTCTCCATGATTGGTCTGTAAATAAACTCATTTGTTAAGATCAGATCGTCTCGGTTCAGATCAAACCCGGATGCAAATTCTGCAAATGTACTGAAGCTTTGTACCTCAGGCTTTACTAATAATTCTTTCATCCTATCTGCCCTTCTTTCCAATACTTTTCTTTGCGGCCTCAGCAATACTTGCAGCGTCCATATGATACTTCGTGACCAGATAATCCGTTTTGCCGACTTCACTGAAGAAGTCCTTTGTTCCTATATACTCCATCGGTACCGGATACTCCTCTGCAAGCACCTCTGCAATTGCTGCCCCAAGGCCGCCGATTATATTATGGTTCTCGCAGCTGACCGCACATCCGGTCTTCTTAACTGAGTTAACCACTGTCTCCCGGTCGATCGGTTTGATCGTATGTACGTTCACAACTTCTGCCTGAATTCCTTCCGATGCAAGGAGCTCTGCTGCTTCCATCGCCTCTTTTACTTCAATGCCGCTGGCAAAAAGTGTTACATCCCGACCCTCTTTCATAATATCCGCTTTAAATAAATCGAATTTATAATCCTCATTATGAAAGAATGTCTTAGGAGCAGCTTTCCTGAATAAACGTATATACACAGGCCCGTCATATTCATATATCTGCGGAAGCGCCTTTGCCAGCTGATCCCCATCTACCGGTTCGAAGATAACCATGCCCGGTATAGAACGCATAACCCCGACATCCTCCTGTGTCATATGCGTACCGCCGTTAAATGCCGCTGCAATTCCAGGATCGGTGCCCACAATTTTCACATTGCGTTTTGCATATACAATAGAAATGGTGACCTGATCACAGATTCTTCTCGTTGCGAAGGGACAAAAAGTGAAGATAAATGGTTTATACCCATAACTGGCCAGCCCTGCCCCTACTGAAGCCATATTGCTCTCCGCAACGCCAACATCAAGCGCTCTTTCCGGAAACTCTTTTCGGATCTCTAATGTCCCGTTTGCCCTGGCTAAATCGGCATCCAGAATGACAAGTTTTTCATCTTCCGCCATTTTCTCTTTAATCCAGTCTGCCATTACGGCACGCATCTCTTTATTTTCGAACATTACTCACACCCCGCTTTCAGTTCTTCTAACGCTGTTGCTCTTTCTTCCGCTGAAATGGTAACATTATGGTTGTTCTTCCATTTCGCCTCAAGGAAGGAAACTCCTTTCCCTTTCAGCGTATTCAATATAATCATGGATGGCCTGCCCTTTTTGCTTTTAGCGTCCGAGACTGCCCGGTCAATTGCTTCCACATCATGCCCGTCTACACTATATACATTCCAACCAAAAGCTTTCCATTTATCGGTCAGCGGCTCCAGTCCATTAATTTCAGATATCTCTCCATCTATCTGCATTTTATTAAAGTCGGTAAAGCAAATCAGGTTATCCAGTTTCATTTGCGCTGCATACATAGCCGCCTCCCAGATCTGCCCCTCCTGAGATTCCCCGTCACCGATCATGGCATGTACATAAGCTCCGTCTTTCGAAAGCTTAGAACCGACTGCAATCCCTGTGGCACAGGAAAGTCCCTGTCCCAGCGATCCGGCCGTCATATCAATACCGGGAGTACGCAGCATATCTGCATGGCTTGGAAGAGATGTTCCCGGCCGGTTTAATGTTTTCAGCCATTCAAGCGGGAAAAATCCCTTATCTGCAAGTACCGCATACAGCGCCGGGCCCGCATGTGCTTTAGATAAAACAAATCTGTCTCTCCCTTCCATCTTCGGATCCTTCGGGTTTACATTCATTTGTTTGTAGTACAAAACCACCAGAGCTTCTACCATTGACATACAGCCGCCGGCATGACCAACACCCAGCTCTCCAATTTCATCAATTGTGAGATAGCGGACTCTGGTACATTTCTGTTTCAAAAATTCCATCTCTTTCTGATCCATTTCTCTTCCTCCTTACATTTTATTATTTATGTATTTATTTGGTATACCACAATTGCTATTTTTTTATCCACTCAATACGAGTGGATTTTGCGTAATCTCTATTTATTTTGTATATAAATAGTATCTTGATTTATGATAGTCCCTGACTTCAGCCACGTGTTGCTGCATCACTTTCTGCGCTCCCTGCACATCATGCCTTTCAATATTCTCAAGAAGCATACTGTGTGATTGACTCGCCATTTTTCTTACAACAGCATCATCCTGAGCTGCAGCCGCCATCAGCTGAATCTGGCTGTATATAGACTTTAATGCATTTTCCAGCTTCCTGTTCCTGGCCCCCTCTGCGATCAGAGCATGAATCTTCATATCCAGCCTCATAAAGTTCTCATGATCATCCTTCCAATAGGCTTTTTCCTGAAGCCGGACATATTCCTTAAAATGCCCCTTGCGTTCCGGGTTCAGCCGTTCCACGAACAGCTTTACAGCCAGGACCTCCAGTACTTCCCTTAGTTCGTAAATTTCCACCATATCCTGGTAGTCAATGAGTTTAACAAAATAACCGGCTCCCTTCATCTGCATTAAAAAGCCTTCGCTGATCAACATTTCCAATACTTCCCGTATTGTTGTCCGGCTCACATCATATTGGCTGCAAAGTGCTTTGACAGTCAGTGGTTTATCACCGGGGATCTGGTTATTGATGATCTGCTGTTTCAATTCACTGTATACGATCCCCTTCTTTGTGTTTGGCCTTCCTTCCATCTCCGCGCCCTCTTAAATACTTTTGGTATACCATCTGTATGTCATTATAATAAATCTTCTTCCTGTTCTTGTCAACATAATTTCTATAATATTTCTTCAAACTGTAAGTGTGCACAAAAATGAGAATGATTTTTAAGCAATTTGAACAACTAATCTATAAGAGGCAGTGCCCGTTGTATGGTATACATCTTGTATGTAATTTGAATCTATAAAATCCCGGCAGCCCATTGACCGCCGGGATCCAATACTCGGTTCAAGATAAAATAATTTCACGGCGTATTCTCAAATCAGCCTACAACTCGCCTCTCTTTTCCCGCTCCCTTAATTCCTCCATGATTGCAGGATACCTCTTATCCAGTTTATAGAGGAGCATAACAATCAATACCCCAGCAAAAAGTATCATCGGAGCAAATTTAAGAAGGTTTGTAATCATCTGCAGCGCACTGTCAGGCTGTACCACACTGGCATCATTCGTCGAGGAGATGTAGCCGCTGTAGGACAGAAGTCCCGTCGTAACCGCACTTACAATACCAATTCCAATTTTATTCCCTACAGATCCCGCCGAGAACATCAGGCTCTCCTGCCGCAGATGAGTTTTCCACTGGCCATATTCTACTGCATCTCCGACCATTCCGAAAAGAAGTGCAAACAACGGACTTACACCGATACCGCGAATAACCGTAGTAAACATCAGAACTGTAAAATTCTTTGATGCAAAGCAGAATATAATCTGTGCTGCGAAAGCCAGGAGTATACCCGCCAGGATAAGATTACGCTTCCCAAACCGCTTAACCAGCAGTGCACAGGCAAATGTGCAGATAATGGTAACCGCTGTTTCTGAGACATATAATGCACTATAAATGTAAGTGTCATTGCCCAGGATATACTTACAGTAATATGGAAGAACTGTACCGATTACTGTAGTATAGGATGTCATGCACATCCAGACAACCAGACATGCCCAGAAATACGGGTTACATGCAATTGCCCTGATGCTCTTTCCAATCGGTGTTTTGGATCTTTGATCCGACTGTTCACGTGCCGGAATAACAACCGTCTCTTTACAGCGCGCAAAGCAGAAAAGCAGCAATGCCAGAGCAATTACGCACCATAAAGCCATTGCACGGATCCATCCACTCTGATTGTCACCCATCAATTTTACCAACGGCAGTGTAGCACTTACAACCAGGATCCTTCCAAACGGCGCCATACCCATCCGGAATACGGATAGCATATCCCGTTCGTGTGAAGAGCGCGTCATCATTGCAGACAGGCTGCCATAGGGAAGATTGAGTGCGGTATAAATAACCGTAGTACAAAGATTATATGTAATAAAGATATAAATAAATTGCAGATTCTGTGTCGTGTGAGGAACTGCAAACATCAGGACACCGGAAATTGCATAAGGAACTGCCATCCAGAGAACCCAGGGGCGTGACTGTCCCCATTTTGTATGGGTTCTCTCTACAATAAAACCCATAATGAAATCCGAAACACCATCAAACACACGTGATATCAGCATGATAACCGCAATGGCTGCCGCCGGAATACCTATATAGTCCGTATAGAAAAGTGTAAGAATAGTACCGACCATGCCGTAAACTACATTGCATGCCGTATCACCGCATCCATAAGCGACCCTGGTAATGAAGCCAAGTGGTCTTTCATCCAATTTGGTATGATTCAAATTATCGTTCATATTCCCTCCTTTCATCTGGGAGGCTCTGAAAAAATTGCACAGAGCTGCAGCTTCTGTTCTTACCGTGCGGTATATCCGCCGTCAACCGGCAGGTTTACTCCAGTTACAAAATGAGCTTCATCAGATGCCAGGAACAGTACCGCATTTGCAATATCAATAGGCTCACCCAGATGCCCGATCGGATGCTTGGGAAGCATATAATCAATATATCCCTGAACACCGCCTTCAAACTCACGTGCTTTAGCAAGTGTAAGCTCAGTCAGTACGGTGCCCGGACATACCGAGTTTACACGAATACCGCTTTTACCGTAGGTGACTGCATCAGTACGGGTCATGTTTGCAACAGCTCCTTTTGCTGCACAGTAAGGTGCGGATTCATCAGCACCAATAATACCGTAGATTGAACAGAAGTTTACGATACTGCCCCTGCCGTTCGCCATTAATTCTGGAACCGCATGTTTAGTCATGTAAAACACCCCTTTTACATCTACATTAAACACTGCATCAAAATCCTTTGCATCCACCTCATGCGTCATCTGATTTACGCCATTGATGCCTGCGCAGTTAACTAGAATATCCAGCTTTGAAAAATCGGCAGTAATATTCTTAATGCCAGCGGCTACATTTTCTTCCTGAGAGATATCTATCATGTATGCCTTAGCTTTTCCACCTGCTTCTGTAATCTCCCTGGCCGTCGCTTTAGCTGCCTCAAAATCGAGGTCAACGACCGCAACTGACGCCCCCTCCTTTGCGAATAGTTCTGCTGTGCACTTACCCATTCCATTACCCGCACCTGTTACAATAGCAACCTTGTTTTTCAATCTCATAATTTTTCTCCTCTTCATTATTAATGTAATTATTACATTTATTATGTAACTATTTGTTTATATTTACATTATAGCATTATATATTCTAATTTCAATTGTGAGTTATTACAAATATATGCTTTGATAATTAGTTGTTTTGACGAAATCTTTGACGTTTTCGTAACCTTTTTTTGTTTTTTGACTTATTTTTATCATCAGAAATGTAATTAGCGTTTTTTGTTACATTATAATCTCATTACTTAATCATTAGAATGCAAAATCAACATTACCTTGACCGTTTCTATTATCCGTATTATAATAATGTAACAAAACCCAATAATTACATCATTCATAAACGGAGTATACATTTTATGTCCATGCCTAAAAGAAAAGTCAACATTAAAGAGGTTGCGGAAGCGGCAAATGTTTCTACAGCCACAGTGTCCAGAGTCCTGAACACTCCTGAAAAGGTTCGCCCTGAGACACTGGAAAAAGTGATGCAAACTATTGACGAGATGAATTATACCCCAAGGCTGGCGGCTCCTTCCTCATCCAATGTGATTGCTTTTATCAGTGATATTGATAACCTCTTTTACAACGAGGTGATTAAGCGGCTTACCGACTTTGCCGCAGAGGAAGGCTTCTCCTTAATGGTTTGCAATACCAACTCGAATTCACAAATAGAACATAGTATGTTCGAATATTTCAAAAAAATGGATTGTGCCGGCATTGTACTTACAGGGCTTACACTCATAAAAGATGTAACAGCCGACGTTCCTGTCATCCTGCTCGACTCCACCAGTTCAATAGAAGGAGACTATTTCAATATCACTTCCGACAACGAAAATGCAGTCGAAATCCTGGTAGATTATCTCGTCAAGCTCAACCATAAAAAAATTGGATTTATTTCCGGAGGCGATGCCAATTCATCCGGCATGGAGAGGGAACGGCTTTTTATTTCCTACATGAGAAGTCTTGATTTAGATATCCCGGACAATTACATTTATCCGGGGAATTTTAATGTAAAAAGCGGATTTTCTGCATTTGATTACTTTTATTCACTTCCCGACATGCCGACTGCAATAATCTCGGCAAATGATGAGATGGCGAAGGGGTTCATCATCCGTGCGGGAACTTTAGGCATAAAAATACCCGCAGATATCTCAATCTGCGGTATCGATGCAATCACTGATGATATTTTCCTTCCGCAAATCACATCCATTCATCAGGATGCGGAAGGTCTGGCAAAGGAAATTCTAAATTATATCAAGAATAGCCCCAAAAGCACATTCCCCAGAAGCCTGACTCTTCCGGTAACCTTTTCACCGGGAAATACCTGCTACAGACTCCAGGAATAGCATAAAGGCCTGCCAGCCCTGAACGTAATATGTAAAACGTTCAGGCTGACAGGCCCTAATCATTTATTTATCAAATGTCAGCATAACTTTAAATGCCTCTTCCGGATGGTTTACCGCAAGATCCATTCCCTTGTCCAAATCCTTGAATGGGATATGGTGTGAATTCAACGCGTCAAAATCATATTTGTCTTTAATTGCACTCATGAAACGAATTGTTCTCTGTGCCCAGTCTTTTGTTCCGCCTGAGCCTTTGATCTTCAGAGTGCTCCAGATTGTCTTGCCGATCTCAACCGGTACTTTTCGTCCGATGGAATGTCCGATCAGGTTTACACGGCAGCTATGACCTGCAATGTCAAAAATTGACTGCAGAGCCGCATTACTTCCTGACGCCTCAGCGATTACCGATGGGCCGTGTCCGTCCGTTGCTTTCTTTATCTGCTCATAATAGTCTGGAGCCGTGGGATCCAGCACAACATCAGCGCCGTACTTTAACGCCCGTTCTCTGCGGACCGGATTCAGATCTGCCACAATTGTCTTAGCACCGGAAGTCTTACATACCATGGCTGCTGAAAGCCCGACAGGACCTGCGCCCATAACCAGTGCGTAATCAGAAGCATCTATGTATCCGCCGTTCCCCCAGATTCCAAAATATCCGATAGAGAATGTTTCCACCCACGCCCCCATATCATAAGACCAGTCATCCGGAATCTTGTGAGCATATGCTTCTTCAATGATGAAGTATTCGCCAAATCCTCCCGGTGAATCCGGACGGAATCCTAATTCTCTGAAATTCAGGCAGGCCGACGGCATCAGGCCATCCTTACAGTTCTGGCATACGCCGCAGGCAAGTACACAATCGGCCGTTACCTTATCTCCTTTTTTCAGTGTAGACACACCACTCCCTGTTTCAACAATCTGTCCGCCCACTTCATGCCCCGGTGTATAAGGTGCAATATCGTAGCGTCCTTCCGCAGATTCACCCAAAAAACAGTGTACGTCAGAACCACAGATTCCACATGCCTCTGTCTTAACTAAAATCTGATTTGGTTTCAGCTCCGGAAGTTCTACTTCTTCAATTCTTAAATCCTTTGGTCCATACATAAATGCAATATTTGCTTTCATAAATATCTCTCCTTTTCATTAAATCGATATGTGTTCTTCAACCCTATTTCTTTCCGTTATCTCGTTCTTTTTCCTTTTTTATGCCAATTGCTCCGATTACAACAAATGCTGCAATGATCAGTTCTAAAAGCATCATTAAAAATGTTTCGCCCATCTGCTATTCGCTCCTTCCCTTGCCCTGTCCCAGTTTACTAAATACGCCCTTTTCCAGCAATAATACCAGAACAGCCCATACTAACTGAATGAAAAAAGCTTTTACAACAAACATGTATCCTAAATCCATTTTGCGCCCTCCTATATAACACCCTTGTTTTTTTCTTCAAGATAAATCTTAAACTGTTCAGAGTCTGTCCATTCATCGCTCCTGAAATATCCTGGTTTACCCGGCAAAATTAAGTTGCCGATAATCTGAAGAATCAATGTGACCGCAAGAATAATCCAGATCATATTCAATCCTTCAAGTCCTAATAAACGCGGCAGCGGTGTAAACGTCCAAATGTTCGTAACAGCCCAGGTGCTTATCATTGTAACGACAGCGAGCTTCAGGTTTCGTTTCCAGAAAAGCCCTATTATAAGGAAGAATATAATTGGCAGCATCTGTGCAAAGAGCCACTGGAACAATACGATGACCGCCGGCAGGAACTGTGCAAGAATGGCGATGATTACAGCACTCACAACTAAACCGATCCGTATATATCTGTTTTTTTCCTTCTCATTCATCTCCGGTTTGTACAAAGAAACAAAATCAACAGTAATTGTAGTAGCACTGCTCATCACAAAGCTTGCAAAGGTAGAAAGAATTCCCACTGTAAAAGCGATCAAAAATACAATAATCAGCCAGCGCGGCAACTCATTTACAAGCATTGTCATAGTCTGGGTCTTTGCATCCAGTTTTGCATATTCCGGCATTGTATTGGCTACCAGGGCAACGATTGCGGATGTTGCGGCAACAAGACAGTTAACCGGGCCGACCCACCATACGGTCTTTTTAATTGACTTTTCACTCTTTGCAGAACATGCGGTCTGCATCAGATACTGTCCTGACATATGACAGAAGAAGTTGGACATTACCAGTGGGAGCGCAATACTCATAAAATGTTGTGTGCCGCCAGTAATAGACAGCATGCTGGCCTCTCCTTTTGCTGCGTAGAATTCGCGCACAGTGTCATAAGTCCCTCCCGGGAGCATTTTCCCAACTACTACAAACACCAGGATAACGCCTATGTACAAAATGACAATGAAAAACTGATTTAAGATAGCTCCCTGTTTCATCCCGCCGATCAGAATGTATAAAAGGGCTAATACAGTAGCCAGGATTACTGCTATGTGTAGTTCCATGCCTGTAACAGCGTTAATCGCAATCCCAAGAGCCTGTATTTCGCAGCATGCAACAGCAAAACCAACCACGATATTAAATGCGCTTACGATAACTGCCAGTGCTTTCCCATATAATCTGGTCAGCATTTCTCCGGTAGTCGTAACTCTCATCCGCCGTGCCCATATCATGATACTGGCAGCCCCCAGACATAGTGCAAATCCATTGCCCATAGAGTGCCACAGCACGGAAAGCCCTGTTGTGTATACTCCCTCATAAGTGCCGGTAATATTCCCGCTTCCCAAAAGAGTCATACATAATGTGGAACCAACCGCAAAAGCCCCAAGGCTTCTTCCTCCGGTAGCCATATCCAGTGTTTTATTTTGTTTTTTATTATTATTATTTGTATACCATCCTGCAATTAACATTGCAGCAACGTTGAAAACTACAACGCTGATAATTATATCCCATTTCACTTTTTTCTCTCCTCACTCCATTTATTCCGGCCCTTATACACCATCTTTCCCCTCTGAACGATCTTCTGCCGGCTAAAACATTACCTATCCACACAACTGTACGATTTCACAGCAGATACCATCCGGATCACGTGAATATACCCATTTCCACACTAATTTACCGTCTCTGACGCACTCATTAATATCTGAATGGAATGTCACTCCAGCCTTCTTCAGTTTGTCATAAACAGCCTCAATATCATCAACATTTACTGCAATATGTGCAGAACCAGCCACAGACGGGTTTCCATGATATGGAATCTCCGTTTTCGGTTTCAGATACTGAAGAAATTCTATCTGGATTCCTGCCAGTTCCACCATTGCCACCTTCAAAGAAGCGTAATTGTCCTTAAGGCCCTCTCCCATTACGTATCTGCCCAGTTCTGGTCCCTCATCGACAGTTTCTGTCAATACCCTTCCTCCTAACAGGCCACAGTAGAAATCCAATGTTTTCTCCATATCCATTACAGTAAAACTAACGTGTCCAAGCCCAACAACTTTTGCCATTTCAATCTCCTCCTTTTGTATGTATTCTTTTGGTATACCATCATGTGTTTAGTATAAATACATTTGGTATTTCAGTCAATACCATTGTTATCATTTTACATTTTTTTCTGTTTTTCACATAAAAGATTACTATTTTTTGTATATTTTTCATACTGTATCATCCTTTTTCATACATCTTTTTTTAATTTGTAGGATGATCCATTGATTATCAAACTGCTGTAAAACAGAAAAATATGCCGCCAATGGATAAAAATTCGATACTGTCTTCCCTCTGAGTCTGTTTAATTTAATACCGAAGCCTCATTCTTAAATTTTATATATGTAGCAGTGCCATTTAATACAAAATACATAATGGTAAGAATGAATGCGGCCGTCTTAAACACTGTAATCGTCATCGCACCTGCAAACACCATAAATGCTGTGATCAGAATTCCTGCGAGCGCAGCGAAAGATATACCTCTTAGTACATTTGCCAAACCAGCATTTTTTACCACTATACTTTCATTCTTTTTTATATCTTCTTCTGCATTTCTATCAACAAGATCTTTTAGTTCAGCCTGAAGCTTTTCTTCCTCAGCCTGCTCTTTTGCATAATTTCCTTTCGCTCCGAACAGCCCCGCCAGGACAATATAACATACTACAGATATCAGATATTCCGGAATAAATATAAAGTTCCGGTGCATTGCCCCCGTCCTAAGCGTCACAAATACAAAAATGATGCTTACCGCCCATGTCATAACTGCTGCCCAATTAATATTTTTTTCCTGATACAATGACCAGAATCTGGTATACCCGATTTTGGGAAATATATAGTGCTCTGTGATACATATGGCTCCGACACCTACTACGGACCAGCCCAGAATCTGAACGACTGAACCAATATCCGTCATCGCCGGGAAACAGGCCGCTATGGTCATCAATCCGCCTATCATATATGTCACCTGCTTTCTTGTAAACCTGGGCATCAAACAATTGATAGACAGTGCTGCGCGATATATAGTCGGATTAGCCGTCGTCCATCCGGCGACAATAACAGCACAGATACCGGTCATTCCAAATACAGTATTCGTTACTGCCCCTGGATCCAGTAAATTCAGTGAAGTCTTAAGAATCGCTGCTGCCGCGGCCCCCATAATAGCTACCATAATCCAGGCAAAAAAATGTCCGACAAACATTCCAATCGCGGAAAGGTATCCATATTTATAATTTTTAGCAAATCGGAACAGCCCCATATCATTCAGTCCTGCATGCCACGCAAGGTTGCAAAGCCATGCAAAGCAAATGACATGCCCAATCCCTATATTCTCAGCGCCTGGCATACCGCTGCCGCTTCCCACACTGCTATTTAAAATATTCCAGATATCTCCAAATGAATGAATGCTCACCCCTAATGCATTTGCCAGCTGCGGAAGGGCGACCAAAGCGCCTATAAAGAATATGATTATCATCCAGGGTACGCAGGTAGAAGAAAACTTGGCAACAGCTTCAAATCCGTTGGCTGCTACAATTGTTACAATTACGCCCAGTACTACTACAATCGCTACAAATCCTGCGTTTGTCGGATACCATTCCCGCTGAATACTGATTCCCAATACTTCTCTGATTGCGGTTGCAGAGACACATATTCCGGACGCTGCAAGGGCTGTACTGCAGATCCCCCATACAAGACTATAAAATTTTTGCGCATAGGAACCGAGAATCTTTTTAAGATAACTATATAGTGTTAAGCGGGTACTGGTGGCGATTGTGGCGCACAAAAAGGTAAATGTCAGGACAGCCAGAATATTGCCTATGAACAGCCCTAAAAAAATGTCTTTTGCAGGACATCCCCATGTTACCAATGTAGCACCAAATACAAATTCTGTTGCCGCGATATGTTCTCCGCCATATAAGCCCAGGAAATTTCCTACGCCCGACAATTTCTTTTCTGATACCGGTCTGTCGACCTCCGGCACTTCCGCTGCCTGTAATATTCTTTTCATATTTTCCTCCTGCTATGCCATTACTTTTCCACCCGCAAACAAAATACTGTTTCCATCAATATATGCCGATCTGTCATCACATAAAAATGCAACAAACTCGCCTACCTCTTCCGGCTCCGCCAGACGTCCCAATGCGATTGTCCCTTCCATTTCTTCATAAAATTCATCTACACTCTTCCCTTCCGCAGCACCTCTCTGAACAAATGAATCCCGAAGAAGTCCTGTGTTAATATGGCCCGGACAAATTGCTACCGCGCTGATATTATATTGTCCCAGCTCTAATGCCAAGACGCGTGTCATCATGCTGACAGCCGCCTTTGATATGCAATAGGCACCGTTTGTAGATTCTTCTCTGAGCGCTGAAATTGATGAGGTACTGATGATGCGGCCCTTCCTGTTCGGAATCATTGCTTTGGCAACCTCTGTTGCAACGATAAATGACCCTTTCGCATTAATATCCATGATAAAATCGTATTCTTCATCCGAACACTCAACAAGATAACATGACTTCACGACACCGGCATTGTTAAATAAACAATCTATTTTCCCGTATTTTTTAATCGTCATGTCGACTGCTGCCTTAACCATATCGCGTTTAGTTACATCGACCTTACATGCGATTGCCTCTCCCCCTGCATCGCATATCTCCTTCGCTGTTTGAGCCACAGCCTCCTCATTCAAATCCACCACTGCAACTTTTGCACCATATCCAGCACAAATCAGGGCTGCTGCCTTTCCAATTCCGCCTGCAGCGCCGGTAATAAAAACAACTTTTTCCTGTAATCTCATAATTCTTCTCCCTTTCCTCTTATTTTAAATTTCTCTGGCCGTGCAGTAAGCACGGAATAATGCATTGATAATGCGGCCCGGCTCATTCGCATCGCCTATCTTATATACCTTCGTGCCGTCAGAAGCAGGTTCTATCTCATTGGAGCGGAGACCTCCTGCAAGAATAACGGTATCAGCCGGAAGTTCAATCACGTCTCCACGGTTTTTATCCACAACCCGTACAATATTGTTTTCAATATTCCACACTTTGGTATTAACCATGATCTTAACTCCATTGACTTTCAATGTTTCAAGCAGGATTTTTCTAGAAAACTCTTCCATCTCTGCGCCAAGTTCCGGCATCATTTCCACTATCGTAACATCTTTATTATGAAAATACTGATTCCTGGTTACAGTCATGTCCAAGTCTCCGCTGAAGTTTTTCATACGGTTCAGGTATATCTCATATTCCTGTGCGCCGAAGAATTCAGCCGTTTCACAACCGGTTGCACCTCCACCTATGATTACAATTTTGTCCCCTACTTTTTCAGGTGTGTTCAGTGCTTCCACAGCTGTCATGACTGAACCGCCTCCGCTTCCCGGGATAACCCGCATATAATCAGCCCCCACTGCAGAGATTACTACATCATACTCTTTTGACATTTCTTTCTGAAATAAGCTGTTTTTTCTGATATCTACACCTAAATCTGTAATTGTCTTTTCATACCACTTTACAAGTTCTGTGATTTTTTCTTTGTGCGGCGGAATCCCAGCTGCTGCCATGGAGCCTCCCAGCTCAGAATTCTTTTCAATCAGGGTGACTCTATGTCCTCTGAGCGCCGATACCCTTGCAGCTTCCAAACCTGATGCGCCACCGCCGACAACCAGTACTTTCCTGGAGTTTTCCGCCTTCTGGATTTCTTTAAAATCATCCTCGCGGCCAACTTCCGGATTGACCGTACATGTAAGAATACGATCTTTACAAATTTCTGCCAGACAGTTTCCGCAGGTCAGGCAGGGCCTGATATCATCACTGCGGTTCTCCATAGCCTTAATACCAAAATCCGGATCTGCAATAAAAGATCTTCCCAGAGAAATCAGGTCAGCAAATCCATTTTGAAGAAGTTCCTCTGCATACTCCGGATCTCTGACTCCTCCGGCACCGATTACCGGAACCGACACTGCCTCTTTGACAGCTTTTGCACTCGGCATCATAAATCCTTTCAGCCCCGGCAGGTTATAGGGGGAAATGCTGAACAGATAGGTTCCTGTAATTCCTCCTGAGATATCAAATGCATCAATACCGGCCTTCTCCATTACTTTACAGACTTCTACTGTTTCCTCAATGGTTCTGCCTCCTTCTATGTATTCATCTCCGGAGATCCGCATAATCAAAGGGAACTTAGGCCCCACAGCGGCTCTGGCCTGCTCGACAATCTCTCTCGCAAAGCGCACACGATTCTCAAAACTTCCGCCGTACCAGTCTGTACGCTTGTTGTATAACTCCGAGAAAAATTGAGGCATAATATTTCCGTGTGCCGCATGAAATGTGACCGCATCAAAACCAGCACTCTGCGCATTCACTACAGCATCTACATATTGTTTCTGCATATTATGAATGTCTTCAATGCTCATTTCGTGTACTTCAAATTCCGGCCCCCGGCAAGTCACGTTAGAAGAAGATGGCTCCAGGCCGCCGGAGCTGACAGTGCCGTCAGCGCCAAAGTGATTCAGTTCAATGGAAACCTTTGCATCATATCTATGAATTTTATCCACTACTTTGGACCAGAGCGGGATCGACGCCGTACCTGATAATTGAGACTGCGCGCCATGATTACGTGAAGCAGGATCTATGGTAGTCGACTCTACAGTGATCAATGAGGCGCCGCCCTTTGCACGTCTGGCATAATAGTCCATCATCAACTCCAGCGGAGCTCCGTTTTCATTAGAATAGTTGGTATTCATTGGCGGAAAGACCATACGGTTTTTTAGTTTCATGCTGCCTATTCGGATCGGTTGGAATAACATTTTTTCCATTTTGATGTTCCTCCTTTAATTTTGTTATCATGTACAGATAATATTTGTATGATTATATTCTACATTATGTATGGTCATATTTCAATGCATTTGTATGAATCCAGGCACTTTTTCTGTATTTAACATACCTTTTGTTGGTTTTTTGTGTATTTTTCCCCTCGTAAAATTATCAAACCATACATATCTCGTAATTATGTATGGTTTATAAAGTACTGTATTTTATTTCTATTAACATATCCCTTAAAACCAGACATAAATATCTTGCTTTTTCATTCATATTAATTGCTTTTTTCTATAATTCGTTGTATAATCTGTTGGTAATAAGCGACTGTTCCTTATTTCGGACAACTTCATTCATTATTTAAATACAGAATGCATTTATCACTTTTTTGTTAAAGGAGTTTATATGGGAAATTATAAATATGAAAAATTATCTTCATGGCTGAAGGAAAAGATAGAATCAGGTGAATTCCCGGCAGACAGCAGGATTCCAACAGAACTGGAGCTTTCCAGACAATTTAATATAAGCAGAGATACCGTACGTACCGGAATCTCTCAGTTGGAAACAGAAGGTCTTTTAGTACGCAGAAAAGGAAGCGGAACCTATGTCAATAAACCAGCCCCTGCCCCCTTCCTACCACAAAAGACAGCCTCTAAAACTATTGCCGTTATTGTGAATGAAACCGATAACTATATTTTTCCAGCTATCATCAATGGTATTAATCAAAAACTGATGGACCATGGTTATAATTGCGCAATGTATTTCACATCCTACCAGTTTTTACAGGAAAGGCGGGTTCTTAAATATGCCTTAAATGGGGATTACGCCGGATTAATTATTGAACCTGCAAAATCAGGTCTGCCTAACATGAATATAGACTTATATGAGGAAATTGCACGAAGAAAACCGACACTTCTGATGCACGCAAAGTTTCCAATCCCTAATCTTTCTGCTATCACTTCCGGAGATGAAGAGGCGGGATATATTCTGACAAAATATCTGATAGAACAGGGGCATAAAGATATTGCTTATTTTTGCAAACTGGATGAATATCCCGGCCGCAAACGTTACCAGGGATATCTGCGTGCCTTCCGTGAAACAGGCTTGAAGTTAGAGGATAAGAACATCCTCTGTTTTTTAACCGAAGACGCTCCTTACCTGTTTGGCTATCCCATAAACCCACGTACGGTGGAAATCCTGAACCGCTGTTCCGTGGTGATCTGCCATAATGATTGCTACGCTTATAAACTTCATAATTTTATCACACAACAGCATATGAGCATCCAAATAGCCGGGTTTGATAATTCACCTATTGGTGAAGGCATTTGTTCCATAACAGTGACCCATCACCAGAAAGATTTTGGTGAGACCGCAGCAGAAAGGCTCCTGGAGAAAATTCAGTTTCCTGGGCGTGATGTATCTTTTGATTTTTCGCCGGAACTGGTTATACGGCAATCATGAAAATATTTCGCTTCTATACCCCACTGCATTTATAAATCCATATCCAATAGCCCGCAGAAAAAAGGGATTGTCCCCCTGCCTCGTATCCGACGCAGGGGGCTTTCTATTAAGAAGGTTCATTTATGCGGCCTTATGATATTCACAGAAAAAACGCCGCTCATACTCTTTGATCAATTCATCTCTAAAATCCGGATGTGCGATTTCAATCAACGCTCTTGCGCGCTGTTTTAGTGTCTTCCCTTTTAAATGGGCGATCCCATACTCCGTGATAACATAATCCACATCCGTTCTGTTTGTGGTCACAGCCGCACCTTCATCAAGAAGAGGCACTATCTTGGAAACTGTGCCTTTAGCAGCTGTAGAAGACATTGCCATGATCGCAATTCCATTCTCCGACATAGCCGCGCCGCGCACGAAGTCTACCTGCCCGCCCACACCACTGATCTGCTTATATCCTACCGATTCTGATGCCACCTGGCCGGTCAGATCCACCTGGACACAGGAATTGATGCATACCAGATTATTATTCTGTGCTACTACAACCGGATTATTTGTATAGTCAACCGGATATAGCAGTACATCGGGATTTTTGTCTACAAAATCATACAGCTTCTTAGTTCCCATTAAAAAGGTCACCACCATTTTTCCAGGAAGGAGTGCTTTCTTAGAATTATTAATAACTCCGGCCCTCACGAGGTCTACTACACCATCAGAGAACATTTCAGAATGAATTCCAATATCTTTTTTATCTTTGAGACTTGCAAGTACTGCATCTGGTATCGCACCGATCCCAAGCTGCAGCGTGTCTCCATCATGAATGAGAGAAGCACAGTTTTCTCCTATTTTCTTTTCGGTCTCTCCTATAACAGCGGGCTTGAGCTCTACCAACGGCGCACTATGTTCTACGAAGCAGTCAATCTGACTTACATCCAGCATACTGTCTCCCATAGTAAATGGCATCTGATCGTTTACCTGTGCAATGACCAGCTTTGCATTCTCCGCCGCTGATTTGGTATAATCCACAGATACACCCAGACTTACCTTCCCATTTTCATCCGGAGGTGTCACCATAATTAACGCTGCATCCAAGGGCATCGTCGTTTTAAAAAGCTTCGGCACTTCGGAAAAATAAACCGGAGTAAAGTCAGCTCTGCCTTCAGCCACAGCTTTTCGCGTGGAACCACCAACAAATATGGCATTGTGATGGAAATGTTCCTCCATGCCTGGCTGACAATATTCACTCTTCCCCATCGCTACCATGTGTACAATTTCAACATTGTGAAAGTGTTCTTTCATGCTTACCATTTCATCTACAAGATATCCCGGTTCAGCGCAGGCATGCCCTACCGCAACTCTCTGGTTATCTTTGATTTTCAGGAGAGCTTCCTGAGCTGTTGTTAATCTTTCCTGATATATTTCTTTCCAGGACATTTCTATTCCTCCCTTCAGTTTATTCGTTACTATTCATGGCCTATGGGCGTGCATAGTAACGATTATTCCTCTATTTTTGCTATTGCTTTTGCAAGTTCTTTCTTCATAGCCAGATTCCCCTGCCGTGAGATCATAATTCTCTGTGCCTGAGGTGAGCCTGCCCCGTGCATGGATTCTGTACGGTACCCGACCGCGGCAGAACCGAGTGTAAGGTTCTCAATCAGGCGCAGAATACGAAACCGATTCTCAGTTGACACTACATTCACACCCCGGAAATATTTATCTACATATGGCCCCACCAGCGGATCTTTCAGGTCTTTTTCTGATGGTGCGGTCACCACAAGCCCTCCTGCAATATCCTCTGCAAGCCGGGCTATTTCATAAGGGAACCTTGTCACATTCTGTTTACATACATTTGCGAGAAGAAGGTCAATCATATAGTTGCCCGATTCCGTCTGAGTACCTTCTGCCGAACATGCAATACCACAGCAATACAGTGTTTCATTCAAATGTGTCATTTCGATTAATTTGTCTTTAATATGTGATGCTTTTGGCACGCCATTGTAATCTGCTGCAACGGCTGCCGCCCCAATCAGGACATCACCAACACCCACTTTACATCCGCCGTAGCTCTGACGGTGATATCCCGCAAAGCGTTCTACCAGCATACCGGCAAATTCATGTTCTCCATTCAGAAAAATTCTGTCGTTTGGCACAAATACATCATCAAATACAACCAGCGCTTCCATTCCGCCAAATTCTGAATTTCCCACATCGATCTGGGAACCTTCCAGCTTTCTTGTGTCACATGACTGGCGGCCGATAATCATGAGAATCCCCTCCGAATCCGTCGGTACCGAAAAAGCAACCGCATAATCTTTATCATCTGGCCCCATTGCGATTGTAGGCATCACCAATACTTCATGTGAATTAATAATGCCTGTCTGATGTGCCTTAGCCCCTCTAACAACAACGCCATCCTCCCTGCGCTCCACAACACGAAGAAAAAGATCCGGATCCGCCTGTGCATGCGGTGCAAGTGAACGGTCCCCCTTCGGATCTGTCATAGCGCCATCTACTGTAAGATCATTTGTCTGGCAGTATTTCATAAATTCAACAAAATTTTTATGGTAATTAGTCCCATACTTTTTATCAATTTCAAAGCTTGTGCTGTATGTAGCATTAAATGCATCCATACCTACACAACGCTGAAAACAGGCTGCTGTCTTCTGTCCCATGAGTCTCTGCATCTTTACTTTTTTCACCAGATCGTCTGTTCCCTGATGAATGTGAGTGAATCTGTTGATCTTTTCCCCTGTCATGTGAGACGTTGCCGTCATAAGATCCTCATACTCCGGTTTCTGAGCCATATCATAAGTTGCTTTCACAGAATTTAATGAAGGTCTTAAAATCGGGTCATCTACCGGATTTTCAATTTTCTCTCCAAACATATAAACCTGAAGATTTAACTTTCTCATGCTCTCTACATATTGTTCTCCTGTCATAAGTGCCATTTTTCTTATCCTCGCTTTCTTTTTAATATCAAAAATTTCCTTCCAATTTAATGTAAAGCAAAACTCATGCCAGCCCTTATTACAGTATTATCATTTAAGTAAAGATCTGAACAAGACGCCGTGCATAGTTTATAGACAGCTCCTCATTGTTTATCCAGTTCTTTTTCTATTATCTGTAACGTCCATCTGTTGCAGATATGCAACATGTTTTATTTTTGCAACAAATTATCAGGAAAAGTCACCCTTACCAGAAATAAAAAAAGAACGGGACTTCTTTTCTAACAGTGGATGGAATCGAAAATCGAAAAGGCGCTGAGAGGATAAGTACATAGATAAGTTGATTTTAATGATAGAAGAAATGGGCATCCCCTTTGCATATGACCATTTTGCAGAGGACGAATCGCCAGGCCCATCGACACGAAGGACTTGGCCGTGGAACAGAAAGTGGAAGCTATGCTGGATGAGCATGGCATTTTTTATGCCAAGTCTGAGACATGGATCGATAGCGAAAAGCTGTATGAGGTTAAAATTGAGGCGCAGGAAAAGGAACAGCTAAAACTTAGCTGTTCCTTTTGCGTTATTCTTCAGATTTAACAATGCTTTCTGCATCCTGCCCTCCATAAAAAATACGGATTATCGTAACGGTAAGGGAATTCGTGCTGACAATGTAATAAACAACAAAATTGTCCACAGGAACCTTGTGCATTTCCGCGCTTTTCCACGGTTCCCAATCTACGATGGCATACCGCATGGGCATGAAATCGAGAGAACGGATTTCTTTACGGATACGGTCCACCTGAATTTGGGCAGTATCCGGGACTTTCAGATCAAAGGCGATATAGGAATAGATGTTCCTGATATCGTCCAGTGCTTCAGGGGAATAGATGACTTTGTAAGAATCGCTCATATCCCAAACTCCCTGGCCAGTTCCGCATCAACCTCATCTACTGTATAAGATTTGCCGGATTTTAAGGATTCCATTCCTTTTTTGAGTTCGGCATCTATTTCTGCCCGCCCCATATTGCCGATAGCAGTTGGCTTTGCAGACGGCAGATGAAGGTCAAGCGGCAGACCTCTTGTGAGGACAATCTGGCTATAAAGCATTTGAATTGCACTTGATGGAGAAATACCAAGCTGATTCAGGATATTTTCGGCATCTTTTTTTAAATCCGTATCAATACGTGCATAAACCGCAGTTGTGTTTGCCATGTGTATCACACTCCTTTTTATTTATTATACCCACTTTTAAATACAAATGCAAGCATTTGCAAGCAATAGAAAAAATTTTTCAAAGGAGGAGAGCCTATGGCAGCAAACAGAATCAAAGGGATCACGGTGGAGATCGGCGGCGGTTACCACTGCAGCGAACTTTGAGTCCTCCATGTCACAGATGCGGGCATTATATACATGCTCTTTTCATTCGTCAATTGGGTTTTTCGCTAAATTATTATAAAGATTTTCATGTATATTTTCTTGTTCTGCAGCTTTTTTTAATATCCTCCCACAGATATCCTTTTGCATTATCTGTTGCAAAATTGAAACATGTTTCGTTTCTCCAACAAACTCTAATTAGTAAAACACTCTCCGGCGCTCTGTTTAAGCGAAATAAACATTAACAGAATTTTTCTCTGTAACGAAAAAGAGTAAGGCATTGTGGCCTCACTCTTTTCCAATCTGCGACTTTAGGTTTATATGCTTACTGGCTGCAGCGTTAGTACACCGGCAGTCAGATAAGTAGCTGCGTTATCACATTAATTTCTTTTCCGCTTTCTTACTAAGGTGGATGCCGTCATACCAAGGCTTTTTGCCGCATCCCGCACGTTTCCGTATTTATCCATTGCATGCTCAATATAGACAAGCTCAATTTCCTCAAGATGCGCTTTTAAATCCACGACATTATCCAGTATGATATTCCCGCTTTTCACCTGTACCTGATTTACTTCTACCGGCAGATGATCTGCTGTAATGCAGTCCTCTGTGCTGACTATCATCACACGTTCCACGATGTTCCGAAGCTCCCGGATATTCCCCGGCCAGGAATATCTCTTCATGATAGCAGCAGTCTCCCTTGAAAAGGTCTTATGCATGCCGTACTTTTTATTAAACTGCGTAAGAAACCGTTCTATCAGCGGTTCAATATCGTCCACACGTTCTCTAAGGGGCGGGATGACGATCGGGAATACATTCAGCCTGTAGTACAAATCCTCCCGGAAGTCCTGACTTTCTACCATCTTTGCAAGGTCTCTGTTCGTCGCGGAAATCACCCGGACGTCAATTTTCTTGGGACTGATACTGCCAATCCTCTCTATTTCTCCTTCCTGCAGGACTCGTAAAAGCTTGACTTGCAGGTTCAGGGGTAGCTCCCCTATTTCATCCAGAAAAATCGTGCCCTTGTCTGCCGCTTCGAATAAGCCTGGCTTTCCTTCCTTATTCGCGCCTGTAAATGCGCCCTTTTCATATCCGAATAGTTCACTTTCTATTAAATCATGCGGAATTGCACCGCAATTCACTTTCACGAAGGGGCGTTTCATCCGCTTGCTGTTCTGATGGATGTACTTTGCAAACATCTCTTTGCCTACGCCGGTCTCTCCTGTTAACAGGACTGTCACATCCAGCGGGGCTGCCCGGTTCGCCAGATACAGGACGGATAATATCCGCCTGTCCCGGGCAACAATATCACTGTCGAATAATTTATCTCTGAGATTATCAATCTCTTTTTCCAGTTTTTCTTTTTGCTCCTCACTCTTTGCCACTTCTTTTTTCAGGCAGTATATCTCTGTCATATCACGAACATTAGTAACAACCATGGTGACCTGTCCTGCCTCATCCAGCACTGGGGAGCTGGTTATCAGCGCCCGCTTTCCGGTCTTAAATTCCTGATACAGGGTTACCGGCTTTTTATTTTTAATGGCAATGAGGGATCCCGATTCTGATACGATGCCTCCTGCAACGAGGTCTTTCATATTCTTATCAAGCAGATCTTCTTTCCTTAGTCCGGTAATATTCTCATATGCACTATTAATCTTAATCGTCCGGGCGTCCCCGTCTGTTATGTAAATTCCGTCAAATGAAAATTCGATAATCACATCTAACAGCTCTGCATTTAAAATTGCACTCATATCCTCCCTCTATTCTGCACTTTTGTACCCTATATATTCTAAGTGTTTATATTAGTATACCATAAGTATACCATATTATCAATAGTATTTGTTAGAGTTTGACACAGTGTGTTTGGCATGTATTTTGCTTATTATTTATTATGTAGAGATGTATTTAAGTAAATGATAAAAAATTTAACGGAGGAATTTACAATGTTGAGTAAAATCGAAGATGTTTTAGATGAAAGAGTCCGGCCGCAGCTTGCGCTGCATCAAGGCAATGTACAGGTATTATCTTATGAAAACCAAATATTGAAAATCAAGATGCTTGGTCAGTGTTCCGGATGTCCGTCTGCCGCGATTACGACAGAAGAATTAATCAGGAAAGAAGTCATGGATGCAATACCGGAAGTAAAAGATGTTATATTGGTCACATCCGTCAGTCCAGACCTGATTCTTGCCGCTAAAGAAATTTTATGTAAAAACAGGTGATCCGACATGACGATAGGAATTAAATACTGCGGCGGCTGTAATCCCAGATATGACCGTGTACGCGAGGTTATGGCTATTGAAGCCGCATATCCGCATTTTCATTTTGCTCCGGCAGCGGATGGCCAGTGCTTTGACTATGTACTTGTAGCATGCGGGTGCCCCTCGGTCTGTGCGGCCCATAAAAATATTACTGCCCGTTACAAGAAATATATCCTTTATAAACCAGATGATTATGCAGATATTAGTAACGTTCTTGATACTCTGATGTAAACTGCGGGAATTTAGACCCTGCACAGAAAGAAATGAATAGGGTAAAAAGATGAACATAGCTTACTTGGGATCTTCCTTGGACTTCAGGCAGGCAGAATACATATTACAGAGCAATGCATTCCTGGATTCTTCTTTCGGACAGATTCGGAATATTCATTTCTTCTCTATATTTTGCGACAGTCCGCCTTGCCACACAAATATCCTGCTTCTTGAGGAGCTGCACAATTCGGCTGTCACTGTATGGGGAGGATTCGTCCTCCTCTTCTATCAGGTTCTTTATAAGCATTTTTACGCGGTCTATACCGGTACTTTCACCACCCTGCCGAAAAGGGGATGAGGTAAACAGACTTCTGATTTCCACAGTGCCCACTCCCGGTGCCTGCAAGTATTTCCCTTTCACGGCTCTGCTCACGGTTGATACATTCACACCTATCTTGTCAGCTATATCAGACATTGTCATCGGTTTCTTATGCCCCTTTCCCCCAAAATAGTCCTCCTGATATTTCAGGATGCACCCGGCTATGGCCTCTAATGTCAGACGCCTCTGTTCAATTCCATCCATCAATATATCATACCTTTTCTTAGCTCTGCAAAAATATGCGGTCAGTTCTGCATCCTTTGACTCTTGCATCATCTTCAGGTAGTAATCATTGACAGCATAATTCCGCATCCACTCATCATTGAGGAATATTCTCCAGCCTGTTCCTGTATTCTCTATAACAATATCCGGAATCAAATATGTCTTCTTCACTTCGCCGAAACCATTTATCGGAACCGGCTGGAGGGTTTTTATGGCTTCTGCATAGTTCTTTGCCTCTAGAACAGGAATATGTAGTTTTTTTGCTATAGTATTAATATTCCCCCTTGCAATGTCCTCGAGACAATAACAGACCATATATTCCAAATGCGGATTCAATAAATTCTTTTGCTTCAGCTGTTTCATCAGAAAGGACTCAATATTTAGTGAAAATACCCCTGCCGGCTCCAGATTCTGCAGAATATAATAACATCTCTCCACCATTTCTATGGGGCATCCCAGTATTTTGGCGGTTTCTTCTATTGATATTCTATAAATGCCATCTCGATCCAGAATCTCTATCATAAACTTCATAATAATCTCTTCAGCCGCAGTATACTTACTAAAAGCTATCTGCTCAGACAATTCTTTTTTCCATGCTTCTGGTGTCTCTGCCGGAATGTCTAAAGGCACATCTTTTAATCCATGTACTTGAAAATATCCAGCTCCCATGAACGACTGCCCCTCCCCCTTTTTACGATCCTCAGCTATTTCAATCAAGGGATTTTCAAGGTATTCCTCATAAAGCAAATCATTTACTTCCTCTCCCGTCATCTCCAGGATCTTTAAAGACTGTATCTGGTGCAGACATAGTCCCTGTTTTTGTTTTATTCTCACTTCCAGTGACAAACTCATTTTCTCTGCCCCCTTTCTTCGTATACTTATGGTATACCACTAAATATAAAAAATTCCAACTATTTTTAAACTAACAAATTAATTTCTCTCTTTTTCACAATCCTTCTTTATTTTCATTGTGCATTTTTTATAAAGAGCTCTGATGTTATAGTTTTCTTTGGAGGTAGCATTATGTACGGCCGAGACGCGCTGGCAAATGCAATGAAGAAGCTTATTAGCGCAAAAACGTGAAATGGAACTCATGCCGATTGATACATGGGTTCCATTTCTGCTTTTATAACATATAATATCTCTCAATATGATACTGCTTTGTTTCTGCAATATGCTGCTCCATAAACTTAGCTGCCTCTTCCGCATCACTTTTCAGAATAGCATCCATAATTAATCTATGACTTCTTACTGCCAGATCCCTTACCTTCTGATCATCCTGTACAGAGATCGCCATTTGGCGCACCTGATTGTAAATTGACACAATCATATCGTACAGCCGTTTATTCCTGCTACCTTTTGCGATGAGCTCATGAAACTCCATATCACAATCCATTAATGCTGTATGATCATCTTGCTCGTATGCTTTCTCCTGCCTGACCATTAACTCATTCAGCATATCAACCAGTGCGGTTTCTCTGCGCTGTACAAAAAGTCTTACAGCAAGAGACTCCAAAACCTCCCTCAGTTCAAATATCTCGACCATATCCTCAAAGCGGATCTTTGCCACAAAGACACCTTTTCCTTCCATCATATCTACCAGGCCTTCACTGGCAAGCTGGCGCAGTGCCTCTCTTACCGGCGTCCTGCTGACCTCCAGCTTTTCGCATAGATCACGCTCAATCAGAGGCGTACCTGCCGGAAGTCCGCTGATTACCATCTCTTTAATGCCTTCATACGCTACCTGTTTTTTCGTTAAGCCTGCTTTTTGCTCCGCTTTCATAATATTCCCCTTTTCTTCACCAAGTATTGGTACACTCTTCATATACCATTCTTATACCTATAGTATTAACTTTAGGGTGAATTGTCAAGAATTAAATCACCGGGGATATCACCCACAATATAAACAGTATACTATAAACAAATGTCCTTGGATAAATAACACAAGTATGCTTTAAAGTATTTCATAATTATTTATGTTCATCTAAACGTCCATACCCTAAAATTTCAGCACTTGCATATATGTGATTTCGCTTACAACATTGATCATCAAAATTCCCTTCTACAGTATATATCACCCCATCTACTACTTTTTCCACAATTCCTACATGTTCCGATATACCATCACCGTCAGAATCAAAAAATATAATATCTCCAGATGCCGGATCATAGTCCCGCCCTTTCCAGCGTCCATGCTCCTGAAACCATGCAACTCCATTTGGGCAATATGCAAATTTCGGCACTACTCCACTTTCTATATATCCACACTGTTCTGCACACCAGGACACAAAACAGGCACACCACTCTTCTCTTCCGCTGAATTCATACCATCTCCAATAAGGCTCCCCTCCTACATTCCCCACCTGAGACAACGCAACTTCCACTATCGCCTTGCTTCCTCCACCTTGTGCCATCTCTCTAAAAGCATAATAGCGCAGAACATGGGAAGCATACTCCTTGTCTCCATAACTGCTCCATCCCATCCTCTGCGCCATCATATCTGAATATTGAGTTGCATTTGCAGCCGTATACTTTCCATCCTTTTCTATCGCCCAGTCAATATACGTATTTCCAAAATTATATCCCTGCAGAGCCAGTTTGATTCGTGTTATATCTATAGGATTTTTCACATCAGCCATCTGAATACTGTCCCGCAGCATCTGCACACCGCATTCAATAGAGTATGCAGGATCAGTTATTCCATTTGGTGTATGGGGCTATCGGTTATTATAACCACATTCAGAACTCTGCATTGGATCTTGTCCACGTCCACCACTTTCCTGCATCATAACTGCTTTAATCAGTTCCGTATAATCTTCAATTCCATATTGTGAAGCATAATGCCAGATAATCGATTCGTACTGACGAACCTCATCACTAATCAAATTATCCGTTTCCCCATTATTTCCTCCACTCACAGACAAAACACTCCCAAAAAGAACAACCATCAGTATCAGTGCCACTGCTGCACTCCCCAATCTTGAAGCTATTAAAAATATGCTCCTGGTTGCAGAGACCATATTCTTAGTAATCTTGTAAATACCACGAACCAGATTTTTAGTTACTGAAACCGCACTCCCCATCTTCTGAGAATTTTTTACAGTGTTTTCCATAGCTTTAGCTGCTTTTAACACAGCCTGACCACTTGTACTGACAGATGTCCCGGCAGTTTTCATCCCCTGCTGATTTGGTTTCTGAACCTGATAAATAGCTTGTTTTATATCTTTCCTCGCAGCATAGCTAAACTGCTTTACTCCTTGCTGAGAACGCTCTAAAATCTTGATTTTTTTTCATTTTATCTTTCTGTTTAATCTTAAATTTCTTAATTTGCGGCTGACCAGCCCAATCTGCTGACATATTGTCCTGTCGAACTGGCAGCCCGGCTTTTGTTCCAACTGTCTGTTCATTAATTGAATGATACCCTTCATTAGCCTGACTTGAGTATCTTTTACATATTTTTGAAACCTGTCGAACTGTTTTACCACTATAAACCAATACCTGTTTTCCGGTAAAGCCAGCAGCTTTTTTTGTCCCTGCACTAATCTTATTATTTGCATAAGCTGGTGGAGAACCCTCGCCATCATCCTGAGCCTCACTGACATCCATCTTGGTTTTCACTGCCGAATCCTTCAAATGTCCCAAAACAATCTCAGCTTTATTCAGCACCTTAATAACTCTCCTATTTTCCTTCTCTTTAATATCTCTCCCCATCAAATTTGTCTCCTCCCTCTACCGTACTGGCAACAAAATTATCTAGACCATACCTTCTCCTGCCCTCTTTTCGGTTCTATTCTGAATTGCTCTGGATGCCTCAGTTTTACACTTTTCATATAGTACGGAGCGAGACGGCTGTTGAACAATTCATAAGGGCACAGCATCTCTTCTCGGCTATCATGCATAAACCCATTCCACAAATTAAAAGCAAGACATGTAATCTCCGTGCTCTCTCCCGTCTGCCATCCTGCACGGATTGCTTCCGGCTTAATACTGTCATCTTCAAAATCAAATAACTTACCAACGTTATCCCGGGTTATTTCAGTAATTCCTATACAATGAAAAGGCACAGTGGTACTTGTCCTTCCTCCCACTTTGCCTCAGCATGAGTTTATAAAATTCTTCATGTTCCTTTGATGCAAAATACAATCCTTCCATTAAATCTCTCCATTCACTTAAAGCTGACCATTCTAAAGTTCAATATTTAAAATAAGCCACCCAGCGTATATGCCAGATACCTTGTGCTCCTGTTATTTAACAACGTCCTCTCTGGACGCAAAAAAGCGCATAAAACTGTTACGTCTCATACGCCTCAATGTTTATAACTATTATAAACTTTCTCGGTTTAACATTTTCTCAATTTCTTCTAAAAAAAAGACTTCTGTTAAATTCAGATTCTTATCTACTTTCTCCAAAACAGAATATTTTCCTTCACTATAAACTTTAGAAATAACTGCATATACTTTTTGCACCGGGCTTGCAATTACATCCCTTATGTCCTTTTTCAAAAGAGTATTAGGCACATTCAGCCTTGTATTGCGGTCTTTTACAAATCCAATACAAGCGCATACGTTTCCCGCTGCTTTTTCCGAATACAGTTTTGGCCCCCTGTCTGTAAAATCTCCAATCATTGTAACATTCCGTTTAATCTGCATCATACTTTCCAATATATCCAGTTTTTGTCCTGTAGAACCATCTCTTGAAAAGGAAAAATCATCTTCATTCAAACGTCTGTCCAAACACTTCTCATAAAAATGTATAGCAGAAGCTACCAGGGAAGTATTTATCTTTACACCTGTCAAATGCAGAAAATTATACCGATGAAACGCCACTTCATAGCCTTTAATCGCAGATATCCTTTTTTCTTCTGTCTGAAGCTGTTTTTTAACCTGGGAGGGGATTCCGTAGAGAAAAAGAATCTTCTGATCTTCGAGATTTTCCTGATATAAGTCTGCCGCTTTTGTCATAATCTGGATTGCTTTTCTTTTGTCCATAGCCTTATCCTTTAGCCATATAGTTTTAGAAAAGGGAATGTCGATGCCGCAGCACCAAACATTCCCTTCTCATGGTTGATTTTTCCGTTGTCTGCCAACCTCCAGCACCTACGTCTGGAAAATAACAGGTTTTTCCGTTGCCTGCCAACCTCCGACACCTGCGTTCGGAAAACGTATCAGATTTTAGGTGTCAACCCACCGCTGATTCACAGCTTCTCTAATTACATTTTACAATACCCTTCCGCAAAATGCAATTACAACTTTATTTTATGCCAATATAATGATGTTCATTCAGAAAATCTCTGTTCACCACTTTCTATTTAGAATTCCTCCGATGGCTTAGTGGTCATCAGCCGATACAGCTCCGTATCCTTAGGAAATGGATTCAAAAACGGCACCAGGGAACTCCCCACTTTTGCCAGCCCATTCCCCGCCCTGGCGTTCGTAACATAATTCAGCTGTTCCTGTGAGATATGCAGCAGTTCCGCAAGCCTGTCCCTGTCAGAAGCCGCCTGGTTCAGCATCAAAATAAATTCAGAATTAGAAAGCATAGTGCGCGCCTTTGTAGAATCCAGAACATATTCCACATTCTGTGTCAGACTCGTCACCCATACATTTCTCTTTCGGAACCGCCGATATGCACTATCAAAAAAGTTCTCACTGTACCGGTGTTCCAAAAGTGTATGAAATTCATCCCAAAAAATATGTATTCGAATTCCATTCTCCCAGTTTGTCGCCACCCGGTTAATCATATGGTCGGTAATGACCAACTGCCGATATCTAAGCACTGCAAACTGACACATATGTTCCCTGCCTATTGCCAGCGCGGCCTGTCGTAGCCAATTTTTATCACACCTTGTCCGGCAGCAAAAACTTCTAACTGATTTCTCCATATTTTCCAAAAAACCTTCTCCAAAACAGGTAGACCGCTACTGATCGAGCACGACATTCTTACCTTAAATTTTAGTTTATCGATTTGCAATGGAAGAGGTTGTCCTCATTTGGGAAAAATATTTTCCTGTTCTTTATTCCCCCAAAATCACCTGCTCCCCGTCCGCTGCAACAACAGCGCTTCGCCTCTCCTTATCATACTGCACCGTCCCTCCACTTATGCTCCGGATTTCAGGAACATTGTAAAGTACATATGTTATCCTTTCATTTTTTCCACAACTAGACAAATAAATCTTATCTTTATCCGCATATGCCCTCACATTCAGCACAATATTACCTTCTTTGTCGGGGATCCGGCATTCTGCTTTCTCTCCCTCCCGTAATTCATAGATACCGATCTGCACATTTTCCGCGAAGGAATACCCGGCTGTTTTTTCATTGCTTCCCATCGGGAGAAGCGAATTCTCGGCCACGAATAAAGGCAGGGAATGATAATCGTATGTTTCCCGGTACCAGCGTCCTCCTTCTTTCCGTTCTCCGTTCAGAAGGTGCGTCCACACACCTTTCGGCAAATAATACTCTCCGATTCCCTCTTTATTAAAAATCGGTGCTACCAGAAGACGGTCTCCAAGCATATACTGCATATCGAGATATTTTACTGCAGGATCATTTTCATATTCCAGGATCATCGGTCGCATCACAGGAATCCCCGTCTTGTGCGACTCCACTGCCATACTGTAGATGTAAGGCATCAACTTCAATTTCAGTTTCGTAAATTCTCTGCACACTTCCACAGATTCTTCGTCGAACAACCATGGCACCCTGTAGCTTTTGGAGCCATGTAGTCTGCTGTGAGTGGAAAGCAGCCCGAATTGCAGCCATCTTTTATATACATCTGCATCGGCTGCCAGTTCAAATCCACCAATATCATGGCTCCAATAACTGAAACCGGAGAGCATAAAGGAAAGGCCGCCTCTCAATGATTCTGCCATAGATTCATATGTGCCTGTACAGTCGCCTCCCCAGTGTACGGGGAATCTTTGGCCTCCCACCGTCGCACTTCTGGCAAATAAAACTGCCTCCTTTTCTCCTCTTTCTCTCTTTAACAATTCAAATACCGTCTGATTATATAATAATGTATAATAATTATGCATTCCCCATGCATCTGCTCCGTTTGCATAAGTCACATCAACAGGAATCCTTTCACCGAAATCTGATTTAAAACAATCGACTCCCATATCCAGCAGTTCTTTCAGTTTTTCCTGATACCAAATCACAGCTTCCGGGTTCGTAAAATCAATGACTGCCATTCCAGGCTGCCAGTTATCCACCTGCTTTACGCCCAAACCATCGGCGCGCATTAGGAAATAGCCTTTCTTCAACCCCTCCCGGAAGAATCCCGTCCCCTGTGCTACATAGGGATTAATCCATACGCATATTTTCAACCCTTTGTCTTTATATCGCTTTAACATTCCCCTCACATCCGGAAATGTTTTCTCATTCCATTCAAAATCACACCAGTGCAGGCTTCTCATCCAAAAGCAGTCGAAATGGAATACGTCAAACGGCAGATCCCGCGCTTTCATCCCCTCGATAAATGAGTTAACAGTTTTCTCATCATAATCAGTCGTGAAGGATGAACTCAGCCAGAGTCCGAACGACCATGCCGGAGGAAGTGCCGGTTTGCCCGTCAGACTCGTATAGTGCTCAATCACTTTTTTCATAGAACTTCCGCCAATCACATAATAACGCATCTCCTCTCCTTTTACGGAGACGCCGACTGCTTCTACCTTTTCGCTCGCAACCTCAAAGGACACGTCTGTGCTGTGATCCACATAGATTCCATAATTTTTATTCGTTATATAGAACGGAATATTTTTGTAACTAATCTGCGATGAGGTTCCCCCGTCCTCGTTCCAGCAGTCTACAGTCTGACCGTTTTTTACAAATGCGGTAAACCTTTCACCAAGACCATAGACACATTCTCCCGCTGCCAGTGAAAACTCTGAGACAATATAAGGATTGTAGTCCTCAGCAAGATAATTTGTCTCCGGGTACTTGGTTGAATTTTTTCTGTCATGTCTCATGTATCCGACATTTTTAAACCCACATGATGTCATATCTTTCCCGTTTCTTTTGTAGCTGATATAGAACTCTTTTAGTCCCACATGTACACTAACATTCCCTGCTGACATCACCGCCTCATCCTCGCTGATGTCTATATTTACTTTACATTTTTCTCTATCCAGCATAAACCGGGGTTCTCTCTTTTCGTATCCTTCAAAATGAAAACATCTTACGGAAATAATATCCTCGCCGGCTGAGGTAAACTCAAACGTCAGCGTTCCGACGTCCAATGCGCCTGCGCGGCTGCAGATGGTCCGGAACGGAGCAATCACCCTCATGCCGTTTTCTATTTCTTCCACTTCGTACGCCTGTACCGCATAACATGCGTGAGCAGCCTCGCTCTTTTCCCAGAATCCCTCTGTAAATTTCATGGCTTACTCCTCCTGCTAATGTTCTGTAATACTTCCGCCTTTGCATAAAATCCTCTCGTTCTACCGTCGATTACTGCACTGTCAGCTACTTGCAACTGTTCCTGAAGACGGATATCCCTGCAGGACGCTCCAAGCGAAATGATGTAATTCCCCTTTTCCACAAACCATTGCATGTCACGGCCCAAGAAGGCAAACTGAGACACCTTCATCTCAAACCGCACTTTCTTTTCTTCTCCCTTTTTCAATTCCACTCTCACGAATCCGGCCAGTTCCATTGTCGGACGCACCATCTGCGATACGGCATCTGTAAAATACATCTGGACAACTTCTGTTCCGTCACAGCCACCTGTATTTTTAATCCGTGCTTCCACCTTGATGACAGACAACGCACTAACGACCTTTTCCTCGATTTTCATATCAGAATACTCAAAAGAAGTGTAGCTCAACCCATGTCCGAAATAATAGAGAGGCTCTGCCGTATCATTGATATATCCGTTTTTATTCCGAATCATTCCGGTGTGCCCAGCTGCAACATAGCCGCTTCCTCTCGGAAGGCCATAGTAAATCGGAAGCTGTCCTGCATTTCTTGCCACAGTGACCGGAAGACGCCCAGACGGATTCACCTCGCCGAAAAGCAATCTGCACAGAGCGCTGCTTCCCATTTCTCCCGGCTGCCATACTTCCACGATAGCATTGAAATGTGACGCGGTAAACTCGTTTGACAGGGGACGTCCGTCATAATGAAGTACGACTGTTTTCTTATGTAATCCGTAAATTTTTCTCGCAAATTCCTCCTGTGCTCCCGGCAGATCAATGTCGGTAGCATCCACGCCCTCCCCAACCGTGGAAGTACTTCCCCAGCCATTTTTACCTCCGAGCGTCAGCAAGACTACATCGGCATCGGCCGCAGCACGCACTGCCTCTTCCATTCCGCCAAGTTCAGTTCCTGCACAGTTTATCCCCTTTGCAAATACCACCTCTGTGTTAGGAAGATATTCTTTTAATTTTTGATAAAGTGTTTTTGCTTTCGGAAAATCTTTCTGTATCCGCTTATTTACCCTGGGTGAGGTATCACGAACCTGTCCTATATATTCCTGATCAATATCATAGATAATGACTCCCGGTTCCTCAAAGTCCTGCCCATCTTCCTCTCTGGACATCGTCATATCGATTACTGCAGGATAAGAAAATGTCCCGAACAAGCTACGGATGTTGTCCGCATGAGGACCAACTACCGCAAGTTTTTTTATCTGTTTTGACAGTGGAAGAACTTTGTTCTCATTTTTCAATAAAATAAAACTTTCCTCCGCTATCTTCTCATTCAGCCGCTCTGTTTCTTCTAAATGTAATGTCTTTTTTAGTTTTCTTAAATCCGGATAAGGGTTTTCAAAAATACCCATTTCAAACTTCATTCTCAGAACTCTCTCCACCGCCTGATCGATCACAGATATGCTCAGTCGCCCGTCATTTACCGCTTCTTTCATGCAGTAATGGAACCCTTTCGGTCTCGGATACTCTACATCCAGCCCGGCCTCAATTGCCTGAATTCCGGCCTCTTCAAATGTGGCGGCCACCGAAAATGGGTCTACCAGACGGTCCACTGAGAGATAGTCAGAGACAACAAATCCACGGAAACCAAGCGCATTTCTCAGTATTTCTGTAAGCATCTTTTTCGATCCCACAACCGGTTCCCCATTGATGGAACCATATGAATTCATAACACTCTTCAAATTGGCTTCCGTTATTGCACACTGGAAAGGTTTGCAGTGAATTTCCAGAAGATCTCTCTCCGAAACAAGATTGCGCCCCATATTGATTCCACCCTCTGTGACGCCATGCCCAGCAAAATGTTTTGCCGTTGCCAAAATACCTTTTTTCATATCCTCTGACTGAATCCCTCTGACAAAGGCACTCGACATCGCCGATACAAGAGCCGCATCTTCTCCGTATGTCTCTGTCATTCTTCCCCACCTCGGATCCCTGTCCACGTCCATCACAGGAGAGAGTGCCTGTCGAAATCCCACATATAGCATCTGGCGGCGTATGATATCCGCCATCTGCTCCACAATCGCCGGGTCAAACGTAGACGCCTGAGCGATTGCACTAGGAAATACATCAGCCTCCGTATACTGTGCCCCCGCACACGCTTCACAATGAATCAGTGCTGGAATTCCGAGCCTTGTCTCATTTACCAGATATCTCTGTAATTTGTCCGCGTACTTCACAATTTCTTCTACACTGTCTGCCACAGTAAATGCGCCAACATTCCCTATTCCGTTTGGTACATATTCCTTAAAATCAGGAATCTCCTCCGTGATTGTCACAAGACATGTAATCTGATCGATTTTCTCCTCAAATGTCATTCTCTGCATTAGGTCCTTAAGCCTTTCCTCCACCGGAAGGCTGCTGTCTTTGTAATTCGCCATCTCCTTTTACCTTCTTTCTTGCGCTGTCTTTCTGAATGGACTGCTTTATCGGATTATTTCAGATACTCGTCCACATTTTCTGCTGTGACGATTTTAAACGGAATGCTGACATCCTCAATATCTGCCGGGTCTGTCCCGTTTTTCAGGTCCTCGAAAATCTGAGCACCCGCTTCTGCCTGTGCTTTTGCATCCTGCAGAGAAGTCATCGTCATTTCTCCGTTTTTAATAGATTCCAGTGCGTCATCACTTCCGTCCACACCGAGCACCTGAATGCTGTCCTGTTTTCCCGCAGATTTCAATGCCTCAACAACTCCCAATGCCGCATCGTCATTCTGGCATACAATTGCGTCAAAACTGTCATATGACAACAGACAGTCATCCGCCGTACTCATTCCGAGATCTTTTGCGTTTTCCACGTTATATTCACCTAAAATTGTAATATTACTGCCTTTCAGAGCATCTTCCAGACCCTGTTTACGGTCAATATACTGCTGGTCGTTTGGTGCTCCTGTGAAGTATAAGATAGATGCTCCTTCCGGAAATACCTCTCGAAGGTATTCACCCTGTGCTTTTCCCGCGTCATAATTCGGAGAACCAACATAAATATATCCGTCATAGTCATCCCCGCCCGAAACCGTAGTCAAAAATGAGATGTAAGGAAGTCCTGCGCTTTTCGCCGCCTCAAGAGCCGGTATAGATCCGTCCAGATCGTTGCTGATAGCTGAAACTACATTTACGTTCTGTACAATAAAATCATCAATTTGTCCGTTCTGTACATTTGTATCTCCACCCGCATCTGTGACCGTAATATCAATTCCTTTCGCCTCTGTCATCTCTTTTAAATACGTTCTGAATTTTGCACAATAATTGTACGTATCACTGTTGTTTGCAAATCCGACTAAGTACCCTTCACTTTTCTTACCTGTTTCGCCCGTATCACCTGTCTTGTCCGTACCGCATCCTGTCATTACCGTCATACATGCCATAATTCCCGCCACCATCACTGCTAATTTTTTCTTCATTGTTTTTTCCTCCTTAATTTTTATTTATTTACTTTTTTTATTTTCTTTTGTCTTAATATCAATAATCACTGCCACTGCGATTAGCACCCCCTTCACAATCAACTGATACTGGGTGGATACATGCAGCAGATTCAATATGTTGTTGATCAATCCTACGATGACCGAACCGATCAAGGCTCCTGTTACCGTTCCGATTCCTCCTAAGAAGCTAGTCCCGCCCACAATCACCGCAGTAATAGCATCAAACTCATACCCTTCTCCCACAGAAGGCATTCCCGCCATCAAACGCGCCATCAGCACTACACCTGCCAGTCCTGTCAGTGCACCGCTCATTGTAAATATCAGCCTCTTTATGCGCTTCGTATTAATGCCCGAGGCAATTGCCGCCTTCTCACTTCCTCCGATAGCATAAATATAAGTTCCGAATGTTGTCTTTTTCATCAATATCGCTATGACTACAACCATAGCAAGCATAATGATAACCGGAACCGGTATTCCGAGGACTGCCCCATATCCCAATGGCCTCGCTTTCTGCACGCCTCCGATTGTCTGCCCGTTTGTATAAATCTGAACAATTCCCTGAAGTACATAGGTCATAGCCAGAGTCGCAATAAACGGCTGTAGTTTATAGTGGGTAATTAAAAATCCGTTCACCCAGCCGCAAAGACATCCGATTGCGATACCCGCCAGTATCGCCAGCGGTAGATTTCCCGTTCCCGCAAGGATTCCCGCCGAAATGCACGCTGATGTTGTACACAAAAATCCCGCTGACAAGTCAATCATGCCTGATACGATAAGCATCGTCTCGCCGCAGGCAATAATGGTAACAACAGAAATCTGTTTTAATATGTTAATCAAATTCTGGGGTTTTAAAAAGTTATGATTAATGACTGCCGATGCAATAAATAAAAAAAACATGATAAGTACGATTCCGTATTTTCTGTATATCTCTCCCGATGATAATCTCTTCTTATTTTTCATCTTTCGCCTCCACAATTATTTTCATAATTTTATCCTGAACCAGATCCTCACGCTCTAAAATTTTTAACAATTTCCCGTCACCGACCACTCCTACTCTATGGCTCATGGAAAGCACTTCCGGCATATCAGAGGAGATGAGTATAATTGCCATACCCTGCCTCGCAAACTCTGTAATGAGGGAATAGATTTCTTCCTTTGCACCTACATCAATCCCTCTTGTCGGCTCATCTAAAATAAGAAGCTTAATATCCCGCACAAGCCATTTTGCCAATACTACTTTCTGCTGGTTTCCGCCGCTTAAATTCTCTGCAAGTGTACTCATACCCGGAGCTTTCACTGAAAGTTCCGAACAAATAGCATTTCCCTTTTTCTTTACCTGCTTTACATTCCAGAAACCTATTCTCGCAAACAAATCCCCATTCGGAAGTTTGATATTGTCTTCTATCGATCTCACACCCACAAATCCGTAAGTCCTTCTGTCCTCCGTCACCATTGCAATCCCATGCCGTATTGCATTTTTGACAGAGCGTATCTTTACCTCTTTTCCCTCCATCAGGATCTCTCCTTTTTCCAGATGATCCAATCCGAATATTGTCTGAACAATCTCACTTCTCCCTGCGCCTACCATACCTGCAAGGCCGAAAATCTCTCCTTCATGAACCCGGAACGAAATGTCTCGAAATACCCCGTCATTAGTCAAATTCTTCACTTCAAGCACAACTCGATCCTTATGTTCTGAAATTGGGGGATAGATATCTTCGATATCCCTCCCTACCATCATAGATATAAGCTGCTCTTCCGTAGTGTCTTTTATTTCCCCCGATGCAATCCACTTACCGTCGCGCAAAACTGTATATTCATCGCAGAGTGCGAAGACTTCTTCCAGCCTGTGAGAGATAAAAACGAATGCAATCCCAGTCTCTTTCAGTTTGCATACCGTCTTAAAAAGAATGCCGGTCTCCGCACTTGTCAGAGATGATGTCGGCTCATCCATTATAATGACTTTACTGTTTCTCGAAATTGCTTTCAGAATTTCAATCATCTGACACTGAGCCACATTCAGATTTCCCATTTTTTCATCGGGGTCATAATCCAGGTTCATTATTTTTAATAATTCCTTTGTTTGCTTCTTTCTCTCCTTTTTGTTCAAAAATAATTTTCCTTTTTTCTGTTCTCTCCCTAAAAACAAGTTCTCTGATATCGTCAGCTCAGGTACATAGTTCAATTCCTGTGCAACAATAGAAATTCCTTGTGCATAGGCATCCTTCTCTGACTTCATATGAATCTCTGTTCCTTCACAAAAGACTGTTCCACCATAACCGGTATAAGTTCCCGACAATATCTTCATCAGTGTTGACTTGCTGGCTCCGTTTTCACCAACCAGTGCATGAACTGTGGAAGAGCGTATCTTCATATTGACCTGATCCAATGCGACTACACCCGGAAACTCTTTGCGTATGTTTTTTAGTTCCACAATTGTACGCCTCACCAAAATGTTCTCTCCTCCTTGTCTAAACGTTTTAACATTTATTTTTTCAATCCTTTTTTGTACGTTAGAATTATATCATATTTATCATGTTTATTCAATTAATTAGGTTTGTTTTTGTTTATTTTGTATACTATCACTTGTCTAAACGTTTCAACAAATATGTCTAAACGTTTCAACACTGTTAAAAATATACAGACAGAAATGGTATTATTTTACAGAATAAAAGAGCCGGTTTCACCGACTCTTACCTAAAACCATTTTAAATTTTCTTTGTACTGCCCCGAAGCAAAAGTTGTGGTTTATACTCTCTCACATCCCTTCCTTTTTTTTCTGTGCACTCGATCAGCTCCATGGTGCGTTCCCCTATATACTTTCCCATTTCCTCTACCGGAATCCCTATTGTTGTCAGCGGCACCTGCATCACATCCGCGAACGGAACGTTGTCGAAACCGACCACAGAAACATCCTCCGGGATACCAACCCCGTACATTCTGGCCGCACGATAAATACCAAATGCCATCTCGTCATTCATAGAGAAAATAGCCGTCACCTTTTTTCCCATAATATAAGGAAATAACATGTATCCGCTATTCATTGTATAATCCCCATAGACAACCAGTTCTTCATCGTAAGAAATTCCAGCTTCCTCAAGCGCCATTTTATATCCTTCCAAACGCTCCTGTGTCACCTGATAGTTCTTTTTCCCCGCCACACAACCGATCCTTCTGTGTCCGTAATCTATGAGATGCTTCGTCGCAATATATCCGCCCTGACGGTAATCAAACACTACATCCGTCCCCTCACAGGCAAATCCGTAATTATCCATAGTCATTACCGGAACATCTAGCTGCAACATGGCATCATTCAGTTTCTTTTTTTCTTCATCCGTATATTTCTCAAGCGATTTCGCCCAGATCAAGGCACTGATATTTCCCGCACCCACGTTCCGAATCAGATCACACTCCACCGCTCCGTCATCTTCGATAATATGGCAGACAAGAGAGTAGCCTCTTTTTTCAAACACATTGTTAATCTCCATGAAAAGTGATGAAATATGGGTGTTCCGCAAGTCGTTAAAGACAATCCCTATCAGCTTACTCTTTTTATTCACAAGGCTTACCGCTGCATTATTCGGCTGATAATTATACTTTCGTGCAACTTCTATTACTTTTGCTTTTGTTTTCTCCGACACCCTAGTTTTCTTTGAAGACAGTGCCATAGACACCGTAGCCACCGAGACTCCACACTCACGTGCAATATCCTTTATCGTCACCTGCATCACTGTTCCTCCGATATATCTTCCACTCTGTTTCTATCCGCGTTTCTGTATATCTTACTATTGTAAAGCAAATCATAATATCTGACAAGGAATTTCCCCTGTACTTTCTTGTCTAGATTTTAAATTTATTTGCTTCAGCCGCCCTAATTGCTTCTGCATACCAGCAAATTTAGGCCGTGTTCTTTCTTAAAAGAACACGGCCTAAAATGGGCAAGGGGTGTCCCAAACTCAGACAGCTCTGCTCAGAGCAGGCTTTGATCGCTTCGCTGCATGAACATCTGTGGCGTCTCATCAAAGAAACCTCTCATATCGATTCCCGCCAAACAGTGGCCAAGCGCCTGCGCAGTGAATTAAAACAGCTGAAAAAAGCAATGAGAAAAAACTGATTTATGGATATGTGATCAAAAAAGAAGAAATGGGTGTATCTATAGTTTCGCTCAAATATCGAAGGTTAGTCCGCAAGCCTAAAGCTTGCGGACTAACCTCCGGTTTACCTCCTCAACAACAACCTGTACCAGGCGGTCCACGTCCATTTTCTCGTTATAACATGTATTCGCGGCTTTCCTTTCACTGCCAAACAGCTTCATCTTTTTCATTGATTCCTGCTTAACCGCCTCCACGGCTGCCGGAATCAGGTCAATAATTCCTTTATTCATATCACTGAATTTTTTAAATTCCGCCTCTACCGCAGCGATATTGATATCCGTAAAAATATTCACCTTACTGATGCCCTCCGAAACAGCCTGTTTGAAGTCAGAGTCCGTAAGGCCGGAGCCCCCATGCAGTACAAGAGGGACATCCACGGTGTTTGCAATAGTCCGGATTCTCTCAAAATCTAATTTTGGCGGCAGCTTGTATGCTCCATGTGCATTTCCTACCGCGATCGCCAATGCATCTACTTTCGTCTTTTCCACATAATCCTTCGCCATCTTCGGTTCCGTATAAAACTGCTTCGGATCGATCATATGAGAGTTACCCTCTGCAGAGCCTTCATTATCTCCTACATGACCAAGCTCCCCTTCGATCGTTGCGCCGTAAGAGTGGGCAATATCTGCCATTTCCCTTACTTTTTTTACATTCTCCTCATAGGGATCTGTAGAGCAGTCATACATAATAGAAGAAAACCCTAATTCAAGCGCTTTCAGGCAGGTTTCCTTATGAAGGCCGTGATCCAGATGGATAACAACCGGCACATTTGCCTTCTTCGCCATAGGAATCAGGTAAAATGACACCTCCTCCAGCGGTCCGTATGGAAACAGTACTTCCGCAGTGCCCATGATTACAGGCGAACCCGTACTTTCTGCCGCACTTATAATTCCTCTTGCAAGTTCCAGATTTACCGCATTGAAAAGTCCTACTGCATAATGATTTTTTTTCGCAGGAATCAATACTTCATTTAAATTTACTAACATATTCCGCCTCCTAATTTTTATTAGATCATTTTATGACCCTATTTTGTTCCATCCGGCATTTATTTTCTGTTCCAGTTCGTCAAAAGTCTGCAATCCGCTCAAAGCATCATAAGCCGCCACGCAGGATGCCCCGGTTGCCGCCGACAGCTGCAGAGTTTTCTCCAGAGGATACCCTTCCAGCATGGCAGTCAAAAATGCAGCGATGCTCGTATCCCCGGCCCCGGTACCGGAAAGGATACACTCCGGCACATAACTCTTTTCAAACCCTTCTTTGTCAGCCCAGCTGTTTAAATCCAGCCCCACCCGGTTTCCAATATTCAGGAGTGCCCTCCGTCCCGCAGTTTTATAATACATCCCAGGCGCGCCACATTTGATCAGAAGGACTTTGGCGCCGAACTCCATGCATTGTCTTCCCAGGGGTTTTATATCTTTTTCGATGTCCAGGATCTCTGTGATATCCTTCCCCGAAGCCCTTTCCTGCCATTGTTCGTAACGTTTCCTATCCAGCATAAAACAAAGTTCTTCCACGCTGGGCACAAAGAAGTCCACATAAGGCATGACACATTCCAGAATCTTTTCCCAGTCAGCCCTGCCGGCTTGCGCATAAGGATCTACAGCCGCCATATCAAGTGAAGTCGCTGCGCCCGCCGCTTTTGCACGTTTCATTATTTCCACTAATTCCGCTCCGTCATTTTCATACATAGATCTCATCAGCGGAGGATAACCAAAATGAAACAACGCCGTTTCCTCTAAAGCTTTCTGAGGAATGTCCGATGCCCGGAAGGAATGGTTTGCTCCTGAATTATGCAGAAAGATGCGGTCAATCCCCGGAACTGCCAGGATTACAGTATAGGATGTGGATTCCTTGTCTGAGAAAATCATTCCCGCCTCTGCATCATATTTCTTTAAAATATTATATACCATATCGCCAAATGCATCTTTTCCGATCTTACCCATCAAAGTAACATCCGCTCCGAGTATCTTCATTGCCAGTCCGGTGTTGGCTACGGCTCCGCCAGTGTGTACGTCCGCCTGTCCCATCTGTATCAGCCTGCCCGGAGAGAGCGTCTCGCTTAACTGCTTTACCTTTTTATCAGGGAATACCGGCGTGATATCCAGACAAATATGTCCGGCTGCGATTACTTTTTTCTTCATAGCTGCCTCCTGTCTTTTTCTAATATGGAAAATGGGAGACCTTCTGATCTCCCTGTTTTCCATGTCAAAACTTATTCGATTCCCATCAGAAGATTCATCACATACATTTCCAGCGCCTCGAAATCTCTGTTATCAACACATTTTTTCTGGAAATCATAATCGAACTTATCCACTTTTTCTTCCAGAGCCTTAAATATCTTCAGGCTGTTTTCCAGATGTTTATAACTGTCCTCATCCTTTGTCGTCCTCATTGCCTTGACATCGAGACCGACATACTCTCCGTTCTCCCCATAGCCATTTTCCTTCAGGACCTTAACCTGATTGAATGCAGCGCGCAGATTCTCGACGCCAAATGATTTGTCCTGGTCATAACGGATTCCGTTCTGGTCATTCAGATGCACGGTCATCAGTTTTCCCATTGCCATCGCAAATCCAATCTCATTGGCCGGATCCAGCCCTGCCAGAATTGCGTGTGCACTCTCCAGATTGCCGCCTACACGCGCCGGGTCTATCGTAGCCGCAGAAACAGCCATGACATGTCCCATTGTTCCGCAGATGCTTCTGTCAATTGGCTCATTTGGCTTTGGCTCGATGCAGACACGGATCTTCGGGTCATATTCCAGCATCTTATTAATTGCCTCCACCAGCATCTTTGTTGCCCAGACCGGAGATTTCGACTCTGCACACAGCGTTCCCTCTCTTGCAAGCCAGAGCACAATCATATCACATCCAAGTTCGTTGGCGATATCTATCGAGCGGTAAGCCCTCCACATCGCATACTCTCTGTCTTTTTCAGATGTGCTCATGAATCCGCCGTCCTGTGTGTGATCATCCATCCAGAGCCGCGGCGCGACAAATTCTGCCTTCAGATTGTATTTGTCCAGTGTTTTCTTCAGTTCGCGCGCCTTCTCTTTGATTTCCTCTTCCGTGTAATCATTGATGTTCGGCACTGCATCGTCATCGTGGAACTGCACTGCGGAAAACCCCAGTTCTGCAAACCTTTTGTACTTCTCCTCTGCCGGAATGTCCCTTCTTGTTGACGGACCATAAGAATCTGCTCCCGTATGTACATTCCAGGGACCAACTGAAAATTTGAATTTCGTCATAATAATTTTTCCTCGCTTTCATAAAAATGGGCTTTGGCGCTATTATAAGTGCTAATTATGGGAATGCCGCAGGCCCTTAACTGCTATATCTTATTTATATCAGAGACAGCAGGCTGGAAAATGACTATGTTGCGATTTTTTTTGTTGTTTATTGTTTTCACGTGGTGTATCATAAAGCCAGAGCCCCCGCAGTGAACAGCGGAGTATTTGTCACTTACCTGCCCGCCGCCTACATAGACAGGAATCTTATCTACTTTATTGATAAAATGTATTTCAAGGAGAATGAAGACATGTTAAAAAAAGAGGAATTTGAAATCGTACAGCATACGACGATGAACTATCTGGAAATCTTTCTGGTAGAAATGACTGCCCGCAGTCCTCACGGGCACGGAGACCTGGAAATCGGCATTCTTCTGGATGGGAGCCTTACACTTTTCACAGAGTTTAAACAGCATGAACTGCATGCCGGGGATATTTATATTATCAACAGGTATCAGATACATTCTTTTTTTAATCATGGCAGTCAGAACCAAATACTTGCGTTTCAGATTCATCCCGACTTTTACCGCAGAATTGATTATCAGCTCGGTTTCCTTCGTTTCGATAACAATATCATCCGAAACGGTGAACTGCATGACGCTCTGTACCAGACTTTGCTGTCCTGTGCTGCTTCCTATTTTTCTTCTTCCGCGCACAATGCCATCAAATGCTCCAGCCTGCTTCTGGAAGCCATTTACCAGCTGCTGACAAGCACGAAGTATACAATTGCGAGTGAAAAAGAATCCGCCACCGCCAAAAACAACTCCAAGCGCCTGAACCGGATCACAGACTACATCTCAGAACACTATATGGAACATATTGCCCTGCAGGATATCGCCGGCCTGGAGAATATCACCACCTATCATGCTTCGCATTTCATCACGCAGATGCTGGGGATTTCCTTTCAGGAATATCTGAATAATATCCGGTTCGAGCACGCCTTCCAGTTAATCTCAAAATCCGATCTGCCAATTCTGGACGTCTGCCTTGAGACAGGATTCTCCAGCAGCAGGTACCTCAATCAGATGTTCATGAGAAACCTTGGGTGCAGTGTAAAAGAGTATCGAAAAAAGCTGGAAAAGCCGCGCCCGGTTGGCGCAGCTCTCCCTACTGACAATATACAGAACCGGTATTCATTTGAACAGGCGGCTTTTGTTCTGTCCCGCATATGGAATACGTGTAAACTGTAAATGGCTTTATGAATCCTCAAACTTTTCCCGTATGTATTCATATTTGCGCTCCATTGGGCTGTGCTGAGACCCGGGGCGCAATGCCTCCCTACCCCACCTCATAAACCGCTGTCCCAAAAGCCGGAATAACCTGCCGTCCCTCCTGCCATTCTCCTGTATACAATAACGGCATCTTCTGCTTTAGTTCAACCACAGCTTCCTCTGCGCAAAAGTTCAAAACAAACAGGAAACTTCTGCCATCCTTCCTGCGCATGATAAGCTCCACATCCTCCCCTGCGTTTACCAGTTCAGCAAATGGTTCCGAGACATTCGTATAATCCAGCAGCATTTTTACATTTTCCCGTGAAAACGCACTTCCGAGATGCAATACTTTTCCGCTTCCCACATGGTGTTCTATGAAAGCCGCTTTTCCCGCATAATAACTGTTTTTGTAAGCAGCAAGCACTTTGCCGCCGGCAGGCTCCATAATATCGTTAAATACAGGCATCTCCATCTCACGGCCATTCCAATCCGCATAGACCGGAACCTCTGCAGGACTTGTAAAGGTATATTCTTTTATATCAGAACCTGTCAGCTTCGCAAAGAGCCCCGGCTGCGGTTCCATCACACATCTTCCATTCATGTCCTTATACCCGGCCCTGCAGCCGATAATCAGCGTACCGCCCTGTTCCACATAAAGCTTCAATAATTCCACACGCCTCTTATTCACGATAACCGGATGCGGATAGAATAAAACCGGATACCTTTTCAGCTCATCCAGTTCGCTGCCGCGCTGCAGATAAACAACATCATAAGGGGTATGGGACTTTTCTGCTGCAGCAAAAATTTCATTTTCACTATACTTACCGATTCTTTCATGCCATGCGTCCACTTCTGCGTCCAGTACATTATCGTAATCCTTTAAAACAGCAAAACCAGCCACATAATCTGCCCCGCATAGAGGTTCCAGCGTCTGGAGTTTTTTATAAAAATCCTTCACTTCCGCCAGTTTCCGATTATCCCTGTTATCATGATCTAAGATTCCATGCCAGTACATTTCGGTTCCAAACGTGCAGGTACGCCACCGGAAAAATGATATAAAATCCGCGCCATGTGCCACACTCTGCATTGCCCAGAGCGTCAGCTGCCCCGGGCGCGGAGCCGGCCCTTCCATTCTGGTTGTCCAGCCGTTGGCCCCAGCCTGCTGCTCCATAATTCCAAAATGCGGGCAGATTGACCGCACTTCTGTCAGATGCTTAGACCACTTCCTGTCATTCAGGTCCTGTGATTTCAGCGGTTCCCGATCCAATCCATAGGCAAAACTGGGGTAAGAATCATACATATATACATCCAGGCATTCTTCCATCATCCGATGGTTATCCACATGGTCGAACATTCCGTTCGTCATAACAAAATCTTCCGGCTTTTTATACTTACGGATGATCTCCGCCTGCATGCTGCAGTAGGAAAGTGTACTGTGGGAAATAAACCGGTAATAATCCAGATGCATATGTGGGTTCACGGCTCTGCTCAGTGTCGGCCGCGGCACATAAATCTGTTCCCATTGTGTATAGGTCTGATTCCAGAATACAGTTCCCCATGCTTCATTCAAAGCATCCAGCGTCTTATATTTCTCCTTCAGAAATACACGGAATGCTTCAGAATCCGCATCGGAATAGAATTCGGAAACCTCACAGTTCAGCTCATTGTCAATCTGCCATCCCACAATCGCCGGATGCCCGCCATAATGTGCCGCAATTTCCGTTACCACTCTTGCTGACAGTTCTCTGTATACCGGCGCATTATAATTATAATGCCTTCTGCCGCCATGGCGGTACAAAACGCCCTCCATACTGCTGTTCAGTACTTCTGGATATTTTTCCGTCAGCCATGCCGGCGGCGTTGCTGTGGGGGTTCCAAATATGACTTTCATTCCCTTTTGCCGGCACAGTTCTAAAAAATCATCAAAAAATGTAAACGTAAAGCGCCCTTCCTCCGGTTCAAATTTATTCCACGCAAACTCTGCAATTCGAATAACTGTAATCCCGATATCCAGCATCCGTGTCAAATCCGCTTCCCACAGCGCTTTATCCCAGTGCTCGGGATAATAGCACACTCCCATTGTCATTTTGTTCCATTGAAAATTCTGCTTTTGCTTCATATCTCCACTTCTCCGTTTCCTGTATAAGTTGCCAGTTATTTATTTTACGATGTACTGGTATAGTAGTTTATTCCCAAGACCATGAACTGCAGCATGCCCTCAGGGTTTAAGAAACAAAATTTCTTCTCCCTATCTATTTTACAGAATCGTAAACGGAGCGAAAAGAGAGAAATCCGAACATTTATAAATAAATGGGCATGTCAGAAATCCAGGACTTCTGACATGCCTGTTTATACTGCTCCGGTACTGAAAGTTCCGAAGAATACGGTTACAGATGTGGCCTACCAGTTGAACTTTACCACAAGTAATCCTTTTTCTTCGGTGTTTAGAAAGTACACGGGATGCACGCCTACCTATTTCCGAGCCGGATATTTCTCTGCATTCTTTTCTGCTTTGTCTTCCACCGCCCGTGCCAGATCGATGTCAAAGTGTTTACATATCCGGCAGAGATACCAGAAGACATCGGCGATCTCTTCCTGCAGATGTTCAAATTCCCGGGGATCTTCCTTTATACTGTCCGCTTCATCAGAATGAAGCCACATAAATATTTCCGCAAGTTCTGCTGCCTCAACGGTGAGAGCCATCACAAGATCCTTAGCGTTCTGATCTTTACGCCAGCCCCGGGCGTCTGAAAACTCCTGAATATACTCCTTAATCTCCGCCAATGTTGTAACTTTGTCTTTCATTTATATACTCCTCATTTCTTATATAATCTTGTAATTCAGTGCCTACTCAACTTCATACACCACATCCAGCTTCTAAATATAAGCATATCACCAGCCGCCACATCTGGCAAGCCGTCTCTAATACATCGTAAAATAACCAGCTGATTCATAAGCTGAGACACATTTTTGAGAGTGCTGCTCCGCAAACACAAGCGTAGTAGGCTGCGCTGAGGCTTGTGGAGCAGTGCTATGGGAAATTTAGGCCGGCTTATGCGGCAGTTAATTATTATACAATGTACTAGTTTCACATTTTACTCTTTTTTTAGGAACCAATCACATTCCCGACATATTTTGCCGTTATACTTAAAAACAACCATAGAGAAAAGGAAGGATTTACTATGTCCAGAGCAATCGGTATTGATTTAGGAACTACGAACAGCTGTGTTGCAGCAATCGAAGGCGGTAAGCCCGTGGTGATCGCCAATGCGGAAGGTACGCGGACCACTCCGTCCATCGTCGCTTTTAAGAATGAGGGCGAACGACTTGTCGGAGAAAGCGCCAAAAGGCAGTATGCGCTGAATCCCACAAGAACCATTTCTTCCATCAAACGCCACATGGGTACGGACTACCGCACCCGCATTGACGGAAAGGATTATTCCCCTCAGGAGATCTCCTCCATCATATTAATGAAGTTAAAAAAAGACGCAGAGCAATATCTCGGCCAGCCCGTTACGGATGCAGTCATTACGGTGCCTGCCTATTTCAGTGATTCCCAGCGCCAGGCAACCAAGGATGCGGGAAGGATAGCGGGCCTGAACGTACTGCGGATTATCAATGAACCAACCTCTGCTGCCCTTGCATATGGGCTTGATAACGGGGAGCCTCAGAAGATTATGATATACGATTTCGGCGGCGGAACATTCGATGTCTCCATTATCGAAATCGGAAACCAGGTCATCGAAGTGCTTGCCACCAATGGGGATAATCACCTGGGCGGCGATGATTTTGACCAGCGCCTGACAGACTATATCGTTAGGACCTATAAAAAGCAGGAACGGATTAATCTGGAAAAAGACTTTTCTGCGCTTCAAAGAGTCCGGGAGGAAGCTGCAAGAGCAAAAATCAGCCTTTCTTCTGCGGCACAGACAGATATCAATCTGCCATTTATCACAACAGATAAGAAGGGCGGGCCAAAACATCTGCAGATGACCATTACCCGCGCACAGTTTGAGGAGCTGACCAGCGACCTGGTGGAGCGGACAGCAGGCCCGGTGAATACCGCCCTGAAAGATGCCGGCATTCGTGCAGCCGACCTCAGTAAGGTCATTATGGTGGGAGGCTCCACACGGATTCCCGCAGTCCAGAATAAAGTAAAGCAGCTGACAGGCCTTGAGCCCTCGAAGTCCCTGAACCCGGACGAATGCGTTGCCCTGGGAGCGGCAGTCCAGGCAGAAAAGCTCAGCGGGGGCGCGGCACTGGCAGCAGGCTCTTCCGCTTCGGAAATTATTCTCATGGATGTCACACCGCTCTCTCTTTCCATTGAAACAGTAGGAGGCGTGGCAAATGTACTGATTCCTAAGAATTCGGCTATTCCCACAAGGAAAAGCAACATTTATACAACCGCCGCTAACTTTCAGACTTCTGTAGATGTTAAAATCTATCAGGGTGAGCGTAAATTTACACGCGACAATAAGCTGCTCGGCAATTTTAAACTATCGGGGATCAAGCGTGCGCCTGCCGGAGTTCCACAGATTGAAGTCACCTTTGATATTGATGCAAATGGAATCGTCAACGTGTCTGCTAAAGACCTGGGTACCGGCAAACAACAGCAGATTACAATCACGTCCAGCTCCAATCTGTCCGAGGCTGAGATTCAGAAGGCCATGGCCGACGCCAGGTTTTATGAGAGCCAGGACAACAAACGGCAGGAAAACATTGATATCCGTAACGAAGCGGAAAAGCTTGCATTCCAGGTAAGCCAAAGCCTGAAAGATTCTAAAAAAGATATGGAGAAGACCGAGTACAAACAGATCAAAGCCGACCTGAATACTCTTCAGAAACTGCTTGGAAAGACAACCATTGAAAAAATTACCGATCAGCAGGCCGGAGAAATCAGGGCCGCCAGGGAAACTTTGGAGAGATCAGCGGCGGAGCTGCTTTCCTAAAGCCCAAGCAGATTTTCTTTTCCGGGTAGGGAGGGGCAGAAGGGGGGCGCGAAAGGAAGGGATCTTCGCAAGACGCCCAAGTGCACATATG
>OBZW01000110.1_pt1 | contig 85354 bp, 73 predicted proteins | sample 1477021 | NCBI WGS metagenome assembly OBZW01 (sample SAMEA2580262, study PRJEB22360) | human gut metagenome | biome: human gut; feature: human-associated habitat; material: faeces | place: Denmark | collected 2008/2010
CGTGGGGGTCTGACCCTTTTGCAAAGGGGTCAGACCCCCACGCAATTCCCACACACTTTCCACAATAGAATAGTATCATACAATTTTCCGGAGAACAAGGCTATACAATTCGCTCAATTTAGGGTAATATATAAGAAGTATAACTTATTATAATGAAGCAAGCCTTATATCTAAGTTTTCTGCGTCTAGTGTACATCGAATAATCATTAACTTGCTGTTATTTTTCGACGTACCAGCCGGAGCCTTGAGTATAAGGCCTTTATAAATATAACTTGGAGGTTTTATATGATTAAATTAGTAGCCAGTGATCTCGACGGCACCCTTTTGCAGGGAGGTGCGCAGGAACTTCCCCCGCGCTCTATTGAACTGATACACAAGCTGACAGAAAAAGGCATCCATTTTGTCTCCGCCAGCGGAAGGCAGTATGATAACCAGCGCATTGTATTTGATAAGATTAAGGACGAGATCTCCTACATTGCCGAGAACGGCGCCCTTTGCATCCACCAGGGTAAAGTGATATCACGTGCCTCAATCGATGACAGCCTTGCTGCCAGAATTATTGCAGAAATCAAACGGGAGAAACACTTTGAGATCGTCGCATCCCGGGAGGACGCCTGCTTTATCGAGGACAATGATCCAGCCTTTGTCAATCACATCGTAAATGTGATGCACAATACTACCAGAATCGTCGACGATATCTCAAAAATCGAAGGCCCTTTCTTAAAAATAGCAATCGGCAACATGTCAGACGGTCCTCATATCGTAGATAAATATCTCAAGCACCTGCAGGATATGTTCAGTAATGAAATCAATGTAGTAACATCGGGAAATATCTGGATCGACTTTATCACCCCGGGCGCCAACAAAGGAACCGCACTGGAAAAAATGATGGAGCTTTTCCATCTCAAACCAGAAGAATGCATGGCCTTCGGCGACCAGTATAATGACATCGAGATGCTCCAGTGTGCCGGCACCAGCTATGCCATGTCCAATGCGGCGCCGGGGATCTCCTATTACTCCACTTACGTAACAGACTCCGTAGAAGAAGTACTCGAAGATCTCATAGCGGAACTTGGATGAGTGAGGGCTGGGTAGTCGAGGAGGTCCGCCAGGCTGAAGCGGAGGGCGCAATGGCGGCGGGAGACACAGCATAGCTGGCGCCAGTACAAACAAATAAAAGAGACGGAAAACCAGGGTGAAAATTGTGATTCCAAATCACAATTTTCCCTGGATCCAGCGCGCGAAGCCTATCAAGGCTTCGGGTGATGTGTCCAGGCTGCCCTGGTTTTCCGTCTCTTTTACTTTACTCCGGCTTACAGCCGTTCCCCCGCTTCCAGCCATCCCTATGTCCGGGGCCTGCGGCGTCCCTTCCCAATCCACCTGCATCCCTAAGCCAAAACTAACGGTATCTCTTCTGCTTCTGCGCGGTTAACATAGTCTTTGTTCACTTGATTGTCTGTTATGATCTGATATACATCTTTTAATGGACAGATTACGGACAAGTATCCGCCGCCGAACTTGCTGCTGTCCGCCAGTACATATATTTTTTCCGTTGCTTTTAGAATTGCCTGTTTAACCTGCATCTGGGATGTGGCTACGGACGTGATCCCCACATCAAAATTAATTCCATGTACGCCTATAAATGCCTTATCCACATGAAATCTGGATATGTCCTCTACTGCTTCGTCTCCTATTGTGGCCGCCAGGTTTCCCCCCACCGGTCCACCTACCATATACAATTCAACATGCTTTAATCCGGCCAGCTCAATACCTGACATGAGTGAATTGGTCACCACCGCTATGCTTTTTTCCGGATGCTGCTTGATATGCAGCGCTAAGTAGAAGCTGGTAGAAGAATCATCGATGATAATTGTGTCCCTGTCTTCAATGCACTCATACGCACTCGCTGCAATCGCTCTTTTCTTGTCCGTGTTCCGATAAATGCTTTCTGCTGAATACTTTTTCTGAGGATTCTCTTCTATTTTAAGCGCACCTCCATGAGTACGGATCAGAAGACCAGCCCGTTCCATACATTTTATGTCGTTCCTGATTGTAACTTCAGAACACCCCAGCTCTGCACTCAATTCATTAACACGAACCTTTCCTTTCTCTTCAAGTTCCTGCAATATTTTTCTTCTGCGTTCCTCCATATTTTTCTCCCTATGAATTTCAGAAAAGTAACCTAATCCACACACCACAATTATAAGGAAATATGACGGTTTCCTATTATCATATTTTAGCATACTTTGGAGCCCACAAGAACAGCATTTTTCCAATTTTTTCCATTTTTTTAAATTTTTTTAACAAATAACTCAAACCTGCTTCCGTTATCCCCAAATTTCTGCTTCGTTTTACATACTTGCTCGTATAAAAATAACAATAATCTCCCTCATCCAACTACAATCTGCTTTCTCCATTTCTTCAAAAAATAATAAACAGTTTGCTCATAGCCCGAAGCTAACCGACTGGTTTTTCCTGCGTGGTGATCCTTATGAGAAGGTTGACAGTACGATTATTCCAAATTCCCGGACTTTATTTAAACTGCAAAAAAACACACAGTCTAATGCAGATCTTAGACTGTGTGTTTCATTCAGATTAGTTATTTATATTTCCAAATATCTTCTTCAAAGACTCCTCATAAGGCGGCCATGCGATACCATACTCCGTCACGATACCGGCGATCAGTTCATGGTCTGTTACGTCAAAGCATGGATTGAACACCTTCACACCCTCCGGCGCCATACGGTTCTCATACCACATCTCCGTTACTTCCTCTGCAGAACGTTCCTCGATCGGTATTGCATCTCCGGCCGGCAGCGACATATCGATGGTTGAGGTGGGTGCACATACATATAGAGGGATGCCGTAATATTTGGCAACCGCGGCTACTACGGAAGTTCCAATTTTATTTGCCGCATCACCGTTCGCGGCTACCCTGTCGCAGCCTACGAAGATAGCGTCAACCCATCCCTTTTTCATAACCGCTCCCGACATATTATCGCAGATCAGGGTCACATCCATGCCCGCCTCCTGCAGTTCAAAAGCAGTCAGCCGCGCCCCCTGCAGCAGAGGTCTTGTCTCATCAACAAAGAGTCGGAATCCATATCCTTTTTCCTGCCCAAGGTACATCGGCGCGGTCGCCGTACCATATTTTACCGCTGCGAGTTTGCCCGCATTGCAGTGGGTCAGCAGTCCATCACCGGGCTTTACAAGAGTCAGTGCATTTTCACCGATCCTCCGGCATACATCAATGTCCTCTTCTCTGATGCGCTGTGCTTCCTTTAGAAGCAGTTCTTTCACATCTTCCACCCGGCAGTCCGGGCTGGCCGTACTTTCTTCCACTACAGAAGCCATCCGTTCCAGCGCCCAGAAAAGATTCACGGCGGTTGGCCTGGATGTCGCCAGATACTCCTTCGCCCGCTGAAAAGCTGCGCGAAATTCCATCATATCATTCGTCTTCAGATCCTTAACCGCCAGATAAACACCTATGGCGGCCGTCACCCCGATAGCCGGAGCCCCCCTTACTTTCAACAGGTAAATAGCCTCCCAGATGTCTTCAATATCAGTCAGGGAAAGCAGCTCGATCTTTCCGGGCAGCTGCGTCTGGTCAATAATCACCAGCGCGCCATTCTCCTCATCCAGAGATACCGTATCATATTCAAGAATTGTTTTCGCCATAAATCAATTCTCCTTTACCTTATATTATCAAAGCAGGCGCCCCCGCTTTAATTTCCTTTACAGAAAAAGGGCTATTCCCACCTGTCCTCAATATCACTAATCATATCCACCCGCCTCTGATGGCGTCCGCCCACTTCGAAGTCCGTATCCAGCCACACTTCCACGATCATCTTCGCAAGCTCAGGCCCAATCACCCTTGCTCCGAATGCCAGAATATTGCAGTTGTTATGCATTCTGGCCATCCTTGCAGTAAATGGCTCGCTGCAGACTGCCGCACGGATCCCTTTTACCTTATTCGCAGCCAGTGAGATACCAAGTCCAGTCCCACATATCAGGATGCCCTGATCCACCTCATGATTTACAACCGCCCGCGCGACGATCTCGCCATATTTGGGGTAATCGCAGCTCTTAGCACAATTTGTGCCGTAATCTACCACCTCATGTCCTCTTTCCTGCAAAAATTCAATAATCTCCGCTTTCATCTCCAACGCTGAATGATCGTTGCCAATACCTATTCTCATCTTTTCCACTCCTCAGTAAAATTTATAAGCCTGCGTCCTTCATCTGCAGTGGTACAGATCTGCCCCGGCAGATAAAACCGACCTTTATTTTATTGTCTACCATCAAGTCTGAAATGTCAAGTAAACTAGTTTTCTTAATACTGCCCTCCGAAGAATATGGTAACAGTTCAGACAGAACTGAACTAATTTCTCCCAAACGATAATATTACAGAGCCAGCCGGAATATCTTCTCCACATCTTCTTTTCCAAGTTTTACAAATCCGCCAAGTGATCCGCCTCTTCCGTCACCGTAGCAGCTCTTTTCCGCCATGGCAGGGATATCTTCTTCCTTTGCGCCAAGTTCCGCGAAGGATACCGGCATCCCAATTGAGCTGAGGAAGCACTTGAAGGCATCAATTCCTGCAATCGCAGTGTTCATCGGATTTTCGAAGTCCATCTGGCATCCCCACAGCCTGACTGCGAGCTGTGCAAATCTCATCGGATTGTGTTCCACGGTGTACCGCATCCACGCCGGGAATATGACTGCAAGCCCTGCGCCGTGTGCACAGTCATACATTGCGCTAAGCTCATGTTCGATATCATGGCTGGCCCAGTCCTGCTGTCTGCCCACACCGCATGTATTATTGTGTGCAACCATACCTGCCCACATTATATTTGCGCGCGCTTCATAATGATCCGGATCAGCAATTACACGGGGTACTTCTTTTACCATGGTTAGAAGTACGGCCTCACAGAGCCTGTCTGTAATCTCAACCTCAGTTGAGTTTGTAAAATAGCGCTCCAGAACATGCGCCATAATATCGGTTGCACCGCATGCTGTCTGATACGCCGGCAGCGTCTGCGTCAGCTCCGGATTCAGGATGGAAAAAGCCGGACGCATTGCTTCTCCAGTAGCGCCGCGCTTGAACATGCCCTCTTCTTTCGTGATCACGGAATCTGGTGATCCCTCACTGCCGGCCGCCGCGATCGTCAGAATGGTACCCACGGGCAGCGCTCTTTCAACCGCCTTCCCCTGATAAAAGTCCCAGAAGTCGCCTTCGTAAACCGCCCCTGCGGCTATCGCTTTCGCGGAGTCAATCGTACTTCCCCCGCCAACAGCCAGTATGAAATCCACACCCTCATTTCTGCACAGATCGATCCCCTCATATACCAGTCCGCTCCTCGGATTCGGTTTCACGCCCCCAAGCTCAACATATTCAATTCCCTCGGTCTCCAGGGATACCTTCACTCTGTCCAAAAGGCCGGAACGCTTTACACTGCCGCCGCCATAATGAATCAAAACCTTACTTCCCCCAAAGCGCTTTACGTAATGCCCTGTCTCCGTTTCTTTTTCTCTGCCAAACACAAAATAAGTAGGACTGTAAAATGTAAAATTTTCCACAATATTTCTCCTCGTCTTTATTCATAATCTTCTTTCTTAAATGGTATCTCAAAGCTGCCCATTGCCTCTTTTAGATGCTCGGCGCTGCGCGGCCCGTACAGCGGAACACATTGAAAATCCCTGCATGTAAAGAATCCAAGAACAACCTGAGTCACCGTTGCCTGATACTTCTCCGTGAGCATCCTGACTCTTTCTGCCAGTCTGATATTTTCCTTTGTATAGTATGGTGAATCCACTACAGAATCTTCACCCTTTTCGATGAAATTATGGAAAAAACCGCTGCAGATTCCCATGTATGGCATCGCCAGATTCTCAGAATTTTTTTTATGATATTCCTGCATCTCATCATCCATATACCGAATGGTATCGTCCTCCAGAGGCATCATAAAGCGGGAACCCATATTGAACAGAACCTGGTTTGCCGCAAATCCCCGGCAGCCCTTCTTCCGGCAGCAGCTGTCCGCAGCCTTCATCCGGCTGGTGCTCCAGTTCGAGCAGCAATAGTATCGGATCTTCCCCTCCTTCACAAATGTCTCCATAGTCTCGATTAGTTCTTTTGCCGGCACAGATTCATCATCCCGATGATAAAAATACAGGTCTATATAATCCGTGTGCAGCGCCTGCAGAGACTGTTCCACATCATGCCGCATATCAGCTTCCCGCATCCGGCTTTTATGGAGATCCGGTTTAGGGCAGGCCATATCGGGATGCCCGCCTTTGGTAATTAACACCATCCGGTTCCTCTTACCGCTTCTCTTCAGCCAGTCTCCCAGAACCCGCTCACTTCTCCCAATTTCAGGTAAAACCCAGTCGGAATACACCCGCGCAGTATCATAAAGATTGCCACCCATATCCAAAAAAGCATCAAATATGTAATCTGCTTCCTTGCCGTCCCACTTCAGGCCGGCATTCACGCATCCCATCCCCATCGGGGATAATACCAGATCCGTGTCCGGTATCACAATCTTCTTCATTCGCTCGCTCCTTTCCAATCATTTAAGTGCCGGCAGCAATCTATCTCTTACAATTGCCCCGACACTTCTATTATAAATATTCTCTTTACTTTTGTATATACTTCTTCAACGCTTTTATGAGAAGACGCACAATATAAACAAAAACCGCCAGAACCGTAATATTTACTGCATTAGCCAACCCTACCCCAAAGGAAGAATTCCACCACATTATGACGAGAAATATCATCACAAGCGCCAGGTAGATGCCCCATCCCGCTAAAGCTCTTCCTCTTTTTCCCGGCCTGTCTGGTTTTTCCGGGCCAGCTTTACCGCATTCATCGTGTGACTCCCTCTCCGGTATCAGAAGATAATCCAGCGATACTCCCAGTATCCGCCCCAGTTGTATTACATTCTCCGTGTCCGGTATCGTATCATTTAGTTCCCATTTGGATACGGCCTGCCGGGATACCCCCAGCAGCGCCGCCAAATTTTCCTGGGACATCCGCTTCTCTTTCCTGTGTTTCTGTATTTTTTCGCCCAGAGTCATATCCTTCGCCTCCTCGTCTTATTATGCCGCTCTGGCCTTACTATACCATCCACTCCTTTTTCGGGCCACCAGATACACTTTACATCGCCGCAACCTGAAGTTGCAGATTGCTTTTTCACAGTATTTCTTTCCTGTTTTTTATTACGCTCTTGAGCGTGTCTGAAGCGGGTTACACAATTCGCTTATACGGACTGCGCCCGTTTCTGAAGTAGCGTACATAACGCACCGCCTCACACCCCGCAAGAACCGCTCCCAGCACCATAAGTTTATCTGAAAATACCCCCACCAACATTGGCAGATTCGGAACTGTAAAGTACAGGACCTGTGCCAAAAGCATCAGCACCGCTGGTATATCGATCAGGACAATTTCCACCCAAAGAAACCGTTTCTTCATAATCCCGCCCAGGAGGGCAATTGCCGCGGCCGCCGCCAGCCAGAATATAACCATAGTAACCATCATCATATACCTGTATTTAATTTCATAAGTCCTCTCAAGCCGCATATTGGCATAATTCCCTGCCCACAGATAACACCCGAATATCAAATATACGCCCAAAACCAGAATCACTGCCCTCAGTTCTTTCAACGTTTTCATACCTATCCCTCCGCTTCTGTAAAACTTCCCATAAAAAGTACTTTTATACATTCAGTTTAACACAACCGGAAGTTATCCACAATAAAATAGAGTTTCGCTTACGAATCTCGCGCCTGCGACGGTCGCATCGCGTAAAATAAAATACACCCTGCCCGGATGCAAAGCTGATAAAAGCAGTTCTGCTTCATCAGCCCTGCATCCGGGCAGGGTATAATTCCGTTCTGTAATTCCTATTCCAGATTCGCGTGCAAAGAGAACATCTCTTCCTGGGTCCTTCCCATACGCTCCATCAAAATCATGATTATATTATCACAAATCAGCCATGTTGTCTGTTCGAATGCATTTCCCATAGGCTGTACAGAGGTAGTCGCGGTCTCCAGTTCACTTTTCGGTGTCACACCAGGAACCTGGATCACCGCATCCGCCATACTGCCGATAGATGCCTGCGGGAAAATAGTGATTACCGCAACCATTGCCTCCTGTTTTTTCGCTTTCTCTGCCATCACCTTCAGGCTGCCGGTTTCCCCTGAGCCGGACACGATCATCAGCAGATCCCCCTTCTGGATCGAAGGTGTAGTAGGTTCACCCACGAAGTAAACGGTAAGCCCAAGGTGCATCAGCCGGTTGGAAAATGCCCTTGCCACAAACCCGGAACGGCCTGCGCCCGCTACAAATATGCGGTTGCCTTCCTGAATCTTGTCTGCAAACTGTTCCAGTTCCTCCTGCCGGATCTGTTTCGCATTTTCCATCAATTCTTCCAGAATTTTTTTCAATATCACTGCTTCTGCCATTCTATTCACACTCCTTCATACTGTCTTTAATCGCCTTTGCCGCGCCGGCCGGGTCTGCCGCATGTGCAATCCCGCTTCCCACAATCAGTACCTCAGGCTTTAAAGCCGCATATTCCGGAGTCGTCTCAGGGCTGATGCCGCCAGCAACAGAGATTTTTGCCTTCTCGCAGTGCTTTGCCATGACACGCAGGTCATCAATAGGTTTGCGCCCCGCTGCCTGCTGGTCTGTGCCCACATGCACGGCCATTCCATGTGCTCCCAGTTCCTCCAGCTCACGGATGCGCTTAGGCATATCCGTAACGCAGATCATATCCACCACAATCTCTTTACCATAATGCTCCGCCGCGTCAATGCATCCCTTAATTGTCAGGTTATCTGTTACGCCCAGAACGGTTACATAGTCTGCACCCACTTTCAGGGCCTCTTCTGCCTCGTAATATCCGGCATCCATAATCTTCATATCCGCCAGCACTTCTTTATCGGGAAAGCGCTCCTTAAATATCTGAACCGCGCGCATCCCCTCCTGATAAACAAACGGAGTTCCGATCTCTATGATGTCAATATGCTCCTGTACCTTCGTTGTCAGCTCCAGTGCCTCATCCATTGTCAAATCGTCCAGTGCCAATTGTAGTTTCATGCTTTTCTCCTTTTATGAATGGTAACAGTTCAGGCAGACCTGAACTGTTATTATGAATGCTCCTTTACGGTAATAAACTATTTTGAGACCTAAACTATTCTGCCGGATAACGGTAATCAGGTTCTCCGATCGCTCCTCCATTGCCCAGTTCCAGAATAAACCCAAGCTTATCCTCTGAGTCCACATAATAATGGACATCGTTGTCAATCCAACCGGTCTGCATTACTTTCATTCCCTTTGCCTCCAGCTCTTCCACATAAGCCTTCAGCTCATCATTATCCGGAATGACCACTTTGAAATGATGCAGGCAGGAACCTTTTCTTTTCAGCGTATCCCAATATACATTCGGCCCTTCAATTGGCTGGATCAGTTCTAGTTCAATGTCCTCATGCCAGCAGACAGCACAGATAAAATCAAAGCCTTCTGTCTGAAGCTCACCGTTCACATAGAAATCATGGCATGTTTCCGGACGGAAATGGCGTACATCCCATGGTCCGATCCCAAGAATATCCCAGTAATTCTGCATTGCCTTGTCCACATCTTCCACTAAGATCGCTATCTGTTTAATTAATCCTTTCATTGTATGTTCCTCCTATTATAATTTTTATACTGTACCGTTCTTGCTGCCATCCGGTTATTCCAGATTGGCATGATATTCCCAGAGACCGTCCAGATCAATCTTTCTGTCTTCGATCATCATCATCGCCGTCGTATCCCCGAAGAGCAGCAGAGCCTGCTCAAACAGGGACGTCATCGGCTGTCTGGAATGAATCTCATCCTCCAGCTTCGCCCTGCTCTCCACCGGAATCCGCAGAAACAGGTCTGCAACATCCCGAAGCCCGCTTGACGGATTACTTCCGATATGAATTACCTTTGCCCCCGCCGCTTTTGCCTTTCTCGCGATTCCGGCTGGAAACAGCGTTTCTCCACTCCCGGAACCTACCACCAGAACATCCCGCGGTGTAATAGCCGGCTCTGTTATCTCACCTACGATTACGGCCCGTATCCCCAGATGGGCATATCGTTTTGCCATAGCCTCCAATGACAGCAGAACCCTTCCCACGCCAACAAAAAATACTTTTTCGGCGCTTTGGATCATCCCGATATAACGGAGCACATCATCAGCATCGATCGCATCCAGAGCGCGTCCGCACTCCTCTATGATCACATCATGCATTTCTTTATACTGTTTCTTTTCCATGAGAACCGCCTTCTTTCTCCAAAAATGCCGCCACTTCTGTCTCTTTAGGGATAGATACCTGCGCCCCCATGCGGGATACACAGATCCCCGCAGCCGCATGCGCAAAACGGATGGCGTCCTTCATACTGTCGCCCTTGCACAGGCGGATTGCCAGCGCCGCGCCGAATGTATCACCTGCAGCAGTAGAATCGACTGCTTTTACTTTAAAGCACGGAATCAGTTCCGCTGCTTTCCCGTCATAGAGTAAAGCCCCGCGGGATCCCAGTTTTAGAATCACATATTGGGGGCGCGCCTGATCATACAGCCATTTTGCTGCTTCAACGGCGCTTTCCTCCGTATCGGGACTTATCCCCGTCAGCGCCTCTGTCTCCGCCTCGTTGGGGGATAAGATATACAGCCCCTGCAGCCGCTCCAGAGGGATACTCATCGCAGGCCCCGCATCCAGGAACACGGGAATGTCCCGCTCCTTTGCCAGTTCATATGTACGGTATACGGTCTCCAGAGGCATCTCCAGCTGCATAATTACCATATCGAACTTTTCCGCCTCTAAAGCCGCCTTAACATCTTCCGCGCATATGCTGCCATTCGCTCCCAGCGCTACATAAGAAACATAGCGTCCGTCAGAATTCAGCAGCATCAGCGCAAGTCCCGTCTGCTTCTCTTTGTCAGTTACAATATACTCCGTATGGACTCCGGCTTTTTTCAGCTCGTTTTTCAGGGACTCCCCGTTTGTATCTTCGCCGAGCCGTCCCACCATCGTAACATCCGCTCCCTGAAGAGCTGCTGCGATGGCCTGGTTGGAACCCTTTCCGCCTGTAGCATATCCATAATTACCACACATAATGGACTCCCCGAATCCCGGTATGGAATTTGCCCCCTCCACGAAAAGATCCATATTCATGCTGCCCACAACTAATATTTTCGGTTTCTCCATAACATCCTCCTGACCGATTCACTTTATTTTCAATCCTTAACTGTTAACTGCGGGGCCTCACTGCAAAATACATTTGAGGCACCCGCAGAATTTATCAGCTGATTTTACTCAGTTTCTGAGTTCTTCTCCTGTCAAGGACGAAATTAATAATCAGAACACCAATCAGAGCTATGCCCCAGATTAAATCTCTGTAGTAATTGCTGATGCTTGGGAACATATTCAAATAGGAGGACATCATCTGCAGTATGACTACCGCTATGGCGATTCCCGGAATCGTTCCAAATCCGCCGTTAGGATTCACGCCTCCCAGCACTGCGATCAGAATACACTGCATCGTATAACTGCTTCCGAAGTCTGCTTTTGCAGAATTGATTCTTGCAAGGCTGAGAAGACCTGCCACTGCGGATACCAGCCCAGAAAGCATATAGGTGCGGATCAATACGGCATTGCAGTGGATACCTGCAAATTTGGCCGCTTTTTCATTGGTGCCCACAAGGTATACCCTTGTTCCGAATTTTGTCTTGCTCATAATAAAGGTCATCACCGCAATCAGAATCAGGAATACTACAAAGGAGAGCGGTATATAACCAAACAGCGCTGTCGTGGCAAAGCCGGTAAATGCTTCCGGAATTCCGCTTACCGTACTGCCGCCGGAGGATATGATCGCAATTCCCATGAACAGCTGGTAGGTTCCCAGCGTAGCCAGCATCGCAGGGATCTTCAGGTAAGATACAAGGAATCCATTGAATGCGCCGCAGATCATACCCACAATCAGAGCAACAAGGATTGCAACTGCAATACTTCCGTTCTCCTGCATCATCAGACCTGCGAGGATACCGCAGAGATTTGCGATATATACGGTAGACAAATCGATTCCGCCGGAAATCATACAGATCCCTACACCGATTGCCATCAGTCCATACTCGGAAAGCTGTTTTGCCATGGTCTGGAAGTTCCCGATCTTGATAAACTCACTTGGCTTTGTAACACAGGCTATCACGATGAAAGCAACAAGTATTATTAATAAACGTTTGATGTTACTGTCCATTTTTTTCATATTATGCCGCCTCCTTCTTTAACCTGGTCTTTACCTTGGCGCCGGCATGGCTCTGAATCGCAGAGATTGCCGTACCTATGATAATAATGGCTCCAATAAATACCTTCTGCCAGTAAACAGAGATTCCAAGAAGAATCAGACTGTTTGATACCATCGTCAGAAGCAGTGTTCCGAGCAGGCATCCCTTCAGGGTTCCGATACCGCCCGTCATTCTCGTGCCGCCCAGGATGATGGCCGCAATAACGATCATCTCACCGCCCGCATATTCAGTAGGCAGATATCTCATGGACATGACTGCATAACAGAGTCCTGCCACTGCAGCAATACCGCCGTTTACTACAAAGATTCCGAAACGGATTCCCTTCACGTTAAATCCGGCTCTCTCTGCGGATACTTCATCACCGCCGATCGCATACACACCGCGGCCCACAACTGTTTTATTCAGAATCAGGTAGGCAATGATGTAAATAACAATCATAATGACAAATGTCATCGGCAGTGTAGAACCCAGCCCGCTTTTTGCATTCTTAACTGTTAATAATGACGCTTTTCCAAATGCTGCAAGATTCGCCGGAAGGTCCATTCTCTCTGCCTCGAAAGCCCCCAGCAGGATTCCACTGAAAATGGAGCTGGTACCCAGTGTTACGATCAGACTTGGAAATTTATACTTTACAATTATGATTCCGTTGAGCGCTCCCATGATACATCCAAATACAATGCCGATAATAAATGTAATGATCCACGGTGCGCCATCCAGCCCCAGACTGTTCGTTACGGTCAGAGCCAGGTAACTGCTCAGCGCCGCAATCAGCGGAAAGGATACATCCGGACCAGTGCTGACAAAAGCCAGCAGTGCACAGATTGCGTAGATAGACGGAACTATCATGGAACGGAGCAGGTCTACAATATTATTGTTAGCGAAAAACAATCCGGATCTCGCCTGTATTACAAGTGACAGAACTACAATGATTAAAAACACATAAAATTCTGTCTGCTTAATCAACCTCTTGAAAAATTTATTCATTTGCACTTCACCCCTTCCCTAGACCGTAGCCTGTGCAAGCGTGCCCGCATTCAGGTCGTCAGCCGACAGATTGCCTGTCACATGTCCCGCCTGCATGACCAGCGCCCTGTCACAGGTTGCAATTACTTCTGACGCGTCATCGGATACAACGATAATTGCCATACCGCTCGCAGCCAGTTCTCTCAGCAGTTTATGGATATCATATTTGGCGCCGATATCCACGCCTACTGTAGGTCCATTCAGAATTAATACTTTCGGGTGGTTCGCAAGCCATCTGCCGAGTACGACCTTCTGCTGGTTTCCTCCTGAGAGTGTCTGAACCGGGAATTCGTGATTTTTAGTGGCAACCCCGATATCCTTCACCCATTTCGCGGATTCTTCCTCAACCTTTTTGCTGCTCAGAATGCCGGCTTTATTAGCCAGCTGGTCCATCTTGCTGACCGTGATATTCCGGATAATCGACTGGGGAAGGAAGAGCCCTTCTGTCAGACGGTCCTCAGGAACCAGGGCGATACCCAGTTTCTGGGCTGCTGATACACTCTTGATATGCACTTCTTTTCCATCCACCAGCAGCTGTCCGCCGGTTGGCTTGAGCATTCCAAATAATGCCAGAGACAGTTCCGTACGTCCCGATCCCAACTGCCCTGTGACGCCCAGGATCTCTCCCTGATGCAGTTCGAAGCTTACATTTTCAAATCCGGGAGCGGTAAGGTTTCTTGCTTCCATAACCACGTCGCCGTACTTGTTTTCATTTACTTCTTTTACAACCTGTGTATCAAAATGGCGTCCCGTCATGTAGTAAGCAAACTTTTCCTCTGTCATTTCTTTGGTAGGACAGCTGATGACATTTTCGCCATTTCTGAGGATTGTAATGCTGTCGGAGATCTCAAACACTTCATCCAGCTTATGGGATACAAAGAGGATTGTAACCCCATTCTTTTTCAAGTCTGTAATAATCTCAAAGAGCCGGGTCACTTCCTTCTTAGTCAGAGCGGTTGTGGGCTCATCCATGATAATCAGTTTTGCATTATCGAGCAGTGCTCTTGAGATTGCAATCAGCTGTTTATCGGCAACCGGAAGCGTCTCAACCAGCGCGTCCAGATCCACATCAAAATTAATTTTTTGGACTGCTTCTTCAGCAATCCTGCGGAACTCCTTTTTGTTGACCAGCTTCTTCTTATTTGCCAGTACCTGGTTAAATGCCAGATTTTCAATTACTGTCAGATTCGGGAAGATTGAAAAATCCTGGTAGATAACCTGGATTCCGGCCTTGATAGCCTCTGCAGGTGTCATGATCGGAAAGCCCTTTCCATCCACTTCTATAGAACCTGCGTCCGGTTTGTAGAACCCGGAAATGACCTTGATAATGGTAGATTTTCCACATCCATTTTCACCTGCCAGACAATGCGTTTCCCCCCGCTTAATTGTCAGATCCACACCTTTGAGAGCATGGACACCGCCAAATGATTTCTTAATTCCTTTTACACAAAGGATATTTTCACTTCCCATCATGTCACCTTGCCTTTCTGTCCTCACTGGGGTAACGTAAATAATCCACCACTTTTCACTTACGTTACCCCAGTCTGGAAAAAAACCGCACATCCCACACGGATGTAAGATGTGCGATTATTACTGTTTTTCCAAAACTCACTTACCTTCAGCTGCCGTCCGGCAAGTCTGATTTCTATTGATAAAATTTAGAAATCGTAGTCGTTAATGTTGTCTTTTGTGATTGTAAGGTCAGCCTGTCCGATGAGGCATCTGTTGTCGCCTTCAACCAAAGTGATCTTGTTGTATCCGTCGATTCCAAGGTCGCTTCCGTCTCCTACTTCCTCGCCTGCAAGAATCATAGAAGCAACTTTACACATAACGTAACCAGAGTCTTTTGGATCCCACAGTTTGATTGTGGAGATTGTGCCTGATTCTACGTATGGCTTAAATTCGTTTGGTGTACCTACGCCAACAACCTTAACGTCCAGTCCGAGTTCCTCTACAGCCTTAGCGATACCTGGGCAGTCTGTAGATGCAACACCTGTGAAGCCTTTCAGATCCGGATTCGCTTTCAGGATTTCTTTTGCTCTTTCATAGGATGTATCAATGGATTCTTCTGATTCTGCTGATGGGATTGCGCCGTCATTGATCAGTTCCATGTCCGGATATGCTTCCTGCTGGCGTTTGTACTGCGCATTTGCATATTCCATATGAGTTGTAGATGTTGTGTAAGCAACCATCATAGCATATTTGCCTTTTTCACCCATGTCTTTTGCAAGAGCATCCATGATTGCTGCACCGAAATCATCAGCTGTAAATGCTTCGGTATCGAATAATGTATTCTTCTGGTTGGAAGCTTCGTGTGTGATAACTACAATGCCCTGCTCCATAGCGTTCTTCAGGGATGCTTCAATTGCGCCCGGGTCGATCGGCACTACGCAAAGTGCGTCAACGCCCTGGTTGATCAAATCGTCAATAACCTGTACCTGAGAAGCTGCATCTGCGTTAGCCGGTCCTTTCTGGATTACGTTGATTCCGGTCTCTTCACCAAATTCGTTAACACCGATTTCCATCCGTTTGAACCAGTTTGCTGTGTTATCCTTTGTTACAACTGCGATTGTCCATTCAGACTTGTCTTTGTCAGACTTGTAATTTGCAATATCAAACAAATCAGTACTGCTTCCTTTGTCTTCCGTTGTGGTCTCTTTCGTTTCCTTCTTTGTGTCTGAGGACGTGGTGGTTTTTTCGCTGCTGCATGCCACCATTGAGAGTGTCATTGCTGCCGCTGCCATGATTGCGACAAATTTCTTGAGATTTTTCATAACATTTTTCCTCCTTTTTTGAAAAAATTTATGTGATCGCTCCATGCTTTCGCATGGCCCATTACGGGCATTGTTGCTGCAGACATTATTCTACATTCCGGTGTCTGCTGACCATCTCTTCTTTGCTGATTCCCATCTCTTCTCTCAACATCATAACCAGCACATCGTAGAGAATAAAGAGTGCCTGCTCAAAGAGATTTCCCATCAGCTGCTCTGTAGGAACAAAATCCCCGGTGGCTTTATAAGCCGCTGCCGGTACATTTACTGTCAGGTCTGCTATGGATAAGAGATAACCTTCATTTGACGGCGTTATCAGCGCCAGCTCGGCGCCGTTGTCTTTCGCCATCTTTGCTATATAATTCTCATGACCCACATTCGCGGAGCCGCATGCACAAATCATCAGGTCTCCCTCTCCGATGGACGGTGTGGTGTCATCCCAGATCCAGTAAGACTGCTTGCCAAGATGCATCAGCCTCATGGCAAAGGACCGGGTAGACAGCCCTTCCCTTCCTGCTGCCAGCAGGAATATCCTGTCTGTTTTCTTTATGAGTTCCAGAAGATCTCTTACATTGGAATCATCCATTCTGTCAAATACTTCTGTCAGTTCTTTCATCGCCATAGCCGATAATTCTTTAAATCTGTCTTCCATATAAACCTCCATTCTCATAATTCCTGAATCCTTAAGACCGGTGTCAGTATGATCTGCTTCAACGGCCTTTCGGGATATGCGATCCTGTCATTCAGCAGCCGTATTGCCTGGCGTCCCATCTGGTTGGCATCCCGCTCAATATAGTTGAACTTGTTGTGAATCACATCGAATGCCTCAATTCTGTCCAGCCCGATACAGGCAATATCTCTTGACAAACGCTCGTCCCTCTCGTAGAGTGCTTTCAAAAAGCCGAGGCTGGTTCTGTTGTTACAGGTTAAAACTGCCGTGGGGCGGTCCTCCATAGAAAGAAGCTTTTTGGAAAGCTTATATGCTTTCGTCATCCGGTAATCCCCTTCAAATATGTACCGCCTCTCAAGAGGAATACCTGCATCATGGATGGCTCTTTCATAACCTTTGTAGCGAACCCTGGCCAATACTCTGTCCATCGTCGCATTCAGAAGGCCGATCTTCGTGTGCCCTGCCCTGATCAAAGCCATCGTGGCCTCATACAGGCCCTTCTCATCATCAAAAAAAACTCCGTCATACTCCTCCAGACTATCTGTCTGTCGGTCCATAATCACGATTGGGGCGTTCAGATCTTTCAAATGCTTGTTGATCTCCCTCTGCTGTTCCTTGGTTGTATAATCAACCGCCGGTGTGTAAAGCAGCCCTCTCACTCTGTGCTCCTTCAGCATCAGCAGCGCTTTCTTGTCCTTGTCCGCGCTGTCATCTGAGTTGCAGCAGATTAAAGTATAATTATATTTGTCTGCGATCTCCGTGATCCCCCTGAGCATCTCCCCGAAAAAAGGGTTATCAACCTCCGGTACTATCACGCCGATCGTATTCGAGCTCTGCCTCGACAGGTTCCGGGCCGTAGCCGAAGGAGAAAAATGGCGCTTCTCCATAATCTCCAGAACCCGTTCCTTCGTTTCCGTCTTAACGGAAGCTGATTCATTCAACACCCGCGACACTGTCGCCTTCGAAACGCCCGCCTCTTTTGCAATGTCATTGATCGTAAATTCTTTAGGCATATTTCATTTCCCCCGCTGAATGTTTGTAACCGGTTTCAGTAAAATCATTATTACACACAACCTCCCACTCGTCAACCCCTCATCACATATCCCTCATACTTTCGTCGTTTTTAATGTTTTTAACATCGCATTTTTGTATATATTCCACAAAATTATCGACATATTTTTGCCTTCCCATTCTCCTTCATATTTCGACATCCTCCCCCATATTTCCCCAAAAAGAAAGCGGTTTCTGAAAAGTAAGTCGAAAAATGTCTTTTTTCTTTCCCCAATCCTCTCCCGTCACATCCAACTCCATCCGCCGCCCCCGTTCCGCGCTCCCTCCATTTGCGGCCATATCCCCGCCATGATGCACCAGCCGCTTGAACCGAATACAGGGCTGGCTTAAAACGTAAAAGGACTGTAAGCTGGAGTTAAGGAAAAGAGACGAAAAACCGGGACAAAACTTGTAATTCCGAATTACAAGTTTTCCTGGGTCCAGCGCGCGAAGCCATCAGGCTTCGGGTGATGTGCCCAGGTTGTCCCGTTTTTTCGTCTCTTTTCCTTTACTCCAGCTTACAGTCCTGTCCCGTTTTAAGCCAGCCCTGTATTCGGTTCAAGCGGCGTCCCTTATGCGCTTCAACTGACCGCAATAACCCGCCGCATAAGCTGAATCCCCTCCCGCATTCCATCAATCCCATTCATGAAGCTGGAAGATCCGGCCACAAAGATATCCGCATGTTTTTTCGACATTTCCCCGGCCAGCTCATAACTCACGTTTCCATCAACCTCAATCTCTATATGCTGATATCCCCGCTCGTCAAGATAGTTTCTGCAGTCTTCAATCTTCTGGATAGTCTGCGGAATCGCCTTTTGTCCGGCAAAACCCGGATTTACGGTCATAACAAGAAGACCGTCCATGTCATCCAGGACGTACTGAAGTTCCTCCACTCTGGTAGAGGGATTAATCGCAACCATTGGTTTTGCGCCCGTAGCCCTGATGGCCTGAAGCGCCTTCTGCAGATGCTGCGTGCTCTCAGCGTGGACGGAGACATACTCTCCCTCCTGGAAATCAAACCACGTAATCTTCCTTTCCGGATTGTTTATCATAAGATGTACATCCAGCGGTATATCGGTTGTCTTTCGAAGCTGCCGTACATAATCCGTCCCCAGCGTATAATTGGGCACATATTCACCATCCATAATATCAATATGGAGATATTCTATTTTTTCTTCTTCAAATATTTTCAAATAATCATTCAGTTTGTCGATTTCCACACACATCATGGATGGTGATATCTTCTTCATTGCTGCCCCTCCTCATCTGAATATACCGTTTTTTCAAATTCTACCAGCTGATCATATTCCTTTTCCACAATTCTGGCCATCTCCGGTGTGAGGCCTGACATGTGCTCTGCTTCCAGCCAGGCGTTAGCCATCTCGATCCCCATTTCATTGCCTATGATAAAACCGCCCATGCACAATACATTCGTATTATTCACCGCTTTGGCCCTCCGGGCCTGATACAGGCTTTCACACAAGGCTGCATAGACGCCTCTGTGCTTGTTGCATATAATGCTGACACCCATGCCCGTACCGCATATCGCAATGCCCCTGTCGTACTCCCGGCTCTGAACGCCCTGTGCCACCGCAACTGCCGCTTCCTGGAACAGCACGGGAGTCTCCGGATCTATATCAGTAATATCGTAGCCTTTCTTTAGCAAATCTGCTTTGATCGCATTCTTTAGTTCAAAACCTGCCGGATCGGCACCCATAATAATTTTCAAGACAATTCCTCCTGCTATAATCGATATTTTATGTAACCGCTTTATTAATATTAGTTATAAATGGCAATAAAACCCCTATATTTAAGGTATTAAACAAAAATTTGTACACTCTATTTCGCTGTAACCGGTTACAAGATGTTTTAAATATAACTCCTTTCCACTCCATTTGTCAATGAACTGGCTTTTTATTTTCTAATTTCATAAAAACATACAAAAAACCATCAGCATACGGCTATGCATTTTATTTTACATTGTGTAATCTGCACAAACCGTCTCTGATGGTTCATTTTATCTTTTTTAAAGGCTCTGCTTCACAAATGGGGATTCAATAATAATATGCCGGTAAGCCCTGTCTGGAAATGCTATGCGGTTAATCAGCTGTTCCATGGCTTTCTGCCCCATCTGGTATGCATCACGCTCTATGTAATTGTAGGGAATTCCCAGAATATTCAGCATCTCCATCTTATCGAGGGATACGTTCTTGTAATCTAAAGGTATTGACCTGCCGCTCTCATACACCGCCTCCAGAAATCCCTTTGTAGTATCATTATTGCAGGTAATTACTGCCGTCGGCTGAACCGGAAGCTTCATCATCTCTTTTGTCATCATATAAGCGCTCTGTATACTATAATCCCCGAGCATAATATATTCCTCCGGTATGGTTAATCCAGCCTCTTCCACCGCCCTCTCGAATCCGCTCTGGCGCTGCCTGCCCAGCACCCGTTCCTGCGTCCCGTTAATGATTGCAATCCTGGTATGTCCTGCCTCGATCACCGCACAGGTTGCCTCGTACATGGCCGCGTTGTCGTCAAAGAACACACCGTCCACCGGCAGATCGATGTTCCGGTCTGCAATGACCACCGGCGCATCCAGCGTACGCAGGTAACGGTTCAGCAGTTTTCGCTCGTTCTTTTCCTCATAAGATACTGCGGGTACATAGATCAGTCCCCGCACTCTGTGTCCGGCCAGAATTTCCAGTGTCTGCAGATCCTTTTTCTTGCTGTCATCCGAATTAAAGCACATGATGGTCAGTTCATTTTTATCTGCAACGTGTATCATGCCCCGGAGCATTTCGCCAAAAAACATATTGTCCACCTGCGGCAGTATCACTCCAATTGTACTGGATTTCCTGTTCGACAGATTTCTCGCTGTCACGGAAGGCCGGTAATTTTGCTCCTCCATCACCCGCTGGACAGTTTTCCTTGTTTTCTCATCAACTACGTCCGGATAATTCAGTACACGTGACACAGTTGCTTTAGATACACCTGCACATCGGGCTATATCGTTGATCGTTACATTTGGCATCTCTCTAGACCTCGGTTTCATTGGTATCATAATAATTTCATTTGCTTTGATTATAACTCATCTTTTGCGGGGTTACAATAATAGAACCCTATAAAATCCAGTGTTTTCCATGCTTTTTCCATAAGAGCCAGGAAAGCATATGGACCCCCGGCCGGTATATACACCTGCCAGAAGTCCATATCTTTATCTGGTACCAACACTGGTTTAAACTTAATGCAGAAATGAAAGAAAGTTATATGCGATAGGCACCAATATAGCGGGGAGCATGTTCCCCACCTTGATCATCTTCTTAAATGCCAGATTCACGCCAACACAAAATATAAGGACGGAACCTATGCAGGACAGATTCGAAATCAGTGTCTCATTCATGTAACCCGATATCAATGAAGCCCCCAGGGTAATTCCTCCCTGATAGACCCCCAGAGGAATCGCAGCAAACATTACTCCAATTCCTAATGTAGATGCAAATACCATCACAATCACAAAATCCAGAAGCGATTTAGCCAGGAGCATCGTATAGTCGCCTGTCAGTCCATCCTGTATAGAGCCTACGATTGCCATCGCACCGATACAAATAACCAGCGTAGCCGTAACAAATCCGTTCACAAACTGGGTGTCCTTTTTAGCATTTACAAGGGCTTTGAGCGTATCTCCCAGATGTTCCATATGCAGTTCTATATTCAACGCTTCTCCCAGAAGGCTTCCAAGTACCAGTGAAAATACAAGGAGCATGGTATTCTGCGTCTCCAGCACCCCTTGCGGGGTAATTTTGAGCAGCCCGGTAAGTGCCCCGCCTATTCCAATAAAAATAGTTGCAACACCGCATGCCTGCATCAGGATATCCTGAAAGCGCTGCCTTAATCCGTTCTTAATTAGTAAACCAATCCCGCTGCCCGCAATCACAGCTGCAACATTAACAATTGTACCTAACCCTTTCATCCAAATTCTCCATTATCCTGATAATACACTCCCGGATCTGCGATGATTTGTCCGCACTCTTTTCCCTCATGCTGCACCCCGTTCTTTACCGCGTTCTCCTGAGCAGTTCTTTTTGCCGCATCTGTCTTATCGCTGTTCTTCTCAAAAAGCAGGCTTTCGTAATCTTGTTCCGGCATCGGCCTGTAGAAGACATATCCCTGTATCATATCACAGCCAATGCCGCGCAGTACTTCTATCTGTTCCTCCGTCTCGATTCCCTCAGCCACTGTTACTACTCCAAACTGCTTTACCAGCTTAATCATCCCTTCTACAAGGAGCCTGTCCTTTTCTTTAGACGTAATATTCGGAAAAAAAGCAGCATCTATTTTCAGGACGTCAACGTTCAAATTCTGCACCATACTAAGTGAAGAATATCCTTTTCCAAAATCATCGATGGAACTGGAGAACCCGGCACTGTGAAGATCCTCAACAATCTTACTCAGCTCATCCCAGTTATCAAACAGAATAGTCTCCGTAAACTCGATCTCCAGAAGGCTGGGGGGGATGTTATATTTATCCCGTATCTCTGTGTAGCTGCTTACAAAATCGCTGTTATAGAACTGGAGGCGGGATACATTAACCGAGACCGGAAGCGCCTGTAGTCCTTCATCCAGCAGATGCCTCAGCCACCTGCAGACTTCCTCAAAGATATATCTGTCCAGAAGAGGTATTGTGTAATTTTTTTCAAAAACAGGGATAAACTCATTGGGTGAAATGACTGTGCCATCCGCCTTCTGCCAGCGTGCCAGCGCCTCTGAACAGGCGATCTGGTTTGTCTTCAGATCCACTTTCGGCTGATAGTATACTTTAAATTCTTTGTTCTCAAGCGCACTTCCCATACAGCTTTCAATATCTTTTTCGAAGAACAGCTGCCGGCGTATGCTCTCATTATAAAAGCGGTATCTGTCAAACTTCCCCGTCTTAACAGCCTTTCTTGCAAAATTTGCCCGATCCATCAGGCCTTCTATTTTCAGGCTCTCAATTACATCCTCAATACAGCAAAGCCCGCAGCAGACGGAAAGGATATGTCTGTTTCCGGAATCACGCATATAATCTGTAATCTTTTTATCAACCTCTTTTTGGCGGTTCAGTACATCCTTTTTGGTCTCATAGTGTCTTAGAATCACAAAATTATCGGCATTGACACGACCGACTACCTCTTTTTCATCCAGGTCTTTTTCCAGTATCGTGCCATACTCTTTCAGTATACGGTCTCCCCATTCATAGCCGAATACATCATTTATATACTTAAAATCTGCAAAATCCACATAAAAAACAGCGTATTTCAGCCCGCTGTTCTCATCCAGAAGCTCCTGTGCAGCCTTTTTAAATTTATCCACTGTATAGACATTAGTCAGGATGTCCCGTCCCGCTTTATCCTCCAGGCTTTTATTCACATGTTCCAGATTCAGCATCTTTCTAAGGCTGAACCAGAAAATCAGAAGCCAGATAAGAAAAATACAGATAATCAACACAACGGTCATCCGAAGAAGGTTCGTTGTACGGTGTTTAGAATATGCCTCCGCTGCAAACACCGTTTCGTTCGCCTGATTAAAATAAATTTCACTGTTTTCAAGCAGCACATTTCTATCCGTATACCCGCCCCGGTAATTATAGATATCTTCTTTCAGGCCTGCCCATTCGGTTACCAGTTCCCCCAGGCATGCCCTGTATTCTTTATCGTCAGGAAGGATCAGATCATATTTGCCTTTGCCCGCGCTCAGATTGTCCATAATGTCATCCAGGTATGTAATCAAACTATCGCTGGGCTGATTGTTCATTTCCAGCTTCACGAGACGCTGGGTAGCACCGCGGACAATACCGACATAGTTAATTAACTGACCATAAGACTGTGAACTATAAACCGAACGTAACACAAACACAATTAGAAGATCCATGGCAAGAAAAAAACCAAGAAGAGCATACTTCCATTTTGCTTTCATTCCATTTGCCCTGTGCCTTTGTAACCCAGGAACCCCCCTGTACAAAAACGCTTCCTTTCCCACATACTTATTCTAGTAAGCCTTGGCATACTTGCGGCGAGGCGCGTGTCATACTCCGCATGACATAAATCCTCTGCCCCCCCGCCGGCGGCTTTATCTTAGAAGGAGATTGGACTCCTGCCAAGATAAACTTGTCTTATTTGCTGTTAAGATAAATCCCTTATGGATAAGTATAACATGAAGAGGCTAATATTTCCATACTAAATAAGTAGCCAGAACAGGCGTATCCCCCCTTTGTCACGGAGCAGTCACACAATTGCATATAGTTCCGCCTAACGCAGCATCAATAACTGACGGCATCTCTCGCCTATACAATTGCTTGAACTGCTGTTGATAAGTAAAATTGCAATAAAGATATTTCTGCATATACTAATAAAAAAGGAGTTTTTATTTATGGCTAATACAATTTATACTCCAATCACCGGTATGATCCGAAACATCACACCCTTTTCCGGAGAATGCTGTTCCCAGCTCATCAGCCTGATGACAAATAATGGTCCTGTTAACTTTGTATCCTCTCCTGACACTTACATTGTGAACAATACTTTTTTACTGCCAGGCATGCGTGTCACAGCATTCTATGATCCGAATCAGCCTGTACCGCTCATCTACCCTCCGCAGTACAGGGCTGCTGTAATCAGCCTGGCCATGCGCAACGAACAGATTGCTTATGGGTTCTTTGACCGGAATCTGCTGGCGGCTGATCAGTCTCTGCAGTTAAATATTGGGCCTTCAACGAATGTTGTAACGGGGAATGGGCAGCGTTTTAACTGTACCATCGGCGGACGGAACTTGATTGTGTTCTACAGCGTCACTACACGGAGTATTCCGCCTCAGACTACGCCGAGAAAGATCATTGTTATGTGTTGATCTAACGGTTCTAGAATTGATTTGTATATTATGAAAAAACCGCAACCCTTGAATACTCAAGGATTGCGGTTTCTTTATTATGATTCAGTGCTATAAAATCAATGATTAATCAAGGATCTTAGCAACTTTTCCTGATCCAACTGTACGTCCACCTTCACGGATAGCGAATCCAAGACCCTCTTCCATAGCTACTGGGTGAATCAGTTCGATTGTCATCTCTACGTTATCTCCAGGCATGCACATCTCAACGCCATCCGGCAGATCGCAAACACCTGTTACGTCTGTTGTTCTGAAGTAGAACTGTGGTCTGTAGTTGTTGAAGAATGGTGTATGACGTCCACCTTCATCTTTTGTCAGAACATATACCTGAGCTGTAAATTTCTTGTGGCACTGTACTGTACCTGGTTTGATCAGAACCTGTCCTCTTTCGATTTCAGTTCTCTGAACACCACGAAGCAGAGCTCCGATGTTATCACCAGCCTGAGCTTCATCAAGCAGTTTACGGAACATCTCGATACCTGTTACTACAGTCTTCTTGATGTCTTCGTGGATACCGATAATTTCAACTTCATCAGATACATGAAGTGTACCACGCTCTACTCTACCTGTAGCAACTGTACCACGTCCTGTGATAGAGAATACGTCCTCTACCGGCATCAGGAACGGCTTGTCTGTATCACGCTGCGGATCTGGAACCCAGCTGTCAACTGCGTCCATAAGTTCCATGATCTTGTCTCCCCATTCTCCTGAAGGATCTTCAAGAGCTTTCAGAGCTGATCCCTGAATGATCGGTGTATCATCTCCCGGGAACTCATACTCGTCAAGAAGTTCACGGATTTCCATCTCTACTAATTCAAGAAGCTCTTCATCGTCTACCATATCGCATTTGTTCATGAATACTACGATATAAGGTACACCTACCTGACGGGACAGAAGGATATGCTCTTTTGTCTGAGCCATAACACCGTCAGTAGCAGCTACAACAAGGATAGCTCCGTCCATCTGAGCAGCACCTGTGATCATGTTCTTTACATAGTCAGCATGTCCTGGGCAGTCAACGTGTGCATAGTGACGTTTGTCTGTCTCATACTCAACGTGAGCTGTAGAGATTGTGATACCACGTTCTCTTTCCTCTGGAGCTTTATCAATGTTTTCGAAATCAACTGCTGCGTTACCAGCAACTCTCTGAGAAAGTGTCTTTGTAATAGCAGCTGTTAATGTTGTTTTACCATGGTCAACGTGTCCAATGGTACCAATATTAGCATGTGGTTTTGTTCTTTCAAATTTAGCTTTTGCCATTTTGAATAATCCTCCTTAATATATAGCCCATTTTCGGGCATTTTATTGGTTTTCGCTTTTACTCGGCTAATTCTGATTATATTTCAAAAGGCCGGGTTTTTCAAGCCTTTTTCTGATATTTAGGCATTTTTATTGGATAACACTTTTTCCTGTACAGACTTCGGAACTGGCTCGTAGCTCTCGAAGAACATGGAGTAGTTTCCGCGTCCCTGTGTTCTGGAACGGAGGTCTGTGGAATAGCCAAACATCTCGGACAAGGGCACGAATGCGCGGACAATTTTACCGCCGCCCAGATCATCCATACCTTCAATACGTCCACGGCGGGAGTTAATATCACCGATGATATCTCCCATATATTCTTCAGGCATTGTGACTTCTACTTTCATGATTGGCTCAAGAAGTACAGGTGATGATTTTCTCATGGCATCTTTAAATGCGAGAGAGCCGGCAATGTGGAATGCCATTTCACTTGAATCGACTTCATGGTAAGAACCATCATATACAGTCGCATGAACACCAACAACCGGGAATCCTCCGAGGATACCGGATTTCATAGCTTCTTCGATACCCTGGCCTACAGCCGGAATATATTCTTTTGGAATCGATCCGCCGACTACGCTGGAGTCGAACTTGTAAATCTCTTCTCCATTGACATCCATTGGCTCAAATTTAACTTTACAGTGTCCATACTGTCCACGTCCACCTGACTGTTTTGCATACTTGCTGTCTACATCAACAGGTTTTGTGAAGGACTCTTTGTAAGCAACCTGCGGCGCGCCTACGTTAGCCTCTACCTTGAATTCACGCAGAAGTCTGTCTACGATGATCTCCAGATGAAGCTCACCCATACCTGCGATGATTGTCTGTCCTGTCTCTTTATCTGTGTGTGCACGGAATGTCGGGTCTTCCTCCGCAAGTTTTGCAAGGGATTCTCCAAGTTTGCCCTGAGAAGCCTTTGTCTTCGGCTCTATTGCGAGCTCGATAACCGGCTCTGGGAATTCCATAGACTCCAGGATAACCGGATGCTGTTCGTTACAGATTGTATCCCCTGTTGTTGTGAACTTGAATCCGATAGCAGCTGCGATGTCTCCTGCATATACTTTATCCAGTTCTGCTCTCTTATTGGCATGCATCTGAAGGATACGTCCAACACGTTCTTTTTTGCCTTTTGTTGCGTTCAGCACGTAAGAACCGGAGTTTATAGAACCGGAGTATACTCTGAAGTAAGCAAGCTTACCTACAAACGGGTCTGTCATAATCTTAAATGCCAGTGCTGAGAATGGTTCTTCATCAGATGAATGTCTCACCACGTTGTTTCCGTCCGCATCCACACCTTCGATTGGCGGGATATCTGTCGGCGCCGGCATATATTCGATCACTGCATCCAATAACTTCTGGACACCTTTGTTTCTGTATGCTGTACCGCAGCATACCGGAACAGCTGTACACTCGCAGGTTCCCTTTCTCAGGGCAGCCTTCAGTGCTTCAACAGAAGGTTCTTCACCCTCCAGGTATTCCAGCATCAGATCGTCGTCTAATTCGCAGATCTTCTCGACTAATTCTGTACGATATAGTTCTGCGTCGTCTTTCATATCATCCGGAATCTCTACTACAGAAATGTCTTCGCCTTTATCATCATTATAAATATAAGCCTGCATCTCCATTAAGTCGATGATTCCTTTGAATTCGTCTTCTTTACCGATTGGCAGCTGAAGACAAATCGCATTTTTACCGAGTCTGTTCTTGATCTGCTCTACAGCATTGTAGAAATCAGCTCCCAGAATGTCCATCTTATTGATGAACGCCATTCTCGGTACATTGTATGTGTCAGCCTGACGCCATACGTTTTCTGACTGGGGCTCAACACCGCCCTTAGCACAGAATACACCTACGGCACCATCCAGCACACGAAGTGAACGTTCAACTTCTACGGTAAAGTCAACGTGTCCCGGTGTATCGATGATATTAATTCGATGTTCCAGGGCACCCGGCTTTGGTTTCGTCTTTTCTTCCAAAGTCCAGTGACATGTTGTAGCAGCTGAAGTAATTGTGATACCCCTCTCCTGTTCCTGCTCCATCCAGTCCATGGTCGCAGTACCCTCGTGAGTATCACCTATCTTATAGTTTACACCAGTATAATACAGGATACGCTCTGTCAATGTTGTCTTACCAGCATCGATATGAGCCATAATCCCTATATTCCTGGTCCTTTCTAGTGGATATTCTCTTCCAGCCAAGATTTTTTCCTCCTAATTAAAAACGGTAGTGAGCAAATGCTTTATTTGCCTCTGCCATCTTATGCATATCTTCTTTCTTCTTCACTGATGAACCAGTGTTGTTGGCTGCATCCAAAATTTCATTTGCAAGCCTTTCTTCCATTGTCTTCTCGCCTCTGTTACGAGAATAGGTTGTTAACCAGCGAAGTGCAAGAGCCTGTCTTCTGTCTGCTCTTACTTCGATCGGCACCTGATAAGTTGCACCACCGATACGTCTTGCCTTTACTTCGAGAACCGGCATGATATTGTTCATTGCTTCCTCGAAAACCTCGATAGCCGGCTTATCAGCCTTTGCCTCAACTCTCTCAAACGCTCCGTATACAATCTTCTGTGCTACACCCTTCTTACCATCTAACATAATGTTGTTGATAAGCTTGGTAACAACCTTATTGTTGTATATTGGATCCGCTAATACATCTCTTTTTTGAGTATGTCCTTTACGTGGCACGGTCCTTCCCTCCTTAATCATTATTTCCGGTCTCTGCCGGGATTAATTCATCGGTACTCACATGTGTCTTTCTATGGAAATCGCACTTCATGTGCTCGTGGCCGCGGGACCTGTCTATAAAAGTCAGCGCTTCATCTTTTGAATGACAATAAGCGCCTGCATAAATCCGCAACCTTTACTTATTGAACTGCTAATGTTCAATAAGATTCGATAATCATAGTTCTGTTTGTGATACGATTTAACTGTTTAGTTACATAATCTGCTAATTAGACAAACCTTTAAAAGCCGCTTTTATTTTGCGTCTTTTGGTCTCTTAGCGCCGTATTTAGAACGAGCCTGTCTTCTCTTAGCAACACCTGCTGTATCAAGTGTACCTCTTACGATATGGTATCTTGTACCTGGCAGGTCCTTAACTCTTCCTCCACGGATCAGAACAACACTATGCTCCTGCAGGTTATGTCCTTCACCCGGGATATAGCTCGTTACTTCGATTCCATTAGAGAGACGAACTCTGGCGATTTTTCTCAGAGCTGAGTTAGGCTTCTTTGGTGTAGCTGTCTTAACAGCTGTACATACACCCCTTTTCTGTGGTGCAGATACATTCGTAGCACGTTTCTGCAGAGAGTTGTATCCTTTCTGAAGTGCCGGTGCTGTTGATTTCTTTTCAGAAGTCTGACGTCCTTTTCTAACTAACTGGTTAAATGTTGGCATTCTTTTTCACCTCCTATGATTCTTTCGTTTCCTTCTCACTTATGTGGAAAGGGGTTGCAGATAATCGTAATTATCTTGATTTACGCGCCAAAAAATAATGCCTTTTTATGCACGCTAAATTAGTTTATTACGTTTTTGCGGGAAAGTCAAGGGATTTTCGATGATTTTTACGGAACTTTTTTGTTTCTTGATGTTCAAAGGGGTCAGACCCCTCCGCAAAAGGGTCAGACCCCTTTGCAGAAGCGGCTGACCCCTCCGTGCAGCTTTTAGTATGCTTTCCCCCAGTAGACCATATGCCTCGCCGGTTTTCCGCAGCAGATGCACACGTCTGAGAGATGTTCCTCGTCATCCGGGATACATCTGGAAGATGCACCTCCTGTCTGGGTTTTGATTTCGTCTTCACAAGCCTCGTCACCACACCACATTGCTTTGATGAATCCACGGTTGCCCTGGAATTTTTCGTTCATTTCTTCCATCGTTACCGCGCTGTCTATATGGGCATCCAGAAATGCTTTTGCCCTGTCAAACATATCTTTCTGGATTGTTTCAAGGATATCGCCCAGTTTTGTAGTGATCTCATCCATTGATACGACGATCTTTTCTCTCGTATCGCGCCGTACTACTACAACCTGATTGTTTTCAATATCTTTTGGACCGATCTCTATTCTGGTCGGAATGCCGAGCATCTCCTGCTCACTGAATTTCCATCCGGGACTCTTTTCCGAATCATCGATCTTCGCCTTATAGCCCGCATCCTTCAGGGCGCCAAGCAGTTCGTTCGCCTTCTCGAGAACGCCTTCTTTGTGCTGGGCGATCGGAATCACTCTCGTCTGGACAGGCGCAATTCTCGGCGGCAGCACCAGGCCGCTGTCATCGCCGTGCACCATGATAATGGCGCCGATGATTCTGGTGGACAGGCCCCAGGATGTCTCATATACACTATGCAGCTCGTTGTTCTTATCCGCATATTTGATGTCAAACGCATCCGGAAATGCGTTTCCGAAGAAATGGCTTGTTGCGGACTGCAGTGCCTTTCCATCGTGCATCAGCGCCTCCACTGTGTATGTGTCCTGCGCCCCGGCAAATTTTTCACTTTCTGTTTTCCGCCCGGAAATCAGAGGAATTGCAAGGTCATCCTGAATAAAGTCTCTATATACATCACGCATGGTCAATGTCCGCTGCTCTGCCTCTTCGTATGTTGCATGGATCGTATGTCCTTCCTGCCACAAGAATTCTCTGGAACGCAGGAACGGTCTCGTGGTCTTTTCCCAGCGCAACACGGAACACCACTGATTCCATACTTTCGGCAGATCCCGGTATGACTGCACTGTTCTGCTCCACAAATCACAGAACATGGTCTCTGATGTAGGCCTGATGCAGAATCTTTCCTGCAGTCTCTCCAGGCCTCCGTGAGTTACCCATGCCACTTCAGGAGCAAATCCTTCAATATGATCCGATTCCTTCTGAAGCAGTGCCTCCGGGATCAGAACAGGAAGATAGACATTCTCTACTCCGGTCTCTTTAAACCTCCTGTCGAGGCCGCTCTGGATATTCTCCCAGATTGCATACCCATTGGGCAGATAATTCAGACATCCCTTTACTCCCGAATAGTCGCACAGCTTTGCCTCACGGACTACATCTGTATACCATTGTGCAAAGTCCTCGTCTCTTGATGTGATTGATTCAACCAGTTTCTTTTCCTTAGCCATAATATGTCTCCTTTTCCATTCTCCAGGGCCCCTGCCCCGTATTTCATGTGTCAGGAAGTCGTGCTGTCCCGGTGTTTTTGTATAGTCAGGTATCCCTGGTATGCTGGTTATACTTAAATATACAAAAACGCCGGGATCTTCTTCCCCTCCAAAAAGGGACCGAAAGTCTCGGCGGTACCACCCTAATTAACTGCATCCCCTGACGCAGCTCACTCAAACACCGTTAACGCCGGTTCTACGCCGTGCTTTCACACAGCAGCTCCCGGGCCGGTTCTATACATTCTCCGCAAAGGCCTCACACCTAATGGCCTCCTCTCTGTATCGTTTCCTGCATATACTATTCCCGTTCATCGCCTGTAGTAACTGTGATTCTACTCGAAAACCCTCTCTTTGTCAAGGGATTCTCCTCCGCTAATCATGATCCTGTCGGACTGTAACGTTATCTTATCCCTGAACCTGCAGCAGCTTCTGTTTCAGCTCGCCCTCCAGACGCATCATCTCCTGCTCTGCCTCGCGGCGTTTCTGTCTGCCCTCCTGCTGGATGTGCATCACTTCGTCGAGCGTAGAAATCAGAGATTCGTTCGTCATCTTCAGCGTTTCAATGTCTACAATTCCACGTTCTGACTCTTTGGCAGTTTCAACTGTTGCCAGCTTCAGTTTCTCGGCGTTCTTACGCAGCAGCTGATTTGTCATGTCTGTCACTTCGCGCTGAGCTGCTGCTGCCTGAGCCGAATGCTCCACACCGAGAGCCAGAACCATCTGACTCTTCCACAATGGTATGGTATTTACTATCGTGGACTGGATCTTTTCTACCATAAGGGTGTCATTCCCCTGCACGAGGCGGATCTGAGGCGCGGTCTGGATTGAAATGGTGCGGGTCAGCTCGAGGTCATGTATTTTCTTTTCAAATCTGTTGCACATGGAGTCCAGGTCTCTGGCGGCCTGTGCATCCTCCGGCAGACCGTCTCTCTGGGCCTTATTTAGCAGTTCCGGAAGTTTCGTGGTACGTACCTCCTGCAGCTTCTTTTTTCCTGCCAGTATATACATGGAAAGTTCTTTAAAGTAGGTCAGATTCACCTCATACATTTTATCCAGTATCGCAATATCTTTTAACAGCTGTACCTGGTGGTTCTCAAGCACTTTACATATCTGGTTAATGTTTGTCTCCGCCTTAGTATACTTTGACTTCATGGCATTTATTTTATTAGAAGTCTTCTTAAATATCCCCAGGAACCCCTTCTCTTCCTCTTCATCAAAATCCTTCAGCTCTTTCACTACGCCAGACAAAAGGTCTCCGATTTCCCCCAGGTCTTTCGTCTTTACGTTCTCCAGCGCCGTCTCCGAAAAGTCCGCCATCTTCTTCTGCGTGCCTGCCCCATACTGAAGAATAACGGAAGAATTGGTCAGGTCGATCTGGTTTGCAAAGTTATCGACTGCCCGTCTTTCTTCGTCCGTCAATATGTTGTCATCAAATACAACTTCTTCTTTCTCCACGACCTCTACTGCCTGTTTTTGTTCTTGGAAAGGTTCCAGCGTCAGTTCAGGGGTTCCTGCAAATCCTTCAAATTCGTTGTTCATTTTACTTCCTCCATCCGGTAAGTCTGCATCTAATTTTTTCTACTTTTTAAAGTCGTCCTTGGTAAGTCCCTCCTGTGCCAGCATTGTGTTCAGAACCGATATATCAGCCGATACATTCCAGGCCGTATCCTGGAACAAGCTGTCCAGAAGTTTCTCAAACGCTGCATTTAAAGTATCCAGAGTTTTCTCGATCTCACTCTTGGATGAAATAATATTGGCTCCCTGAACCGGCTGTGCATCCAGCTCCTCATAGGCCTCCAGAAGCTTGACTGTTGTCGGCAGATAATACTCCATCATCCGCCGGATATCCGGCACATTCTCCGGATTCTGTTCAACCCGGTCAAAAATCCGGTCCACCAGGGTCTGTATACGGGATATCTTCGCCGAAATCTCTTCCCCCGGAATCGCATCATTACATTTTTCGATCTTTTTGATATACTCATCCCCCGCCTGGATAATCTCTTTTATCTGCGGGTCCATATTCATATCCTCCTCAGCCCGGCGCGCTTTCTCCAGACGTTCCTCCTGTTTCTGCTTTTCTATGCGCTGCATGAGATCTGTATACTGGGCATAGGCCTCATTGCTGACGATCAGGCAGGTTCTCTGGCTGTCCAAATGCCCTTGCCGGAACCAGCCTTTATTTATCATCTTTTCAAGATCTTTTACGATATACTTGGGGTTTTTTTTCAGGCGCTGTGACAACTCCTTGATTTCACAGTATTCTTTTCCGCCCATTTCTCTGATATATCCACGGAATCGCTTCACTTTTCCAAGAAGGTTTGTCCCGACACCAGCGAGAATGGCCCCAGCCGCCAGAAACGCCCCCAGCACGCATGCTGTCACCCGGAAACTGCTGCTGAAATCAAATGCAGTGATTCCCACGACCACAACGAGTATCAGCAATAAAAGCATGGAGATTCCCAGTGTATAACCTGCAGCAGCAAGAATAACCCCTCCGACTTTGGTTCCGGTCGTGCTTACAAACAGTCTGGTATTCTTCTGAACAGACGGGGAATTCTGCACGGTTCGGTACTGTACGCCTGCATTCGCTGCGCGGTCCTGCGTTCTTTGTCCCTGCCATCCCTGTTCCCGACTTTGTCTGGAATCCGGGTTCCATCTGTAACCTGCGTTTTCCTGCCCCGGGCCTCCCTGGTACCTGTATGTATTCCCGTTGGACTGCCGGCGGCTGTTCTGCCAGGATTGATTTTTAAAGTTCTTCGCAGTCTTGTCAACTGCGTCCCCTACAGCATCCCCCATTGTATGAATGCCTTTTTCCAGTCCATCCATGGCATGATTAACGGTATTTGTAATTGTCTGGTTTAATCTGTTAAAATCCTGGGAATCCACAGCATCCTGCACCGTCCTGCGGATATCTTCCCCAAATCGTTCCCAATCCTGGTTCTTCATCTTTTCCACCTACCTTGTCAGAATATATACAAAAAATCCTGCATAAAACAGCAGAAACAATAAGCCTTCCAGCTTAGACAATCCCTTTCTGCTGACAGCGCACACATACACCAGAAAACTTGCCACGATCAGGATCACCGTATCCCAAACCGCGAAAGCGTTCACAGTAATCGGTGTAATAGATGCGGAAGCCCCTAAGATCAACAGAATGTTAAATATATTAGAGCCAACCACATTGCCCAGTGCGAGATCATTTTCCCCCTTTTTAGCTGCCACCATTGAAGTTACCAGCTCGGGCAGGGAAGTCCCCAGTGCCACTATAGAAAGCCCGATAAATGTCTGGCTTAGTCCAAAACTCAGTGCAATCTCCGCTGCGCTGTCCACAACAAAGTTGCCTCCGATAATGATTCCAGCTATCCCAATTACAATATAACCCACACTGCGAAGAGGAGTCAAGACTTCATATTCCTCTACAGGCTCCCCCGACTGTTCCATTTGCCTGCGGGAGTGCATGGCATCGGTCACTGCGACGCATAAAAATCCGATAAACAGAACCAGAAGAAAAATTCCCGCGCCTCTTGTAAGTACGTATTCTCTGTCATTTTCAAGTATGCCGCTGAAATGAAATCCGGTAAGCCCCAGCAATAAAACCAAAGTGATTATTATAGAAAATGGGAACTCTCTTTTCAGTATAGACCACTTCACCTGAATTGGACGCACCATCGCGCTTGCCCCAAGTACGACCAGCAGATTAAATATATTGGAACCTATCACATTACTGACTGCAAGGTCATTTTTCCCCTGGAGGGCAGCCGTTATACTGACGGAGGCCTCCGGCATGCTTGTCCCAAAAGCGACGATCGTCAGGCCGATAATAATGGATGGCACCCGTAATATCTTTGCAATGCTTGAACTTCCGTCCACAAAAAAATCCGCACCTTTTATCAGCAGAAAAAACCCTATTATTAACAGCAGATATGTTATCATACTTGACCTCGCTTTTCTTTTATACGATAATCAGTGTAGTCAGATTTTTCTGAAAAGTCAAGGATATACCAGCAAAGGAGTAAATAAAATGAACCCGGACATCTTATATGAAGACGAGGACATCATCGTTTGTGTCAAACCGGCCGGAATACCAACCCAAAGCAGCCGAATAGGAACCCCCGATATGATCAGTATTCTGAAAAACCATATCCATAAAAACCATCCCGGAAAACAGCCGCCCTACCTCGCCGTCATCCACCGCCTGGATCAGCCGGTGGAAGGTCTTCTCGTATTTGCCAAGACACCTGCTGCCGCCCGGGGCCTGAACAAACAGCTGACCCGGTTTGGATTCGGCAAGCATTACCGTGCGCTCCTCACCGGAATCCCCTCCGCCATGGAGGGAGATCTGGCAGATTACCTTGTAAAAGACGGCAGAAACAATACGGCAAAGGTCTGCACACCTGAAACTCCGGGTGCAAAAAAAGCGCTCCTGCATTATAAAATTATAGAATCCAATCCGGATACTGCCCGCTCACTGGCGGAGATCACCCTGGAAACAGGCCGTCACCACCAGATCAGAGTACAGATGGCACATATGGGAACCCCCATCGCCGGTGATAGGAAGTACGGCCGGGAATCTGGAAAAGTTTCGGAATCCTGCGGGCTTCAGCTGTTTGCCTGCCGTTTGAAGTTTAAACACCCACGCACAGGTAAAATAATGGATTTTCAGACAGACCGGCTCAAATCTATAAATAACGTATCTTTGTGAAGTTTATAACAATCAGATGCAAAGGGGTCAGACCCCTCTTTTGAAAAAAACGGGCTGCTGCAAGCTCGCATGAGCTGCAGCAGCCTTCCATTTACTACATTTACATTTCCCCAAGAACTGTTTCCGGCTCGTCCTCTATTGACTGGGAATACTTCTCCAGGATTGTACTTTGAATACGCTCTCTGGTCCCGGAATTGATTGGGTGCGCGATGTCACGGTATTCACCGTCAAGAGCTTTCTTGCTCGGCATTGCGATAAACAGGCCCTTCTCACCTTCTATCACTTTAATATCATGGACAACAAATTCGTCGTCAATTGTGATAGAAACAACTGCCTTCAGCTTCCCTTCCTTTGCCACCTTGCGCACACGCACATCTGTGATTTGCATAATGTTCAAGTCTCCTTTCTCCGCCTGCATTAGTTCTGCGCCCTATTGAGACATGACTCAATAAGCCTAACCTTTATAATGCATACCGTTCGTTTTTCTCAACTACCACTTTCACACCATTTTCACCAACATGCCTTGTGTTCGCTCTTATCGTATCGCGACTCTCTACTACACAGTTTTCAATGTAAGTATTGTCCCCAAGATAAACGTCGTTCAGGATGATAGAGTTCTTGATAACGCAGTTATTGCCCACAAATACCTTCTTGAATAACACGGAATTTTCAACGGTTCCGTTAATGATACTTCCGCTTCCGATAAGACTGTTCTTAACAACCGCCCCCGGATTATACTTAGCCGGCGGAAGATCACTGACCTTGGAATTCACCGGCGGAAGCTCCTTAAAGAAATAGCTGCGCACTTCCGGTTTCAGGAAATCCATATTTGTCTGGTAATATGCGTCCACTGTTGAGATGTTACTCCAGTAGCTGTTTATCTTATAACCGTATATTTTCTTCAGATTCTTATAACGAATCAGAATATCGGTTACAAAATCATGTCTTTCCTCTTCTGCACAGTGCTCGATGAGGTCGATAAGCTGTCTTCTCCTGATGACATAGATACCAGTAGAAATCGTATGTGAGTGAGCCACCATCGGCTTTTCCTCAAACTCTTCAATCCTTGCGGATTCATTCATGCGCACGGTACCAAAGCGGGTAGCGTCCTCCCCGGCTTCCAGATCCTTACACACGACTGTAATGTCTGCTTTCTTCGCGATGTGGTACTCAAGCACTTTATTATAGTCAAGCTTGTACACCGCATCTCCTGATGTAATGATTACATACGGCTCATGGCACTTCTTCAGGAAATCCAGATTCTGATAGACAGCATCCGCCGTTCCACGGTACCAGTAACCATTCTCTGCCGTAATCGTAGGGGTGAATACAAACAGCCCGCCCTGCTTTCTCCCAAAATCCCACCATTTGGATGAATTCAAATGTTCATTCAGGGATCTTGCATTATATTGTGTCAGCACGGCCACCTTCTGAATATGGGAGTTTGCCATGTTGCTCAACGCAAAATCAATTGCCCTGTAACTGCCAGCTACAGGCATCGCTGCAACAGCACGTTTGGAAGTCAGTTCCAGCATCTTTCTGTTATTTCCGCCTGCTAAGATAATACCTACTGCTCTCATACACGATCACCTGCCTTTATTAATGTCTCTCCGCTTGCAAGTACTCCGGCGCTGTAATCCTCTATGGACGTAACACCACTAATGGCGGTATTCTTACCGATCTGTACTCCTGACGGTATCTCTGAATTCTCACCGATAGTTGCAAGACCGCCGCCGTAAATATTCGGTTTTTCTTTGTTCGGAACTTCGCTTCCTATTCCAATCACGACATTGCTGCCAATCCTGGTTCCCTCGGCAATAATCGCCTTATCAATCACGCAGTTATCTCCAATGGTAACATCCCTCATAATAATGGAGTCTCTGATAATGCTCCCCTTACCTACAGTTACACCGCCTCCAAGCACAGAATTATGAATCTCGCCGTAGATCTCCGAACCGTTGCTGATAATACATCTGTCAACTACGGACTGTTCCGAAATATACTGTGGTGGAATGTTGGCACTGTTGGTATAGATCTTCCAGAATTCTTCATAGAGGTTGAACTCGGGAATAATATCGATTAATTCCATATTCGCTTCCCAGTAAGAACTCAGTGTTCCGACATCTTTCCAATAGCCGTTGTACTCATATGCAAACATCCGCTTGCCATTCTCGTGGCAGTACGGAATGATATGCTTTCCGAAATCACAATTCGGCTGTTCCGAAAGTTTAAGCAACGCATCCTTCAGTACCTGCCAGCTGAATATGTAGATACCCATTGATGCCAGGTTGCTGCTCGGTTTTTCCGGTTTCTCTTCAAATTCTTTAATCCTGCTCTCATCATCTGTAACGACAATACCAAAACGACTTGCTTCCTCCATCGGTACCGGCATGGCGGCTATGGTGACATCAGCTTTATTCGCCTTGTGGAAATCCAGCATCACTTCATAATCCATCTTATAAATGTGATCTCCTGAAAGAATCAGTACATAATCAGGGTTATAGGTCTCCATATAGTCGAGGTTCTGGTAAATCGCATTCGCTGTCCCTGTATACCACTCACTGCTTGTACTCTTCTCGTACGGCGGAAGAATCGTCACCCCTCCGACATTGCGGTCCAAATCCCACGGAATTCCAATTCCAATATGAGTATTCAATCGTAAAGGCTGATACTGTGTTAAAACACCCACGGTATCTACGCCTGAATTAATACAGTTACTGAGCGGGAAATCAATAATACGGTACTTTCCGCCAAATGCTACTGCCGGCTTGGCCACTTTTGCGGTAAGGACTCCCAATCGACTGCCCTGTCCTCCTGCTAACAGCATTGCAATCATTTCCTTTTTAATCATGTCGTCACCTCATTTCTAGTTAGTTGGGTTTATTATAACACACTTTTATCTCCCGCACACATTTTTTACAAATTTTTAGCGGAACGTTTTGCCTTTTTGTTAATTTTGCACAAAAAGAACATCTTTAAAATTTCCCCATATATAGTATAATATAAAAAGCAGTTAATGTTTATGACAAATTTTAAGATTTTTTTAAAGGAGAAGGAATAAATTTATGTATAAGATCAATTTCAAAAAACCAATTCATATCCATTTTATAGGGATTGGCGGCATCAGCATGAGTGGTCTGGCCGAGATACTTCTAAAAGAAGGATTTACAGTATCTGGTTCTGATTCCAGAAAGTCACCACTAACTCAGCAGCTGGAAGACAAGGGTGCCCGCATATTTTACGGACAGAAGGCCGGCAATATTATAGATGGGATTGAATGTGTGGTTTACACTGCTGCTATCAGCCGTGATAATCCGGAGCTGATTGAAGCAGTTGCACGTAAGATACCGATGCTTACCAGGGCAGAACTGCTTGGACAGCTGATGAAAAACTATAAGAATCCCATTGCCGTTTCCGGAACACATGGGAAGACCACAACCACCTCCATGATTTCCCATATTCTCCTGGAAGGAAATCTGGACCCAACTATATCGGTTGGCGGCATTCTGCAGGCCATCGGCGGCAACATACGTGTAGGTAATTCCGAAACCTTTATTACGGAAGCCTGTGAATATACAAACAGCTTTCTGGATTTTTACCCCAGAATCAGCGTTATCCTCAATATAGAAGAAGATCATCTGGACTTTTTCAAAGACCTGGAAGATATCCGTCATTCATTTCACCAGTTTGCATCCCTGCTCCCTCCCGACGGAACCCTTGTTATCAATTCAAATATACAGAACTATGAAGAGATCTGCGATGGGCTTAACTGCAGCGTCATCACTTACGGAAGTTCCCCGGATTCCAACTACAGCGCGCAGAATATCAGTTACGACGATAAAGGCTGTGTCTCTTTTGACCTGCTTCGGAACGGAACTCCTGCAGAACACGTTGTCCTTTCTGTCACCGGAGACCACAATGTTTCCAATGCGCTTGCTTCTATCGCAGTTGCAGAGCTGCTTGGCGTTCCAGCCGATATGATACAGAAGGGGCTGATCTCCTTCTCCGGGACAGACCGCCGTTTTGAATACAAGGGCACCCTAAACGGCACCACAATCGTGGATGATTATGCCCACCATCCCACAGAAATTGCCGCAACCTTAAAGGCTGCAAAGCACTATCCGCACGAAGGACTGTGGTGTGTATTCCAGCCCCACACTTACACCCGGACAAAGGCATTTTTCCATGAGTTTGCAGAGGCTCTGTCCCATGCGGACCATGTGGTCTTAGCAGATATCTACGCCGCAAGAGAAACGGATACGCTGGGAATATCCTCCAGTGATCTGGCGCAGGAGCTCTCAAAACTGGGAACCGACTCACATTATTTTCCGTGTTTTGAGGAAATCGAAGATTTCTTAAGAGAGAACTGTAAACCCGGTGACCTGTTGATAACTATGGGAGCTGGAGATGTAGTAAATATCGGGGAAGAACTGTTAAAATAAAACTTATCCACACTTTCCCCACACAGTTATCTACAAAAAACTCTGTTTTACCCACTAAAAAACACTTTGTCCCTCAACAATAAGGTGCTATAATACCTATACGCATAAGAGTTAAATCTATTTAAGACTAATACTGCACCCGCCTGACCTTCCCGCTCAGCGGCCTGATTAACCCCGATTTAACCAGCGCAGATACGGCTGCGCTTTTTAAATCTGCCTTAATCATCCTACTAAGCGGAACATTCAGCCGGGTATGTATTCGATCTGACATACTCTGGTAAGAAAAGGTCACCGTTCAGGCCTGCTTGAACGGTTGCAAAAAAGCGAAGGGTGGGGAAACATAATTTATGAAAACACTGACATTGAAGAATAAATTCCAGACAAACGTGACCCTGGTTACAAATGATTTTATAGATAACTATATGATCCAGGCGAACGGTGAATTTGTAAAGGTCTATTTATTCCTGCTGAGGCATCTCGATGATCCCTGTTCTTCTCTCACAATCTCTACGATTGCTGATTGTCTGAACAACACCGAGAACGATATTCTGAGGGCCTTCAGATTTTGGGAATCTGAAGGGCTTTTAAGCCTGGAAAAAGATGAAGAAGGCCGGATCATTGGAATTGAACTGGAACGGACCCCCTCCATCGCCCCAAGAAAAGTAACTGCCTTGAAGGGCGCTCCTGCCGCTGCACAGCCGGCAGCCAGAGAGCGGAAGCCCGCTGCACAGCCAGCCTCGCAGCCTGCAGCTGCGTGTCCGGCTGAACCGAAGTCAAAAGCAATTCCCCTGACTTCCTTCAAAGCGCAAAAAGAATTAAAGTCGCTTCTTTTCATAGCGGAACAGTACCTCGGCAAGACCTTGTCCAGCACCGATGTGGACGCTATTACATATTTTTATGAGACACTTGGCATGTCAGCCGATTTAATCGAATATCTGATTGAATCCTGCGTTGAGAACGGTCATAGAAGTATTCACTATATTCAGAAAGTTGCCCTCTCCTGGTCAGACAGTGGTATCACTTCGGTCGAACAGGCCCGCCAGCATTCCTCGGCATACAATAAGAACTGCTACACCGTTCTGAATGCATTTGGTATTAAGAACAGAGGACCCGCAGCAGCTGAACTTTCTTATATTAAGAAATGGACGGAGGAATTCGGCTTTACTCTCGATATCATTCAGGAAGCCTGCAGCCGGACTATAACAGCTACCCATCAGCCCAGTTTTGAATATGCTGATTCGATCCTCACCAAATGGAATGAAAATCAGGTAATCCATCTGAAAGATATCGCTGTTCTGGACGCCGCCTTCCAGAAAGAAAAATCTTCCAGGAAGTCTTCTGACTCAAGGCAGAAGCCAGTCACCAAGAATCTTAACAACTTCGAAAGACGCGCCTACGACATGGAATCGCTGGAAGAGCAACTATTAAACAGTAATTAAAAGGAGCATAAACTTGGGACTTAAAGCATCACAATATCAGGCCATTATGCGTGATTATGAACAGCGCCAGCTCCGTAATCACGATAGATTGACCAGACATTATGGAGAGGTGTATAAAAAGCTTCCGGAATTCAAATCGATCGATGAATCCATTTCCATTCTGTCCGTCCAGTACGGCCGCAAACTGTTGAATGGGGACGACAAGGCCATAGATTCCCTGAAAGAGGAACTGGCGATTCTGAGAAGCAGTAAAAAAGAACTTCTGCATTCGGGAGGATTCCCTGAGGATTATCTGGAACCTATTTATGACTGTAAAGACTGCATGGATACCGGCTACATCGGCAATCAGAAGTGCCACTGCTTTAAGAAGGCCGTAATTGGCATCCTCTATGAACAGTCCAATCTGAAGCAGGTTCTAAAGCAGGAGAACTTCGGCACCTTTTCTCTAGATTACTATTCCAACAATTATATAGACACTAAAACAGGGCGTTCTTCCATGCAGGTAATACAGGATGCCCTTAAGCTATGCCATCATTTCGCCGACACATTCGGAACAGAATTTAACAACCTCTTCCTCTACGGGGACGTAGGAGTAGGCAAAACTTTCCTTTCTAACTGTATTGCAAAAGAACTGATGGACAGAGAATATTCCGTTCTCTACTTTTCATCTTCAAAGTTTTTTTCAATTCTAGCCAAAAATACATTTGACAAAAACAATATTGATGCGCAGAATATGTATGAGTATATATTTGACTGCGATCTGCTGATTGTCGATGATCTTGGAACAGAATTCACGAACTCATTTGTGGCATCACAGTTTTTTACCTGCATTAATGAACGGCTGCTCAGCCGCAAATCAACCATTATATCAACCAATCTGTCTCTGGACACTCTGGCCGACCTTTATACAGAACGGTCCTTCTCCAGAATTACCAGTAATTACACGATGGTCAAACTGATTGGCGATGATATCAGAATCAAAAAGAAATTAATCAAAAACAGGGAGGAACACTCATGTTACACCGCACAGAAAGAACTCTAGAAAACATTCCAGTTGGCGCTCTGGGCCTGATTCCGGTCGTGGGCTGCGAGGAACTCGGAAAAAAGGTCAATGATTACCTGGTCAAATGGAGGAGGGAAAGTGCCATTGAGCACAAGGATGATGTAGCATTCTCCGGATACGAAAAGGATACTTACATTGTAGACTGTGCTGTGCCGAGATTCGGTTCCGGCGAGGCAAAGGGCATTATCAATGAATCCGTACGCGGGATGGATCTCTATCTTATGGTAGACGTATGCAACTACAATATCACCTACTCCCTGACGGGCAATATCAACCACATGTCCCCGGATGACCATTTTCAGAATCTAAAGCGCGTCATTGCCGCAATCGGCGGTAAAGGCCGGCGCATTAACGTCATCATGCCATTTTTATACGAAAGCCGACAGCACAAAAGAAACGGGCGTGAATCTCTGGACTGTGCGCTTGCACTCCAGGAACTTGTCCGCATGGGTGTAGACAATATTATCACTTTCGATGCGCACGATCCAAGGGTTCAGAATGCAATCCCTCTGAACGGCTTCGAAACTGTACCGCCGACTTATCAGTTTATCAAGGGCCTTCTGCGCAATGTGGACGACCTTCAGATTGACACGGAACACATGATGATTATCAGCCCGGATGAAGGCGGCACCAACCGCGCCGTTTACCTTGCCAATGTCCTTGGCCTTGATATGGGTATGTTCTACAAACGCCGCGATTATACAAAGATAGTCAACGGACGTAACCCCATTGTTGCCCATGAATTCCTGGGAAGCTCCGTAGAGGGCAAAGACGTCGTCATCATCGACGATATGATCTCTTCCGGAGACAGTATGATTGAGGTTGCAACCGAATTAAAGCGCAGGAAAGCAAAACGAATCTATACTGCAGCAACGTTCGGCCTGTTCACCAACGGAATGGACAAGTTTGACAAGGCATACGAGGACGGCATTATTACAGGAATTCTGACAACAAATTTGATCTACCAGTCTCCAGAGCTGCTGTCCAAGCCATATTATATTAATTGCGACATGAGCAAATATATCGCACTGCTGATCGATACGCTCAACCATGACGGATCCATCAGCACACTGCTCAATCCTAACGAAAGAATCCAGCATGTCCTTCAGGAATACCGTAATAGATAGGACTAACTTAATTTTTTAATTTCATAAAAAACAGTCCTCACAGACATTTTAAGTCTGTGAGGACTGTTTTTCTTTCATCCCAGGTTACAGGTTTCATTTGAATTCGTCTTGTTATATCTCTAGTCAGCCATGGACAGCGCCATTCGAATCATATCGTCAAAGCTTTCCTGCCGTTCCTTTGTTGAACATTGTTCGCCATTGAACATCAAATCTGCTATTGTACACAAAGCCACTGCCTTCTTTCCTGCTTCAGCTGCATTTATATACAGCGCCGCAGACTCCATTTCCGCTGCCAGTATTCCCATACTGGTCCATTTATCATACCATTCATCCGAATAATAAAAACCTTCCCCAGAAATGACTGGTCCCACACGAACCGGAAGCTGATGCTCTTTCCCATAGGCAGCCGCTCTTTCAATCAAAGAATAATCCGCGCAGGGCGCCAGAGTTCCCGGCAGATCAAAATGTACCGCATAGCCGTTATCCGTTGAAGCAGTCATAGCTATTACAATATCCCGCAGCTTCAGGCTTGGATGCATGCCTCCTGCTGATCCGACACGAATAATACTGTCCACGCCATAAAAATGAAACAACTCATATGAATAAATACTCATAGAACCAGCACCCATGCCACTTGCCATCACTGAAACTTCTTTCCCTTGGTATATCCCCGTATAACAGTAAATATTCCGCACATCACTGACCAGCTTTGGTTCATCCAAAAACTTCTCCGCAATATATTTGGCCCGCAGCGGGTCGCCCGGCATTAACACAGTCCTGGCAATCTCACCGTATTTTGCCGCATTATGAATAGTCGGTGTCTGACTCATCGTTCTGCCTCCAATTATAATTTTCCGCCTAATGCTTCATAGAATGTTTCCTGATATTTCTGTCCATCAATAGCAAATACTGTACGGACTTTCGGCAGATGTTCCCAGCGGAAGTGATCTCTTCTGTCCCAGATTGTCATTCCCCTGGTCAGTTGACCGCCGCAGTCAATTGCCACATTGATTTCCCTCACATCCGTCATGATATCCGGATTCAGGAAGCAGCACATTGCTGTTGTGTCAATCGGACCATTAATCATAATTCCCTGATCTTTAATGGAATTATTTCCGTCAATATAGTCGATAATTTCCAGAGTATATTTTGCCTGACGGTTATTCAGGCCTTTTAGTTTCTCAATTGTCTTTTCTGAAATGTTCACCGCCTCCGGATTGAATGCAATGTCCAGACCTATAGATGTCAGCTTTACATCCGATTCATAGACGATTTTCGCAGCTTCCGGATCTACATAAATATTCCATTCACTCATCGGATTATCTCCGGTAGCATTGCGGAAGGCATATTCGGTAATTCCATAAGCGCCGCCAATATGATAAATCTCCTTAATCAGCGGAATGATTTCAGGACGGCTCATAAACGCAACTGCAACATTTGTCAGACAGGATGTACAGACAAGCGTCACCTCGCCCGGGTTCGCAAGTACCGTATCTATGATCATCTGCGACGGCGACTGATCTGTTGTTTTTAACTTTGGCTTCGGAAAGAAATGATTCCCCAGTCCGTCTTCACCATGGCTGTACGGATCCTTTGGATACTCACGCAGCATTGGATGCATCATTCCCTGTGCCACCGGGATATCTCCACGGTCCATATATTCCAGAATTTTAAGAGCATTCGCTGCTGTTTTGTCTGCCGGCAGGTTACCGCTCTCTGTTGTAATCCCCAAGAGTTCCACGTCCGGATGCGTCAACGCCATAATAATGCATACGGAATCATCCGTACCCGGATCACAGTCAATCATAATTTTTCTTTTCTCGCTCATAACAATCAATTCCTTTCCTTATATATTATCAAGCCCCGGAAACCAGTTTTCTTTCCCGACAGCTTCTTTCTGCTTATCCATCTGATGAAGAATCGCGATTCCTTCCAGGGCCAGCTCTATAGAAACTTCCGTTCCTGCCCCTGCTTCAAATTTATGACCGGAAATCAGATTGTCTGTTACATTAAAAATCGCTCCGCCTCTTCGTTCAAACAGATTACACATTGTCATAATAATGGATGATTCCCGATCCGTATTGAGCACGCCTGCGCGATTATATGTACCAAGCTTCTGTATATTTTCCGGCTGCAGATAGCCTCCTACAGAAGGACGTCCATTACCAACAAAGTCACTGTCCATGCAGGCAGTTACGCCCAGCTTATAAGGAAAATGATACTGCTCGGCTGCCTGAACCATTGCATTGACGACTTCGTAATGACAATATGCCGGAAATCCATCCGCGACATAAGCCCGCGAGGTTCCGTCCTCCCGGTAAACTCCCGTAGTGATCACACAGTCTCCCACTTTCACTTTCTCTGCCACGCCTCCGGAAGTACCCACCCTGAGAAAAGTAGAACAATCTGTATATTCCATAAAGTCATTGATCGCTAATTCCACTTCCGGACAGCCGCTGCCACCGCTGACACAGGTGATTTTTGCCCCTTTATAGGTACCTGTATAGCTCAGAAACATACCGGAATTCCCAATGCATTCTGCAGCCGTAAGGCGTTCAGCCACACGTTCTGCCGGATCCTTTCCGTAGGCCGCCAGCGGGTCACGGACCAAATAGATAAGATAATCTCCCACTTTCTCGATATCCACCTGTGTGATGGCGGGTTTGTTATCCATTATCAGGCCCGGATAAGGAACGTTTCCCCAATATTCATACCGCTCCTGCATCAGCTTGATTGACGGCTTGTTCCGAATAAGTTCACTCTTCTTCATGCTCTCCTCCTATTCCGACACGATCTTTATATAACACTCTCTGTTACGCGGACCATCAAACTCCAGAAAATAAATTCCCTGAGAATGTCCCAGCAATAGATTGCCATCTTCAATAATAAATGACATGGAAGGGCCGATCAGCGTACACTTCACATGTCCCGCAGCATCCTCCGGAGTATCATGCTGATGTTTAAAATCCACTCTGGTCGGTATCAGGCGGCGGATTTCGTCCTGAATGTCCTCATGCCCCAGCGGATCCCAAAATGAATTCACTGTCAACGCCGCCGTTGTATGAGTAATAAACGCACACATAATTCCACTCTTTACACCGGAATTCTTCACACACTCTTTGATCTGATCCGTCAGAGATATCACTCCGTCTTTTGTTGTTCGAAACTGAATTCTATCCAGCATTTTTAAAAACCTCCATCGTTTATCATTTTTAATCCAGCAATACCTTTTCTGAGACCGTGGTAGAATACATGCCTTTTTCTTCTTTCCAGATCCCCTCAAATCCCCGGCTGTAAGCTTCTTCTCTCATTGCCGCAAGATATCCGGCAATGAGAGCCGGAACCATATGCGCAGCCATGGGCTGGAACAGACAGTTCTCAGAATCCGGCGTGAGAAAACGGTATTCCGCCTGGAGACTTTCATCATTGGTTACCAGTACAAATTCTCTTCCCATCTGGTTCAGCCTCTCTGTCAGTTCTCGGGTACGGCTCTGTGCCTCATTGCCTTTTGCCGCAAACACCATGGTCAGTGTTCGTTTTACATCTTTCACAAAATAATTCACATGAAACCAGTTCTCGCTGTCCAGATGGACAGAAGGAAGTCCCACTGCCTCATACATTTTCGCATGAGCATACCACGCTGTTCCGTAATCGGCGCCGCAGCCTATCATCTCCGCACTGGCAGCCTCTTGAAACGCCCTGGCGGTTTCCAGCGCCAGTTTGCATACATCTTCTTTTTTATTCAAAAATTCTGCCGGCAGACGTTTCAGTTCCTGTCGGTACGCATTCGCCTGATCCATCGTATATTTCAGGCGTACTTCCCCCATTCGGATCGCCAGAAGATATACGATCATTTGCAGTACTGCATAGGTGCGGACTCCCGGCGATTTTTCGAATTCCGGAATCATGGGAACAATTACTTTTTCTGCAGCCTTTGCAAGGAGCGAATCCGCATTCGATGTAATGGCAATGGTCAGCGCCCTGTGCGCGCGCATTCTCTCTACTGCCTCAATAACACGGGCTGCCTGCCCGGAATTGCTGACTGCAATTACAAGAGGATCGCAGGGAGATTCTCCCACCCATCTCATCTGATAATACCTGGACAAGGTGAGAGGGTCTTCCACTTCAACAGGAATCTGAAGAAAACTCTCAAATGCCCGCCTGGCGGCCAGGCAGGCTGCATAGCCGTCTCCACAGCTTGTCAGAACCACCTTTTTTATGGAGTAAATCTCCGGTGTTGTCAGTACATAACGTACCTGAGGCTCTATCTCAGGATAAACTTCGTCCAGCAGGTCAGGCACACTCAAAACCTGACGCAGCATGGAATTCTCAAATCCAATCATTTTCATACCTCCTCCTTACATGATGCTTTTGCCCGTGCAAATGCACGCTCTGTCATTTCTTTTGTAAAAAGCGGCGGCGTACCGAACTGCGCAATAATTTCTGCCGCAGCCGCCGATCCCATACAGCCTGCCATCTGTGGCTCATAGCCTTCACAGCAGGCATAAAGTACAGCACCTGAAGAACTATTGCCGCCTCCGGTCGTATCAACAACCTGAATTCCTGATATGCTCGAACATTGATAGATTCTTCCACCTGCAAGCATATGCGCGCCCTCAGAACCCCTTCTAAAAAATACCCAGTTTGGAGAAGCCGCCAGAAGTCTCCGCTGCGCTTCCTCCTCATTTGTTGTCCCATATAAAAGACAGGCCTCGTGCCTGTTAATAGAAAAGACATCAATATCCTTTAAATAGGCCTCAATCACATCGATATTCTCTGGTCTGCAGGCATCTTCGGAGATTTCCCACATCAGTTTGTAGCCAAACCGAAGTTTTCCTCCGATTAAAGCATCCAGATAATCCCGCTCCACGTCTTTAAATACATAAACCCCCTTCGTATTCTGATCACAGCAGCGAAATACTTCATCCGGCGAAGGGTCAAGAGCCCGAAACTCCTTCAGTCCAATATTGGGTTCATCCGTTCGGCTGCCATCCGGATAATAGTGGATCACTATGGTCGGAGATATATCAGAACGCAGAACCAGCCCCTCTGTTGACACCCCATTATCCTTGTACCACTTTTCATGACGGGGCAGGTATTCCGGCCCGATTCCTCCGCATACCGCCACCTTATCCGTAAACATCCGCACTCCTGCCAATGCGTAAAATCCTGCGCTCCCGGGCTGATTTCCAAAAACAGTGCCATCGGCCAGATGTATTTCATCTGTAGAAACTGTTGTCGCAATTACATATTCCATCTTAAACCACCTTTTTCCATTTATTCTCTGCTGTAAATGGCAGAAATGCTATTTCTTTTCAAGATGAAATCCATCAATAAAAACCGCACCTTCATCCACGACATACCCCGCAGCTCCGCAGAGGTATGCATCTTCTTTGTCTTCTGCCATAATCGTCACTTCACCAAAAGATGCTTCCAGCTTATTCCCGCACAGGGTAAACTTCATTGGATATTTTACAAATTGCGCGTAGTGAACACTGCCTTCGGCCAGAACAGTTTCCTTACCATCCCTGTGTTTTATAATCTGGAACGTATCCCCTCCAGATACAACTGCAGCATAATACCTGCGGTGCCCTGCGCTTCTCGCGGCCAATCCTCCCCGTTTATGCAGGCTGAACTTTAACATGGATGAAACCGTGTAATCTGTAAAATCTCTGGTTCCAATCGTAGCAAGTCCACCCGGTTCATCATGGCTGATACAATAAGTACAATTTAGATTCGGTGAGAAACTCTTTGCGCTGGCTACGAACATTTTTGCCCAAAATGGGTTGGTATCCCACATATCCCGCATCATAATCCCTTCCTGATTCAGACATCGGGGCGTATTGCTCCAGTCAATGCTTCTTATAAAAACATCGCCCCGGTAGCGTTTTACACTCGAAAATTCCAGGCCAAACCGCAGCACCGGCAATCCGCCGTTATCCGGGATATTCCAGGCGAGAACCGTTCCCTTTGAACTTAACCGTATCCATTCCCCGTCCGTTCTCTGCAGCTGCCCATTCCGGTCTGCATACCAGATATAAGGGCGCATATCCGGCCCGTCCTCTCTCGGACAATCCGCACGCACGGTTACAGTCTGTCCGGTATAGAGCGTCGGCGAAACATAGGTTTCGTAATTCCGGTACTCTTCATGAATATCTAAAAATGTAGCCACACTGACATGAGCGTTCATTCCTTCTGCTAAAATATCAAAATTCAGCCTGAGACCGTTTCCGGCTCCTATTTCATTTCCGTTGGATATCTTTGGTGTACATTTTGGATATTCTACATACGGGCAAACAGTAAATCCCTGCACGCTTCCGGGATACTCAAACGCAAAGCGTTCCCTTCGCTCCTCCCCTTCGATCCCCCGCACTGCCTCGGCGGCGCGTACAATTCTTTTTGTCTCTTTCACGGCATCAGATATCCCTTCGCCGCCATCAGAAGTGATGACCAGCAGCCGGTCCGCTACAGGCCCTCTAAAATCCGGTCCTGACTCTATCCCCTCAATTCCCAGACGGATTCCGTTCAGACAGCCTACATTTCCTGCATTACAGTCTGTATCCCAGGCAGCAGATGCCCCAATCTTTACCGATTCCGCAAAATCATCACCGGCACAGAGGAGAGACGCCAGCACCATCGCATGATTAGGTACCATATGGCACGGGCCGGGATAAATGTGATATCCGTATTTCTCATCCAGCCGTTCTCTGACTTTTCTCCAGTCCGACTCCGCTTTACAGATGTTTCTCACATTATCAACCAGAGCGCTCAATTCTTCTGTTTGTATAAACCTGACATTTTCATCAAAAAGTTTTTCCAGATTTCGTTGATCAAAAGCTGCCGCTTCCATGGCCCCTAAGAATCCTGCCGCATCTACGGCAATGCCGTCATGGGACACGCTGGCACAGGCACGTACCAGATAATCTGCATATTCTGGGTCCCCCGGACACATCATAGCATAAGCGTCCATAAAAATCTGAGCGCCGATCTGCTGGGAGAGAACCGGTCCATTTTTCTCCATAGAACCACTATCCGGCGCAGGAATGCCATTCTTCAAATGAAGATAAGCCGTATGCTCCGTAGCGTTTCCCAGACCGCCCCACCAGAGAATGGACCGGTCTTCTATAATGTAATTCAGCCAGGTATCCCCGATCTGCCTGGCAGTCAGGTTCTTCGGATACCCGTTGTCCTCCATCGCCCGGAAAAACGCAAAAGTACCGGAAAGGTCGTCATCCGCCACGATCAGCGGAAGATTCAGTTCTTCGTGAACATAGTACGGCACATCACCAAAACGCTCTATAATACTCTGATACGGCCATCCTTCTACCGGCCGGCCCAGATATACACCGATCATCTTTCCCAGGACTCCGGCGTAAATTTGATTTTTATATTTTTCTGATAATCCCATCTCTTATCTCCTTCCTAAGCGGCAGCCCTGCCGCAGCAATACCGGGAACTATGCCTTCGAAAAGCATACTCCGCTTTTATCCTTTCACGGCTCCGCTTACCATTCCTTCCACAAACCTTTTCTGCATCAATACAAAGAACAGAATGATCGGAGCCACAATAATCACGGTTGCAGCCATGTTTGTACCGTGGTTTGCCGTATTCGTACCGTTCAGCGACATCAAAGAAAGCATGGCTGTAAAATTCTTCTCTCCTGTCAGGAACGTAGAAGACACCAGAAATTCATTCCATGAATTTAAACCTGTTATAATCCCCACCGTCACCAGACCTGGCGAAAGAAGGGGCAAAATGATATGTCTGATCACCTGCAGTGTACTGGCTCCGTCAATACGTGCCGCCTCCTCCAGCTCTTTTGGAATCGCCATAAAAAATGAACGTAAAAGGGAGATTGCCAGCGGAAGTGAGGTGGCGGACAGAATGAAGGATACCGCCACATGATTTCCAAGCCACCCCATTTTCGCATACACACGATACAAAGGAACAAGAAACAGGTACACAGGCATTGTCATCGTAATCAGAAAATAACTATGTATAACAGTAGTGCCCCGTACTTTCCGCCCGCCAATTACATAGGCTGCCAGAGAAGCAAACAGAAGTACTACGATCACCGTGCATCCGGTGTACACGATACTATTTATAATGCTTCGCCCAAAATTCCCATCCTGCCACGCCTTCACATAATTCGCAAACCCGGCTGAAAATTTGACAAACAGCGGATTCATGATAATATCCACATGGGTCTTAAAGCTGTTCAGCAATACCATCAGCATGGGCAGCATACAAATAAAGGTGAGAAAGATCAAAATAATCATTGATAAAATGGATCTTTTTTCTTTTTTCATGTCCGATTCTCCTTCCTATGATTCGTTGCGGCTCATTCTCGCGTACATAAGCGATGCGACCAGTCCCAGCACCGACATCATCACGGCAATCGCCGCAGACTTTCCAAACTGGAACAGACTGAACGCATAGTTGTAAGTCAATGTCCCCAGCATCTCTGTCGCATGGGCCGGCCCGCCGGACGTTAGCAGGTATACGTAATCAAACTGAAGGAAGGACTGAATTACAATCAAAACTAACATCATTTTGAAAGTAGGCAGCATGCTCGGAAAATAAATATACCGAAAAAGCTGCCAGCCATTACAGCCGTCCATCGTTGCAGCCTCCACATAGTCCATGGGAGTCTGCCTAAGAGCAGAGAAAAATACGATCGCAAGGTATCCCCAGTAATGCCAGATATCCGCGGCAGCCACGCCAATCAGCGCAGCGCCCGGCTTCGTAAGCGGGGAAGCCATCCACGACAGCCCAAAGGTATTTTTCAAAAATCCAACCAACCCCGTAAGAGGGCTGTAGATCATGTTCAGCCAGATCAAAGCATTGGCAATTGGGGCAATCACATAGGGAAACAGGAACATCACCTGAAACAGAGCGCTCTTTTTTTTCTGCTTCAGAAGGCACACGGCCGCGATCAGGGCAAGCAACACCGGAATGACCAGATACATGACCATCCATTTACAGTTATTACCCAAAGCCTTAATAAAAACATCGTTACCAAGTAATTCCTTATAATTCTGAAGACCGATAAAATTCATATCTTTTGATACGCCGTTCCAGTCCGTAAAGGATGAAATAATCGTCGTAACAGAAGGTATCAGGATTACACAAGTGCTTAGAAGAATCGCCGGGGCCATCAGCAGATAATATTGGGTTTTTTGTTTTACTCGTTCAAATGACATCTAAACGCCACCTCTTTCTCTATTCCAGATATAAAAATGGCGGTGGCCTTTCATTTGCGGCCACCGTCACAGGATTCAACCTTCCTCTTCCAATCAGAAGCGCGAAGCAGCTTCATCTGCATCCTTTGCCGCGCATATATGATGTCTTTTACTTTCCTGCCGGTGCAGGACAGATTGGGCAAGAGCCTGCATCGAAATCTTTCTGGAACGCATCATCGATTTCTTTCATAAATGTCTCTGCATCTTTATCGCCCAGCCAGACGGAATCTACTTTATACATTAAGTCAAATGCCTCCGCCGGCATATAGGAAGAATTATAATAACCAAAGTTCCCTTCATCGATCGCAGCGCATGCTTCGGTGATACCCTGCATGAACATCAACGGAAGGCCGCTGAACTGTCCCATATCGATCTCGTTTAATGTGGTCAGCGGTACTGCCCAGTATCCCGGCCAGTCATTTGCCATCTTAGTAACGAAATCATTGGTCATCATCATATCAAGGAATTCTGCACACTCATCTTTATACTCTGTCTGTTCGTTGATTGCCAGAAGCCCGGTAGCCCCTACCGTGTAGATAGCTGGTGAGTCCGCACTCGCTGACGGAAATGCCGTGAATCCGAAGGTGTCTTTGTCTGCATATGACATCAAGTTCTGGATAAATTTCATAGGTCCAAAGTAGAACGGAGCCCTTCCCTCAGCAAGGAGTGCTGCGGAGTCCGCCCAGTCAAGTGACAGGTAATCCGTTCCCAGATATCCCTTCTGATACCATTCTGCTGAAGTTTTAATTGCATCTGTCAGGGAAGCGTCTGTCCATGGCAGTTCATCTGTCAGAGCCGCATATACGTTGTCAGCTCCGCCAAAAGAATTCAGGAACAGAGAAGTATAGTCTTCATTCGTTGGCTGCCAGCCCTTACTTCCTGTTACGGATCCATACATGCCTTTTTCCATAGCCTCATCCATAATCTTGGTCAGCTCATCTACTGTTTTTGGTACCTCCCAGTTATTTTCTTTCAGCACTTCTTTGTTATAAACCATTCCAATTACATTCATACCCATTGGCAGAGAATAAAGGGAACCTTCATACATGCCGGAGTCATACATACAGCCCAGAACCTTATCCTTCCAGCCGTATTTCTCAGCATATTCATCAAGGTTGGCATATTTCCCTGCCTGAATATAGGTCAGGGCAAGTGACGGGGATGATTCGTATACGATATCCGGTCCCTCGTCAGCTGACAGAGCGACTGCCATATCTTTGTTTACAGAAGAGCGATACTCTACTGTCATATGGAAGCCGGGATGCGCCTCATTAAACTTGTCCACCAGATGTTTGGACATTGCTCCCTGCTGTTCGGAAGTTGCGCCCCAGAACCACATAGATAATTCTACGGTATCGTCATCTGATTCGCTCTTACTCTCTTTTGCATCTTCAGAATCTGTGCTGCTGCCTCCGCCACAGGCTGTCAGCATGCCGAAGCACATTGCCAGAACTAACAAGATACTCAACACTTTTTTCTTCATTTTACAATCTCCCTTCTTTTTGGTAAAACGTTTTCGCTAACTGGTATGTTGTAGCTTTATGGTTATAAATTATCATTCTGTGTTGTTTTTGTCAATATAATCATAACATTACATTTGTTTTTTAGTAATTTTACATAAATTAAGTGCATGTTTTTTGTTTATGATTCAGGAAAATCATTTGCTCAGTCCCCCTAAATTCCTTAGTTAAAGCGTTTTATCAGGTGTTTTTGTGTTTTTTTCTAATAGCAATTGCAGATTTCTAATTTCTCTGTTATAATCTATTCCATAATACAGCGGAGTGGAGTGAGTAAGTCCACTTCAGTTTCCCCCTTACCTCAATCTTTGAAGGGGAATACTATTAATATCAGTTTATTTGAAGGAGGCCCCGCTTTGACTTGTACGATTCGTGACATTGCCCAGGCTGCCGGCGTATCCGCTTCCACTGTTTCCCTCGTATTACGCGGCAAAGAAAACCGCATTTCCGAAGAAACAAAACTGCGGGTTCGTCAGATTGCCAAGCAAATGAATTATGTTCCCAACCAGGTTGCTGTCTCACTGGTTACGAAAAAAACCCATACCATTGGATTGATCTATGCCGATATGCTTAACCCCTTTTACTCGGAGCTGGCCGTAGGAGTAGAACGTAATGCGCAGCTTCACAATTACAGTCTGCTGATCTGCAACTGTGATGAACAGGTGGAGCGCTGTATCCACAGTATAGATTTGCTGGAAAGCCGCTGTATTGACGGCTTTATTCTTCAACCCCCGGAAACGATCAACGCCAGCCCTAAACAGCTGCATGCACTGCAGGAGAAATTAAATACCTGCCGTACTCCCTATGTGATTCTGGATCGTGCGATTCATAACGTATTTCATGATTATGTCTCTGCCGACCATCAGCTGGGAGGATATCTGGCTACAGATTATCTTATCCGGCTTGGACATACCCGGATCGGTTGTATTACGGGTTCCCTCTCCGATTACGGCTCCAAACGCCGTCTGGCCGGATATCAGGAGGTTCTCTCAAAACACGGGATCTCTTATGACCCATCTCTGATATACGAGGGATTATACCTGATTGAGACAGGATACCGCGGTGCCATGGAACTTTTCAAAAAAGATGTCACTGCCATTTTCGCCTTCAGCGATCAGATTGCGATCGGTGTGCAGCGCGCCGCTTCAGAATGTGGAATTCCCATCCCGGAAGACCTTTCTCTAGTAGGTTATGATGACAGCACAATTTCTCACCTTTGTGCTGTTCCTCTCACCACGATCCGTCAGCCGATTGAACTGCTCGGACGCCGCGCATGCGAACTTTTAATTGACCGGATCGAAGAACCTGACCGTGCGCATCAGGATTATTTATATCCTCCTGTGCTGATTCAGAGAAGCAGCTGTTCCCTGCCCCGCCATAATGCTGCTTTGCTCCATGAGGGCAGAAATATCCGCCCAAAAGATACCCCATAACTCAAGCCCTCCGGTGGAACCACAGTGGCTGTGAAATAAGATTCTCCCAGAAGTTTTTGTAAAAGCGAAAAGGGCCCTGCTCATCTAAAATATGTTCTCTTTCCAGGCAGAAAAGTATAATGGTAGTAACTTGCCTGTTAATGAAGAGAGCATATCTGATAGAACAGTGCCCTTTAAAATATTACAAAAAATCGTGAATCCTTACAAGAGCCCTCCTACAGAGAGGAATAACGGGGCGAATACAAGTGCAACGATAGTCATAAGTTTTATCAAAATATTGATTGACGGTCCTGAGGTGTCTTTAAACGGATCCCCGACCGTATCGCCTACTACGGCTGCCTTATGGGCTTCGCTGCCCTTCCCGCCATGGTGGCCTTCTTCTATGTATTTCTTCGCGTTATCCCAGGCTCCGCCTGAATTGGCCATAAATATCGCCATCAGTACGCCTGTTACCAGCGCTCCTGCGAGGAGCCCGCCCAGTGCATCGGTGCCTAATACGACTCCAACCACTACCGGCACGACAACTGCCATCACGCCTGGCAGAAGCATCTCCCGAAGGGCCGCCTTTGTAGAGATCGCAACACAAGAGGTATAATCCGGTTTATCTGTCCCCTTCATAATACCTGGTTTCTCGCGGAACTGCCGCCTTACTTCTTCAATCATCTTATAAGCAGCTTTTGACACGGAGTCCATCGTTAATGCGGAGAATAAGAATGTCAGCATTCCGCCAATGAAAAGCCCGATGATAACCTTATAATCCAGCAGGTTGATAGACTGCAGCTTTACAGCCTCTGCATAGGATACAAACAGGGCCAGCGCAGTCAGCGCCGCTGAACCGATTGCAAAACCTTTCCCCATGGCTGCAGTAGTATTTCCCACAGAATCCAGCTTATCGGTAATCTCACGTACAGATTCATCCAGTCCGGACATCTCTGCAATACCACCTGCGTTGTCCGCAATCGGACCGTATGCATCTACCGCCACCGTAATACCGGTTGTAGAAAGCATACCTACTGCCGCAAGTGCGATCCCATATAAGCCGTCCGCCTTATACGCTACAAAGATACCTGCACATATCAGAAGGAGCGGAAATGCAGTAGACTGCATGCCGACTGCGATACCACTGATAATTGTGGTTGCCGGACCTGTCTCTGACTGGTTGCCAATCTTCTGAACCGGTTTATAATCTGATGATGTATAATACTCTGTTACACTTCCTATAATTACTCCCACAACAAGGCCTGCGATTACCGCAATCGCCGCCTGGAAGCCGTCAAATAACACTTTACTAAGTACAACGGATGCAATAATGACAAGAATCGCAGAAACGTAGCTTCCTCTTGTCAGAGCCTTCTGAGGGCTGGACTTTTCGTCTCCTTTTACAAAAAATGTACCGATGATCGATGCCAGCAGACCACAGGCCGCTATCACAAGTGGAAATACCACTCCGGATACTGCTGCCCCGACAGCGCCAAGAGTCAGTGCAGATACAAGGGAACCTACATAAGATTCAAAAAGATCCGCTCCCATGCCTGCCACATCCCCTACATTATCGCCTACATTATCCGCAATTACTGCCGGATTACGCGGGTCATCTTCCGGGATCCCGGCCTCTACCTTACCAACCAGGTCCGCTCCCACGTCTGCTGCCTTGGTATAAATACCTCCGCCCACACGGGCAAACAGCGCAATTGAGGAAGCTCCCAGACTGAATCCTGACAGGATATCTACATTGCGGGTGATGATATAAACCAGGCTCACTCCCAGCGCACCAAGCCCCGCAACACACATTCCCATAACCGCTCCACCGGAAAATGCAATGGACAATGCCTTATTCATGCCGCTCTCTTTTGCCGCATTTGCCGTCCTGACATTAGCCTTCGTCGCCACATTCATTCCAAAATAACCGGCAAGCGTTGAAAATAGAGCTCCCACCACAAAGCATACTGCCGTAACCCAGTTGCCGATGCCCACACCGATCAGGATGAATAGCACCACAACGAAAATAACCAGAATTTTATATTCTGATTTCAGGAAAGCCTGTGCGCCTTCACTAATTGCACTGGCAATTTCCTTCATTTTGTCGTTCCCGGCATCTGCTCTGCTTACTTTTACCGCCAGATATGCGGCAAACAGCAGTGTTAGAACTCCTACTGCCGGAACCAAATACAATAACCTTTCCATAATAACCTCCTAAAAACCAATCCCTTTTAACAAATTCCCGGCCTATAAATGATTCAACACCTCCTTCTTTACCGGGTCTGTTGATCTCATTCTAGCAAAGAATGCAGGAATTAACAATGTATTTTGCAGAAATTGTATTGTATTTGGGAAATTTATTCAATTGAAAGAACTTTATGCACTCCGCCTTCCGCCCTCCGTCAATTATCTGAATATCTGAAAGAGGTCGGGCGGCGGATCATTGTAGATGTGTTGATTTATGCCCCGGTTCCTACTCCTCCGGAACAATTATAAGATCTTTTGTAAAGTGGTTGAGTACTTCGCATCCGTCTTCCGTGATGAGCACAATGTCTTCGATACGGACGCCGATTCCCTCATCCGGCAGGTAAATTCCAGGCTCTACAGAAAAGCACTGTCCTGGCTTGATGATGTCTTCATTGACGGACGATACATCCCCGAATTCATGATCCTCCAGGCCGATAGAGTGGCCTGTCCTGTGTGTAAAGTATGGGCCGAATCCTTTTTCCGTAATATAATCACGGCATGCAGCATCTACATCGCACATTCTGTTCCCCGGCCTGGCAGCTTCGATTCCTCTTCTGTTGGCTTCTGCGACAATGTCATAGATCTCTTTTGCCCGGTCAGATACTTCACCTATAAATACAGTTCTTGTCAGGTCTGATGCATAGTTGTTTTTAAATGCGCCTATATCCAGAATCACACAGTCTCCACGCTTTCCTCTGGAGTCATCTGTTACATGATGTGGATCGGCTGCGCCCTTAGCATATGCTGTGATCGGTTCGAAGGATACGCCCTCACATCCAAGCTCCTTGTAAATCTCACGGATCTTGGCGCTCAGCTCCCTTTCTGTGAGTCCTTTTCCAACCCAAGGGATCAGCTTTTCTACCGCAGCGTCATTCAATCTGGACGATTCCCGCATCAGTTCCTGTTCCTTTTCATCTTTGATCATCCTGATATAGTCTACAATCATGGAACCGTTCACATAACGGCTGCCAGCTTCCAGTTCCTGCAATCTGAGCAGGAATTTCGCCGGCCAGATTTTATCGATGCCAATTGTTTTATCTTTTTCTACATACTGTGACAGAATCTCAACGCCATCTTGTATGTCGTTATACCAGACCAGATCAACCCCAAGATCTTTCTCCTGGGGGAACAGCTCATTGATTACCAGCTTGTGATTCCCATTCACATTCAGATACAGCGCTAACAATCTCTCTCCCGGAACAATCATCTTTCCCGTCAGCCAGAAAATGGTGAGTGGATCAGCAATGATCATCTGCGGAACGCTTTTTTCTTCCATTGCCCCCAATATTCTATTTAACTTACCTGTGTCCATTCATAAAACCTCCTTTTTTCTGCATATTTAATGCTTTCTTATAAACATACCTCTGTCATTGTAAGGCTATTCATATGGCATGTCAATAAATCCCCGATGGTATATATTTCCTGCTTCTGCGGGGTGTTTCTCCCTGCTGCAGGTCCGGTTTTTACATGGTCTCATTAATTTAATGTGGATTTTTTTTTGGTTTATGATATGCTTGATAATGAGGTGATTATAATTGATAAAAAAAATACTTAGAAATCTGGGGGCTGTTCTTCTGTTCCTCGCAATCTCGAGTGTTTTATCCTTTTTATTTTTCCATTTGGGAAATAAAAGTTCCGCAAATATTGCTTTATTCTATATTCTTGCGCTCATTCTGATTGCGCTTAACACGGACGGCTACATTTATGGAATCTGTGCTTCGGTTTTCTGCGTAGCAGCGGTTAATGTATTTTTTACCTATCCCTTTTTCCGGATGGATTTTACCCTGGACGGCTACCCTGTCACATTTCTGGGTATGCTGGCAGTCAGTATTATCACCAGCACAGCCACCACCCGTATAAAAAAGCAGAAGATAATACTGGACGAAAAGGAACGTAAACTGGCAGAGGCAGAAAAAGAAAGAATCCGGGCCAACCTGCTGCGTGCGGTTTCCCATGACCTGCGCACACCGCTCACGACAATCATCGGCTCTTCCGCCTCTTGTATGGAGGATTATGACGACCTTACGGATCAAGAAAAACTGGAACTGATTCACAATATCCATGAGGATGCAGGCTGGCTTTTAAACATGGTCGAAAATCTGCTGACCGTTACCCGGATTCAGGATGATTCCGGTAAAGTGAAGAAGTCGCCTGAAGTCGTGGAGGAGGTCATTTCCGAGGCAATTACGAGAACCCGGAAGCGCTATCCAGATATAAAGATTCATGTGAATATGCCCAAGGACTTCCTTATGGTTCCCATGGATGCCACACTGATCGAACAGGTCCTGATTAACCTTATGGAAAATGCCTGCGTCCATTCACATACTGAGAAACCCGTAGAGCTGACCATAACCAGCGATGATGATTTTGTCCGCTTTAAAATCCGGGATTACGGTATCGGACTGGATGAAATGCAGCTCCCTTATATCTTTGAGGGAAAGTCTACCCGCAGTCCGGCCGACAGCTACAGAGGCGTTGGTATCGGTCTGTCAATCTGCAAGACTATCATTACTGCACACAGCGGCACGATTACTGCCGCTAACCATGAAAATGGGGCTGAATTTACTTTTACACTGCCAAAGGAGAGAGAGCATGAATATGACGCATAAAGTTACAGTTCTGATAATTGAAGATGAAAAGAAAATTTTGACATTTGTAAGTAAAATATTGAAAAAACACGATTACAAGGTCTTATGCGCAGATACCGGCAAAGGAGGGCTCAGTCTGATCGGTTCCCAATGTCCGGACATCATCCTGCTTGATCTCGGCCTGCCTGATCTTGACGGATGTTCGATTATACAGGAAGTGCGGGCCTGGTCCAGCATACCGATCATCATAATTTCGGCCCGCTCAGCGGAAAAAGAAAAAGTAGCTGCTCTGGATCTGGGCGCGGATGATTACATCACAAAACCATTTGGTACCTCGGAGCTTCTGGCCCGCATCCGTGCTTCCCTGCGCCACAGCAACCGGCTGTATACGGATGGTTCTCTGTACATACGCCCCTACCAGTGCGGCAATATGCTTCTGGACTTCTCTAAACGTATTCTGACCATTGACGGGAAAGCGGTTCATCTGACGCCTATCGAATACAAAATAGTAGCCTACCTGGCACAGAATTCCGGCAAAGTCATAACTTATGCCTCAATTCTGTCAAATGTATGGGGGCCCTATGCGGACAGTGATAATAAAATCCTGCGCGTAAACATGGCAAATATACGCAGAAAAATAGAAATTGATCCCGCCCAGCCGCAGTATATTTTCACGGAAGTAGGGGTTGGGTACCGCATGAAAGAAGACGAATATGACAGCAATTCTCAGCCTTCTTCCGTTTAGTCCGCTCTCCGTTTCCCCGTTAAAGAACCGCTAAGAAAATGACCAAACTCTTTTGGTATACTGCCTTTTCCTTTACAATAAGTCATAAAATGATCAAGAAAAGGAAAGGGAGAGAAAAGGCTATGGGAAATATAGGAATGACTATCTTAATGGTAGTGGGGGGCGCTGTGGGAATTTTTTCATCACTTTATATTGCCGTCAGTTTTCCGGCGCTCATTATATGGAAAATATACCGCAAAATACGCTACGGGTATAAGCTGGCCGATTAATTGGCGGATGACCATAAAGGCGGATCCAAAAAGGGAAGGACAACATGAAAGGGCCGTCGGAAAATGATTGACTCATACTATATATTGCCGCCTGACTTCATAGTCCGCCTCAATATGTAGTTTGTAAATATCATTTCCCGACAGCCCCTTTATGTTGTCCTGAAACAAGACTTTCCTATTCCCCAAAGGATCACATCTTTACTCAGTGACCTCGATTATGGGTGAGATAACTTCCTGGTTTATTACGTCTATGAATCCTACGTCTGTAACTGCATACATTGGTATGGCTGCCAGACAGATGAAGGACAGGAACATGAATGGAATGGTGATCGGTGAACCGAGTTCGTGGATAATTCCGTTGAGTTTCCGTTTCTCGTCTGCAAGCTCTTCTCCTGACAGATCTGAAAGGAGGCCGCAGATTGGGTAAGATATCTCTGCCAGTATCTCGCCATTTTTGACGATGTTCTGGCCCCCGCCTATTTCAATCAGGTGGTTGACAGCTATGGCCATGTCTTCGAAGTTTGTTCCCATTACGATAATGTTGTGGTTATCGTGTCCTACAGAAGATGCAATGGCACCCTCTTTGAGATGGAACCCTCCCATAAACGCTTTGCCGACGTTTCCGTTTACTCCGTAACGTTCTACCTGGGCAATATAGAGCACATCCTGCTCCACGTCACACTGTACCACACCATTAACCACAGGTAGTTCTGCTTCACGTCCCTGCGTGATCGGTATCCATGGCAGGGTATCCATTACCTTTACTTTTACCTTTTTTGCTCCCTCGGGGGCTTCGATTCGGAAGCTTTCCGGGGTGATTGGATTTTTCAGTTTCGTTGTGTTTAAAAGGCATGGCGCATGCTCTGCCTTTGGATAGGATATGAGGCACCTGCCATTGTCCACGATTTCTTTTCCGCCTGCGATGACGCTTAATACGCGGAAATCTTCTTCCCCGGTTGTTATGTTGATATCCGCCCTGCGCCCAGGCGCCAGGCCGCCGATTTCATCGTCCAGATGGAAGGCCCTGGCAGCATTGAGGGAAACCATCTGTATTACGGTTGGGAAATCAACGCCTGCCTTCAGCGCCCTGCGCACTGCTTCATCGAGATGTCCATTGTCCACTGCATCGACGGTATGAAGGTCATCCGTAACGATGCTGACTCTGGATGTATCCAGTTTCTGTTCCAGGATCGTTTTCAAGCAATCTGCAAGGTTCTGCGCAGCTGATCCCTCTCTGATCATAAGGTGGCAGCCATTCCTTAATCTGGCAGCCGCCTCCTCTCCGTTCAGGGATTCGTGATCCGTGGTAACGCCTGCTGCAAGGCAGGTATTCAAAGCAGGCCCCATCATATCCGGGAGATGCCCCTGACAGGTCTTCCCCGGCATCTTGTTCGCTTTCTCCATGGACTCAAGCAGATCCGGAAATCCGGATAAGACGTATGGCCCTACAATTTCAGACAAGCCGACCGCATCTTCTCTCTGCAGCGCTTTCTGAATGATTTCGCCGTTAAAATGTCCTCCGCTTGTTTCCAGGTTGGGGGCAAATGGTACATGGGACGGAACAACAAAATAAAGTTTCAGATCCGTCTCCTCCGCTTCTTTGAGCACCGCTTCGATGGCTTCCAGGCCGCCTACAACCCCGACCTCATGAAGGTCTGTCATAACTGCTGTGGTGCCGTGTTTTAATACCAGTTCAGCAAAGGAACGGATTGCCAGGCTGGTGCTTTCGGGATGAATATGTCCGTCAATAAATCCCGGAGTAATATAATTTCCTCCCGCATCAATGACCTTTGTATTTTCTCCGATTGTATAGTCCACATCGCCAACCGCCGCAATCGTGTTTCCGCTTACAGCCACACCGCCCTCATAGATCTCTTTTGTATATACATTTACAATCTTTCCATTCTTAACAACGATATCTGCAGGTGTTCTTCCTGCCGCAACTTCTAGTAATTTTTTATCCATATATCTGTTCCTCCTATCTGAAATCACACTTTGTTATCTGAAACATCCTCCTGCTTCTCATGCACTCAGCTTGTCTCTTAGCAGCGGGTGACCGGAAACCGGTTAGGCAGCGTGATTCCCGCTCTCCTGTATATCGCCTCGCTCCGTTCCTGGGCCTCTTTTACGATTGCCTCTTCATCTAGTGTCAGCACTTTCCTGTCCTTCATCAGCCATTTTCCATCACACATTGTACTTTCAATGTTCGTAGAATGCATAGCCGTCACAAGCGCCGCTATTCTGTCGTTTACCGGCATCATGGACGGGCCATGCGGATTAATCACGATTAGATCCGCTTTTTTGCCTGGTTCCAGGCTTCCATATACCTGGTCATCCAACAGTGCCCTCGCACCGTTTTTGGTAGCCATACATAAGATGTCCTCCGACGGTACAACCGTGGAATCCAGTCGCCATCCCTTATGAATCAGCGACGTGAGCCACATCTCATCCACCATATCCATACGGTTGCTGGAAGATGCCCCGTCAGTGCCTATAGAGACGCAGATTTTCTTATCCAGCATCTGCGGAATTTTGGCAAACCCCAGTACACGCATGGCAGAAGCCGGGTTGTGGGAGACTTTGACATCATATTTTTTGAACAGGTCGACTTCCTCATTTGTCAGCCACACGGTATGTACCGCCAGCAGATTTTTATCCAATACTCCCAGACGGTGCAGATGTGTTACCGTTGGCTCCCCGTAAACTTCTTTTGTATACTCAATCTCTGATTTAGCCTCCGCTACATGCATATGCACACCCACACGATATTGATCCGCCAGTTCTTTTGTCCTGACGATCAGATCATCCGTATTGTTGAAAATCGTCCTCAGCCCAAACCAGATCTGGACTCTGCCATCAGCAGTGTTATGGAACTTTTTCAGATCATCCACCTGCTGATCGAGTTCTTCCTGCATGGTCTTCTGCCAGATTGTAGGCAGCCCCTCCCCACAGTCCATGACGGATTTGGCAAGCTTTCCGCGCAGCCCGGCTTCTGACACGGCTCTTACCATGCCGCTGACAAACTGGCCGCCCGGCTCGGCAAAACTGGTCACTCCGGAGCGGATCAGTTCGAGACAGCACATCAGGGTCGAGACATAAGAATCCTCTTCTGTCATGTTACTCTCAAAAGGCCACATTCTTTTATGCAGCCACGTCATAAAATCTACATCATCGCCGACGCCGCGGCTGATCTGCTGAGATGTATGTACATGCGTATTGACAAATCCCGGCAGAAGATATCTGCCATTGAGGTCAATGACTTCCGCATCCGGCCTAATCAGCGCGGGGTCTACTTTACCTGCCGCCAGAATCTTATCGTCCTGCACCAGAAGACCGCCGTTTTCATAAACCTGGTTTGACTCATTCATGGTTAGAATATAACCATTTTTAAAATAAATTTGTTTTGCACTTTCCAATCCACTGCCTCCTTTATCTGACTTTTTGTTCATTATAACGAATATCGTTCGTTTTGTCAATTCTCCTATTTGACTGAATAATCTGTTTCTGTTATAATACTTGCATTCAGTTAAAATTACCCGGGAGGTCATTATGGATTTATCTAAAATCGGTAAAACAATCAAAGACAAACGGCAGGAGATGAACCTGTCACTGCGTGAAGTTTCCGCCCTGTCTCAGGTGGCCGGAAGCACCATCAGCCAGATCGAGACCGGCAAGACATCCCCAAATCTGCTGACGCTGAAGGCCATCTGTGATACTCTTGACATCCCCGTCTTTTCCCTGTTTTTAGAGGAGGATTCTCAGGTACAGTTGGTCCGCTTTCGGGATCAAAAATCATTTGTCAGAAACACAAGCAATGGAAAGGCTTTGACAGAATCTTTAATCATACACGGGAAGAACGAAATGTACGCAGCCACTGTCACAATTCCCTCCGGCTCAGACTCCGGCGAATTCGCACGCCATGGCGGAGAAGAATTTGTATATGTGCTGCAGGGAAATGTTACGTTTGAACTGGAAAACAACGGCAGCTATGAGCTGGAGGAGCATGATACCCTGTATTACCCTAATTATATCGGACACCGATGGATGAACAAGGAAGAGAAAGAAGCAAAAATCCTGATGGTTTCTACTTCTCCCTATACATTCTGACAGTAACATGATACAGAAACCATGAGCCGGGCTGTGCTGGTAATCCAGCACAGCCCGGCTCATGTATTTTACGACCGGTACTTGCTTCTAAATCCGGAGATATTCTTCCTGGAAATACCGGGCCAGATTCAAGATTGTTTTTTCCAGGTCCACCACCGTGTACAGTTCTTCTTCCGCCTGTAGAATTGCCTTTTCTATCCAGACCTCAATGCGCGGCTCGGCCCCCGGCCCCTTGCTCTCCCTCCACGTTGAAAGAAAATGGATATAAGGCTCCCCCCAATATTCGATACCGAGCTGATAATCACGGTACTGGCAGACAATGACAATATGTCTGGCCAACGATTTTTCCTCCATGTCTTGCGTGTGAATCACCGGTATTATCATTCCTTTATAGTTGCATACCCCAGTAAAGTATTTTGGAAGACAGGGGATTTTCGAGATTTTCAGCCCGGGACATATCTCTGTGATATAAGGAAACTCAAAAGCGTATTTTCTTTCTCTGCCCTGAATGCAGAGCAATTCTGTTGTATTCTCTAGTTCCATAGGCTCCCTTTCTCATATAAACCAAACAGCATCTCCAGATCCAGCGCTGTGCATACCTTGCCGTTTCCCATAATACTCATGCCGCTGACTCCGGTCTTTCTTCTGAAATCCACCCCGAACAGGGCAGGCAGCTGTTTTACCACAATTCTCTTCTGTTCATACATACGGTCTGCCAGAATGCAGCCCTCTTTTTCCGTACCCCTTACATAGACAAGCACTGCAGAATCCGGCGTCTCTCCTTCCAGGCGGTAGAACTTCCGTAAGTCGATCATGGGTACCATTCTGTTCTCAAACAGAATGTAGGAACAGCCCTGAATCTCCTGTATATTTTTTTTATTATCTCCATACTCCAGAAACTGATACACATAGCGTGCAGGCATGGAAAAGCGGTAATCGCTCACACGGAAACGTATGCATTCCATGGTGGCCAGCGTCAACGGAACAGACAACGTAAAGGTACTTCCCCTGCCCTGCTCGCTTTCAATGAAAATATTGCCTCCCGCACTTTCCAGGACGCTTTTTACCACATCCATCCCCACGCCGCGGCCGGAATACTCAGACACTTCCTCTTTCGTGGAAAAGCCGGGCTGCAGGATCAAATCCAGAATCTCCTGACGGCTGTACTCTTCCACAGGCTTTGTCAGCATGCCTCTTTCTCTTGCTTTCCCGCATATCTTCTCCTGATCCAGGCCCCGTCCGTCGTCTGCTATAGAGATCAACACCTCCCCCACGTTGCTTTCCACGGAAAATATCACCTTTCCCCGGCGGTCTTTTCCTGCGGCTGTCCGTTCATCGGGAGATTCGATTCCATGGTCCACTGCATTTCTGATCAGATGTACCAGAGCTTCAGACACATAGTCCACCACACTTTTATCCGCTTCGATATCCCCGCAGTTGGCAACAAACTCCACTTCCTTATCTTCATCTCTGCAGATGTCCCTGAGAATCCGCCTAAGCTTCGGCACAATCTTTTCGAGAGGCACCATGCGCATCTCCATCACCGTCCGCTCCACCTCACTGATAAGGCGTTCCAGCTGGTGTGCAGGCCCTTCCCTGATATCGTCCATCCCGCTGGATTCCAGCTGGTTCTCAAGGGACATCATATGTATCAGCAGCTCTCTTGCCAGATTCTGCAGGTGGTCCAGTCTGTCGCTTCGCACACTAAGAAATTCTACTTCTTTATTCTCTGCGGCTTCCCTGTCCTGCTGGTTCGTCTCTTCCGGCACCGGCGCGGGCAGGCGCTCCTGGATAACCCTGCACGATTCCACAAAAAGCCCCCGCTTCAGAATCTCCAGCACTTCTTCTTTGCTTTTGCTTTCAAAACGGATAAACAGCCCCTGTTCACTGATGATACCGGAAGATTCCGGAGAGCGCTCCAGATCCGGAGGATATGTCTCCAGATCGCTGCACATTCCTTTCATCTGCCGGATCAGCATAAAGGCTCTGACGTTCTCCATTCTGCACCCTTCCTCAAACAGAACCTTCACGATAACCCCATTCTTTTCTGCCATTTGGGCAGGTATCACATCCTGTTCCGTGCCGGGGGCCTCTTCCTTTGCCTCCTCCGGTTCTGCAGACTGTCCATGGCTGATCCTGCTCAGATATGCGTCAGCGTTTCCCTCCAGAACCTTTGTATCTGCCGGGGCATAATCCGGCTGATCCATGCGTTTGAGCTCATCTTCCATATAATCCAGCACGGCAAACAACAGGTCAAACAAGTCCGAAGGCACCTCTTTGATCTCCCCCTGCTGCTCCCTGTAATACGAGAATAAATCCTCCACCTTATGCGCCAGAGAGGAAAGCTGTTTCAGCCCCATCATTGCGGATGAACTTTTTATCGTGTGCATAACACGGAAAATACTGTGGATATCTTCTTTTGCAAAGGCATTTTTCCTCTCAGTCTCCAACAGGACAGCACTCAGCTGCCCTGTCAATTGTTCTGCCTCCAGCAAATATACCTCTAACATCTCTTCTGCATCCGCATCAAAAAACCCCATATTCTCATTCCGCCTGTTCTATGTTTTCATACCATACACTGCAGTTTTTCCCATGCCTCTTACCATAGTATAAGGCCTGATCTGCCTTTTCCACACATTCCTCGATCCCTTCCTGCCGTCCGTAAACATGCATTCCCAGCGTAATGGTGCAGGAAAATGTATCACTTCCACAGGTTATCTGAAATCCTTCGACCTCTTTACGGATTGTCTCACTGATCTGAAATGCCTCTGACTCCGTCACATTAAACAATGCCACCAGAAACTCTTCGCCGCCCCAGCGCACAACCTTGTAATCCCTGCAGATTCCCTCCATTATATTCGCGATACAGACCAGCGCCATATCGCCCGCTTCATGCCCGTATGTATCATTCACCATCTTAAAATCGTCTATATCCGCAAGAATCAGAACATTCTTCCGTTCCTCTCCCGTACATTTCGCGATATCTTCCACCAGGTCTCCAATCACGTATCTCCGGTTATAAAGCCCCGTTAGCCCATCCCGAAACGCCATATAATTTAATTTTTCCATATTGGAGAGCAGTTCCTTGTTCTGTCGGTCCAGCTCATCCTTCTGCAGCTTCAGCTGAAGATGTGTATTCACTCTGGACAGCAGCTCCCCCTTGACAAACGGCTTTTTGATATAGTCGCAGGCTCCCATATCAAAGCCTTTGACGACGTCATCGTCCTTATCCTTTGACGTCAAAAATAGGATTGAGGCGTTATTCTTATCTGCTTCTTTTAGTTTTGGGAACAACTCATAACCGTCTGTGTCCGGCAGAACCACATCTAGAAGAATCAGGTCCGGCTGATACTGCCCGATCATCTCCTGCGCCTCCTGCCCGGTATGTGCCTCGCATATAAAGACATCGGCATCGCTCAGCGCTGCCCTTATCTGCTTGCAGATAAGCAGGCTGTCATCCACTACCATTACTATTTTTTTATTCTCCGTGTCCATCATTCTTCCTCCATCGTTATCCATCTATTTCCACCTGCTGCCTGGATCAGAAATGCTTAACAGGGTGCCGTACCGTGCTCACTTCCAGTATCCCGTCTTCCGCTGAAAATGTAATCGTGCGCCCATAATTACTTCCTGTATCCTCCGCTGCAAGACGTATTCGTTCCTCAGACAGTGCCTGTTTTACACCTCTTACATTCCGTTCCCCAATATCCCAATCATTCTCTGCAGTGCCGAACATCTTGGCTCCGCCTGCGATTTTTGCCGTTATATACCGTCTCTGTGCACCTTGTCTGTACATCTCATCCAACAGCTTTTTTGTGCCGTCAGCCGCAAATTTATATACATTTTTCTGTCCCACCGCATAGGTTCTGTCCGGCAGGATCACATGGGCCATACCTGCAATCCGGTTTTTCACATCGTACAGGCAGACTCCCACGCAGGAACCCAAAGCATAGGATACCAGCAGCTGCCCGGGTCTTGCAGTTTTCCCTTCGGCGATCCCAACTATAATCTTCTCCATAGGCCTACTCCCTGAGTTTTTTAAGCATCGTATTCAGCGAATCCAGCTCCGGCCAGAATAGGATCCTGCCTACAAACGCGTTTTCTCCCATATGGAATATATTTTCAATCAGCAGAATGCTGTCGCTTACTTTCAGGTGTCTGGACAACGGCACGCCCAGTATGGCTCCGCCCATATCAATACAAAGGTCCGGCACCGACACATCCGTATCCATTCCAGTCAGTTCCGCCAGGGCACGTATGTACGAACCACACATGATGTTCCCCAGTTCACTCAGCAGGGACTGGCCCATTTCGTCCAGACAGGTCAGGCAGTAGTCTGTCTCACCCAGCATCGTTTCCAGAATTGCTTTGGTAAACGCTTCGTCCATCAGGAATAAAAACATCCCCTGCAGTTCCCCGCTTACCTGGATCAGAATCCCCGTCTGCACCGCTTCCTGGATTCCCAGTGTATCAAATATATCCTGATATCTTACCAGACAGATACTCGGTATTCCGATCTCGATTACATGCCCCATCATCGCCGAGAGTGAGGAAACAGCATTGCCTGTTCCAATATTGCCCAGCTCAGCCAGCATATCCCTTGTCTCATTATCTAAATCAGTATAAATATTCATACGCGCCTCTTCTCTCATGCCTGTATTTCAAACTGTTCCACCAGTTCTTTCAAAAGCTGTGCCTGAGCGGACAGCTCTTCACTTGCCGCTGCGCTTTCTTCTGATGTCGCCGAGTTCCCCTGGACAATATCCGATATCATCTCCACACTTTTCCTGATCTGTGTAATCGCCTCTGCCTGCTGTGTGCTCAACTCGGATATCTGATTAACCATATCATTGACTTTCTGTGCACCCTCCACAGAATCCTGAAGCGTGTCTGCCGTAATTGCAACCGCTGAACTTTCTTCCTCTACCACCTCCGCATTCTTCTCTGCCAGTTCCGCTGTCAGTTTGGATGCCCCGGCCGTCTTCGACGCAAGTCTGCGCACTTCTCCTGCTACCACGGCAAACCCTCTTCCGGCCTCTCCCGCACGGGCGGCTTCTACCGCAGCATTGAGCGCCAGTATGTTGGTCTGGAACGCAATATCTTCAATCTCCTTCACAATACCTGCAATTTCTTTTGAGTTGGCGCGGACCTGCTCAATACCGTCCTCTAAGCGCCTCATCTGGTTGTTGCTTTCCAGAAGCTTTCTGCCCACTTCATCCGCAAAATCTCTGGACATCACAGCGTTCTCAGCGTTAATTTTCACGCTCTCCGCAATTTCATTGATGCTGACAGCCAGCTCCTCGATGGAACTTGCCTGTTCTGATGCCCCCTGCGCAAGTACCTGCGCCCCATTGGAAACCTGTTCTGCCCCTCCGGATACCAGTTCAGCGCTGCTGCTGATCTGCTGGATGGAACTGCGCAGCATAGCGCCGATATCCTCCATGCACCTGCGCAGCGTTATAAAGTCACCTTTAAACTCTGTCTCACTGTGATAATTCAGCCTGCCTTCCCCGAGGGCACGCATCCCTTTTTGTATCTCTGATACGTAAAGATTCAGGGAGTCCGCCGTAATACGTATATCATCTGCTAGTTCTCCAAATTCATTTTTAGACTGATAATCCAGATCAATGCACAATTTCCCGTTCGCGATCTGATTTGCGGCATCTTTTACGTCCCTGATTGGCCTTAATACGCTTCTCGTTATAAGGATCCAAAGCCCGATGGTAATCAGTATACATACACCCGCCAGAATAAACATAATTGAAACGATACGTTTGCTCATTGTGGCAGCCGGATCCACCCTCTCTTTTACATCCGCCTTGCATGCACTTATCACGGCTTCCAGTGCATCTCTTGTAACCAGAGACTGGGGTTCGTACTGATGATAATATGTATCAAAGGCAGCGCTGTCATCTCCTGCCTCTAGATAGGCAAATACCTGATCCCTTATTGTTTTTAACTGTGTAAACTGCGCGGTCAGCTCTTCAACCTCTTCCTTACCACTCACATAGCCAGTACGGAGGGATTCAGCGCATTCGTCCACATTCGCTGCGTATTCCTTCGTTTTCTGAAGATACTGCTCTCTATCGACGGTATTATCCGTTGTCGATAGAATGGAAAGATTTCTTCCTACGCTCTGCATATCCGCTATCATCTCCATCGATGCTTCCATATTGGCAAACGGTTCCGTATACATCTTTTCAATCCTGTCCGACAGGCTTCTGATATTCACTACCGCTGCACTTACAGTGATCACATAAAGCACGATGATACATGCAAATGCCACAATCAGTTTCTTTCCAACTCTCAGATTCTCAAAATGTTTTTTCATCTTGCTATTCCTCTCATTTGCTCCCCAGTTAATCTCCAAGGCAGTATTTTACTATCCTCTGCAGTTCTTCCTTTTTAAATGGCTTTACGATAAATTCCTGCGCTCCGGCCAGTATCGCTTTTTGAATCATCATCTCCTGGCCTATGGCAGAACACATTACAACTTTTCCCTCCGGATGGATGCGCATAATTTCCTCCAGCACCTCAATTCCGGACTTCCCGGGCATCGTGATATCAAGGAGCATAAGATCCGGCATTTCCTTCTGATATATCCCGATTGCTGTTTCTCCATCCTCCGCCTCAACTATCGAGGAATATCCCGCGCTTTCTAATGCATTGCGTATCGTCTTTCTCATAAACATCGCATCATCCACGATCATAATTTTCTTATCCATGTATTCTCCTCTTCCCTTTTGTTAAATTAATCATTTTACGCCGCCGTTCTTCCTGTACACTGACGGATATACCTGCTCAAGCGATGTTTCGTCACGGGATAAAAGCTCCGCGTGGCCGATAAAAAGATATCCCCCCGGATGCAGGCTCTCCTCCAAACGTGAAACAAGTTGTTTTCTGGACGCTCTGTCAAAATAGATCATGACATTCCGGCAGAATATGAGATCGAACCGGGAAGACTCCGTTAGCGGCTCCATAAGGTTATGCTTCCGAAAACGGATATTGTATTTCAAGTTTTCATCTACCCGGAAACTGTCCCGGCTCATATCCGTACAATACTTCTCCTGCCATGCCAAGGGTATATTCGCAATCTCACGGCGCGGATATATTCCCTTTTCCGCCTTGCTGAGCACCTCTTCCGATATATCCGTTGCCAGAATTCTGGCGCTGACAGCCCTATTATTTTTCTCTTTATATTCATCCAGGCACATAGCCAGCGTGTAGCATTCCTCACCTGTGGCACATCCTGCGCACCATATCTGGCAGATCCCGTACTTTTTTCCAAACAGTTCGGGAAATACCTTATCCGTCAGAATGGAAAAATGCACGGATTCACGCATAAAATATGTATAGTTTGTCGTCAGCCTGTTCACCATACCGCCCGCAATCTCTCCCGAACCGTCACTTCTGAGAAGCCGCATGTACTGCGCAAAAGAGGTGACCTGATAACGCTCCAGTTCTTTGGACATCCGGCACTCAATAAGCACTTTCTTTTTATCCAGGTTAATGCCGTAGTGTAGCCTGAAATATTCAACAATATCGGCAAACTCCTGCTCTGTCAGCCTAATCACAACTTTTCGCCCCCACTCCGTTTATCACTGGCAGCAGATCATCCGGAACCTCCTCCTGTCCGCCTATATCACTGCATGGTATTCCTATCATCCAATCCCCCTGCTCCAGGATGATCCCGCATGTGTATTCCAGGCTTCCCGCACCGGCCTGCTTTGTTCCACCCATCTTAACCGGATTATAATAGACCACAACCTTTCCCTGATAGTCTGCTATACCCAGGATCTCTTCCTCTGCCCCAGGTACACGCTGAATCCGGGGACTGCTGACTACTGCAGATACGCTTTCTTTGTCTACATACAACCGCCTGCCGCCATACTCCAAACTGATATAAGTGCCGCCCGGCATTCTATCTGGCACGCGGGGCTCCCGCCTTCTTTTGTCTTCTGCGGAATCCTCCGGCTTTGCAAATATCCCGGGATCCACTGCATATGCCCATACCGCCTCTTCGTTTTTCAGCTTGTAAACGGCTTTCAGATATCTGTTAGCACCGCTAAGCACCGGTTCCGGCAAAGATATCAGCTCCCCTTCGTGCACCTCAAGCATACCGGTTATATGCTCTACCAGCAGCCCGTGGCCGCCCTCCTCTTTCAACAGTATTATATATTGTCTGTCGGACTTCCCCATATCCCCGCTGCCGCCTGTTATTTCAGATACATCGGCAACTGCCAGCCCATCGGGGATATCCCGTCCGTCCAGTATTCTCTCCATCTTGGAAACAGGAAGAAGATAATAGAGGCCGTCTGTGCTAAAAAGCAGATATAGTTTTTCTAAACCTTCCATTTTCCTACCGCCTTCCCTACAATACAGTTATCCTAACTATACTGCATTTTTAAAGGAAACTCAAGATCAGACTTCTTTTATTTTCTGTTTTATTCCGCTCCATTATTCCCAATCTTAATCATATTATATTTGTGATCAGGATAAGACTGGAAAGAGGTAAAGGGACAGCGCAAAAGTTTTCCCCTTCATCACAAAAACAGACCCCGTGATCAGCGTCAAAGAGTATCTTCCTCTTTGGCCTGCTCACAGGGCCTGTTTCTTATTCTTTATTCTTCATCAAAGACCAGTTCTTCATCAAGTACCAGTTCTTCATCAAAGTCAATTTCATCATCAAGCTCAAGCTCCGTGCTCAACTTCACATCACGGTATTTTCTCATACCGGTACCGGCCGGAATATGTTTTCCGATGATGACGTTCTCTTTCAGACCGATCAGGTGGTCTACCTTCCCCTTGATTGCTGCTTCTGTCAGAACCTTCGTCGTCTCCTGGAAGGATGCCGCTGACAGGAAGGAATCGGTTGCAAGTGACGCCTTGGTAATACCAAGCATGATCTGTTCGCCTGTTGCAGGCTCTTTGCCTTCTGCCTGCAGCTGTTCATTCACTTCGGTGAATTCCAGAACATCTGCCATGGTTCCGGGCAGGAATTCGCTGTCTCCTCTTTCCTCTATACGGATCTTCTTCAGCATCTGACGCACAATGACTTCAATATGCTTATCGTTGATCTCAACCCCCTGCAGACGATATACACGCTGCACTTCCTGGATCATATAATCCTGTACGGCACGCAGTCCCTTAATCTTCAGGATATCATGCGGGTTCACGCTACCTTCTGTCAGCTCGTCACCGGCTGCCAGCTTTGCGCCGTCCTGTACCTTGATACGTGAACCATATGGGATCAGATATGCCTTGGATTCGCCTGTCTCGTCGTTTGACACGATGATCTCGCGCTTTTTCTTTGTATCACTGATGGTTGCAGTCCCCGCAAACTCCGTAATAATAGCAAGGCCTTTCGGCTTTCTTGCCTCAAAGAGCTCCTCGACACGAGGAAGACCCTGTGTGATATCATCACCGGCAACTCCACCCGTATGGAACGTACGCATGGTCAGCTGTGTACCAGGCTCGCCGATAGACTGTGCGGCAATAATACCAACAGCCTCACCAACCTGCACCGCTTCGCCCGTAGCCATGTTTGCCCCATAACACTTGGAGCATACACCGTTCTTGCATTTACAGGTAAGAATGGTACGGATTTTTACCATATCTAACGGATCGCCCTTCTCATTCACGCCCTTTTTCATGACTCTCTCCGCACGTCTTGGTGTGATCATGTGGTTCGCTTTCACAAGAATATTCCCGTCTTTATCTCTGATATCCTCGCAGGAGAAACGTCCTGTAATCCGCTCCTGGAGACTCTCAATCTCTTCATTTCCATCCATGAATGCCTTGACATACATTCCTGGAATCTCTTTGCCTTCCTCCGCACAATCGCTGTCGTGGATGATCAGTTCCTGTGACACGTCGACAAGACGTCTTGTCAGGTATCCTGAATCGGCTGTACGAAGGGCTGTATCGGACAGACCCTTACGGGCTCCATGCGCAGACATGAAGTACTCCAGTACGTCCAGCCCTTCACGGAAGTTAGACTTGATCGGCAGCTCGATGGTACGGCCTGTCGTATCCGCCATCAGACCACGCATTCCGGCAAGCTGTTTGATCTGCTTATCGGAACCACGGGCTCCGGAATCGGCCATCATAAAGATGTTGTTATACTTATCCAGACCGGACAGCAGGGCCTCCGTCAGCTTATCATCGGTGGCCTTCCAAGTCTCGACTACCTCTTTGTAACGTTCTTCCTCTGTGATCAGGCCACGTTTGTAGTTCTTTGTGATCCGGTCCACAGTATCCTGTGCTGCCTCGATCATCTGCGGCTTCTCAGGCGGCACGGTCATATCGGAAATGGATACGGTCATCGCCGCTCTTGTTGAGTATTTGTACCCGATCGCCTTTACATCATCCAGAACCTCTGCAGTCTGTGTTGCGCCGTGGGTATTAATGACTTTTTCCAAAATCTGCTTCAGCTGTTTCTTACCCACGTGGAAGTCTACTTCCAGCAGCAGCTCGCTGCCTTCGGCCTCGCGGTCTACAAACCCCAGATCCTGCGGGATAATCTCGTTAAACAGCAGTCTTCCAAGTGTTGCATCAATCACTCCTGCCTTCTCACTTCCGTCCGGCATGGTCTTCTTTACGCGGACCTTAATTCTGGAGTGCAGGGTAATATATTCATTTTCATAGGCCAGGATGGCTTCACTCACGCTCCTGAAGAACATGCCCTCGCCCTTTGCTCCCGGTCTTTCCTGGGTCAGATAGTAGATACCAAGCACCATATCCTGGGAAGGAACGGCAACAGGGCCGCCGTCCGACGGTTTCAGCAGGTTATTTGGTGAAAGCAGGAGGAAACGGCATTCTGCCTGCGCCTCCACTGACAGGGGCACATGGACCGCCATCTGGTCACCGTCAAAATCGGCGTTGTAAGCCGTACATACCAGCGGATGCAGCTTGATCGCCTTACCTTCTACAAGGATCGGCTCAAATGCCTGAATTCCCAGCCTGTGCAGCGTGGGGGCACGGTTCAGCATAACCGGGTGCTCTTTGATCACTTCCTCGAGCACATCCCATACCTCTGGCTGCAGCCTCTCAACCATCTTTTTCGCATTTTTTATATTGTGCGCTGTCCCGTTCGCTACGAGTTCTTTCATCACGAACGGCTTAAACAGCTCGATTGCCATCTCTTTCGGCAGACCGCACTGATAGATCTTCAGCTCCGGCCCAACCACGATAACGGAACGTCCGGAATAGTCAACACGCTTTCCGAGCAGGTTCTGGCGGAAACGTCCTGATTTACCTTTCAGCATGTCGGACAGGGACTTCAGCGCCCTGTTTCCAGGTCCTGTTACCGGACGGCCGCGGCGGCCGTTATCAATCAGGGCATCTACTGCTTCCTGCAGCATACGCTTCTCATTGCGGACAATGATATCCGGCGCCCCCAGTTCCAGCAGTCTCTTCAGACGGTTGTTTCTGTTGATAATTCTCCTGTACAGGTCATTCAGGTCGGATGTCGCAAAACGTCCGCCGTCCAGCTGTACCATAGGGCGCAGATCCGGCGGGATGACCGGAATTGCAGTCAGGATCATCCACTCCGGCTTGTTTCCGGATTCCCGGAATGCCTCTACAACTTCCAAACGCTTTACGATTCTCGCACGTTTCTGTCCGGTGGCATTGGTAAGCCCCGCCTGCAGTTCGGTATATTCCTTCTCCAGATCAATTGCCTGCAGAAGTTCCTGGATCGCCTCGGCTCCCATTCCTACGCGGAAGGAACCATAGCCCCATTTTTCTTTTTCTTCCTGGTACTCGGCCTCTGACAGTACCTGTTTGTACTGCATATCCGTCTCACCCTTGTCGAGAACGATGTAGGAAGCAAAATACAGCACTCTCTCCAGTGTCCTCGGTGAAATGTCCAGAATCAGGCCCATGCGGCTCGGAATCCCCTTAAAATACCAAATATGGGATACCGGCGCTGCCAGAGCGATATGCCCCATGCGCTCACGGCGCACGGAAGCCTTCGTCACCTCGACTCCGCATCGGTCGCAGACCACGCCTTTATAGCGGATCTTCTTGTACTTTCCACAGTGGCATTCCCAGTCCTTGCTTGGTCCGAAAATCTTTTCGCAGAAAAGCCCGTCTTTTTCAGGTTTCAATGTTCTATAGTTGATGGTCTCAGGCTTTGTCACCTCGCCCCTTGACCAATCCATTATTTTATCCGGTGAAGCCAGCCCGATTTTGATCGCATCAAATGTTAACGGTTGGTATTGTTGTTCATTATTACTTGTTGGCATATAAATGGCTCCTCCTATTCTTCGTCATCCACAAACTCATCTAATTCGATATCAGCGTCATCGTCGAAATCGTCTTCTTCAGGTTCCACATCCTCAAGTTCTTCTCCAACAAACTCCTGCTCCGTAAATCCATGCTCCCCGTAAGGTTCGTTTTCATCACGGTATCTTCTGTCTCCTTCGATAATAGAATGCAGATCAGTCTCGCCATAATCCACGGTTTCCATAATCTCAACTTCTGTGTTGTCATCCCGCAGTACGCGTACATCCAGCGCCAGTGACTGAAGCTCTTTTAAGAGTACTTTAAAGGACTCCGGTATGCCTGGTTCCGGGATGTTCTCGCCCTTGATAATGGCTTCATACGTCTTCACACGTCCGACAACATCATCCGATTTCACGGTCAGGATCTCCTGCAGAGTATAGGATGCGCCGTATGCCTCCAGGGCCCATACCTCCATCTCTCCGAAACGCTGTCCGCCGAACTGCGCCTTACCGCCCAATGGCTGCTGTGTAACCAGTGAGTAAGGGCCGGTAGAACGTGCATGGATCTTGTCGTCTACCAGATGATGCAGCTTCAGGTAATGCATGTGCCCGATGGTAACCGGACTGTCGAAAAACTCTCCCGTACGGCCATCGCGCAGGCGCACTTTACCGTCGCGGGTCAGCGGAACTCCCTTCCACAGCTTTCTGTGCTCTCTGTTATCTGAAAGATATTCCAGCACTTCCGGAAGCAGTTCTTCGCCGTGCTTAGCAGCAAATTCTTCCCACTCCAGATTAACATAGTCATTTGCCAGATCCAGGGTATCCATAATGTCGATCTCGTTCGCCCCGTCGAATACCGGTGTGGAAATATTGAATCCCAGCGCCTTAGCGGCAAGGCTCAGATGAATTTCAAGTACCTGTCCGATGTTCATACGGGAAGGCACACCCAGCGGATTCAGCACGATATCCAGCGGCCGTCCGTTCGGCAGGTAAGGCATATCCTCTGCCGGCAGCACACGGGAAACAACACCCTTGTTACCATGACGTCCGGCCATCTTATCCCCAACGGAAATCTTTCTCTTCTGGGCGATATAGATACGTACTGCCTGATTAACGCCAGGAGACAGTTCATCGCCATTTTCTCTTGTAAATACTTTGGCATCCACGATGATACCATATTCACCATGAGGCACCTTCAGGGAAGTGTCTCTTACTTCGCGGGCTTTCTCACCGAAAATCGCACGCAGCAGTCTCTCTTCTGCTGTCAGTTCTGTCTCTCCCTTTGGAGTTACCTTGCCGACCAGAATATCCCCTGCACGCACCTCCGCACCAATACGGATGATTCCCCGCTCATCCAGATCTTTCAGCGCGTCATCGCCGACACCCGGAATATCTCTTGTGATCTCTTCCGGCCCCAGCTTTGTATCACGTGCCTCTGCCTCATATTCTTCAATATGCACGGAAGTATACACGTCGTCCTGCACAAGCCTTTCGCTCAGCAGTACGGCATCCTCGTAGTTGTAACCTTCCCAGGTCATGAATCCGATCAACGGGTTCTTTCCAAGAGCCATCTCGCCGTTGGAAGTGGACGGACCGTCCGCAATTACTTGTCCTTCCTCCACCCGCTCGCCCTTGTCTACGATGGGTCTCTGGTTATAGCAGTTGCTCTGGTTACTTCTTAAAAACTTAGTCAGCTTATAGGTCTTCTTAGTTCCGTCATCGTGGCGGATTGTGATATCCGTCGATGTAGAACGCTCAATGACACCGGCCTTTTCTGCAACGATGCAGACACCGGAGTCTACTGCGGCCTTTACTTCCATACCTGTTCCGACAACCGGAGCTTCTGTAGTAAGAAGCGGCACCGCCTGACGCTGCATGTTAGATCCCATCAGCGCACGGTTGGCATCGTCATTTTCCAGGAAAGGAATCAATGCTGTCGCTACGGAGAACACCATCTTCGGAGAAACGTCCATGAAATCAAACTTGCTTCTCTCGTATTCCTGTGTCTCCTCGCGGTAACGTCCGGATACATTTCTGTGGATGAAGTGTCCTTCCTTGTCCAGAGGTTCATTCGCCTGTGCAACGTGGTAGTTGTCTTCCTCATCTGCCGTCATGTAGACTACTTCTTCTGTGACGATCGGATTCTCCGGATTTTCTTTATCTATCTTACGGTATGGAGCCTCGATAAATCCATACTCATTGATCCTTGCATAGGTTGCAAGGGAGTTGATTAGACCGATGTTAGGACCTTCAGGAGTCTCAATCGGACACATTCTACCATAATGGGAATAGTGAACATCCCGTACCTCGAATCCGGCACGGTCTCTTGACAGACCTCCCGGTCCCAGTGCGGACAGACGTCTCTTGTGTGTCAGCTCACCGAGCGGGTTATTCTGATCCATGAACTGTGACAGCTGGGAAGAGCCAAAGAACTCTTTTACAGCTGCGGTTACCGGCTTGATGTTGATCAGTGACTGCGGAGAAATTCCTTCCTGATCCTGTGTGGTCATTCTCTCGCGGACTACTCTCTCCAGTCTGGACAGACCGATTCTGTACTGGTTCTGGAGGAGTTCTCCTACCGCACGGATACGTCTGTTGCCCAGATGATCGATGTCGTCGTCATTTCCCATTCTGTATTCCAGGTGAATGTTATAGTTAATAGAAGCTAAAATGTCTTCCTTTGTGATATGCTTTGGAATCAGGTCGTGGATATCTCTGCGGATTAAGTGCTTTAATTCCTCGATGTCTCCGCCGCTCTCCTCCAGGAGCCCCTCCAGTACAGGATAATATACCTGTTCTGTAACGCCAGCTTCTTTTGGATCAATGTCTACGATTGCCTGAAGGTCTACCATCATATTGGAAAGAATCTTGATGTTACGTGACTCTTCTTCTCCTTCTACCCACAGATAAGGCACAGCCGCATTCTGTATGGTATCGGCAAGTTCCCTTGTGATAACCGTCCCCTTTTCCGCAACGATCTCCCCGGTCAGAGGGCTTACTACATCTTCTGCCACTCTCTGTCCCTTAACACGGTTCTTGAGTGCCAGTTTCTTGTTGAACTTGTAGCGTCCAACCTTTGCGAGGTCATAACGTCTTGGATCGAAGAACATACTGGTGATCAGGCTTTCTGCGCTGTCCACTGCAAGTGGTTCGCCTGGTCTAATCTTTTTATATAACTCTAATAAACCTTCCTGATAGTTCTCGGCTGTATCTTTGCCGAAACTTGCAAGGATCTTTGGTTCTTCACCAAACAAGTCGATGATTTCTGCATTTGTTCCGATACCAAGTGCACGGATCAGCACAGTGATCGGCACCTTTCTCGTTCTATCTACACGTACATAAAAAACGTCATTGGAGTCTGTCTCATATTCAAGCCATGCGCCACGGTTTGGGATGACTGTTGCGGAATAAAGTTCTTTTCCCAGTTTATCGTGGGCAATCCCGTAATAGATCCCCGGGGAACGAACCAGCTGGCTTACGATTACACGTTCCGCACCGTTGATTACAAAGGTGCCGGTCTTCGTCATAAGCGGAAGATCTCCCATAAATATTTCATGCTCGTTTATCTCATCGTTGTCTTTGTTGTAGAGCCGTACTCTGACTTTCAAAGGCGCAGCGTATGTTGCATCACGCTCTTTACACTCTTCGATGGTATACTTTACGTCATCCTCGCAAAGCGTAAAATCGACAAATTCCAGACTCAGATGACCGCTGAAGTCAGAGATCGGGGAAATATCGTCAAACACCTCTTTCAGTCCTTCATCCAGAAACCACTGGTACGAGTCTTTCTGGACTTCGATTAGATTCGGCATCTCTAATACTTCTTTTTGTCTGGAATAGCTCATGCGTGAACTTTTTCCGTTTGTGATGGGACGAATTCTGTTTTTCTCCATTGACGTTTCACTCCTCATATATTTTTTGGCGGGCTACGAGTCGCCCTTCGTTAGTTCTCTTAATCAGGGAAAGAGCCCTGTGACGTGAAGACAGTCACTACAATGGCATACCTTTCCACAATAGCGCATTTTCTACTATATCACAAAGCTCTTTTCATTGTCAACATATTTCTTACTAATTTACGAAAAACCTCTTGACATCTGTCGATTTCTGTGGTAATAACGAATTCATTCGGCTTATGAGCCTGCCTGAGACTTCCTGGTCCATAGGACATACATTCGGTGTTTTTCAGTACTCCGGCGATTACGGCGGTATCTGTGTAGCCGGGAAACGGAGTGATTTGCACTGTTTTTCCCGTCACTTCTTCCGCGGCGCGTTTCAGCTCCCCCAGAAGTACAGAATCCGGGTGTGTTTCGATAGAAGGCCGGTCACCGGTCACCGTATAGCTTCCTTTAACTCCCGGAACCTGCTGTTCGCCATAAACAACGGCCTCTCTTACGATCTCCTCCGCTTTTTTCGTATCCACCGGAGGAACGAGACGCATATCAACCGTTGCCATACACTGATCCGGAACTACATAGGGGCTGTACCCTCCCTGGATCTGCCCGAAGGTTACAGTTGAGCGTCCCAGCTCCGGATGAACCGGGCACTCTGCTATTTTCTTTCTTATATAAGTAATCACAAATGCCAGACCTGCAATTGCGTCTGCACCCGTTTCGGGCATGCTGGCATGGGCAGTCATTCCCTGCATCTCCAGTTCGAACCAGGTGCGCCCTTTATGTGCCATCTGTATCCGCCCATCCGTAGGCTCCAAATCCACAACCCAGTCCTCTTTTGTCACCCAGCCGTCAGCAACCGCCTGTTCAACGCCCCGCATATCCCCTTCCTCATCCACAGTTCCGATAAATACCAAGGGATAGTCCAGCTCCAGATCCTTATCATGGATCTTGGCCGCTGTCTCCGCAAAAACAGAAAGGGCACAGGCCAGCCCGCCTTTCATGTCACAGCTTCCCCGGCCAAAAAGTTTCCCGTCTGTTATCTCCCCTGAAAATGCCCCCTTATTCCATCCGGAACCTTCCACAACCGTATCCATATGGCAGATAAAAACCAGCGCCGGGTGGGAGGCCCTTCCCGGAAGAACTGCCCTTATGTTCCGCCGCCCTGGCAGCACCTCCGAATCATCTGGCTGTACTCCCGCGCTTACCAAATACCTTTCAACCAATCTGCCTACTGCTTCTTCATAAGTTCCCGGATTCGTACTCTCTTTTTGCACCAGCTCCCGGGCCAAATCAACCGCATCCCATTTCTTGTGTTCCATTGCATCCTCCACGATTACTGACTATTTTTTAATTATATCATATTAAATTTAGATCTAAAAGGCCCCCTCCCTTCTTCCTGCCCTCAAAATCAGAAAAACCGGGACAATATGGCGGCATTACATGAAATCATAAAGACTTCTTGTCATACTGCCAGGCTGTCCCGGTCTTCTTTCTTCTTCCCCTTGCCCCGGCCTGATGTCAGGACGTACGCTCTATTACTTCCTGAACGCGAGGGCATTCCACCTCAGTTCGTTCTTAAACTGTCGGATTGTTGTTTCATTATCAATATATACAGCTTCGATCCCCATAGCTGCCGCCCAGTCTCCCATCTGCTCTGCCGTTAGGTCATAGGAGAATGCGGTATGATGCGCACCGCCTGCCAGAATCCACGCCTCTGCTCCCGTCTGCAGATTCGGCTGCGGAGTCCAGAATGCAGTTGCAACCGGAAGTTTCGGCATTGGTTTCTCTGTCTTTTTACAGTCAACCGTATTGATAATCAGACGGAACCTGTCCCCAAGATCAATCAAAGACGTTGCAACTGCCGGCCCTTCTTTGGCGGTGAACACAAGTCGTGCAGGGTCTTCCCTGTCTCCCATGCTCAGCGGCTGTGCCTTGATACTGATCGGCCCTTCTGCGATGGATGGGCATACCTCCAGCATATGTGCCTGCAGAATTCCTTCTTTTCCAGGCACTAAATTGTAGGTATAATCCTCCATGAAAGAAGTTCCCTTTGCATCTTTGATTCCCTGGGTCATGATCTTCAAAATTCGAACCATGGCTGCGGTCTTCCAGTCTCCCTCCCCGCCGAATCCATAGCCTTTTTCCATCAATCTCTGAATCGCAAGGCCGGGAAGCTGTTTCAGGCTGCCGAGATCTCCAAAATGGGTTACGATTGCCTGATAATTTTTCTCTGTTAAAAACCGTTCGAAACCGATCTCAATCCCAGCCTGCACTGCCACATGCTCCCGAAATTCCTTTTCATCCCTTCCCTCAAGAAGGATTTCATATTTATCGTAATATTCTTCTACCAGTGCATCGATATCCCCTCTGGAGACCTGAGCCACCGCTTCTGCGATCTCATTCACCGGATAAGCATCTACTTCCCAGCCGAACTTGATCTGTGCTTCCACCTTGTCCCCCTCAGTTACGGCCACGTTACGCATATTATCAGCTATGCGCATAACACGTACATGGCTGCTCTCGATCACGCCCACACCCGTGCGCATCCAGGAACCGATCTTCGCCTGTACCGCCTGATCGCCCCAGAAACCAACAACCACTTTACGTTCCATCTCCAGCCGGCTGAAAATATGGCCGTATTCCCGGTCTCCATGTGCCGATTGGTTCTCATTCATAAAGTCCATGTCGATCGTATCATAGGGGATTTCCTGATTAAACTGTGTGTGTAGATGAAGCAGCGGCTTTCTGTACTCCTGCAGCCCCAAAATCCAGGACTTGGCCGGTGAGAAAGTATGCATCCATGTAATGACCCCCGCACAGGTTTCATCTGTATTTGCCTCATTGAACGTCTTTCTGATCAGCTCATTCGTAATAAGCGTTGGTTTCCATACTATTTCATACGGGATTTCCCCGGAAGCATTCAACGCCTCCACAATCTGTCTGGAATGCTCCGCCACATGTGCCAGACATTCGTCCCCATATAAATCCTGTGAGCCCGTGCAAAACCAAAATTTGTACTGTTTTTGTTTCATGATAATACCTCCATTTCATAAGAACACGCAAAGTTTCCCGTAAGAGGAGCGCAAGGGGGTCAGACCCCTCTGCAGAGGGGTCTGAC
>OBZW01000116.1_pt1 | contig 82765 bp, 71 predicted proteins | sample 1477021 | NCBI WGS metagenome assembly OBZW01 (sample SAMEA2580262, study PRJEB22360) | human gut metagenome | biome: human gut; feature: human-associated habitat; material: faeces | place: Denmark | collected 2008/2010
CCTTTTCCTAAAGCGGGAAAACCACCCGCTTAAGGAAAATTTCAGTGCTGAGCCCGCCGCCGCTCCGCCAGCTCTTTCTTTCTGCCGTGAGAAGTATTTTTTTCGTGTCCATATATTAATAAGAAGCCGCTCTTGAATTCGACTTTCGATGTGGAAAAAGTAGTCCTTGTACCTGGAAAATTATGAGCAATCGGGTTCAAGTTCTGGGATAGAAAGCAGAGAGCTGGCGGAGCGGCGATGGGCTCAGTGGTGACGTTGGTCTTGGCGGAGTGGTTTTCTCCGCTTAGACCAAGGCCGAGCTTCAAGACCGCGGGCTTTGCGGGCTTGAAGTCGTGCTCACCACGTTCCAGCCCAATCGCCGCGTAGCCAGCTCGGACTAAGGGTGTTCAACAAGCCAACACAAGAACAGATCGCCTCAACTATTTTGCTTATAAAAATTATAAATAATAACTACTATTATCTTTGACCCGCGAACCAGCACTCCCGTAAAATTTTAATTGTAATAAAGAATGACTGCGACATTATCAAAAAATATTCGAGGGGAGTGCATCTTTATGAATGCATTTATTGGATGGCTGAATCGGCATGTGGTGCCGATCGCGGCTAAGATTGGATCAATTCGGTGGTTAGTTGCTTTGCGTGACGCGTTTATTGCGATCATGCCAGCGATGATGGCCGGCGCAGTTTCGACAGTCTTGAACGTTTTAATTCGCGATATTCCGACCCAGTTCAAGTGGATGGGCATTGTTGATTCAATGCAATGGCTGATCGGCATTAATGCGATGGTTTGGACCGGCACACTGGCGATTCTAGGCTTGCTGTTTGCCTTCACGTTCGGCTATCAATTAGCAGTCCAGTACCAAGTTGAGCCGGTGACTGGCGGGATTGTGGTACTAGGCGCATTCATCATGAGTTTGCCGCAGAATTTCACAGTCGCTTTAAGCAGTGCACTTGGTAAAGGCGCTACAAAGTTGATTACCGATGCTGGTGGGGTCGTTGATGGCAAGAATATCAGCATGTGGGGCTACTTCAACTTTGGCAAGTTCTTTGGTTCCTATGGCTTCTTCACCGTCATGATCATGGGCGGCATCGCCATGACCTTATACATCTGGCTCATGAAAAAGAATGTCACGATTAAGATGCCAGAGGCGGTGCCGCCTGCTATTGCGAAGGCGTTTACCGGGATCATTCCAGCAACGGCTGCGTTGTATTTAGCCGGTGTGATCAACTATCTGATTAGCTTAAACAAAACAACGGTGATCGAATTTATTGCTACCTTAATCCAGGAACCATTGCTGAATATGTCGCAAGGTTTCTGGGCAGTCTTACTGATGACACTGTTGGTGCAAATCTTCTGGTTCTTCGGTCTGCACGGGACCAATGTGCTCGGACCGGTGTTGGATTCCATTTGGTTGACCGCGCAAATTGCTAACATGAATGCGTTCATGAAAGGTGAAGCGTTACCGTTTGTCTGGACCCGAAACGCATTTGATCTATATGCATGGATCGGCGGCGCCGGCAGTACCTTACTGCTGCTGATTGCCATCCTCCTGTTTTCAAAACGAGACGATCAACGTACCGTGGCAAAATTATCAATTGCCCCAGGCTGCTTCAATGTGAATGAACCTGTGATGTTCGGGTTGCCGATCGTGCTGGATCCGATTTACTTCATCCCATTCATTTTGGCGCCAGTGGTCATGGTCTCAATCGCTTATGGCGCCCACATCCTCGGCTGGGTATCGCCAGTTAAGAATCAAATCGTCTGGTCAATGCCACCGTTTGTCAACTCGCTGATTGCAACCATGGACTGGCGTGCACCGATTCTACAGGCAGTCAATATGGTCATCGGGTTCTTGATCTATGTGCCATTCGTCAAAGCAGCCAACAAGCTGGACCCTGAGTTGACCGTTGACGAACCGGTGATGAAAAAAGAAAAACGCGTGAAGGAGACAGGCAAGCTGGAAGGTGATGCTGTTTGAAAAATGTGACAGCAAACTTGATCTTGCTCAATCTCAGTATGGCCATCGTGATGTTCAGTCCATTATTGCCAGCACCATGGCAGATCGTTGGCTGCGGCATCGGCATTGGTTTAACGATTGTGTTCGTCCGTCGCTATGTTCAGTTGATCAAGGCACAAAAGCAGGAGGGGCGCGATGAAGATCACCATGAATCTGCCGGTTGAGCCGGCGGTCTTTTTCAAACAGTTACAGCTCTCGGCATTGGCAGACATTCGCACGCATACCGGCCGGGAACCTTTACCGGGAAGTTTGCGCGGGTTTAGCTATGCTAAAAAATGGCCGAATGGTCGGCAGGCGCTGCTGCAGATTACCGACATGGAGCCGAACAAAGTCTATGCTTATACATTGGCAACGTCGCAAGACGACTTTCGCGTTAGCTATCGCCTAGTGCCACTTGCATCGGGAAAAAGTCGGTTGGAATATGAAGAATCCTTAGTCGCAAAAACGGCGCGAGGCACGGCCAACAATCGGGTGAGCGGCCTACTGATGGGCTGGTTTCGGAAACGCCGATTCAAGAAAATGGCCTTGAAGATGTGTCAATCTTAAAAAAGTTGCCTTTAGAGGTGACACACCATGTGTATCGGCACGGAGCACGAAGCAAGCAATACAAGACAGTGAAACAAAAAACAATGACTCGACAGAAGGAGGCGAAAAAATGGGACAGATTGGGATCAGTCTCTACCCAGAACAAACCACGGTAGCGAAGGCGACTGCTTATCTAGAAATGGCTCATCAGCTTGGGTATCGGCGGCTGTTTACATCGCTATTGCAGTTGTCTGGCGAAAAAGGCCGCGATCAGTTGGCCATTTTTAAGGCTGTTGTCGCCAAAGCAACTCAACTTGGATTTAAAACGATTGTCGATATTGCACCACCGTTATTTTCCGAGTTAGAAATTGATTATCATGATCTGAGTTTCTTTCACGAACTGGGCGTCTGGGGCTTGCGGCTTGACGAGGGATTTACTGGGCAAGAAGAGGCGTTGATGACGCATAACCAGTATGGCTTGAAAATTGAGATCAATATGAGTGCTGGCACGAATTATGTTGATGCCATCATGCCGTTTGGACCACGTCTAGATAACTTGTTAGGCTGTCATAATTTTTACCCGCAGCAATATACTGGTTTGGGTGATGAGCGGTTTGTGGCCTACTCGCAGAAGTTTCGACATTATGGCATTCGCACCGCGGCATTTGTGACTGCGCCAAGCGCTGATCATGGGCCGTGGCCGATCAGCGAAGGCCTGCCGACACTGGAAAGTGATCGTGATCGGGCCATTGCCAGTCAGGTGCACCATTTGCGACTGACCGAGGTGATTGACGATGTGTTAATCGGCAATGCGATGGCGAGCGAGGCTGATTTGCACGCCGCGGCACTGGCCTTCTTCTGTCCGTATCCGGCATTGCGCGTGCATCCAACGGCGGCCATTTCTGAATTGGAAACCAAGATTGCATTCAGTGAGGCGCATTTATATCGTGGTGACGCCTCAGATTATCTGGTTCGCGACACCCAACCGCGCGTTCGCTATGCAGGACAGGCGATTCCGGCGCATGATGCAACTGGCACGTTACACCGTGGCGATGTTGTCGTGGTAAATGAGACGTATGCCCGCTATGCTGGAGAACTGCAGATTGTCCTGCGTGAACTGGCAAATGATGGCCGACGCAATAAAATTGGTCAATTAACCGACTCAGATCTCGACTTGTTGCCGTTGCTGAAACCATGGCGGACGTTCATGTTAAAGCATGTTAAAAGTTAGAGCCACAAACCGCCGATGAGTTAACAAACACTGATCATGACAAAGGAGAAAACGCGATGACGCAAGTGAATGAACAGACGATCATGGGCTTGATTATAGCAGGCGGTAATGCCAAAAGTGCGGCCTTCACCGCGATTCAAGCTGCCAAAGCCGGTGACTTTCCTGAAGCAACTGTGCAATTAAAAGAAGCTGATGATGCATTAGTGTCAGCGCATAATGCGCAAACAGAGCTGCTGACCGCCGAAGCCAGTGGCAATCACGCCGAGGTGTCACTGCTGATGGTCCACGCGCAGGATCATCTCATGAATGCCATCACTTTCCGCGATTTGGCCGGTGAGGTTGTCGCTGTTTATCAGCGGATGGCAGAAATGACAACCGCGCCAACTGTTTAATCATGGGCGCAACACAAAAATGACAAACGAAAAGCCGGTCAGATGATGATCGGCTTTTTTGAATGGTGTAAAGCTAACAAGAAACAGTGAACAGGTCAGGACAAAATTTGCAATTACCGAAACAAAAGAATTTTTGCTCACCTCACAGTGCCTTTTAGGCTTGAAAGATCAAAGTCTACGACTACAGAGCTTGGCACGACAGAGAATTGTTTAGCCCAACCTTTTCACGAATCCCATATTGGGGGACAATGATCAACCCATCACCTTACGCAACTTACCAACGGCAATCGGCAAGGTGAGATAAGGTTTCTCTTTGTCCAAATCGCTCATCACTGTTTTCGGCAACAGGACATCGCTTTGGACGCCGTCAACATACATGACCGCATTATCAAGATTGAAGACATCCGTGCCATAACGTTTGAGCAACTGTTCCCGCAAGTCTGACATGACAACTCGCTGCTGGTAAATGTAAAAGCCATTGTCGTCGGCTTCTGGATATTTACCACCGATGAGATTCAGCTTTTCAGGAGCATTATCGAGTGGCACAAACACTTTACCGGAAACCTTCTCTGCTTCTTCCTCGTCAACGACACCATCATGATTCACGTCTTGCGCGGCTGTCGCAACCGCGACTGGCGCTTTCGTAACGGAACCTTCCGAAACGGCCATATGCGTCATATCTGCTGGCGTATTAAACATCTCGATGCGAATTTGCAGGGCATCATCATCCGTGACTTCAAGATTCGCAAACCCGTGTGCTTTCCGACCGATATAATCATCATTAAGCGCCTGTAACGTTGCCCTATATCGCTTACGCATAAACACGCCTCCATTATTATTTAGGGTTTCCTAACTCCACCTTTACCATAGTCTTTTTAGCCTAAAAATCAAGGCTGTGAAACCGTGCGAAACAGCGTTAAGTCAAGGGAGAGAGGGGGTATAGACCGTTTTAAAAAGTTGATTTTTTTAGTTAACAAAGCAGCAAAAGAGCCACAAGATGTCGTTGGTTTTGGTGACAGCCTAATTGTGGATGCTAGTGGCAGTTATGCCAAGTGGTCAGCGTGATTCAGGCGGGCAGCATCGCGCTTACGAAACAATATGCTTAACACTAGTATCAAAAGCTAGCATAAACAGTGCTTTTTCAAAGTGAACTCATTGGCTGGTCGCTGCTAGTTAGTATAACGATTTCAAAAAGAAGTAAATTATTTTTTTATAAACGCTTTCAGTACCGTAATCATGTTTGGAGGTGTATATTTAAATTGGAATCGTTTTAATATAGGAGGTGCGCCATGAAAGTTGTCATTTTCTCCACCTGTATCGTAGATCTTTTCTTCCCGAACGTCGGGGCAGCAATGGTCGAAGTATTGGAACGCTTTGGCTGTGAAACCTTCATGCCGGTTAAGCAGATTTGTTGCGGCCAGCCGACATATAATTCAGGTTACGTGAAAGCTACGCAGAAGGTCTTTCGTAATGAGATCGATGCGTTGCTGTCAGTTGACGCCGACTACATCGTCGGGCCAGCTGGTTCTTGCGTAAATATGCTGCGCGAATACCGCGTTTTACTTAAAGATGATCCGGAATATGCTGAAAAGGCGAAGGAAGTCGCCGACAAAACATTTGAATTCTCCCAGTTTCTGTATCGGGTTTTGAATGTGATTGATGCAGGCGCTGAACTCGATGCCAAAGCTACCTATCATCGCTCTTGCCACATGACCCGGTTGTTGGGTGAGCGGACAGCACCGTTCGTTTTGCTTGATCATGTGAAGGATCTGCAAATGGAACCACTCCCACATATCGAAAACTGCTGCGGCTTCGGCGGCATGTTTTCCGCTAAAGAGCCGGAGATTTCCAAGCAGATGGTGGATGAAAAAGTCGACGATGTGCTGAGTACTGGGGCCAAAGTCCTGATTTCGGCTGATCCAGCCTGCTTGATGAATATTTCTGGTCGCTTCTCTCGCCGTCAGGAAAAAATTAAGATCATGCACATTGCTGAAGTGCTCAACCATAATGTTGACCCGAAACGGATCAAATTCCATGATCCACTGCCGGTAGAACAGGAGGTGCGCCTATGAGTATCGTTACCAGTGATAAACCATTCTTGGAGCGGGTGAAGGAATCCGAACAGGACAAGTTCATGCAGGCAAGTGTTGCCAAAGCACAAGACGCCCAGTGGGATAAACGTGAGGCGTCACGTCACGAACTTGGCAACTGGCCGCAATGGCGTGATCTTGGCGAACAGATCCGCCAGCATGTGATCAAATACTTACCGGATTATTTAGAAGAATTTAGCGATAACGTCGAAAAACGCGGCGGGCACGTTTACTTTGCCAAAACGGACAAAGAAGCCGCGGCTTACATCACGAACCTTGCCAAGAAGAAGCAGGCCAAGAAGATTGTGAAGTCTAAGTCGATGGTCACCACCGAAATCAATTTGGACAAGGATTTGTTGAAGATTCCTGGCACCCAGCTGATGGAAACTGATTTGGCTGAGTTTATTTTGCAAGAAGACGATTGGGCAGAACCAACCCACATCGTTTTCCCGGCATTGGCGAAAAACCGCGATCAGGTCAAAACCATTTTCGATAAGCTGGGTTACGAAGGTGACAACGATCCAGAACATTTAGCCAGGTTCGCGCGTGAATACTTGCGGCGCTATTTCTTACAAGCTGATTTCGGTATTACGGGGTGCAATTTTGCGATTGCCGACTCCGGGTTGATCAATTTGGTCACTAATGAAGGCAATGCCGATCTGACCATGGCGATTCCTAAGACACAGGTGGTCGTGATGGGGATGGAACGGATTGTCCCAAGTTTGAAGGAAGCAGAAACACTTGATAACATGTTGTCTCGGTCAGCGGTGGGTCAGAAACTGACCAGCTATTGTTCCTTCTCTGGCAAGCAAGTTGACGGCGAAGCAGACGGACCAGAAGATTTTCATGTGGTCATTGTCGATAATGGCCGCAGTAACGCCCTTGGCACGCCATTCGAGCCAGTCTTGCAATGCATTCGCTGTGGCGCGTGTCTCAATGTCTGCCCGGTTTATCGGCATATCGGTGGTCATGGTTACGGTTCAATCTACCCAGGGCCAATCGGCGCGGTGCTTTCACCAGTTTTAGACGGTTATGAAAAGTTCGGCGATTTGCCATTTGCTTCAAGTCTCTGCGCTGCATGTACCGAAACCTGTCCCGTCCGCATTCCGCTTCACGAATTGTTGATCAAGCATCGTGAAGTCATGATGGATAAGCTCAAGATGGACCACAGCTTCAACGACAAGATCATGAAAATGGTTGGCGTTGGCACCAGCGCTCCGGTTTTATTCAATATGGCACTTGATATGGACCATGCCATGATGGGCGTTTTGGCTACGAAGGATCAAGGTAGCGTGGAAAATGAGTACAATAGTGGTCGCATCAAACAAACTAAGATGCTGCCGAAACTCGCACGCGGCTGGACCGATGTGCGTGACCTGCCACGGCCACCGAAGAAGAACGAGAACTTCCGTCACTGGTTCAAGGAGCACAAGGCAGCATTGGAGGCGCAAAAACATGAGTGATCACACGAATCGGGAAGATTTTTTGAACGCCATCGCTGAAAAAGCCGGCCGACCGCGGCACCAGCTCAAAGATCATCCATTTGAGCCGCTCAATGATCTGCCAGAAACAACCTTGTCTGGCCACTCTCAAGATGAGCTAGAAACCATCGCTAAGAAAAATAGCGAAGGGGTGCATGTCACGTTTAAAACCACCACCAAAGCTGATTTGGCGGCTGCCTTGAATGCTTACATTGAGCAAGATGCGCCTAAAACAATGATTTTGCCAACCACTGACAAGTACGCGGATTTTGGCTTGACCGAATGGACCAACAACGTCAGTCCTAAGCCGATGTACTGGACGCCAGGCAAAGGCCGCGACTTCAATTTGAAGCAAGCGGCTGCTGCGGACGTCGCCATCGGCTTTGCGGATTATTTGCTGGCTGAATCAGGCACGATTACCGTTGCCACCACCCCTGGCCAAGGCCGTGGCTTCCACTTCCTGCCAACCCATTACTTGGCTATTATCAAAAAGAGCAACATCCTGCCACGTTCTCGCCAAGCCATGGATCATTACGATGCTGACATTAAAGCCGGCAAGCTCCAAACCAGCAACATCAACTTCATCACCGGTCCATCCAACTCTGGCGACATCGAAATGACCCTCGTTGTCGGCGTCCACGGCCCGTTGGACATGACTTACTTGGTTGTAGAGGATATGTAGTTTGATATCTTTAGTTGTTTAGTTCTATTCTGGGCTAAGTTTTAATTGATGATCCGAGCTGGCTACTCGGGGATGGGGGATGGCGACCGCGAAGCTAGAGCTGTGGGCACGACTTCAAGCCCGCCAAAACCGCGGTCTTGAAGATCGGCCTTGGTCTAGACGGAGAAAACCACGCCACCAAGACCAATTTCACGGCTGAGCCCATCCCCGCTCCGCCAGCTCTCTGCATTCTGTCGTAGGATTAGGGCCAAGATAGGCACATCTTCTGTCAATATGATGACAGAATGAGATGTTTCAGAAATCTGTGATCTGACTTTGACAAGTGATTGCCGAAGTTTCTCAGGTCTAGCTTATTAGTGAGCAGTTGTTCTTGGTGAGTTGTCAATATCATGGCGAGTGTTTCGGAAGTCCGTTTTTCTCTATTCTGTTGTGGTGACTCGATGGAGAAGAAACGGGCTTTTTAATTTGGCACTATGTTTACCAAACAAGCGTTTTGTGATACACCCCCTTCTGATATTTGAAGACCCTAGTGCCAAGGCGGAGCAATCGTAGGCCAGATGGGGCTCAGCCGTGCAAACAACATCAGCTCCAGCTGGCCGGAGATTGCGGAGTTTGGCACGGCAAGCCCCTTTTTAGTCCAGATTGTTTTTCCAATTTATTCGATATTTGACAGATCACAAGGTCTAGATGAAATTATGGCTTAGCTTGTGCTTTTGTCTTTGATTAAAAAGATAGCGCTATCGTTCACTATGGTATACTAAACACGAAACGCGCCGTTGCGGCGTAATGCGAATGAAGGAGAACACAAAATATGACTGAAGCAATTGATTTGAAATCTGGGATGGTCTTTGTTAAGGATGGCAAGCTTATCAAGGTACTGGAGTCCAACCACCACAAGCCTGGCAAGGGCAACACCGTCATGCAGATGAAGCTCTACGACATTCGTTCCGGCGCTAACGTTACCACCACCATGCGGCCAAGCGAAAAAGTCGAGATAGCGATCATGGATCGTAAAAAGGCGACTTATCTCTACACGCAAGACGACACTGCCTACTTCATGGACAGCGACAGCTACGAGCAATATGAATTGCCAACTTCAAGCATTGAGCACGAATTGAAGTTCATGCTGCCCAACGTTCCGGTTGAAATTGAATTCTACGGCGATGAAGTCATCGGCTTGGAACTGCCAGGCAGCGTTGAACTTAAAGTCACCGAAACCCAGCCGGCTGTCAAAGGCGGCACTGTGGCGGGCGGCGGCAAGCCAGCAACATTGGAAACTGGCTTAGTTGTTACCGTGCCTGATTTCGTCAAAGATGGCGAAACTATTATCGTCACGACCGACACAGGAACTTACAAAGGCCGCGCTCAAAAATAATTTCAAAAGCAAGCTGACCACACAGTAAATAATCTGTGTGGTTTTTTTGTTATCCAAAAACGTGTCATTTTGCCGCAGCCGGTTGCGCGATCGCTTGCCGGTTCATTGAATCAACGCGTGCCAGCAGACAGCTAGGTGGTTGAGCAGCTCAAGCAAACCCCGTCACACCAAGGTAGAATAATTGTGACTCCTGACCAATTAGCCTAAAATACAGTCCGAAAGGGTGTGATGGTGATGACCATGCCACGCGCGCAACGAATTAAAATTTTAATTATTTTGGGAATGATGTCGTTATTAACCGCTCTGTCTGGGTCGAGTACGAACTTGGCCATGCCGAAAATTTCGGCGGATCTCATGATTTCCAGCAGTGCCGCGACTTGGATTGTGTCCATCGGCCTCATTACGACCTCTGTTTTACTGGTCATGTTTGGCCATATCGGTGATTTGGTCTCAAAAAATCTCGTCTTTTTGATCGGCGAAATGGTATTCATTGTTGGTTCATTGTTAACTGGGATCGCGCCGACTTATCTAACCATCCTTGCCGGTCGCGTCATTCAAGCCGTTGGGTCGGCGATGATCATGGCGAATTCGATGGGCATCGTTAGCCAATACTTTCCTGATGCTAATCGGGCAGAGGCGTTAGCGGTGATCTCAATGTTTGTTTCCGTTGGGTCGATTTCCGGCCCGGCATTTGGTGGCATTTTGATTACTTGGGCAAGCTGGCGATGGATTTACCTTTTCAATGTCCCAGTTGGTCTGCTGATCGTGTTTGCGGGGATGCGACTTTTGCCACTGCGCCGGCCAGCAACTGGGGAGATTAAGCAAGTCTGGGGTAACGCCAATTGGACAGGGCAAAATCTGTTTACTGGCGGGATGATCTTGACCTTTGCCAGTGGCTATTGGCTTCAGCAGCCGACGCAACATCTGTTGGGATTTCTCATCCTTGCTGGTGGGGCGATTTTGACGTTGTTGTCTTTCATCCAAGATCAACGTGCCAAGTCACCATGGATTGCGCCAGCATTGATGCATAATCCCGATTATTTAATATCCGTCAGCGTGCTGCTGATCGTCATGTTGGTTAACTCCGTTTCCAACATTTTGTTGCCATTCTATTTGCAAAGTTACGGCGGCATTTCTGCCTTTGCAAGCGGCCTGTTGATGATGCTACAAAGTGTTGTCATGTTGATGATTACACCGTTTGCCGGCTGGCTTGCCGATCATTGGAATCGTTACTATCTCACGATTCTGGGCTTGTTAGTCCTGATTGTGTCACAAGTCGGCTATGCCTTTTATCCAGCAAAATTGTCGATGGCACCCATCATCTGGCCGATTGTGCTCAATGGAGCGGGCATGGCGTTGTTCCTTTCGCCAAACAATGCCTTAACGATGGGGGCGGTTGATGCCAGTGTCTCTGGTGTGGCCGGATCGCTGAACTCGTTGGCGCGAACCATCGGAATGACCATCGGCATCAGCTTTGGTGCTACGTTACTTTTTGCCCAGTTGCCAGGCGTCACGCGAATTTCGCCGCAGTCGGGGGCACCATTCCTGCATGCATTGGCATTTGTTTTCTGGTTAGCAACCATTGTTTCCGTGGTTGGATTAATAATTGTCATTTTTCGAACAATTCGCAGTCGGCGAACGAAGGCTTCAGTTCAATAAATCCAAGTGAAACATATGAAAGCGGTTAAATAAAGCTGAGCATTTGCTCAGCTTTATTTGTATAAGATGGCAGCTTATCTGACAAAAGCGAAAATTCTATGAGCAAAAGCCGAATATTAGTCCACTATTTGACGATTTTTCGATTCTTGCCAGTGTTATTTAATATAAGCTATTCTTAGCATCATCAATCAAAATGAAAACAAAAACGCGTGCCGATTATTAGCTTAGGTGGGCTTCTTACTGCCTATAAATAAGGAATCCATCTAGAGAATATTTACGGGATATACAATTTTTAATTTGAGATCGGTAGCATAAATGTGACAAAAGTAAGATCAAAGAATTAGTTTTTTTAGGCGAAATTGAGGATTCGCTTATTTACATTAATGGATTTCTAATGTAAGGTAAGTTCAATCATTTTAGGAGGGAACAGGATGAAATTTAGAAAGACGATGGTTGCGGGCTCTGCGCTCGCGCTTGCAGGGGTGTTAGCAGCCTGTGGTTCTAATTCTTCTAGCAGCAGTAAAGGTACTTCGATTACACGGATGGAGAGTGATGTGATCTCCACGATGGATCCGTCAACGACCACCGATGCTATTTCTGGTCAGGCATTGATTGATACCATGGATGGCTTGTATCGGTACAATGGCAGCAAATTGGAAAATGCCATGGCCAAGAGTCAACCAACTGTTACTGATGGCGGGAAGACCTATACCTTCAAGTTACGTAATGCTAAATGGAGTAACGGTGATCCAGTCACAGCCCAAGATTTTGTGTTTGCTTGGCGGCGGACGGTTGAACCGAAGACCAAGTCGCAATACGCCTACCTATATTCAGGCGTTAAAAACGCTGATGACATCACAGCCGGTAAAAAAGCGGCCAGCACGCTTGGGGTTACCGCCGTCAACAAGACGACTTTGAAAGTCACCTTGGAACACGCGATTCCTTATTTCAAGACCATGTTGGTTAATCCAGCATTCTTCCCACAAAATGAGAAATTCGTTGAAAAATCTGGTAAGAAATTCGGGACTACTTCCAAGTACATCTTGTCCAATGGTCCTTACCAGTTGAAGAACTGGAACGGCACTGGCAACACTTGGAAAGAAACTAAGAACACTACTTACTGGAATGCTAAGAACGTTCACATCGATACCCTTAATGGTCAAGTGGTTAAGGATTCGCAAACCGCGATGAACTTGTATCAGTCGAAGAAACTTGATATCGCAGCTTTGCAAGGTGAACAAGCGGCTCAAGCAAAATCCATGTCTGATTTCAAAGGCCTCAAGCAAAGTGCGACCTTCTATCTTGAATTGAACGAGAAGAAGGATCCAATCTTTAAGAACACCAAGATTCGTCAGGCAATTTCCATGTCGATTGATCGCGAGGCATACATTAAGAAGGTTCTGAATGATGCTTCCATCGCGGCCAACAATGTGACCCCTGAAGGATTGTTCGAAAAGAACGGTCAAGACTTCTCCAAGACGGCATCTAAAGCTGAATCCTCCGCTGTTAAGTACGATCCAGCCAAGGCTAAAGAGTTGTGGACAGAAGGTTTGAAAGAAGTCGGTCAGTCCGCACCAACTTTGGAACTGCTGACAGACGATACGACCAATGCTAAGCGTTCTGCCGAATACTTCCAGAGCACCTTGCAACAGAACCTGCCAGGTCTGAAAGTTACCATCGCTACAGTACCATTCAAGACGCGTCTATCTCGTTCCCAAAATGGTCAGTTCGATATGGTTATCTCCGCTTGGAGTGCTGATTTCCCAGATGCTATTTCCTTCTTGGATCTGTTCACCTCCGATAACAGTTACAACGATGGCAAGTGGTCAAATGCTGAATACGATGCTTTGATCAAGCAGTCCAAGACGACCGATGCGACCAACGCAACCGCTCGTTGGAACACCTTACTCAAGGCCCAAGAACTGTTGACGAAGGAACAAGGCGTTGTACCGCTGTATCAACGGGTACAAACAACATTGCAGCGTAAGACCATTACCGGTTTGAATTACAACCCAACCAATTCCTACAACTTTGTGAATGCGAAAGTTAAGTAGAACATAGTCGGATTATGGTCTAACAACCGCGTTTTTAAACCAAAACGTGAGCAGTTACGAATAACTGCCCGCTAGTTTCAAATAAGTAGTTCTCACAAACGGCGTTGTCTCGTGTTCTGCGGCGGACAACGCTGTTTGCTTATCAGGGCGTGTGCCCATAAACAGGAGTGAATCATGGTCAAATATATTTTAAAACGGATCGGCTTCCTGCTCCTGACACTGTTTATTGTTGCCAGCGCTACCTTCTTCCTGATGAAGTTGTTGCCGGGGACGCCGTTTAACAACCCCAAAATTCCAGCAGATCAACTGCTGATTTTGAAGAAACAGTATGGATTGGATAAGCCGGTTTGGATGCAATACCTAACGTATATTGTCGGAATCTCACATGGCGATTTTGGCATGTCCTATCAATTTCCTGGCCAAACCGTGTCAAACTTAATCGCTTCTCGGATTGGACCATCTCTACAAATTGGCGCACAGGCGATGGTCGTCGGCACACTTGCCGGGATCTTGCTTGGTGCCATTGCCGCGATCCGCAAGAACACATGGGTTGACGCGACTGCTACCATTTTTGCCATTCTCGGTCGCTCGATTCCTAACTTCGTGTTCGCCGCATTGCTGCAGCTTTTTGCTTTCAAAACTGGCGCCTTTCCAGTAGCACTTTGGGGCGGCTTCTCTTATAGCATTTTGCCGACAGTTGCCTTGGCGATCGCACCGCTTGCCCAAACGGCCCGATTCATGCGAACTGAAATGGTCGATGTGCTTAGTTCTGATTACATCGAACTGGCACGTTCCAAAGGTGAATCACGCTGGCAAGTTGTTGCCAAGCATGCGCTGCGTAACTCAATGATTCCGATTGTGACCATCATCGGGCCAATGGCTGTTGACTTAATGGTCGGCTCACTGGTTGTCGAGAACATCTTTGCGATCCCTGGGATTGGGGAACAATTCGTTAAGTCAATTACGACCAACGATTACCCAGTTATCATGGGACTGACCATTCTCTACAGTGCCATGCTGACGGTTGTGATCCTTGTTGTCGATATTCTTTACGGCTTCATTGATCCACGAATCCGATTGAGCGGGGAGGCAAACTAATGGCAACAAGTAAATTAAGTCCAGATGCATTCAAGCATGTTAAAGTGGATGCGGCTGAACAGGAACGTATTGCCACGCCTGCGCTGACGTTCACGCAAGATGCGATTCGGCGATTGAAGAAAAACAAGGCCGCAGTGATTTCCCTGTGGGTGCTCGTTTTCATCGCGTTCATTTCTATCATTTCTATCTGGTTATCACCTTCTAATCCAAACAAGCAAAGCCTGAACTATGCGAACCTGCCGCCCAAATGGCCAGGTATCGATTTGCCAGGTTTGAACGGCTACATGAACGGTCAAAACAAATACGCTGGCATGGGTAAAAATGTTTACTTCTTGCTGGGTACCGATTACCTTGGCCGTGACCTGCTGTCTCGAATCATGGTCGGCACCCGAGTTTCACTGTTCATCGGGATTGTCGCAACCTTCTTCGATTTGACCATCGGGGTTTTCTACGGCATCATCTCCGGCTGGCGCGGGGGCATGACCGATACGTTGATGCAACGTGTTATTGAAATCATCTCCAGTATTCCTAACTTGGTTGTTGTCATTCTGATGCTGCTGGTCTTCCGTCCTGGCTTGACCTCCATTATCTTGGCGATTGCCTTCACTGGGTGGGTGACCATGGCTCGACTCATTCGTGCGCAGACGTTGCAGTTAAAAGATCAGGAATTCGTCTTAGCTGCTAGAACGTTAGGCGAGTCGAGCATCAAAATTGCCTTTAAACATCTGATCCCTAATCTGAGTTCAACGATTATCATTCAAACGATGTTCACCATTCCGACAGCGATCTTCTTTGAAGCCTTCCTGAGTTATATCGGGATCGGGCTGCCAGCACCGACTGCTAGTCTTGGGACCTTGCTGTCAGATGGTCAAAAGAATCTGCAAGTGCTGCCGTATCAGCTGTTATATCCGGCGATCGTGATTGTCATTCTGATGCTGGCCTTCAACTTGCTGGCTGATGGTTTGCGCGATGCCTTTGATCCGCGCAGTGAACATTAGGAGGTGGCAAAATGAGTAAAATTCTAGAAGTAAAAGATTTACAGATTGACTTTGCCACCTATGCCGGCCCTGTCCACGCCATCCGCAATGTCAATTTTGACCTTAACAAAGGTGAGACGCTGGCCATTGTTGGTGAGTCTGGTTCTGGTAAATCCGTTACCGTGCGAACGGTGATGGGTTTGTTAGCCCCGAATGCGAAAATTACGCATGGCGAAGTGCTGTTTAACGGCGAGGACATTCTCAAAAAATCCGAGAAACAGCTTAATGCTATGCGTGGCAATGATGTCGCCATGATTTTCCAAGACCCGATGACCTCACTGGATCCAACTATGACCATTGGGAAACAAGTGGCAGAGCCGTTGCTGTTGCATAGTAAAATCAGTAAAGCCGATGCGCTCAAGGAAGCTGAACGCGTGTTGGATTTGGTTGGCATCAAGGATGCCGGCGGTCGCTTAAAGGACTATCCACATCAGTTCTCTGGTGGGCAGCGTCAGCGGATTGTCATTGCCATTGCGATCATCAATCACCCGCAGATTCTGCTGGCTGATGAACCAACAACCGCTTTGGACGTGACGATTCAGGCACAAATCATTCATCTGTTGAAAGAAATTCAGTCGAAGATCGACACCTCAATTATTTTCATCACCCATGACCTTGGCGTAGTTGCTGGGATTGCCGATCGTGTTGCGGTTATGTATGCTGGCAAGATTGTTGAGTATGGTACGGTTGACGAAATCTTTTACAATGCCCAGCATCCGTATACGTGGGGGTTGCTTGAAGCTATGCCAACGCTTGAAACCAAGAGTGATCGACTGTACGCCATTCCTGGGACACCACCGGACTTGCTTGATCCGCCAAAAGGTGACGCGTTCGCACCGCGGAATCCATACGCGATGGCGATTGACCTCGAGCAGGAACCGCCATTCTTCAAGATCTCACCGACCCATTCGGCGGCAACGTGGCTATTAGCACCAGGCGCACCGAAAGTGGAATTACCGCCAGAAATTGCGCGGCGACATGCCTTATGGGCAAGTAAACATCAAGATGAAAAGGTGGTGAACTAACGTGGTCGACAAAAAAGACAAAAAGGTTCTTGTGTCCGTCAAGCACTTGGTTCAAACCTTCAATGCCGGGAAAAAAGACCAAGTGAAAGCCATTCAGGATATCTCGTTTGATATTTATGAGGGCGAAACATTGGGCTTGGTTGGTGAATCTGGTTCTGGTAAAACCACGACTGGTCGGGCGATCATTCGCTTGTACGACCCAACCAGCGGCGAGATTTTGTACAATGGCAAGGACATTGCCAAACTGAAAAATGGCTCCAAACAGATGCTGGCTTTCCGCCGAGCCACGCAAATGATTTTTCAGGATCCTTATGCGTCCTTAAATCCGCGAATGAAAGTCAAAGACATCATCGCGGAAGGCATTGATATTCATCATTTGGCCAAAAACAACGCTGATCGCGATCATCAAGTTGAGCAGTTGTTGGAAGAAGTCGGTTTAAACGCTGATCACGCGACTCGCTATCCCCATGAGTTCTCCGGTGGTCAGCGCCAGCGGATCGGGATTGCCCGTGCATTGGCCGTACAGCCTAAGTTCATTATCGCCGATGAACCGATCAGCGCGCTGGACGTTTCCATTCAGGCGCAGGTCGTCAACCTGCTGAAGGACATTCAGGATCGCCAAGGGTTGACGTACCTGTTCATTGCGCATGATTTATCGATGGTCAAGTATATCTCAGACCGTATCGCTGTTATGCATTATGGACGGTTGGTTGAATTGGCAACGGCGGATGAAGTTTATAGTCATCCGTTACACCCTTACACCAAGAGTTTACTCTCAGCGATTCCGGTACCTGATCCAGATGTTGAGCGCAGACGCGTGCCGCTGCCGTATGACGCCAGCAAGGTCGAAGGCGACAACAAGAAACGTAAAATGGTTGAGGTTTATCCTGAACATTACATTTTTGCCGCTGATGACGAAGTGGCGGCTTATAAAGCTGAAGCCGAAGCGGATCATCAAGGGGTTAAAGCTGCCCAGTAAACGCCTACTGAGTGCTGTGCTTCAATGATCGCGTAAGAATGCCGAACATGTGAAACTTGCATGTTCGGCTTTTTGCGTACAAACGTCTTACCCACACATTTCTAGACGAGTAAACACATTCTTGTCGTTGATGTCGTCAAAATGCTGACGTAATAGGCATAATCGTTGCAGTTTTGGTTAAGTCGGGCTGAACTTTTCTGATTATTGCCGCTAATTTGGTGCGCTTCTGCTACACTATGGTCAAAGACAGAACGTTCGTCAGACCGGTTGCTGGCCTGATGAACGTGTTTATAAGGAGCGTGCAGGAGATGACCAAGTTTTACTTTGTGCGGCATGGACAGACGGAAACGAATTTGGCGCGGCGATTTAACGGTGGACGAACCGATACGCCGTTGACAGCGAGTGGCCGCGATGGTGCGATCGCAGTTGGACGCTTTTTGGCGACGACTGGTTTTGCGGGCATCTATGCCAGTCCGATGCCGCGGGCGCAAACAACGGCTGAATTAATTGTGGCCCAAAGCCGAGTCGTTCAACCGCCGATTGTGACGGATCGTGATTTGCGCGAGGTAGATTTAGGCAAATGGGATGGTCAGCCGCTCACTTCTGTCCAGGATGATCCTGAGATTGATCATTATTATCATCATTTGACGGCGTTTGATAACCAGCGTATCGGTGCAGAATCATTTGCCCATGCGTTAAAACGTGGACGGCGGGCAATCAATCGGATTTATGATGCCCATCCAGACGGCAAAGTGCTCGTTGTGGCGCACGGTTTAATCGGCATGCTGTTATTAAGCACATACCTCGGTGCCGATCTCGATTCTGCGCGTGATGCGATGCGCATTCCGCCGAATAATAGTATCAGTGAATTGGACACCTCGGATGGCGAACAGTTCACACGTGGCAGCTTATGGGCCTTTGTGCCAGCAACCGCGGAAAGTAAATAACAATGCTGAATAAATTGGCATTGTTTTTTTATTGTGTATTTTTTAATTAATTAAGCTGATTTTTGGCAGTTCCTCATTGCGAGCGTTTACAATAGTTATAGAGCAAGAATTGGTGAGTTGATGTGGGGGATCAGTGCGGTTATGTTCTGTGAGAATAGGCCATCTTTAGATTATTAAATAATATTATAAAATCTTTTGATAGCCCGGCGTTTCATCTAATGTTAAAGCATAACGCCGCACATTAAAGGTGGGGGAAACCATGTTAGACAATATCGGGAAATTGGTGCACCAACAGCGCCGCAGTTTGAACTTGACGATTGAGAAGTTGGCGGAGCGATCCGGCGTCTCGATCAGTCTGATTTCGCGAATGGAGCGTGGAGACGTCAACAATATCAGCATAAAAAAATTGACCGACATTGCGCGGGCTTTAAATATGCAGGTGGGCGACTTCTTCATTGCTCCCGAAATGAGCGATATTAGCACATTAGCGGTGGTGAAATACTTAACCCACTTACCAGAGAAAGAACGGGCGCGTGTTTCCGAGGTACTCATGCAGGTGATTAACCTGTAAGTACCACCTTTTAAGAACAGTCTGTCACTTGAGGCTGTTCTTTTTTGATATCAAAAATGTCAGAATGACCTTAAAAGGATGGCGCAACCCGTTGTCAGTCAGCTGGTAAAACGCGTATACTAAATGCACTGATTTTAGACAATGAGCGCGAACTGGCACGGTTAGCTTGGTTTGACAAAGTGGCACTGAATAGTTGATCAAGTATTGGTTCGGCTAACAGGCTTTCTTCACAATAACCGACCGCCATCTGGAGAACGCATTTTAAAAGAAGGAGAATGATTGACATGACATTTGAAGCAATTTTACCGTCCCTTAAAGCCGGCAAGAAGGCCGTTCGCACCGGCTGGGAAGGTACTGAGTTGTATGTGCAACTAGTTCCCGAAGGCAAATTCGAAGGCGACACTTTGAATCCGTATTTTTTGATCAAAACTGCCGACGAAGCTTTCAGTCTCTGGTCACCGACTGACTGTGACATTTTGGCTGAAGATTGGCAGCTTGTGAACGCATGACGCATTTCGACTTCACCGACAAGACCGTCATCATCACCGGCGCGGCTTCTGGCATCGGTGCGGCGCAGGCGGCGGCTTTTCAGGCAGCTGGTGCCACTGTGGTAGGAATTGACCTCCAACCAATTAGCAACCTCACAGACGCCATTCAGGCCGATGTGAGCGATCCTGCCACGGCAGCAACGATTGCGGCTCAATACCAGCCAGATATTGTCTGCAATACGGCGGGCGTGTTGGATGGTTATCAAACTGTGACCGATACGGCGCTCTCGACATGGCAACGCATTCTCGATGTTGATCTCACCAGTCAGTTCTTAATGATCAAGGCGCTGCTGCCGGGGATGCTGGCTCGCGGTCACGGTATTTTCATCAATATGAGTTCCATTGCTGGTTTAGTCGGTGGTGGTGGCGGCGTGGCGTATACTGCTGCTAAGCACGCCGTCATCGGCCTCACCAAGCAATTAGACCTCGATTACGCTGCCCAAGGTATTCGCGCCAACGCGCTCGCACCAGGCGCGATCAACACGCCCATGAACGCCGCTGATTTTGCCGGCGACGGGAAAATGGCTGTCTGGGTAGCGCGCGAAACCCCAGCCAAACGCTGGGCCAAGCCCGAGGAAGTCGCGCAATTATCCTTGTTTCTGGCCAGCGATGCTGCTGATTATATTCATGGAACCGTGATTCCCATTGACGGCGGCTGGCTCGAAAAGTAAACTTAATGCATTGCAACACCAAAACTGAAAACGGAAAACGGAAGGCAATCCTTCCACGACGATACTTACTTTCCTTTGATCGTCGTTACTACTGGCATAGCCACAAAGGAGAACAAACATGCAAACAACTTCAACCACCCATCGTTCAATCGTCAGTCTCGCCAAAACCGCCATGATCACGTCCATTTACGTCGTGATGACCCTCATGCTCAGTCCACTCAGCTTCGGGGTCGTACAAGTTCGGTTCTCCGAGATGCTCAACTACACGGCACTCTTCAACCGCCGTTATGTCTGGGCCGTCACGCTGGGTGTTTTTTTGGCCAATTTAACCTCACCAACCGCACTCCTCGATGTCCCAATCGGCACCCTCGGCACGCTCGTCTTCATCATCATCAGCCGCTGGTTAGCCAAACTCGTCCAGCCAAAATGGGCTAAATTCACCATCATGGGCATCCTTTTCGCCTTATCCATGTTCACCATTGCCGGCGAACTGACCATCCTCACGAAAGTCCCATTCTGGCCAACCTATGCTACCATCGCGCTTGGCGAAGCCATCTCGATGGCCGTCGGTGGCGTTGTGATGATGATTTTGACCCGGTTTGTGGATTTGGATAAGTAGTCGATAAGGCTATTGAAAGAGGCCCTATTGAAAAAGCGCTTACTGGCAGGAAAGGTTTCGCTGAAGCTTTTCGATCTGGCAGAAGGGCAAGCAGGTCTGATTGCTGTGGTCAAAAGTTGTCGCAGGGGTTTGGCTTCCGATGCACCTGGTTTTGGTCAAACATTGGTTAAATACAAAAAGACATCGAGGCAATGGTCTCGATGTCTTTTTAAATGGAAGGGATACACCCTAAATCTTTTTTAAGCAAGATGCTAATCCTAGGTAATGATGGTCTTTTCATTGTTACTTTTTCAATGTCTGCATGACATCCTTAGCAATTAACGTGTAGTAATGCGGCCGGCCAGCGTCGTTCGGATGGACACCGTCATCAGCAAACCAGTCGTCATTGCCACCAGCCAGATAATACCAATCCACCACATGCAGATTAGCATGCGTTTTCGCTGCTGCATGAATCAACTTGTTAACTGGATCAATCCACGCCTTTCCGGGAGCATACGCCGTCACCCAGAAGACCTGGCGATCACTACCGAGCTGATCCAGAATTCCGTTAATGTCAGCCTCCGTCATCGGTCCGTTCGTCCCCAAACTGATCACAACCGTGTTAGCCAACTTACCACTAGACTTCAGCTGACTAATAATCGCAGGTGCTGCTTGCACCTGCCGGCCAACCTCAGCATCAATCGACATCTCCGGAAAAAGCACCTTCAAATATGCCGAACTCCCCAGCATAATCGAATCGCCAATCGCCGACACCGGCAAAGTTTTGGCCGCATTAATCTCGCTGTCAGTTAAGCCATAAAGCCGATACTGATTCAGCACCTTTTCCTTCTTCACCTTCGCCTTAGAATCCTTCTGAATGCGCTGACGCGTCGATTGGTTAACCGCAATCGCCTGCTCAGACTGATAATGCTTGACGTAGAAGAACCCCGCGACACCAGCAATTGCCAATCCCAACGCGATACTTAATAGCCAGTCACGAAGACGTAGCTTGTTTTTTTTCATAGTTTAGTGAACCCCCAAAAGTTGCATTGCTTATATTTTAAACTAAAAATCAGGTTAGTCTGGTTACAAGTTAGGGTCATTCTGACGGGTTTATAGGAAATTGTAAAGAGACTGTAACAAATTCAGTTTCATGGGTAGCAACCTTAGTGAAAAAGGGAGTGTAGCGGATTCAAGGTGGCTCACCGTTGAAACTAGAAACGTGATAGTTAGCCAAGATAGCTAGACTTGGTTACACATGCTAGGGTATTATGCTTTGGAGAAGGGTTTTAAAAAAAAGTCTTTTTTAAAAATGCGGGCTGCGTTGCTTGTGGTCCGCATTTTGAGTGTTGGATATAAATTATGGGATTAGGTGGGGAAAGAGTTAATGAACAAGCAAATCGACCTTTCGCAGTTGTGGAATGTATTTAAACGCAGTTTTGTTGCAATGATTATTCTTGGAATTCTTGGAATGGCGGCTGCTTATTTCGGTGCTAAAACATTTATTGCACCGAAGTACGAGTCAGATACATCTCTGTTGGTTAATCGTAAGCAAGACAATGACCCGAATATGCAATTGAATGCCCAGCAGGCTGATATTCAGATCATCAATACATACAAGGATATTATCACGCGGCCAGTTGTCTTGGAGGCAGTGGCAGACGATTTAACTAGCCCGCAGCGTGTCATGGTTAAAAAAGCAAAGAAGGCCGTTTATGGCACACGATATAACGCCACAACAGGTGTTCGGGAGGAATATGTAGCAGAAAAGGCACAACCGGCAAAGTACAAGTTGAGACCGGCAAAGTATTCGAATATATCAGCCGATGATTTGGCTAAGATTGTATCAGTTTCAACACAACAGAATTCTCAGGTTTTTACCGTTAATGTTAGAGACACTGATCCGCTGCGTGCACGCGATATCGCTAATGATATTGCTAAAGTTTTTGAAAAGAAAATTGCAACGATTATGAGCATTTCTAATGTTTCTGTGGTTTCCAAGGCAACTGCAACATCAACACCAGTTTCACCTCGACTTAAACTAATGACAATTGTAGGCTTAGTTTTAGGGGTTTTAGTTGCGTTTATTTGGGGATTGATTCGGGAATTGACAGACCAGACAATTAAAGATATTGATTTTATTACGGATGATTTAGGATTAGTTAACTTAGGAATTGTCAATTATGTTCAGCGCATGAGAGACATGGATCAAGCGATTGAGGCGGTCAAGTCAAATGAAGATAATAACGATTTTGGTGAGGCTGACTTTCCACAGCGTAGTCGGCGCCGGATTTAAGGAGAAAAGCAAAAATGAAGTGGTCATTTAAAAACCTTTTACATCGAAAACAGGAAGATCAAGAAACTCAAAAAAATGGAGTTATGTTAGTTGCTTTTGCAGAACCCAAGCATGTGGTTGCTGAACAATTTCGAACTGTTCGAACAAATATCGAGTTTGCTGGGGCAGCTCTCGATAAATGTCAAATCGTCATGTTTACATCATCTGCAATGTCTGAAGGAAAATCAACGGTAGCTGCGAATGTTGCTGTCACTTGGGCACAAGCTGGCAAAAAAGTGCTATTAATTGATTGCGATTTACGCCGTCCGACAGTCCATGCAACTTTTAGAACGCTAAATCTTGAAGGTGTTACATCTATTTTGACAGGTAAAACGAAAGCAGACGAAGTAGTTGAAAATACATTTGTAAATGATTTAAGCATCATTACCTCTGGTCCCGTACCTCCTAATCCTTCTGAGTTACTTAATTCTAAACGTATGGGGGCGTTGTTGGACTGGGCACGGGAGCATTATGACATCATTGTTTTAGATGCTCCTCCAGTTTTAGCAGTCTCCGATGTACAAGTGTTAGTTCCTAAGACAGATGGAGTTGTTGTTGTTGCTAATATGGGCAAAACATTAAAAGGGGATATGCGACGCACTGTTGAGGTTCTGAATTTGGCTCAAGCGAAGATCCTCGGCTCTGTGGAACGCGTGAGAGCTAAACATGGGGATAAGGGATACGGTTATGGCTACGGTTACGGTTACGGTGTTAGCCAGCCACAAAAGTAGATTGACGCAGAAAACGATACTGCGAATCGTTTTTTAGGGGATGCTCATGGAAAAAGATAATATAGACGAGGTCATTCAACCACTTCTTGTTAAGCTATATCTGGTGATTTATTTTTTTATGTTACTCATCTTTGGCTTGACATCTGAGTCAATGATCAGTCCAGTGGATCAACCCACGTTGTTTCCGAATCTAATTTCAACTGGAATTAGGATTGCGTACGGATGTGCGGTTGCGTTACTGTTGTTAAGCGTGATGCATAAACGGACCATTTTAAGTTGGATTATTGCGGGCCCACTGTTTGTTATTGTTTTGTATGGATATCTGTTCATAAATCAACAGATATCGGTGATTGTTTTTTTGATTCTAGTTTGGAGTTCTCAAGCGGTTCCGTTCAAAGAGCTTGTAAGGACGGATTTTTGGGCACGCTTAATGATCATACTGATTCTTTTCATTATAAATATCATGCAAATACTGCCTGTGAGTCCGGTTATTTTGAGAGATATGACTACCCGATACTCTTTCGGATTCCATCATCCTAATGCTTTAGGGATGTATTTGATGATGCTTATGATGGAGGGGTTTTATCTTTACTCAAAAGAAAAGATGCGAACTGTCCTGTTATTGGTGGTGGGCGGAGCGCTAATTTACTTTTTAACGGGCTCTCGAGGATCTTTTTTATCGCTGGTTGCTCTTGCGGTATTGGTGGGTATATTCATTATTTTTAAAGGAAAAATGACCAGAGGCTTTTTATTAAATGTCTGTGTGATCATTCCCATAGTTTGCTTTTTCGGGTCGATATTTACTTCAGTATTTTTGTCGTCAGATTCGAAAGTCTTTCAAACACTGAATAACTGGATGTCGGGACGGCCAGAATTACTCAAGTTAGTATATGAATCTTATGCCCAAAAAAATATGTTTGGGGGAAACATTGCTGAATTAAGTAATAATTATTACCCTTGGTCAGTCGGTGTTAGATATTTATTTGTTGATAACCAATATATGTATTCCGTGATGATCTTTGGATGGTTTGGGGCTATTGCTGAGATCGTATATTCGGTATATTGTGCAATTCGAGCGAAAGCATTGGGAAATTATCGACTACTTTTTTGGCTAACTGCTATGGCTTTGTTTGGACTTGCTGAAACAAAATTATTGTCCCTTGACATGGCATTACCATTCATGTGTTTAGGCACTTTAGAAATGTTTCACGCTGATCATGGGAATGATAAACCTCAAAAAGAAAGCTTTTCTCAAAAAAGAGATTTGATTAGAGTGTAAAGATTACTCAACATCTTGATGAAAGTTTGTCATGATGAAATGGAAAGTAGTTTGCAGCTGAGTGTGGCAGAGAATTCTTTTGGGAACAGGAATCCGTAACTGTTTGAGGCAAGTGATACCTCGCCTTATTGCAGATGATATTTGTTTTGTGATTACTACGAAGTTAAAAATGGAGGAGAAAAATAATGAAACTACTAGTTGTTGGTGCAGGACTTTTTGGTGCGACGGTTGCCCGTGAACGAGCATTAAAGGGTGACGAAGTTGATGTGATTGAAAAAAGAGATCATATAGCCGGAAATATATACACTGAAGAAATTGAAGGTATACAAGTTCATCGATATGGAGCACATATTTTCCACACAAGCAATCAAAAAACGTGGGATTATATAAACCAATTTGCAACGTTTAACCGGTACACAAACGAAGTAATTGCGAATTACAAGGGTGAAATTTATAATTTACCTTTTAATATGAACACGTTCAATAAGATGTGGGGTGTTGTTACTCCTGAGCAAGCTAAACATAAAATTAATGAACAACGTTCAAAAATGACTGGAAAAACACCGCAGAATCTTGAAGAACAAGCAATTTCATTAGTAGGAACTGACATATACAAGAAACTAATCAAAGATTATACTGCCAAACAATGGGGGAGAGACCCTAAAGAATTACCTTCATTTATTATTCGCAGATTGCCGGTTCGCTTAACCTATAATAATAATTACTTCAACGATTTGTACCAAGGCATCCCAGTGGGTGGGTATACGCAAATCGTAGAAAAGATGTTAAATAGTCCGAGGATTCGGGTTCAATTAAATACTGACTTTTTGTCCAATAGGGACATGTACTTGGAACAGTATGATCGGATTGTATATACGGGTATGGTTGACCAATTCTTTGATTATGAGCTGGGCACATTAGAATACCGTAGTTTACATTTTGAAACAGAAATTCTTAATGTAGACAATTTCCAGGGAAACGCGGTGATAAATTATACCGACAGCGAAACTCCTTTTACACGTATCATTGAACACAAACATTTTGAGTTTGGCAAAGGAAACAAGAACAAGACGGTCATTACTCGAGAGTATCCTGCAAAGTGGGAAAAAGGTGATGAGCCCTATTATCCAGTAAACAATTCTGAAAATAATCATCTGTTCACCCAGTATCGAGAATTAGCGATGAAGAGGGTTCCTCAGGTAGCTTTTGGCGGCCGTCTCGGGTTATATCGCTACTATAATATGGACCAGGTTATTACGGCCGCTTTACAATTTTTGAATGGTGATTTTTTTAAGGTAGAAGAAAATAACTAAACCTGTAATTCCATTTATCAGTTAAGATTAAAATTGATGCTCGGGAGAATTATATGAAAGTAGTAAAGAATTTTTTGTGGAATATGGGTTACCAGGTTTTCGTTCTACTATTACCAATCATCACTATACCCTACGTTTCTCGTGTCCTCGGCCCGACAGGCATTGGCATTAATGCCTACACGAATTCGATTGTCCAATATTTTATTTTATTTGGTACGCTTGGACTCACTGTATATGGTAACCGCGAGGTGGCTTATCAACGTGACAATTCAAAGAAATTATCCAATATTTTTTGGGAGTTAACGTTTTTTAAGCTTATTACGACCGGTATCGCTGTTGCATTTTATCTTGGCTTTGTCCTTGTCTCTGGGGAATACGAAATTTTTTATTTAATCCAAGGCTTGTTTTTGTTAGCATCAGCCATTGACGTATCATGGTTTTTTCAAGGTTTAGAAGAGTTTAAAATCACTGTGGTTCGAAATACTTTTGTAAAAGTCATATCACTCATTATGATTTTTACGATGATTAGATCAAAAAATGATTTGTGGCTTTACATCCTAATACTTGGCGCTTCTCAGTTAATCGGTAACATCACCCTTTTGCCCTATTTATCGAGATATGTTCATCAGCCGATTTGGGGAGAGATGAACTTTTTAAGACACGTTAAACCAACAATTGCTATGTTTGTACCCCAAATAGCAAGTCAGGTTTATTTGCAACTTAACAAGACAATGTTGGGGGCTTTTATAGGGGTGGAAGCCTCAGGTTTTTATGATAATTCAGACAAAATCATCAAAATATTGCTAGCAATTGTTACTGCTACAGGTACAGTTTTATTGCCGCACATGGCGCATAGTTTTGCCAGAGGTGATAGGAAAGCCGTTTTCACCTCATTAAGCAAATCCATGCACTTTATCCTATTACTTGCTTTTCCAATGGCATCTGGACTCGCTGCAGTGTCACCTGTTTTTACGAGGGTCTTTTTTGGAAGAAAGTTTGAAGCTGTTTCCGTATTACTTGCAATTGAGTCACTAGTGATCATTTTAGTTGGGATTAGCAACGCTATCGGTATTCAGTATCTTTTACCAACCAATCAAGTTAGGCCTTTTACTGTTTCAGTGGGTGTTGGAGCAGCGGTTAATATTGTTCTTAATGTGCCTTTAATTCTTATATGGGGAACAGTTGGTGCAATGATTGCGACAGTTGTTTCTGAGTTATCAGTATCTCTGTTTCAGTTAAGTTTTGTTCGAAAACAGATGCAAGTGGGAAGTTTATTTACAGAGTCCTGGAAATACTTAATAGCTGCCATACTGATGGGGATTTACATTCGATTCTATTTGACCATCATCCCTTTTGGTGATTTATTAAAACTTATATCCTCGATTTTGCTGGGATTAGTTATTTATTCCTTGATTTTAATTCTTTTACGTCCGCGTTTGCTAATTGATATGGTTTTAAGCATGAGAAAACAATCATAATTTTTGAAGACATATTTCAGAAATAAGTTAGTCTATCGATAATTTGGACTTTCACTGTAAAATTGAAGGCAGTTGGAGTTTAACGAGGCAAAAAGGGGTTGAGTTTTGTGGATATAAAAATGGTTGTTGCAGCACATAAAAAGGTTGACACGCCAACAGATAGTTTATATATTCCGGTTTATGTTGGCAGTGCCTTTCATAGAACAACGCCTGCTGGTTTTTTGAGGGATGATTCAGGAAAAAACATTTCACTTAAGAATCCTAACTATAACGAACTAACAGCAGTTTATTGGGCGAAATATAATCTCTTGTTTGATGCAGTAGGATTCGTCCATTATAGAAGATATTTTGTGAGAAGGAAACGATTTTTAACAAAAAAATATACGTTAATAGACAAAAATGACATTGGTAATTTGCTTAAGCATGCTGAAGTCGTGGTGCCAAAAAAACGGCGCTACTTTATTGAAACAATTGAATCACATTTTTATCATTCACATGAGTCTGTGGGACTTGACAAGCTAAAAATTGTAATGGAAAATCAAACAGAGAACTACCGAAAGGCATTCTCTAAGATAATGCATGCAAGATCTGCCCACATGTTCAACATGTTTATCATGAAACGAAGAGAATTTGACGCGTATACCGATTGGCTATTTCCATTGTTGAAAGAAGTTGATAACTCTCTTGACTATAATCACCTTTCAGGCAATGAGAAAAGAATCGATGGCTTTCTCTCAGAATTCCTTTTAGATGTTTGGCTTGAGGCTAACTCCGTTCCCTACGTTGAATGCGATTATAAGTTTACTGAGAAACAACATTGGGTTCGAAAAATATATGGTTTCCTTTTCAACAAGTGGTTCAGCAAGGGAAAGTTTAAAACGACTCATATTTCAAATGAATAATTATGAACCGGTAAATTGGGGGCCCTTATGGTAAGAGTATTAATTGTTGCAGATTTTCTTCCGGCTAGTGGTGTTACAACATTCATTGAAAATACTTTTTTGAAGCCAAAAAAGGGGTTTACGTTTGCAGCATTAGCTATTTCGGGAAGTACGGAAAACAAAGACTTCTTTGAATCTTTAGGATGGCAGTTCACAGCTATTTCACCTGCAAATACAGGCTATTTTCTTCATATAAGAGAATGGTACCGTTTCGCAAAAAAAAATAAAAACAACTTTGATATTGCCTACTTCAACTATTCAGCGAGTTGGAACATTTTACCGCTGATTTTTTGTAAAATTCTAATGAATACAAAGATCGTTGTGCATGGACATAATACATTCTTTGGTAGTGAAATTCACGGAATGAAGAAAAGCATTTTGCAATTTTTACACATCATCGGGAGAAAGTTTGCTGCCATTTTCTTGGTAGATGCTTTTGTTGCAGTTTCTAGTGAGGCGGCTGAATGGATGTTCCCAAAGCGGGTTCTTAAAACAAAGAAAGAAAGAATCATTCCGAATGGAATAGACTTAACTGAATTCGCATTCAATTCACAAGTTAGAGAAAAGATGCGGGAAAAGCTTCACGCTCAAAACCTGACCGTATATGCAACGGTAGGTGTGCTCGAAATGCGAAAAAACATAAGCTTTGCTTTGGATGTTTTTTCTGAAATCCTTAAACGCGAACAAAATTCTGTTCTACTTATCATTGGAGAAGGTTCTCAAAAGCAAATGCTTCAACAAAAAGCTGTTAATCTGGAGATATCAGACAAAGTGTCTTTTTTAGGTAGGCGGGATGATATTAGTGATTTATATAACGCAATTGATGTGCTTTTATTCCCCTCTCTTAATGAAGGATTGAGTTTTACTCTTATTGAAGCACAGGCGGCCAGCTTACCTGTCTATGTATCGAATCAAGTTCCTTTAGGTCGGTATTTGCCAGAATTAATCCATGTCTATGATTTGAAGAGTTCTAAAATTTACTGGGCAGATCAGATTCTTAAAACAAAACATCATACTAGGGTTGATGAGACTATCCAAATGAGAAAACTTGGGTATGATCGTGTAGAGATGCGACGGAATGTTTTTCGTGTCTTGGAGGATTTGAAAAAATGAAATTTGAGAACTTAGTGATTCTTATGTCTACATATAATGGTGAACATTTTATACAAGAACAGCTGGATTCAATCATCCGTCAGGATTATAAAACATGGAATCTTCTAATTCGAGATGACGGGTCAGAGGATGCTACTCGAAGCATTATTCAAAAATATGAGAAAATGGACCCTCGTATTTCAATTTTTAAAGATGCAGACGGAAATGTGGGACCAAAAAAATCGTTTCTGAAGATGCTTACAGAAGTCGACGCACCTATATATATGTTTGCTGATCAGGATGACATTTGGCATTCCGACAAGGTTAGACAGACAGTTAGTTGGTATCAAAAACATGTTAAAGAACCCTCTGAGCCTACTTTAGTCTATACAAACATGAGTACTGTAGATCAAAACGGAAACTTATTACAAAAAAATGTGCTTCCCAGTGACTTGAGGGTTTCTTTTGTGAGTTCTCTAGTTATGAATGTTGTAACCGGCTGTACGGTCTTAGTCAATCAAAGTTTGGCGAATAAGGTTAAGTTGTCCGATAGTGATAGTATTGTCATGCACGACTGGTGGATGGCTTTAATTGCAAGATTTTACGGTAATATCTTTTATTTACCAGTGACTACAATCGATTATCGACAACATTCAAATAATGCTGTCGGAGTTGGTCATTCTTTAAAGTCTAGATTGAACAAAGTTATGAACTTCGGAAAGTTGAAGGAAGCATTTGCTCTTCAGATGAAGCAAAGCAACTTGCTAGTTACGCGAATCAATCGAACACAGTTGTCTGATGAAAGCAATGACTTGGAGGAGTTCATTGCTTTGGAAGAGTCTGGAACTTTTGTGTCTAAGTTTATGTGGTTAATAAGGCATCACGTAAAAAAAGGCACAATTGTTGGTACGCTCTCGTTTTATTTTCTTTTTTTGACATCAGATAATCGGCTTAAAAAGAATAGAGCTCGACAGGGAGACTGATGACCTCGATGCTTGGACATAACGCTAAAAATGAAAGTGGGAATATCATGATTGAACTTGATGGGTATAACGATAAAGGATATAACGCAGGTTTTAAGGCGCGTGATGATGTCCGATATTTCTCACGTGAACTGGGAATTAAAACCACTTCCTTTCCTTTGCAGGGTGGTAGGACCAAAACTTTAAGGGAATTGAAGCGTTTGCGTGGAATTCATGATCTCTCAAAAATGCTTAACCGGAATGAATCTGTTTTAATTCAGTATCCATTACCTTTTAGCAATATCGATTATAAGATCTTACATAAAGTACTTGATAAGAATGAGAGTTCAAGCGTTTATCTAGTTCATGATTTGATTTCGGTTCAAGGACCATCATCGAATGTTTCATTAAAAAATGAGATTGAAAGACTTAATCAGGCAAGCGGGATCATTGTTCACAATCGTGCTATGTCCGATTTTTTAAAAAAGAATGGATTTAATAAAAAGTCAACGGAGATCAATTTTTTTGATTATCGTGTAGCCTCAGATACTTTTCAAAGGCAAGATGCTACTAACATCATTTTTGCCGGTAATTTAGCAAAGTCAGGCTTCCTTAAGCAATTGCCAAATTTTAAAACTTTAGACTGGCATATTTATGGAAAGGGACTTTCACCACAAGAACTTCCCAATTCTGTTGTTTTTCATGGCGCCGTTAATCCAGATATATTGCCTGGAAAATTGGTAGATGGATGGGGCTTAGTCTGGGATGGAGATTCGTCCAATAAAATTAGTGGGCTAGCAGGTGAATACTTACGGCTAAATTCACCTCATAAAGCCTCACTATACTTAGCTTCTGGGTTACCTTTGATTGTATGGGATCAGTCTGCATTAGCAAATGTCGTATTGAAATTTAATTTGGGAATCGTTATTGATGATCTTTCGCAAATTGAACCTATAATTTTGAGGATGACAAAAAAAGAAAAAACAACAATCCTAGCAAATGTTAATCAATTTTCAAATGAAATTAGAACTGGCAATATGTTAAAAAAAGCACTCAACGATCTCTCATACAACTTTTAGTGATTTTTAATTGTTCAAAAACAAGTCTAACGGATATTCAACTTGGTTCATTAAACATTTGAAAAATGTCTTACTTATAAATGGTAATTGTTGAACCATTTTTAAAAGATAGTTGTGTAATAAAGATGGTTAGTAACTCTTAACAAAAAGCTTGCTTGAAAAGAGATATTTTATTATTTTGCTTGGGTGCACTTCAAAAGGAGAGGAAATTTATGAATATTGGATTTGCAGTGCGATCCGATTTTCTAACAAGAATGGGCGGTGATAGTGTCCAGTTACTTAATACAAAAAAATATTTAGAGGACGATTTTGGTGTGCAATGCACTATCATTACATCCGTAGATGATGTCCGCAATGAATCACTTGACGTTCTTCATATTTTTAATATGCAACCGCAAACTGTCGATGATGGTCTTAAATACGCTGAGATGGCCCGAAAGTTGAATATAAAAGTAGCATTATCGCCTATTTATTGGAGGCTGGATGAATCCTTCATTATCGGAGCGTTTTCAAGAAGGGGACTGATTGATGTTTCTAGGAAAGTTGTGACGCCAACTTCAATTTTGCTTAGATCAATTTTGCGACATTTACCAACTAAAAAAGGCTTCTTTTCCCGAGATGCATACCAAAAGGCCAATAAATTACTATCCTATGCGAATATAATTTTGCCGAACTCACCTGAAGAAAAACAAATATTGCAGGAAACGTTTCCCAGTGTACTTAATCTTGATTCAAAATGGGCGGTGGTTCCTAATTCAGTAGATAAAGAAAAGTTTTATCAACAGAAAAATTTTTCAAGAGATCTACCAAAAAAGCTGGAAGTAATTAGCTCGCTTTCCGGAAAATATATTCTGTGCGCAGCTCGTATTGAACCTCTAAAAAATCAGTTGCGAATACTGAAAGCTTTGAAAAAATATCCAGACCTACCCGTTGTTTTTGTTGGGTCAGATAAAGGCGATGCAAAGTATAACTCTGCAGTAAAAAAATACGCTGAAAAGCGAGGAAATACATTTTTTATTGGCGAAGTCTCGCAAGAAGAAATGGCGTTTGTTTATTCAAACGCTGCAGTGCATGTCTTACCGTCCTTCCAAGAATCTTCAGGGCTTGCATCAATTGAATCACTTTTTTGTGGAACCCCCATTGTTACCTCATCTGCATATTTTTGTCCAGTAAAATTCTATAAATTTGATGAATATGGGTATCAATGTAATCCTTATAAAATCGCCTCGATTACGGAGTCAATCTCGTCCGCTTTAAGCCAAAGCAAACCGAAGATCAGTGATGATTATCGATCTTTCTTCAGCTATAGGAATGCCGCGCTTCATACTTATGAAGCGTATAAAGAGATCGTTTAGGCTTAATAGAAAGGTAATTTAATTTTTTTAAAATTTGAGCATTAATTGGACACTACTGAGATGATTACGCAAGGAGCCTTTTAAGTATTTTCTCATTCATGATTGTAAAATAAATACAATCCAAGACATGCGCCAACCAAAGTGCCTTGACAACAAGATTTGCAGTTTAATCTTCGATAAAATGAGAAGGTTTTTGGTTTATTGTAAAAGGCTACAAGTTCACTATTCGGTGGAATTTCTTGGAGAAGCACAGGTGCTTCTTTTAGCTCAATTAATTGCTGATTAAAGTCGGCGACAACCATTTCATGGTCGGAGATGGAACGACCTTTGAATTTGTCTTTCTTTGGCCTTGCATCATTTTCAATACGCGGCATATGCGGCCAGTAGACTAAGCACGGATTCTTGGTAGATCTGGTAGGGCTGCTATTTTGTGCTACGCTTTCAAAACAATAGAAGCGCTGAGATATGGCATTTTCAAACTCGCTTAACAGAAAAAATGACGAACATGGACTCCTTTGCACTTAGAATCTTAATACGTCATTAATGCTAATCTGTAAAAGTTGGATAGGAGGAAAAAAGATGCTGTATTATATACTGTGTACTAATCCTTGAGACTCTTTGTGTTCAAATATTTATTGCTGCTTTGGAGTGAAGCTTGTAATCGCTGCTTAAGAATTTTTTTATTAGGATGCATGGAGGAATTATGACAAAAAAATCCGATTTGAGGGGATAGATTTCCTAAAGTTTTTTGCGATTTTCGGCGTGGTATGTTTGCATGTTGCGGGATCGTACTTTAACGTAGGATCGCAAAGTGAAAACTTGGCATTCTCTTTTGAACCCATTAGGTTTTACTATTATATAGGCACGATCTCGATCCCTCTTTTCTTTTGTATTAACGGTTTTTTGATACTGGGCAAAAAAAAAGTTACCTTTACTTATATATTAAAGAAAGTTGGTCTTTTGTTAACACCAGTAATATTGTGGACGATCATTGATTTTTTTTCTAAACTCATTCATAGAAAAGAAATTGTTAATCCATTGCAAATTGGCGTTGGTTATTTGGGGCAACAGGGGCTTTTTTTTCAATTTTGGTTTATCGGCGCTTTAGTAATTGTCCAATTGACGGCTCCATTTTTAAATTGGTTATTACGTAATCACTGGGCTACTTTCTGTATTCTATTAGTGGCCTTTGGCTTCATTTGTTTAACGGTAATGTTTGCTAGTTACCATGCGAGATATCCATTGGCGAAATCTGTTGTTCAAACGTTTAGACTTTGGACATGGTTCTTCTATTTCATGATGGGGGCATGGTTGCGCCAAACTCAATATTCAATCCAACTGTCGAAAAATATGCGTTTTTGCTTATTTATACTTGTAATATTTGTTGTGCAAGTGGGGGCTATTTTCTCTTCAGTCTTATTAAAAAATGGTTATGCAGAGTATGACTATGATTCATTGTTTGTTATGTTAGCTGTCTTGATTTTGATGTTGCAGTACAATCAAGTCATCACACTCAATAGAAGTGAGTTTATTAGCCGGTTGGTTCACCATTTTGCCGCAAATACGATGGGCATTTTCATTATTCATATTGTAGTCCTTAGGCTTGTATTACGACTTTTGCCAATGGTTGGCCCTAATTTTGCACCTATAATCATCTTCATTGTTTTTATAGCATCAGATCTTTTAACGTTTTGCCTTAGAAAAATACCCTTCGCATCGAGACTGGTTTCTATTGAATAATAAACTGGTGTTTACATAATGTTTTTGGTTGTCTTATCTGGCTTTACCAAAAGACGAAATTACACTCAATAAAAGAGTCTAGCATTCTCAGCTGAATAACGATTTTTTTAATTATTCCGATGTTGGATCCGAGAGCTTGGAAAGTGCTCGGATTATGAGTGGTGAGGTGCTAAATTCTTTAAGTTTTATATAGGCTGAATTAAGCTACAAGCTCAGACTCATACCAAGGTTGGAGACGGTCGCCGATTATATGTTCTGAAAGATTCTGGTAATGTTGATATTTTCTATAAGTTCATCGATTATTTTTATAATGACCAGAAACATACTTTTTTTGCGCGCCAACTTGATGAAGTGTTAAGAATGCTTTAAAATAATATCAAGTGAACGCTTGGGGCGCGCTGGGGAGGAGATTTAATTTGGAGAAACGAATTCTAACGATTGCTAGTCAAAAGAGTCTTTCAGAAGCTGTTGGGGTATCTAGTATTTACTTATGTGGGAAACGAATGTTTGATATTGTGTGCGGCATGGTGGGGTTATTTTTTGTTGTTGCAGCGAGTTTGTGTTTGCTTCCATTTTTTATTTATGGGAAAAATAAAGGACCACTTTTTTTTAAACAGATACGAGTGGGACAAAATGGCAAAAAGTTTAAAATTTATAAGTTTCGAAGCATGGTTGTTAATGCGGAAAGCGTGTTACGTTCAAATTCAGATTTGTATCAGAAATATGTCGAAAATAGTTATAAGTTACCGTCCGGAGAAGATCCACGTATAACGAAGTTAGGCATGTTTATAAGGAAAACGTCCTTAGATGAATTGCCACAGTTCATCAATATACTGAAGGGTGAGATGAGTATGATCGGACCTCGACCAGTTGTTGAAAGCGAACTTATTGAGTACGGGGATCGGGTCAAACAATTACTCGCAGCTAAGCCAGGGGCTATGGGACTGTGGCAGGCGAGCGGACGAAGTAATATTCACTATCCTGAGCGTGCAGATTTAGAAATCTATTACGTTAATCATCGTTCGTTTCACTACGATTTGGCAATTCTGTTAAAGAACATTACATCAATCTTCAAGGCTGATGGGGCGTTTTAATATTAGACATAGGTTTCAAGAATATCTATGACTAGGTATATGCGCATTCTCCGTATCAAGCTCATTAGATTATTCAAGACTCGAAAAAGTTAGTCCTGTTTCCCTCCTTTGGATAGTGAGACACATTGAGGACTGTTCTGGCATTCCCTATGTTGAAGGAAATGTGGAATGGTTCTTTTTTGTTTGTTACTCGTTGCAAATTTGTTTTTTGATTGAACGAATACTAAATCAATATTGATAATGAGACTCATTATAACCGTGTAAAAACCAATTATTGCCATGTGTAACATGTATAATATAATTGATTTTAAAAATATAATTTTCTAGTGACAGTACCAAAGAAACTAGATAATACGTGGAGGAATATTTGATGAAGGGTATCATTTTATCCGGCGGATCAGGCACGCGCCTGTATCCTATTACAGAAGCCATCTCAAAGCAGCTGGTTCCGGTATATGACAAGCCAATGATCTATTATCCCCTATCAACCATGATGCTAGCGGGCATCCGGGATATCTTGGTCATTTCGACGCCAAGAGATATTGATCGTTTTCAGGATCTGCTGAAAGACGGGTCGCAACTAGGGCTTAACATTACTTATAAGGTACAGGACAAACCCAACGGCCTTGCGGAAGCCTTTATAGTCGGGGCAGATTTTATTGGGGACGATTCTGTTTGTCTGATTCTTGGCGACAATATCTTTTACGGTAGTGGATTGTCCAAGTTGGTTCAGCGCTCAGCGGCGAAGGCCTCAGGCGCAACCGTCTTTGGTTATCAAGTCAATGATCCGGAACGATTTGGGGTCGTTTCGTTTGACGACGAACATCACGTGAAGTCGATTGTTGAGAAGCCGGAACATCCAGCCAGCAATTTTGCGGTCACCGGGATGTATTTCTATGATAATCAGGTGGTTGACATTGCCAAAAATCTGAAACCGTCACCGCGAGGCGAGTTGGAGATTACCGATGTGAACAAAGCCTATCTGGAACGTGGCCAGCTAGATGTTGAATTACTTGGTCGCGGTTATGCTTGGCTTGATACCGGTACACACGAGTCGCTCCATGAGGCAGCCAGCTTTATTGAAACGGTTCAAAAACGTCAGAATCTGAAAATTGCCTGTCTTGAAGAAGTTGCTTATCGGATGGGTTATATTAATCGCGATCAATTGCGCGAACTCGCACAGCCACTCAAAAAGAATGATTATGGTCAATATATCCTGCGCTTAGCAGATGAAAAAGCCTAGGAGGCAGAACCTTGAGTTTAAAAGTGATTCCAACCAAGTTACAAGATGTGAAATTAGTCGAAACCGATGTTTTTGGCGACAATCGCGGCTTCTTTACCGAGACCTACACACGCGATAAGTTTGTTGCTGCAGGCATCACAAATGATTTTAACCAGGACAACCAGTCACTTTCAGCCGAATCCGGCGTTTTGCGCGGCATGCATTATCAAATGGCGCCTGATGCCCAGACCAAGCTGGTTCGGGTTGTGACTGGTGTGGTTGAAGATGTGTTGGTTGATATTCGTAAAGGCTCACCGACCTATGGCCAGTGGGAAGGGTACATTTTAAGCGAGTTCAATCATCGGCAACTCTTCGTGCCAAAGGGTTTTGCCCATGGGTTTATTACGTTGACGCCTAATGTCAATTTCTGCTACAAAGTTGAAGGCTTTTATGCCCCGCAATCTGATCGCGGGATCGCGTTTGATGATCCGGATATCGGGATTCAATGGCCAATGTCGACAGATCACTTAATTATGTCTGATAAAGACAAGAAGCATCCGCAACTCAAAGATGCTGAAAATAATTTTGTTTACGGGGAGATTTAATAATGAAACTTATGATTACAGGCGGTGCCGGTTTCATCGGCTCCAATTTTGTTCATTTTGTCTATAAAAATCATCCAGATGTTCAGATGATTGTGCTTGATAAGCTGACTTATGCTGGCAACAAGGCCAACATTGCAGATCTTCTTGGTGACCGGGTGCAGTTGGTGGTTGGCGATATTGCCGATAAAGAAGTAGTTGATAAATGGATGGCAAAAGTTGATACCGTGGTTAACTTTGCCGCTGAAAGCCACAATGACAATTCCTTGATTAATCCAGATCCATTCCTGCATAGTAATGTGATCGGTACTTATACGTTGCTTGAAGCGGCCAGAAAATACGATGTGCGATTCCATCACATCTCAACGGATGAAGTTTATGGTGACTTGCCGTTGCGTGAGGATTTACCTGGCCATGGCGAAGGTCCTGGCGAGAAATTCACAGTTAACAGCCGTTACAATCCTTCTAGCCCATACTCCTCAACGAAGGCTGCTAGTGACATGTTGGTACATGCGTGGGCACGCTCATTCGGGGTGCGGGCCACGATCTCAAATTGCTCAAACAACTATGGTCCCTACCAGCACATTGAAAAGTTCATTCCTCGGCAAATTACGAATATCCTGAGCGGTATCAAACCCAAGCTTTACGGCACTGGCAAGAATGTCCGTGATTGGATCCACACTAATGATCATTCATCTGCCATTTGGGATATTTTGACCAAAGGTAAGATTGGCGAAACCTACCTCATTGGTGCTAACGGCGAAAAAGACAATAAGACGGTTCTTGAGCTCATCTTGAAATTAATGGGCAAGCCAACCGACTATTACGATCAGGTGAAAGATCGTCCGGGTCATGATATGCGGTATGCTATTGACGCCTCCAAAACTCGTGAGGAACTCGGCTGGAAGCCGCAGTACACGGATTTTGAAGAAGGCTTGGCCGATACCATCAGGTGGTACACCGAACACCGTGACTGGTGGCAAGATGAAAAAGCTGCTGTTGAAGAAAAGTATCAGGAACACGGTCAATGATCCCTGCTAGATCAAGACTGATGATTATTTTCAATCGTTGTTTCGTTAGTTTGTAGATGTAGAGGGGAAGAGACATGAAGATTTTGATTACCGGTGCACAGGGTCAACTAGGCACCGAATTACGGCATTTGCTTGATTCACGCGATATTGCCTATCGCGGGACAGATGCCCATGACTTGGATATCACTGATGAAAAGGCGGTTGATCAGTATTTCAAGGATTATCAGCCTGATCTGATTTACCACTGTGCTGCCTATACAGCTGTGGACAAGGCTGAAGATGAAGGCAAGGCGTTGAATCAGAAGGTCAACGTTGACGGCACCCGTATTTTGGCCAAGGCGGCAGCGGCCATTGACGCCACTTTAGTTTATATCAGCACGGATTATGTTTTTGATGGCGACAAAAAAGATATTTACACCGTTGATGATCAACCGGCACCGCGTAATGAGTACGGTCGGGCCAAGTATGAAGGCGAACAGCAGGTTCAGAAATACCTCAAGAAGTATTATATTATCCGCACTTCATGGGTGTTTGGCGAATATGGTCACAACTTTGTTTATACCATGCTGGATCTCGCTAAGACGCATAAGGAGCTGACGGTTGTCGATGATCAATATGGCCGACCATCATGGACCAAAAATCTAGCCGAATTCATGACCTTCGCAGTGGATCAAAAGTTGGCCTATGGGATTTATCATTTATCCAATGACAACAGCTGTAACTGGTATGAATTTGCGAGTGCCATCTTGGCAAACAAAGACGTGACGGTGAAGCCCGTTTCTTCTGCTGAGTACCCGCAAAAGGCATGGCGCCCGCGGCATTCAATCTTGGATCTAAGCAAGACCAAAGCAACAGGCTTCAAGATTGAGACTTGGCAGGATGCGTTGAAGGAATTCTTGCAGGTCATTGAAAAGTAATCATTTATGATGGAACGAAAAGAGCTGCCCAACATTGCTGATTTTTCAACAATGTTGGGCAGCTCTTATTTTTTATTTACTTTGCATCAATCGCACTTTGCAACACATTATGCACGCGCGTAATTTCCGAATCAGACATGACTTCATAATCCTGACCATCAATATTCTGACCTGTCCCGTGCAACTGATCACTCTTAATCGTGTTGCCAGCATCGCGGTATTCAGTTGCCAAGTTCTTAACTGATCCCAGAGACACATCAGTTCGAACGTTCTTACCGACTGCGTCTAAGAACTTTTGGCTTAAAACGGTTGTTGGGTTCGATTTAAGTTTGCCAATAACGGCGGTAAGGATTTGCTGTTGACGCATCTGACGGCCATAGTCACCTTGCGGATCATCATAACGCATCCGAGAAAACTTCAGTGCATCACTGCCTGAGAGGTCATAGGATTGACCTTTGACGAATGACTTGCCTTCGTAGTCGAAGCTAAGCGGAGATGTCACTGTGACGCCTCCAACGGCATCAACGAGCTGCTCAAGGCCTTTCATGTTAACGAGCAGATAACCATCCAACTTAATGTTCAAAAGCTTCTCGACAGCTGACATAGCTGTATCTGAAGAGCCATAAGAATATGCTGCATTAATCTTGATAGTAACATCGTCAAAGTCAACTTTAGTGTCACGAGGTACGGAGACCATCGTCGTTGTTTTTGATTTAGGATTGACTACAACAACAATCATAGTATCTGTCCGGCCCTTATATGATCTTCCGAGCTCCCCAGTATCTGTACCGAGTAACAAGTAAGCAACGGACTTTTTGCTAGCAGTCTTATCGTCCGACGATTTGTTTGTCTTCTTATTATAAGAATAAATTTGGGACGTGGAATTATGTACCATGTAATACACGAAACCGCCAAACCCAAGAGCGGCAACGAGTAGCACGAGTAAAACGCGTACTAGGATCTTTTTCATTTCTAAACCTCATTTCCTCCATAGTGTCCGAATATTCCAATATTATACCGCAAAGTTGGGAATCTCGCGCGGCTGATGGGGTTTTATTGCAAATCGTTAACAAACTGTTACAAAAAACGATTTGACCTTGTCAGCGCTTCATTAGATACTAGTACATATTGGAAGGGGAACTGAAAGATGATTGATGTACACTGTCATATGCTACCGGGCATTGACGATGGGTCGAAAGACTTGATGACTTCATTAGATTTAGCACAAGCGGCGGTTGCGGACGGGATCACGCATGCGTTGATGACGCCGCACCACATGAATGGACGGTATACGAATCACGCTGCGGATGTGATTCGTATGACAGATGAGTTTCAAGGAGAGTTGGATCGCAACAACATTCCGTTGACGATTTATCCATGCCAAGAGGTTCGGATTAATGGCCAGTTGTTGGACGCGATTGATCATGGGGATATTTTGACTTGCGACGCGTCGGGTCATTATGTGTTGATTGAATTTCCGTCTGATGATGTGCCGCTGTATACCCAGAACATGTTGTTTGAGGTGATGCAGCGTGGGATGATTCCTGTGATTGTCCATCCTGAGCGCAATACTCGTTTGATGAAGCATCCGGGGTTGCTTTACCAGATGATTGAACGCGGTGCCTTTGCCCAAGTGACGGCCAGCAGTTATGTTGGCACGTTTGGCAAAAAGGTGCAGCAATTTTCTGAAGATATCATCGATGCTGGCTTGGCGCATGTTTTTGCGTCCGACGCCCATCATTTGCCAGGCCGGAGCTACGAAATGAGTGATGCCTTCAAGCGCTTAACTCGCAAGCGTGGTGAGAAGAAGGCACACATTTTTGAAGAGAATGCCCGAGCACTTGTTAACGGGGATCCGTTGGTGCGTTTTAATGAGCATAAAGTTGAAAAGCGGCTTTTGTCACGGTATTAGACGGCCTGTTTGTTTGCCTATGAAAATAGTTTTGAAAAATTTTAGCACTCTCCTTGCATGAGTGCTAAAATCATGCTATACTACTTTATGTAAACAAGGAAAAGGCGCAACGGCAAACGTGCCAACAAGTGAATAAGTTCGACACAAAAGTACTGCCAGTGCGCCTGGGAGTACTTTTTGCTATGGAGCAGAGCGCGAGCGGGAGCGTTTAGCAACCGGAGCGTAAGTGGCCTTGAACCTAACTGACTGGGTTTTGGTCAGTTAGGTTCAAGGTCCTTACACGGAGGTTGCTGCGACCCGCGAGCGCGTTTTGTAAAGCTGCGTACCACGCCTTTTCCGAGTACTTTCCCAACAAGGAGGAATGAAGTTATGGCAAACTTTAACGATCCGTTTTTCAATCATGATATGGATGATGTTTTTAATCAAATGTTACAAGGTATGGGCAAAGGTGAATCTGCCCGTTATGTGGTAAATGGTCACGAAATGACGCCAGATGAATTCGCGCAGTATCGGGCAACTGGGCAGTTGCCGAAGCAAGGTGACGAAATTCCAGTTGAAACGACTGGTGAACAAGCGGTTAAAAAAGGTGGCATTCTTGAAAAGCTTGGGCGTAATTTAACGCAGGAAGCTAAGGATGGTTTGCTTGATCCTGTGATCGGTCGTGAGCATGAAATTCAAGAAACAGCAGAAATTTTGAGTCGTCGGACGAAGAATAACCCGATTTTGGTCGGGGATGCCGGTGTCGGCAAGACGGCGGTTGTTGAAGGTTTGGCGCAGGCGATTGTCAAAGGTAATGTGCCCGAGTCGATCAAGGACAAGCAGATTTGGTCGATTGATTTGTCGAACCTTGAAGCTGGCACGCAGTATCGTGGCAGTTTTGAAGAGAAGATTCAGAATCTGATCAAAGAAGTCAAAGCGGCAGGCAACGTGATTCTGTTCTTTGATGAAATCCATCAAATTCTCGGTGCCGGTGCGACTGGCGGTGAAGAGTCTGGCGGCAAAGGGTTGGCCGATATCATCAAGCCGGCGCTATCTCGCGGTGAGATTACCGTGATTGGCGCAACGACGCAAGATGAGTATCGCAACACGATCATGAAGGACAGCGCGTTGGCACGGCGGTTCAACGATGTCACCATTAATGAACCGACTGCGGCTGATACCGTTAAGATTTTGGAAGGCATCAAGAAGCTTTATGAACAGCATCATCACGTTCAATTGCCAGAAAATGTTTTGAAGGCTGCGGTTGATTACAGTATCCAATATATACCACAGCGGTCATTGCCGGATAAAGCCATTGATTTGATTGACATGACGGCGGCGCATTTGGCAAGCAAGCATCCGATTGTTGATAAGGTTGAACTCGAGAAACAGATTAAGGATCTGAACACACAAAAGGATGCTGCAGCCAAGGCGGAGGACTTCGAAAAAGCCGCTAACCTTAAGAAGACGATTGCCGACAAGCAACATCAGCTTGATGGTACGAAAGACGAGAAGCCTGTCGTTGCAACGCCTAATGATGTAGCGGCTGCGGTTGAACGCTTGACTGGTGTGCCAGTTTCCAAACTTGGCGCTTCCGATATTGAACGTCTGAAGGGTATTGGTAAGCGTCTGAAGGGCAAGGTCATTGGTCAGGATGAAGCCGTTGAGATGGTCGCTCGCGCCATTCGCCGCAACCGAGCCGGTTTTGATGAAGGCAATCGGCCAATTGGCAGTTTCCTCTTTGTCGGGCCTACCGGTGTCGGCAAGACTGAATTGGCTAAGCAATTGGCGTTAGATCTTTTTGGCAGCAAGGATGCGATCATTCGCTTGGATATGTCTGAATACAGTGATCGTACGGCAGTGTCCAAGTTGATCGGTACCAGTGCTGGGTATGTTGGCTATAACGACAACAACAACACCTTGACCGAACAAGTACGTCGCAATCCGTATTCGATTGTTTTACTTGATGAAATCGAAAAGGCGGATCCGCAAGTTTTGACTCTGTTACTTCAGGTGCTGGACGATGGTCGGTTGACGGATGGTCAAGGTAACGTGGTTGACTTTAAGAACACAGTGATCATCGCGACTTCCAATGCTGGCTTTGGCAACGAGACGCTGACTGGCAAGAAGGAGCAAGACGAAGATCTGATGAAGCGGTTGGCACCTTACTTCCGTCCTGAATTCCTGAACCGGTTTAACGGGATCGTTGAGTTTAGTCATCTGACCAAGAAAGATTTAGGTAAGATTGTTGACTTGATGCTTGATGACGTTAACGCCACCTTGACCAAGAAGGGGATCACGTTAACCGTTACCGCCGCAGCCAAGGATTGGCTGATTGAACAAGGTTACGATGAAGCAATGGGCGCACGGCCATTACGGCGTGTGATCGAACGCAACATCCGCGATAAGGTGACTGATTTCTATTTGGATCATTTAAAGGCTAAGAAGTTGCAAGCTGATCTGGTTGATGATGCAATTGTGATTAGTGAGAAGCAACCGACAGCTGGTAAATCAAAGAAAGTAGCCGATGGTGCGAAGTAATGTTCGCGTCTGCCGTCAAGTGCACATGCACTTGGCGGTTTTTTTGGTCTACAATAAGTCGTATAATAAAATTTAAAATAAATTGTGCACAGCTTTTCTTGTGAATTTTGGCAGTCGATGATTTTGAATCAATTCGAAATGCCATGAGCCTCTAAGGAATTTGCTGTTTTCCTGTCATCGATTTTATTTAATTGTTAGTATTTGAAATTAAATTTTCGAAAAAATGTTATTGAAAGCGATATAAGCTTGTGCTAAGTTTGTTGTGTACTAACCGCTGATGCAAAAATAATGTATCAAGGATTGTGCTAGTAATTCACAAGAAATCATGACGATTTTTATGTTCGTGCAATTGTTATTTATGGGCTTTACTACTTTTATTCAGGAGGGACTTCTCATTTTGAAAGATGATTTAGATGGCTTTTCAATGATTAGCTGTCACTGATGGCTATGAGCAAAATTATGAGTACCATTATTGTAAAAATCATCTGACTATGGTAAGTTATTATAAAGAGAATAAAAACGTGTCGTGAGTAAATCTTTTTGGCTTGTGAATGTGATTGGCATCTAATGTGTGGGTGGTATTGGCAAAGAAACAATAATAAATAATTGTTGTTTCGTTGAGAGGTGATTGGATGATCAAGTTGTATACATCGGGCTCGTCAAAATCGAGTCGTGAAGCTAGAGCTTGGCTTGAAGCGAATGGATTACCGTTTCAAGAGATTTCGCTTTCAAAGCAAGGTATTAGCAAGCCGCAGATTTTGGAATTGCTCGCTCGTTCGGAAGATGGCATTGATAGTTTAGTTTCCCGTCGTTCAAAGGCGTTTCAGGCCCTTGATATTGACTTTGATGCGTTGTCGTTGAAGGAAGCGGTCGCCCTTTTGTCCGAGCATCCAGCGATTTTGCGCCGGCCGATCATTGTGGATGATCGTCGTCTGTTATTTGGGTTTAATCAGGACTCGGTGCGGGTATTTTTGCCACGCGAAGTTCGGCGCCAGAAGTTGTGGGCGGCGTTGCTCAGTACCTCAAGTGTTTAAAAACGCGCACAGTTAGGTTAGTTTTACTAGTTGTTTCAATGAAAGCCGTCTATGGTTAGACGGTTTTTTTGTGCTTTTTGATGCGATTGGTCATTAGCGTATGGTGGCCCCAGCGTCATGGGTGAGGAGACCTTGGTGCGTATGCTTTGGGTGTTACCGAGTTGGTTTTGATGAGCAATTGACAATCGCAGGATGAAGGTGAACCGAGAACTGGTCGCTGTTTACTGTTGGACATTCATCATTGACTATTAGCTAGGGATCATTTGGGCTTTTTTTGTATGAATGTTAGGACATGATAGTAACGACAGAGCTGAATCAGAGGTCATTTTTCAAGCGGAAATGGTGAAATTAGCTGAAACCGTATACAATCTAGAGGATTATGCTATGATATTGCCATGAGCCAAAATTGGTATATGTGAAAGGAAGCTGTTTCATGGACTTATACAGTGAACTGACGGCGAAGTATCAAACGGTGCCAGCGATTGCGACTGAAATCATTAATCTGGAAGCCATTTTGAATTTGCCTAAGCCGACGGAAGCGTTTATGAGCGATATCCACGGGGAGTATAACGCTTTTCAGCATGTTTTGCGGAACGGCAGCGGGAATGTGAAAAGCAAAATTCGTTCCTGTTTTCGCGATGAAATGACGGAGGCGACCCTGCAGCGCTTCGCTTTTTTGGTGTACTATCCGTCTGAGCGAATGGCGGCGATTCATCGGGAGATGGCAGGGGATGACTTGCAACAGTGGTATTTGACGACTTTTCGCCGGTTGATTCGCTTGCTGGCGTTCACCGCGACCAAATACACGCGTTCGAAAGTTCGCAAGGCGATGGCACCGGAGTTTGTCTATATCACCGAAGAGTTGCTGTACAATGATGCCGATACGCCTGACAAGCTGGCTTATTATTGGCAAATTATTCGTAATTTAATCGTTCTTCAACAGGCCGATCAGTGGATTGCGGCAACATGTCAAACGATTCAACGTTTAACGGTAGATCACTTTCACGTTGTAGGCGATATCTATGATCGAGGACCGGCGCCGGATCAGGTGGTTGAAAGCTTGATTAGACGTGATCGGCGTCATTCAGTGGATATTCAATGGGGCAACCATGATATTCTTTGGATCGGCGGCGCCGCGGGCTCGGCTTTGTGCATTGCCAATTTGGTGCGGATTTCCGCGCGGTATAACAATTTAAGTATTCTCGAAGATGTTTATGGGATTAATTTGCGGCATTTGGCCCGATTAGCGGAACAATACTATCAAGATAATCCCGCCTTTTCACCAAAAATGGAGCGATCAGATCGACCAATTACTGAGGCGGAGCGACTTCAAATTACCCAGATTCATCAGGCGATTGCGATGATTCAGTTTAAGCTGGAAGGACCAGTGATTAAACGTCGGCCTGAATTTGACATGGATCATCGGCTAGTGCTGGAGAAACTGGCACCTGATTTTTCAACCATCAAGTTGAATGGTGATACTTATACAATTGAAAACGGCTGTTTTGCGACGGTTGATCCGGCTGATCCTTACAAGTTGTTGCCAGAGGAGCAAGAGGTCATTGACTCGCTGGTTGAGTCCTTTACGCACTCCGAAAAGTTGCATCGCCACATGGATTTTTTACTTGATCACGGCAGTATGTATTTGCGGTACAACCGGAATTTGTTGCTGCACGGGTGTGTGCCGGTGGACGAGGATGGCAATTTTATTGGCTTGACCATTAAAGGAACGACTTATACTGGCCGTCAACTATTTGACATGCTGGAAGCAAATCTTCGGTTGGCATACAGTCAACCAACGGAGAATGCAGACTTAGCAACCGATCTGATGTGGTATCTCTGGACCGGTCCAAATTCACCGCTTTTTGGCAAGCACGACATGACGACCTTTGAACGCTATTTCATTAGCGATCCGAAAGCCCATGTCGAAGGCCGTAATCCGTATTATCACTTGCGTAAGGACCCAGAATTTATCAAAAAGATCTTGGCGGAATTTGTCCTCGATCCTGAAGTCGGCCATGTCATTAATGGGCATACGCCAGTCAAAAAAGGCACCGATCCCATTATGGCAAACAACAAAATGATCGTCATCGACGGCGGCTTTTCTAAACCGTATCAAAAAACCACCGGAATCGGCGGTTACACGCTTTTGGATAATTCCTATGGTATGCAGCTAGTAACGCACCAACCATTCACCACAAAAGCCGACGCCATCGCCAACCTCACCGATATCATTTCAACCCGCCGCGTCGTCGAAACCGAAGCCCGCCGCCGAACGGTAGCAGAAACTGACATTGGCACCGAGCTACAAGATGAGGTTGAGGTATTGAAGCGGCGCTTGGGTGAATTGCGGGAAGAGGACTAGAAAGCGTGGGTACTGTCTAGGTGTGGTTCCTAATTTTTAAAATGGCGGTTATATCTTGGGTTGGCTGTTTTAAGCAGGTGTTATTTCGCATCATTTCATTAACAGTGTGAGCGTCAACTTCTCTCGAATTCTAGAATAAAATGATGAGGGCTGGCGGAGCGGCGATGGGCTCAGCACTGAAATTGGTCTTGGTGGAATGGTTTTCTCCGCCTAGACCAAGGCCGAGCTTCAAGACCGTGGGGGCTTTGCGGGCTTGAAGTCGTGCCCAGTGCGCTAGCTTCGCGGTCGCCACCCCGGGCTTTCGGAAATTTCCTAACAGAAATAGAACATAAAAACCAAACCACACGCCAAATAACGCCTGTTTGTCACACCACCACTTTTCCAGTATAGTTATTAGTACGATAAGAGTCGGTTTAAACATGATTAACAGAAAGGGTGGCTTGATGCAGAAAACGATGCGTCATCCGATATTCAAATGGTTTTGGATCGTGGCAGCGCTGGAGCTGATCGCAATCAGTATTAACATGTTCTACGCACCTCACGCTGTCGCAGCTGGCGGCGCAACCGGAATTGCCATTTTGGTTCAAGAAGTTGCCGGCATTCAAGTCGGCATCACCACCATGGGCGTCAACTTGCTTATGCTGCTTTTAGCTTGGTTCTTCTTGGATCGCAGCACCTTAAAACGCATTTTATTCGGCAGCTTCATGTTGCCATTGCTGCTATGGCTGACGCCGGAAATCAACCTGGTCACAGATCGGTTGCTGGCGATCATCGTCGGCAGTGTTGTGTTTGCCTTTGGTGTTGGGTTCCTGTACCAAATGGATGCCTCAAGCGGTGGGACCACGGTTCCGCCGCTCATTTTCAAAAAATACTTTGGCTTGAAACCATCAGTCATGCTACTAGCCACTGATGTGATCGTGTCACTTTTTAACATCCCCGTATCCGGCGTCGAGGCCTTCATCTTGGCCGTGTTCGCTTTGGCGATTACCGGACTGGTCATGAATTATGTCGAAACCGGTTTTGACCGGAAAAAGGCAGTTTACATCATGAGTCCGCAATTGGCGACGATTAAACAGCAAGTCCGCGACGAAACGCCGCACGGCTTAACGGTGCAGCGCGTCGTTGGCGGTTTCTCGGATGAGTCTAAGGAGATGTTGATGGTCGTGGTCGAACAAGCCAACTTCCGCCATCTGATTGACTTAGTCCATGCAATCGACCCCAATGCTTTCATCTTGACCATGGCAGCAACTGAGGTTCATGGCGGCAGTATTTAAGCTTCATCATGGTATTAAACTGCGACAGCGTTTCCGAAAAAATTCGGACGTTGTCGCAGTTTTTTATGCGCTTTTAACAGGTGCTTTCCTAACAACTACCTCTTTTCAAGCAAAAAAGTTAGCCATAATTGTCCCTTAAAACCTGTGATTCATTAGAACCTGTGATTCAATAGATCCCAAATAATCCAAGGAAATTCTGGATAGAAGATTTTTCACCGTGTCAAACACCACAATCTCTGGCCAGATGGCGCTTGCGACATGGAGATAGCGCGGAAACGGCGTTTTTAGCCTGCAAAGCCTGCGATCTAAAAGTCATTTAACAACATCAGCCTCAAGCAGGGGTGCTGTGTTATTTGCACGGTTGATTCCCAACTGGCCTACGATTACTCCGTCTTGGCATTGATAGCTTTAAAACCCCAATAAATCACCCATAAAAAAAACAAACAGTTTTCCGCTGTTTAGGAAAACTGTTTGTTTTGCTTCGATAGCTATCAATTATGTCCAGCTTCAATAAATATCCAGATGTTGGGTAATTCTACTAAACGGATATAGCCATTCTGAATCAACTGCATTTCTTCAATATATATGATTTCATTGTACCGCTACCGCAAATTTCATGTAGCTATAAGCTGCGTTAAATGCCGATTTACTGATCCAGTAACTACCATTCTCTGGATCAACAATGTGCATTGAACTGTCATTGTAGCCATCCACTGTCACAACATGCGCATTATCGATCCCGTTGCCCCAATCATAATGATGCCACTGTGGACCTTGATAATTCAATGTCACCCAAGCAACAACTGGGTTACCGGCAGCCACTTGGCTGATAATGCCGTCTAAGCTACTGCCGCTGATATTGCTTACACCGCCAAATTGACTAACCCATGGCGTGAATGCACTTGGGAAGATTGACTGATAAACACCGTCGACCACGGCATAAGGCGTACCGCCAAATCCCTGATAAGGATTGCCGTTCGCGGCAATTGGCATCGTCTTTAGGAATGTCGCCAGATTATGTCCAGCTGCATGTCCCTTATAATGCAACGCTTCTAAGGCACTCGCAGCCTCACAACCCATCGGTGCGCCGGCTGCTTCTTGACTGATAAACTGAACGCCGAGCACTTTGCTGCTGCTTGGCTGTACTGCACTACCGCCGTTGTTGGAAGCACCGCTGTTACTACTGCCACCGGCTGAATTTTGCACGCCAGCACCGGTGCTCGTTGTGTTATTGGCCGCTGCCGCTTGGGTTGTTCCCTGACTACTTGCTACTGTGACACTGCTACTAGATGAAGCAGCTGCCTGTGCAATAGAAGCTTGTTGCGGATCGCCCGCAGCGGCTTGTTTCTTAGCCTGTTCCGTTTGCTGATCCTTTGGCAACTTTTTAATTGCTTCGTCTAGTTGAGGCAAATACTTCTCTTTGAACGCCTTGACGTTAACAGCATTGATTGCATCACGTGCCTGGTCAATCTTGCCTTGATCGGGATCACCTGCAACGGCTGCTTTTATGAGACTCACTGCCTTAACTTCATTATTCAACAATTCGATCTTGCCTTGGATCGTTTTAGCAAACATGGCTTTATTTTTTTTTGAGATATGTAAAATCAGTATTGAGATCCTGAACCTTCAAATTCTCATCTTTAAGGACTTGATCTTTGCCCAACTGAACGTTGAGTGTGTCCTGAACTGAGAGGATCCGTTTTGCTGCGGTGAGTTGCTGCTGATTCACTTTGAAAGTTTTTTGTTGAGCTTTTGAGAGCTCCCCGCGAAGTTTATACACCTTGGCCTTTTGGTTGTCCGCCTTGGTCAATCCTACTTTGCTGAGATCCTTGGCAGGCATCTCATATTTACTATCAGCATAAAGACTCCTGACCTGCCTTGTAAGTAGTGTCAGTTGCGGTTCTACTGACGGCTTAGCCTGTGACGCTTTTGTCTGGCCGCTACACCCGGTTAGAAGCAATCCTGATAAAATGATCGCCCCAGCGGCCTTAATTGTTGTCTTCATTCTTCTCCTCCGTTACTTTGAAGTGCAGTTCTGTGGTATAGCGAACAGTACGATTAACAACGCTACGTTCAATGCGGAACACCGTCGTTCTACTGGAATGTGCTTTCCCTGTTATTTCTCTGAGTCAGGCCAAGCAGTTTTCTAAGTTCTAAAATATCTTCTCTGGCGTTTTGTGCAACAATTTCCTTATCACCGCATACAAACTTAAATTGATTTGAACTTGGTACCATGACCCCCCCTTAACAACAGGTGACAACTAAATTGTGAATCATATATGGTTCATAATCAAGAGTCGGTTTTTGAGGAGAACGATCCAGTCCGGTTAGAAACGAGCGGGTAAATAAAACCGAATCTCAAAACTCGTTTTGAATACTAACGGTTTTAACCAACTTTTGAAAAGAATATTTAGCAAATATGGCGTTAAACACTGATAAATGCATGAAATAAGGATTATTTAACTTAAAAATAACGTTAAGCACTTACAATCGGTAAGCATATATGTTTACCTACAAAACTAATGCGCCATAATGAAAAGCATGAGATGGCCATCTCGAAAAGAATATGTGGTAAGTCATTTTGCCGATATGGACTGGGGGAGTCTATATGTTACGCAGAAGTCTCATCACTTTCGCTCTTGTCGTGAGTGGGCTGCTTATCACCACTGCAGCAGGCACCACCATTCAGCGTCAAGACTTGGCCGGATCGCGCACAAGCACGAGGGAGAAAGTTAATACTGTAAGTAGTTCTAACGATTTGCTCGATGCCACTGCTGCCAAGGCACCTGCATCACAGGCTGCAGCACATCCGCAATGGAGCGTTCGCACTGTTTCAGTGACTAAACCAACGTCTGCTGCATCATCATCACAGAGGGCGGCAAGTACATCCGTTGCTTCAAGCGCACCGGCTAGTCAACAAGCTGTTGCTACTTCTGATTCATCTGATTCAAATACAGGGGCTTCGACTTCTACTGCCGAAGTGACTGTATCGGCAGCACCGTCTGCAGCACAAACCGCGACTGCTGCCCAACCGGCGCAACAACAACCGGCGCAACAACCGGCAACTCAACCTGCTCAACAACCAGCACAACCGCAAGCACAGCAAGCACCTGCTTACGCGAGCCGCGTCCTAATGTTTGCAGGTGTGACAGTGCCTTATATCATTGGAAATGAAAGTATGACTGCAGCACCGGGCACTGGAGCTGCAACGTGGGGCGGTCAAGCAAATTATAGTAACAATAGTGGTCAAAACACGCATTTTATTGGCCACAATCCTGGTTCTTTTGCCGCGATGCTATCACTTGGCATTGGTTCGCCGATCACAGTGACCGACGCTGCTGGTAACCCGCGCACGTACCATGTTTATCAATTGGCGACAGTGAATCCAAATGCCGTCACTGCCAGTGGACAAGATTTATGGAACGCAATCACGGGTACTGGCGGCGGTCAGCGCATTACCTTACAAACTTGCGTAGGTAACTACTGGCGCTTGATTGCCTTTGCACGTTAAGGCTGTTGAGTGATCATCATTGGTTTTTGGCTTTCAATTTCAGGTTGTCAGGTTCCAGGCTTTTTCGTAAAGTTGCTTAGTAAGTTTTGAATTGATTGACTGTTATATTGTTGAATTAGGCAAAATGACTTTCCTCACAAAAAAGCAGCCGCCGGTAAAACGGGCAGCTGCTTTTTTGTGGAAGCGTGAGCGGGCGTACGCGATTGCAGATGCGTTATAGCGCGTGCAAGTTCTCACAGTTTCCGAGTGATAAATGATTTTTAAATTAATTAAACGGAACGTCAACGACCCAGCCTTCAGGTGCCGGTACATCGCCAAACTGGATACCCGTCAGTTCATCATATAGTTTCTGTGTATATGGACCGACTTTGGTTTCCGAATAAAAGACATGTTCGTGGTCTTCGTAGGTGATGCTGGCAATCGGGGTGATGACCGCCGCAGTGCCACAGGCCCCGGCTTCACCGAATTGATCCAAATCGGTAATCGCAATCTTCGTTTCTTCAGTGGTCATGCCAAACCGATCATGCGCCAGTGCCAAAATCGAGTACTTGGTGATACTTGGCAGGATGGATGGTGACTTCGGTGTTTTCAAAGTTTTACCATCTTTGCTAATGCCGAAGAAGTTAGCTGACCCAACTTCTTCAATATATTTATGTTCAATTGGGTCCAGATAGATCGCATCGCCATAACCGTGCTCGTGGGCGAATTTGCCGGCTTGCAAGGATGCGGCGTAGTTCCCGCCGACTTTCGATTGGCCAGTGCCGTAATGCGCCGCTCGGTCGAATTGATCGGCAACGATGAACTTGGTTGGCACCATGCCGCCTTTGAAGTAGGGGCCGACTGGCATGGCGAAGACATCGAAAATGTATTCCTTAGCCGGAGCAACCCCGATATTGGGGCCAACACCAATCAAAATCGGGCGTAAGTATAAGGTAGCACCAGTGCCATATGGCGGTACGTATTCATGATTAGCGGCAACTACTTGCTTGACCGCATCAATAAAGCGATCTTCAGGAAATGGCGGCATCAGTAGTTTGTCAGCAGAATTGTGCAGTCGATGGGCATTTTGGTCAGGCCGGAAAAGTTGGATTTTTCCTGATTTGGTCCGGTAAGCCTTCATACCTTCAAAAGCGCCTTGACCATAATGCAAAATCGGGGAGCCTTCATTCATCGTCAGGTTGGGATCGGTGGACAGCTTACCTTCATCCCATGCCCCGTCTTTCCAGTGGGCAACATAACGGTATGGCAGTTGCATATAATCGAAGCCTAGATTGTTCCAATCAATATTGACACTCATGGCAGTACCTCCAGTATTTGTGTGCGTCTGACTGAAAACAGCCGGCTGAGGTTGATTTCAGAGTAACGTTGCGTGAACATTGCGGTTTCATTAAATAATATACCTATCATGTTAGAGTATTCTCACAAAGAACTCAACAGAAAAGATTGTAATCGCTGTTAATATTAACGGTAAGCGGTTACAATTGAGACGGGGACTGGGAGTATATGCCTTATCAAAAAATTTATGTTGGCGTGCGTGAAGGTTTTTGATGAGCGTTTCTTGAGCCTTTTGATAGTCTTACTGTTACACTTGAATTGGTAGGTAAAAGTCCGGCTGTACAGTGAATGAGAAGCCTTCACATGTACGACGGTATCGTTTGATTGGGGGAGTGATCATGATTCAGGGATTAAAAGATTGGTTATACCTCTTCAACTCCGGGCAAGATTTTCAAAGTTACAATCGGTTTGGCGCCCATGAAGTCGAACCAGGCAAGTGGTCCTTCCTCGTTTGGGCACCGCATGCCCAACAAGTCAACGTCGAAGGCGACTTCAACGACTGGCAAGGCAGTCCGTTGAAACTGCAAGGCACCACCGGTTGTTGGTACGGTGAGCTTGCCGCCGAAAAGAATCAGTTATACAAGTATCGGATTATCGGTCCTGATGGGATAGCCCATGAGAAGATTGATCCATACGGGTTTGGGTTTGAACGCAAGCCAGGCAGTGCGGCTAAGTTGGTCGATGTGCCGCGTATTACTTGGCATGATGAAGATTGGCTAGCCAAGCGGGCAAAATGGCGTCCGTATGATGAACCGCTTAATATTTACGAAGTCCATTTAGGCTCCTTCATTCGCGACACAAATGCCGGTCCAGATGGTGGTTATATGACGTATCAAGACGCCATCGACAAGCTGATCCCTTATGTGCAGGAGTTGGGTTACACCCACATTGAGTTTTTACCCTTGATGGAGCATCCGCTTGACGCTTCATGGGGCTATCAGTTAATGGGTTACTTCGCGCCGACGAGCCGGTTCGGCGATCCGCAAGACTTCTTGCGGTTGGTCGATGCGGCTCACACAGCAGGATTAGGCGTCATCATGGACTGGGTACCGGGGCATTTTATCAAAAACACCGATATGTTGGCCCAATTTGATGGCACGCCAACCTTCGAATACACCGATCCGCACCGCGCAGAAAATGTCCGCTGGGGGACTTGGAACTTCGATCTTGGCAAGGCACAAGTGCAGAGTTTCTTAATTTCCAGTGCGATGTATTGGTTGGATCACTGCCACCTTGATGGCCTGCGGGTCGATGCTGTCTCGAACATGTTGTACATGGATTATGACGCTGGCAAAGAAAACGATCGCAACAAGGATGGTGGGCGTGACAACCTTGAAGGCATTGCCTTTATCAAGCAATTGAATACAAAGATTTTTGCCAAACATCCAGATGTGCTCATGATGGCTGAAGAAAGCTCCGCCTATCCGCAAGTTTCAGCACCGATTGATACTGGCGGCTTAGGGTTTAACTACAAGTGGAACATGGGCTGGATGAATGACACGCTGAAGTTCTTCGAGCAGGATCCGGTTTATCGCCACAGTGATATGAATTTATTGACGTTTTCATTCATGTATATGTATAACGAGCAATTCGTCTTACCGTTTTCACACGATGAAGTTGTCCATGGCAAAAAGAGCCTGATGCACAAAATGCCGGGAGATCGGTATAACCAGTTTGCTAATCTCCGGACGATGTATGTGTGGCAGGCAACATTCCCTGGTAAACAGCTATTATTCATGGGCAGCGAGTGGGGGCAGTTTCTTGAATGGCGCGACTGGAGCGAGCTGGAATGGACCGATCTTAAAGACCCAATGAATAAGAAGATGCAGCATTTCACCACCACACTGAATCATCTTTATAAAGCTCGGCCAAGTTTGTGGCAACAAGATCATGAACCCGACGGCATCAAAATCACGATTGCCGATGAACCGGATGTGCTGAGTTACATCCGTTATGGCAAACAAAAAGATGACTTTACGGTATTGGCCATGAATCTGGTGCCAGTTCAAAAAGATCATTTCCGTGTGCCAGTTCCTAGTCCGGGAACGTACGAGATTATTTTAAATACTGAGGATGCGGCTTTTGGCGGTACATGGACCAAGTGGCAGCAGACTTTGACTGCTGAGATTGGCGAAAACCATGACGTTCCTGCATGGCTTGACGTCATTTTACCAGCCATGGGCGCTTTGTTGATTAAACCAAAACAGCTGAAGCCGTTGCCGAAAAAACCGTTGGCACTTAAAGGCAAGCAGCCAACCAAGGCATTACCGAGACATGAAACACCGTTGTCACTCGCCGGTCATCAACGGCAACCGATTAGTCATCAAGACGACTGGGGCACATCGCCAGCGCGGTCGCAACCACGTGACATTAGCAAAGTTAACCATCAGCAATCGAAGAAGTTAGGGGGGAAGGCGCACAATGCGCCGCAATCATGAGTACTGAAATGTTGGGAATGATTTTAGCCGGAGGGCAGGGAACCCGTTTAGGGAAACTGACCAAAACGACGGCTAAGCCTTCGGTGCCATTCGGAGGTAGATATCGGATTATTGATTTTACTCTGAGTAATTTAGCTAATTCAGGGGTCAACACCGCGGGGGTCATTACCCAGTATCAACCGCTTGAGCTGAATCGCCATATTCAAAATGGTGCCAGCTGGGGGCTTAATGAACGCGGTGCCGGTGTGACCATCCTGCAGCCTTACGCTTCAAGTGAAGGCGAAAAGTTCTTTGAAGGCACGGCGCATGCGATTTATCAAAATATCGCTTATATTGACTCGTACAATCCGCAATATTTGTTAATCCTTTCAGGGGATCATATTTATAAAATGGATTATCAAGCGATGCTGGATTATCACAAGGCCAAGAAGGCTTCATTGACCGTTGCTGTCATGCCGGTTGAAAAAGAAGAAGCCAAACGCTTCGGCATCATGAACACCGATGACACGGACCGGATTATTGAATTTGAAGAGAAACCAGCCAAGCCAAAGAGTAACTTAGCCTCGATGGGGATCTACATTTTCAACTGGCCGACGTTGAAACAATATTTGACCGAAAGTTATGCAACAGATGGTGCCATGGAAGACTTTGGTCATGACGTGATTCCGGCTTACCTGACGCATAATGAAGCCAGCTATGCTTATGCCTTCCGCGGTTACTGGAAGGATGTCGGGACGATTCAGAGTCTGTGGGAAGCTAATATGGAATTTTTGAATCCTAACAATCCATTGAACATTGGCAATCGCAACTGGCGGATCTTCAGTCAAAACGAGGCGCTGCCGCCAATGTTCCTGACCAAGACCGCCAAAGTTGCAGGCTCCATGATTGTTGACGGCTGCTATGTCGCGGGTTCAATTCAGCACAGCATTTTGAGTCAAAACGTCAAAATCGGTGAAGGCTCCGTGATCAAGGACAGCATGATCATGCCAAACGCCGTTATTGGTAAGAACGTGACTGTCGATCATGCCATTGTCGGTGAAAATGCGATTATTGGGGACAATGGTAAAGTTGTCGGCAAACCGAATGAAATTAGCGTTGTTGGTTATGGGGAAGTTTTAGGAAGGACTGAAAAAGAATGAGAAAAGGCGATTTAGCAGCAATTATTGATCTGAATGAACCAGACGACCAAATTCAGCCGCTGACAGCAGCCCGCCCGATCGGTACCTTGCCGTTTGCTGGCCGCTACCGTCTCATCGATTTTCCACTGTCATCATTGGATCATGCCAATGTTCGCAGCGTGGCGATTTTCCTGCCAAAGTCCGGTCGTAGTGTCACGGACCACATTCGTAGCGGGTCGACTTGGAACATGGATCAGATTACTGGTGGTATTTTCACGTATCCGTATATGGCTGGCCGCGACTATGAAGATCCAAAATTACGCGCGCGGTATTTTGACGACTATCTGCAATTTCTGCGCAAAAGCAGCGCGCAGTACACGATTATCATGGGTACGCAAAATGTGGCCAATGTTGATGTCGATGCCATCGTTGCCTATCACCAAGCTGGCGAGAGTCCGGTGACGGCGGTTTACAAGAATCTGCCGGAAGAAGCGATGAAGCCGGAAGACTTAACGTTGGATATGACGGAGCTTGGCACGGCTAGCTCAGTTGTCCCAGCATCGGAAAATCGTGGGCATCTCAAGGAAGGTAAGATCCCGGCGTTCATGGATATTTATCTGATCGGGACGATTGACTTGATTGATCTTCTGACGGATGCCTCCGAAGCGCCAACATTCAAACGGTTGCCGCAAATTCTACGTGAAGCCGTACTGGAAAATAATGCTAACGCGTTTGAATATACTGGTTTTCTGGCAAAGCTGAATACGACTCAGCGGTATTTTGACGCGAACATGAGCATGTTGGAAGACCAAAACTATCAAGCATTGCTTTATAGTGCTAATTCGATTGAAACGAAGAATAAGAATGAAATTCCGACCTTCTATTCAACCGAGTCCAAGGTGACCAACAGCTTGTTAGGTACTGGTGACTTCATTGAAGGTACGGTCGATAATTCGATTCTCTTCAGAAATGTGCATATTCATCGTGATGCAGTGGTTGATCACAGTATTGTGATGCAAGGCAGTAAGATTGGCACAGGCTCCAGTGTGAAGTATGCGATCCTAGACAAAGGTGTGGTCATTGGGCCAAACCTTGCGTTGGAAGGGACCCCTGAGGAGCCATTGGTCTTTTCGAAGAATCAGAAAGTCTTTCAGCCAGATGGCCAGGGGGTGACGGCCCGTGCTTAAAGTACTCTTTACAGCTGCGGAAAGTGCGCCGTTTTATAAAACAGGCGGTTTAGGGGATGTAACCTATGCCTTGCCTAAAGCAATTAAGAAGCAAGGTGTGGACATTCGGGTTGCCATTCCATTTTATGAAAAGAAGTTCCCGGCGAAGTATCTGCCTAAAGTGAAGGATTTGACCCATTTCACCTTGGAGATGGATGGCCGTCCAGTTTACGTTGGCCTCAAAACGATTAAGCTGGGGGATGTCACGTATTATCTCATTGATAATCGGCAGTATTTTGATCGGGATGGCTTGTACGGTTACTGGGATGACGGCGGCCGGTTTGGTTATTTCCAAATGGCCGTGATTGAAATGCTTCAGGTGATTGAATGGATTCCAGATGTCATTCATGCCAACGATTGGCACACAGCTTTTATTCCGGTGCTATTAAAAGAAAAGTATGGTTGGATCAAGCCGTATCAACAGATTAAGACACAACTGACGATTCACAATCTGCAATTCCAAGGCTGGTTCCCGCCGTCAACGTTAGCGACCGTTTTTGGTATTGGCCGTGAAGGTTTCAACGACGATGGCTTTGGTCAAGACGGGTCAATCAATTGGCTCAAGGGCGGGATTAATTACGCCGATCTTGTGTCGACGGTTAGCCCGAGTTACGCCAAAGAAATTCAAACACCAGCCTTTGGCGAGCATTTGGATGGCACCTTACGAAAACAAAGTGGTAAACTGGTCGGGATTCTGAATGGGATTGATTCTGAAGTCTATAATCCAGCCACTGATCAGAATCTGGCTTATAATTACGACGCCAAGAATTTGGCTGGCAAGGCCAAAGATAAAAAGGCTTTGCAAGACGAGATGCATTTACCAAAGAGGACTGATCCGCTGTTTGCGATGGTCAGTCGCTTGACCCGGCAAAAAGGGGCTGATCTCTTAGTTGATGCTTTGGAGAATTTCTTAGTTCAAAATAATGTACAGGTCGTGGTTCTTGGTACTGGCGATCAAGATCTGGAAGAAGATTTGTCATCATTGCAGGATCGGTTCCCTGGCCAATTGGCGGTGCGGATTGATTTTGATGAAGGCTTAGCGCAGCGGATTTATGCCGGCGCCGATTACTTCATGATGCCAAGTGCCTTTGAACCAAGCGGCTTGGCACAAATGATGGCGATGCGCTATGGCACGCTGCCAATTGTGCATGAAACTGGTGGTTTGCGTGACTCAGTTCTAGCCTATAACGCTGAAACTGGCGCTGGTGATGGGTTTAGTTTCTGGGATTACAACGCAGGCGTGCTCACAAACATTCTGCGCATGGCGAAGAGTGTTTATGCGGATCAGCCAAAAGTCTATGCTAAGTTGCAACAACATGCGATGGTGAAGGACTTTGACTGGCACCATTCCGCAGCTGAGTATTTGAAAGGTTATCAACGCATTCTGGGCAAAGCATGAGGTGACCAACAGCGAGGTCGTGTCGGGATCAGTCGGAAGGCAGGCGAGGCGTAGATGCGTCAAACCGGCTGGCAAGGTGACCCGATCCGACCTCGTTTTGTTTATCAAAATGAGTTTCGGCTCGTTTTGGAGTCGCCGTGGGTACAACGACATGGTGTCACTCCCGGGGTGCGTTGCGTTTAAAAGTTGCTGTATTTAATTTGGTGAGGTGTGTTTATGTCATTAACAAAGGAACAATTCATTACAGAATTCAAAGATATTGCTTTGAAGCTGTATGCAGCACCGCTCGATGACCTGTCCACCCAACAGCTTTATCAGGCGTTGGCACTATTAACGCGGTCATATATTGGCCAACCTTGGGCCGAAACCAAGAAACGTTACGATCAGGAGGAGACGAAACAGGTCTTCTACTTTTCAATTGAGTTTCTGCCAGGCCGACTGCTGCAGTCGAATTTGCTAAATCTTGGCATTCTGAGTGAAGTTGAAGCAGGGTTGAATGAGTTGGGACTGCGGCCGCAGAAAATTTTTGATGCTGAAGCAGATCCAGGTTTAGGCAATGGTGGTTTAGGTCGGTTGGCATCAGCGTTTATGGATGCCATGGCTAGTGTCGGCATGGCTGGTAACGGCAATGGTATTCGCTACCAGTACGGGCTGTTTAAGCAGGCCTTTGTCAACGGGTATCAAGTGGAGCTGCCAGATGATTGGATGCGGAATGGCTTTGCGTGGGAGACTCGTAAAGAAAATCGCGCAGTCACGGTTAAATTCGGCGGCTGGGTTGAGTTACGCCCAAGTCGTAGCGGCAATCTGCGGGTGATCTATCACAATACTGACGATGTATTGGCTGTACCATACGATGTGGCCATGGTGGGGTACCACAATCAGGTGGTGAATAACCTGCGTCTGTGGTCTGCTGAAGCACCGATCAATGCCGGCACCGATTTTACGTTGGAACAAAAAGAACGGATCAATCAGATTACACAGATTCTTTATCCTGACGATTCCGATGCATCCGGCAAGCAGCTGCGATTGCGGCAGGAGTACTTCTTTACCAGTGCTGGGATTCAAAGTATTGTTCGGCACTATCGCCGTACCCATAACAGCATGGCCGGGTTTGCAGATCGCGTTGCCATTCATATCAATGATACCCATCCAGCAATGGCAATTCCGGAGCTGATGCGGGTGTTAATGGATGATGAACATGTTAGCTGGGACGAAGCTTGGCGCATTACGCTCAAGGTGATGAGCTACACGAACCATACGTTGTTGTCAGAGGCGCTGGAAGTTTGGCCAATTGACATGTTCAGCGGCATGGTACCGCGAATCTATCAAATCATTCAGGAAATTGATCGCCGCTTCCGGCTGGTTTTCGTGCCGCAATTTGGTCAAGCAATGATTGATCGGATTGCGCCGCTTGGTAACGGACAGGTGCGGATGGCCTATCTCGCATCAATTGGTTCCCATGCGATCAATGGCGTGGCCCCAATTCATAGTGAGTTGCTTAAAAAAGACGTCCTGCATGACTTGTATCAAATCTTTCCAGAACGGTTCAATAACAAGACAAACGGCATCACGCCGCGGCGTTGGATTCAAATTGGCGATCGACCGCTTTCCCACCTTTTGGATAAAAAAATTGGGACAACTTGGCGAAAAAACCCGTTGGCATTGCGGCAGTTGCATGACTTCGCCGATGATACCCGTTTTCTCGACGACCTGAATGCTGCTAAGGCCGAAAATAAACGAGCATTGGCGAAGTATATTGATCAAGTTGTGCACGTCAAAGTTGATCCTGATGCCATTTTTGATGTGCAGATCAAACGCCTGCACGCGTATAAACGGCAATTATTGCATGTCTTAGGGATTCTTGATGCTTACTTGGCGATCAAGCGTGGCGAAAAACGACCAAAGCGTTTGCACATTTTTGGCGCTAAAGCTGCGCCCAGTTACGTTTATGCCAAGGAAATCATTAAGGTTATGAATGCAGTTGCCGATTTGGTCAACGGTGATCCAGATGTCAGCAAGTACTTGCAAGTTGTTTTCTTGCCGAATTATGGTGTCACCATGGCTGAAAAGATTATTCCTGCGGCCGATATTTCTGAACAAATTTCCACAGCCGGTAAGGAAGCCAGCGGCACCAGTAACATGAAGCTGATGAGTGCTGGTGCCTTGACCTTGGCGACGCTTGATGGCGCAAATATCGAGATCAAGGATGCCGTGGGTGATGACAACGTTGAGATTTTTGGGTTGACAGAGGAAGCAATTGCCGGTTATTACCAGCGTGGCGATTATCATGCTCGCGACTTTTACGATCAAGATCCACGCTTGCACGCCGCACTGGATATGCTGGTCAATGGGCAGATCCCGGGGATTGAAACAGAAGGTCGTGACATTTTCAATTCGTTGTTGACTTACAACGATGAATACTTCGTGTTGGCCGATTTTGAAAGTTATCTGGCTGCGAACGAAAGACTGGATAAGCTTTATCAACAACCGCGCATTTGGGCCAAAAAGGCGTTGGCTAATATTGCCGAAAGTGGCCGATTCTCGGCCGATTTTACGGTTCAACGTTATGGTCGCGAGATTTGGCATGTGGTGGCAAAGACACCAGAAGATGATCACGAGGCTTAAAGCGGTCATACAGAGGCTACTTCTGGTGATTGTTTTTTAGATAACATGCAGAAAGTTGGCCGCGCAGCCACCAGCCTGAATCGCCGCGACGCCAGCTCGGACTTATCGGAAACACTCGACGTAGAATAGCATCTGATCAGCATGCCTTGGCGCTCATTGTTATCAATCCAGCTATCGGTTGCGTGATTAATGAAGGTTCATTTATCGGTTTTGAGAACGTTTCGTGTACATGACACATGGAGGAACACAATGTTTCAATTTGATTCATTTACCGATCGCCGACCTTTTGGCGCGGTGCAAAAAGGCACGGCTGTCACATTGACGGCACAGGCTGATGGTGCGGTGACACAAGCCACACTTGTCATTATGCCAGACGAACATTGCGATCAAACGCAGTCCTTGCCGATGACGAAAAGCCCTAACGGCTACACAGTGACGTTTACGCCTCCTAATGCCGGTCTTTGGTTTTATCATTTTGAGTTGCAAAGCGACAATGGCCGCGAACGCTTTGGTGCGGTCGGCGGTGGTTTTGGCGGGCTAGGTCAGCTTTACCCGGAAAATGTGGATGTGGTTAATTATCAGATGACCGTTGTGACCGCATTTGATCCGGTTCCGGCGTGGTATCAAAATGCCCGTTTTTATCATATCTTCGTAGATCGCTTCAATAATGGGAATGCTGACGGTCACGTGAATGCTCCGAAGGAAAACTCTTTTCTGTATGGGCGAAAAACCGATCGGCCCATGTATATTCGCGGGAACGATGGCGAGATCATTCGCTGGGATTTTTACGGCGGTAATCTGACTGGCATTCAACAAAAGCTGCCATTATTGGCAGCCCGTGGCATCAACGCCTTATATTTAAGTCCAATTTTTCAGGCGCGGAGCAATCATCGGTATGACACCGGCGATTATTTTGCAATTGATGAAGTCTTAGGTTCGCTGCATGACTTTAAGCAGTTTTTGGCGGCAGCGCATCAGTTGGGGATGCATGTCATTCTGGATGGCGTGTTTAACCACGTCGGCGCTGATAGCCGCTACTTCAATGCCGTCAATGAATATTCAGACGTGGGTGCGGCTAATAGCTTGGATTCCCCATATGCCTCGTGGTTTTCATTCAAGCGATTTCCTGATGACTACAATAGCTGGTGGGGCGTGAAGGATCTGCCAGCCATTAATAAGGATAATCAAGATTTTCATGACTTCATTGCGGCTAAAAAAGGTTCGGTGATCAGTTATTGGACTGACTTAGGCGTTGATGGCTGGCGCTTAGATGTTGCCGATGAATTGATGGACGATTTTATCCAGCAGATTCGCAGCACGCTTGATCAATTTCCGGAGCGGGTGCTGATCGGCGAAGTCTGGGAGGATGCCTCCAACAAACAGGCTTATGGCAAGCGGCGGCAATATTTTGAAGGCGGCGAATTGAATGCGGTCATGAATTATCCGCTGCGATCCATGTTGATTGACCTGACAAATGGGCAATTAAACGCGGCAGGATTCGTGCGTCAATTGATGACGTTGAAGGAGAATTATCCAACAAATGCGTTTGCGTTCAATTTCAACAACATTGGCAGTCATGATACACCACGGATTTTAACGATGTTGGATGGTGATCGGCGTAAGTTGCAGTTTATCGTCTCGCTATTTTACTGGCTGCCCGGGGTGCCATGCCTTTACTACGGGGATGAGGCCGGGTTAACTGGCGGTAAAGACCCGGATAACCGCGCCTTTTATCCATGGGGCCATGAAGATCAGGCTGTTTTGGATATTTATCAAATCGCGCTTCAGACCCGCATTGATCAGCCAGCCTTGGCTGCAGGTGCCGCTTTTTTCCCATTTACGTTTGAAGACAGTTTTGGCTTCGTCCGCCAAAATGATACCCAAACGCTGGTAGTTCTGGCCAATCCAACTGGATCACCACAAGTGTTACAGGATCCGCATGCTGAATTAGTGCCAAAAAGTTTGCGCGCTTTATTGCCAGTAGGCACGATGGTACCGGCAGGCGGTGTGATTTGGCAGCAGATTTAACGCTTATGTTATGGTTATGAATGCTGTGATTTGTTATAGCATTTTGGCATAAAAGAATGGGGCATAATTGTCGTATTGGGTTTGTGATTTATTAGATTCTGAATAATCGGGGGGTAAGGTCTAGGCCAAAGAGTCTCATGCCGTGCCAAACTCCGCAATCTCCGGCCAGACGGGGCTGAAACGCTGTGACGGCGCTTCGAGCCCAAAAACCGGTCTCGAAGTCGCCTAACAACATCAGCGACAAAGCCCGGTCGCTGTGTTGTTTGCACGGCTGAGCCCCATCTGGCCTACGATTGCTCCGCCTTGGCACTAATATCTTTAAAATTCCAATAGATTACAATAAGAAAAGGCAAACAGTTTCCGCTTTACAGTGGAATTTGTTTGCCTTTTTGATGATTATGAGTGATGTCCCAAACTATTATGTCTGAAGACAACGGTGGCTAAGGTTTACATGGTGACGGCCAAGGTTTCGCGCAGGCCGCTTGTTTGGTAAACGCGGGTATCTTTAGTAACGAAGATGGCTTCCTCACCCTCGGTTTCAACGGCATCGTAACCGGCAGGGATGCCAGCATAAAAACCGATGGAAGATAACACGTCTCCGATCAGGCCACTATCGGCCACGACGGTAATGCTGGCCATGTCTGATTCGACGGGATAGCCTGTGTTAGGATCAAGCAAATGGTGATATTCTTTGCCGTTGATCGCTGAGTGCCGCTCATAAATACCAGTCGTCACGACGGCTTTAGGGGTGGTTGTCAAGGTGGCAATACTGCGTTTTCTCGGTGTCCGCGGGTCAGTGATTGGCCACTGCCATAGCGGTACGCCGCTGGCTGCATTGCCGACGAGCCGCTGATTACCACCTAAGTCAATCAGCCCACCTTCAACGCCGGTTTTGTCCCAAAGATCATAGACTTGATCGACAATGAAACCTTTGGCGATACCGCCAAGATCAAGGGCCATGCCGGGTTTGGTCAGAAAAACAGTTTGATTTTCCGAATCAAGCTCGACAAGATCGGGATCAGTCAAAACAAGCGCGGCAGTGACTTCTTCGGCAGTCGGAACATGGGCATCATCGAAACCGATGCGCCAAAGTTTGATGATCGGGCCGATTAAGGCGTTGTAACCTAATCCGCGTTTGCTCCAGGCGATCGCTTGAGCAATCAGATTGAACACAGGGCGAACCGGAATGTGAACCGGTTCTTTGCCGGCCTGCTTGTTGATCAAAGTCAGCAGGGATGCTTCATCATACAGCGATAACAAATGGGCATAAGCATTGATCATGCTGATGCTTTGATTCAATAGTTCATTAGCACCATCTGCATAAACGGTAAGCGTGTTATCCGCACCCAAACCATGAAAAGTGGTCGTCGTGGTCATATTGGCACCTCCAAAAATAATCGATTGACATGCATTCAGTATGAACGGTTTGCATATTGGTTGCAATCGTTACGATTTCAGGTAATATTCGTTATGAGTGAAATTTGATGCATACCGTGTTCTAAAGACGCAAGTTTCTGCAATCGTAAACGCGTTTATAAGGAGGCCATCATAATGGCGGCATATAGCTCTGCGCAACAAGAGGCTTTAAAAGAGTTTAAGCAAGATATTGGACATCTCAATGCGTTATCGAATTCAAGTCGACAAAAATTGATTATGATTTTGGGAACGGCAGACAATGATACAGGCTTAAAAGTCAACGACTTGGCTGATGCTATCGGTTTGTCACAGCCAGCGACCTCGCACCATCTGAAGCATCTCAAAGACATTGGCATGGTTGGCTCACGCCGCGAAGGCAATATGGTTTATTATTATCTGACCTTAGATGACACCATTGCTCGATTGGAACGATTGACAAGCGCTTTGAAGCGGCAAAACGAAAACGGCTGATATGAACGATGCTTGATAAAACCCGGCTTTTGCTGGGCTTTTTTTATTGGCGTGAAAAATTTTGTAAGAAAGCGCTCTCACTATCCTTTTGTAAAGTTATAACCAGTCACCGGTGCGTTATTTGAATTATAATAGTCTTTAATAAACAAATTAATTTAGTCAGGAGGATGTCGCATGGATGCTGGTCGAAATATTTTAAAAGATGAACAACGCCGGTTTGCCCGCCTGAAAAGTGCCCAGCATGCTGCTGCACTGAATCTGATTGTATATGGCGGGTTGACCGTGGCAGAATTGTGGATCGCGCAGTTAGCTCATTCTCGGGCATTGGCTGCGGATGGGTTGAATAACCTGACTGGTGTGGCCTCTGCGCTGATTTTACTTTGGGGTTTGCAGATTTCCCAACAACGGCCTGACAGCGAACACCGATTTGGCCACTGGCGCTTTCAAACCATCGCAACACTCTTTTCTGGCTTAATCATGCTCGTCGTCGGTCTAGATGTTGTCATTGACGGTTATCACGGTCTGCAAGCTTGGTATCAAGGTAAGCTGCAGGTTCCCGGAGAACTTGCGGTTTATGTTAGCTTAGCGGCAGGATTGGCAATGGGCACCGTTTCACTGATTAACCATATTAGGGCGAAGCAATTGGACAGCAGTGTTTTGCGAGCGGCGGCCAAGGATAGCTTTGCCGACGCTGTGACCAGTGGTGGCACGTTACTCGCCATCTTAGGTGCCAAAGCTGGCTGGCTTTGGCTGGATGGTGGCGCAGCTGTGGCCGTTGGTTGTTTGATTTTATATGCGGCTTGGACTATCCTGCGAGAATCCATTTTTGAATTAACAGATGGATTCGACACCAAAAAAATTGCTGCTTACCGCCAAACCATCAGTGCAGTCCCAGGTGTCAAAGGCGTTCAAAGTATTGAAGCACGATATGCAGGCGATGCTGTCTTGCTAACCATCGGTATTCGTGTCAATCCCAATATGACCGTAGCCGATTCCTATGATCTAGGAGAGCGCGTCGAACGCAGACTCATGGATGAATACGATATTCTAGACGCTGACGTCAAAGCCTATCCAGCCGATCGAGATCCAAAAGAAGCACCACAGGACCCGCAAAAGTGAAAAGTTAGGCGCACTTCAGAAGTACTGCGTCGTTAGCGCGAACTCCGGAAGAATGTCCAAAAAGAATAGAACCGTTTGCCTACATGTGTTAAGATCTAAACCATAAAGTCACCAGATGAGCCGCAGTAGTGGTCCTAGGCAGGTCTAAGAAAAACGGTGGTTGCTGCAAACCGTTCCGCCTTTGATCACGAATTACACCTCAATGAAAGCCTGGTTAACGGGTCATGCCGATATCCATTAGAGTGATGCAAAGCATAATGTGGGTGGTACCGCGGTGAAAGTCGTCCCTGATCGTTGAAGATCAGGGGCTTTTTTTATGCCATTGTGAATGACCTTGACCAACGATCTAGACGTTGCCATCCTTCATCTCAGCTCACAGGTGGCGGTAAATTCTGGCAAAGACAAATTTTAGTCAAGAGCGTGAACTGGCGTGCTTAAAAGTTGAATGTAAGCGCCTTTTGGCCATAATAGCCCCAAGGCGCTTATACAGCGGTTGCTGTGCTAGCAAATGTGTTTAGGGAGGAACGAGTAACATGACAGACAGAGGCAAAATTTTAGACGAATTAAAGTGGCGTGGGGCGTTGAATCAATTAACCGATGAAGATGGTCTGCGGAAACTGACCGAGGAAAAAGCAGTCAGTGTATACTGTGGCACCGATCCGACTGGTGATTCACTTCATGTTGGCCATTTGATTCCGTTCATGATTCTCAAACGGTTTCAACTTCTGGGTCATCGTCCCGTGATTGTCATTGGTGGGGGCACTGGCTCGATTGGCGATCCATCCGGGCGTAATTCCGAGCGGGTCTTGCAAACCATGGACACGATTGCTGCAAATAAAAAGAAATTGACCGCCCAAATGGAGAACCTATTCGGAACCGATGATTTTAGGATTGTCGATAATTATGATTGGTTATCGAAATTATCCATGCTTGATTTTCTGCGGGATTATGGCAAGCTTTTTTCCGTTAACAGTATGCTAAATAAAGAAGTCGTCGCCAGTCGTTTGGAAAACGGTATCTCGTACACGGAATTCACGTATCAGATTCTGCAGTCGGTCGATTTCCTGCACTTGTTCAAACACGAAGATGTTCAATTGCAAATTGGCGGGGCCGATCAGTGGGGCAATATTACGGCTGGGATCGATTTGATTCATCGCATCGAGGGACCAGAAGCCCGTGCTTATGGTCTAACCAATCCATTGATGTTGAAGGCTGACGGTACCAAGTTCGGTAAGTCTGCTGGCGGCGCCGTTTGGCTTGATCCGGAGAAGACGTCACCTTACGAGTTCTATCAGTTCTGGTTCAATCAGGATGATGCCGATGTCGAGAAGTTCCTCAAGTTCTTCACGTTCTTGTCGCGCGATGCTATTGCCGAATTGGTTGAAGCAACGAAGACACATCCGGAAAAACGTGAAGCACAGCGTGAATTGGCGCGTGCGGTGACAAAGTTTGTCCACGGTCAAAAAGCGGTTGATCAGGCCGAAAACATCAGTGCTGCCCTTTTTTCCGGTGATGTCGCTGAGCTGAGCGCTGATGATATCAAGCAGGGTTTCAAGCAGTTTCCAACAGTTGAGGCACCGGAGACCGCAGAAAACATTGTGACTTGGTTAGTCGACACTACCAAAATCGAACCAAGCCGTCGTCAAGCCCGCGAAGACATCCAAAATGGTGCGATTACGATCAACGGTACACGTCAGCGGGAGCTCGATTTCGAGGTTGATCCGAGCACTCATTTTGATGGCCAATATGTCATCGTTCGGCGTGGTAAAAAGCGGTACTTTTTAGTCGATATCAAGGCGGCAAAGTAACCCTTTAAGTCGCATGATTGGTATAGCCAATTTACTATTAAACAATAACAGTTAATAAAAATGACGACTGGTGATTTAGGCCTGTGATAAAACAAACGTTTATCACAGGCTTTTTTGGTGCCTTCGACTCTCCTTTTCTTCTTGAAAATAACTGAAATAAAAAGTTCTTATGAACTTCCTTATATTTGACCATGACAATATGTTGAAGAAAGTATTCTGATAGTAAACATGCTGTAACGAGACTGTAACAGTCCAGTGTTAATGTAGCAGTTGTGAACAAAACGAAAGCAGGAGTGACGATAAAGATGAAATTAAAGCAATTAGTTACAGGCTTTATCACAGTTGCAACATTGGCTGGGGTTGGGGTTTCAGGGGTGGCTCCCACAACAGTTAAAGCTGATGACGATAAGTCTAGCTTGACTGCCAAGAATGATGCCTTGCTCAAGCAAATCCAAACGGCAAATGAAAAAACCGCGAAGTTGAGCAATGATGTTTCTAACAAAGCATTAGACATTAAGAATGCTGAAGAAAAAATTAGTGCTAGTCAGGCTAAAATTGCCTCTTACAACCAGCAAATTGTTAAGGCGCAAGTCGAAGTCGGCAAGCGTAAAGACAATCTGAAGGAACAATTGATTTCATTGCAAAAGCAGGTTGGTAATTCAGTTACAGGCAATGTCTATTTTGACTTTGTTTTGAATTCAAACAGCCTTACAGATCTTGTTGGTCGTTCACTGACGGTCAACAAACTTAGCCAAGCCAGTGCAGAAGCATTGCAGGCGGTTAAGGATTCACAGGCCAAAGTTAAGGCTCTGCAAACTGAACAAGAAGCCAAGCAAGAAACACTTGTTGCGACAAAGAGCCAGTTGGAAAGCGACAAGGCTAAAATCGAAAGCTTAAAGAGTGATGCTGAAAAATCTGCATCCGATTTACAGCAAACACTTGAAGCTAACAAAGATAAGTTGGCTCAGTTGGCTGCCAGCGAAGATGCTGCTAAAGCTGCCGCAGCAACCGCTGCTGTTGCCGCAACACCATCTGCTTCTTCAACCAGCACCGCCTCAAGCAGTGCAGCTTCAAGTAGTGTTAACACCAGCACCAATACCAGCACCACCAGTGCTTCTTCAAGCGCCAGCGCTTCACAGGCACCTGCTTCAAACAATAGCTCAGTTTCAGTTTCCGGTGGCAGTATTGCTAGCAACGCTGCTAAGTATATCGGTGTTCCGTACGTTTATGGCGGCACTTCACCATCAGGCTTTGACTGCTCAGGTTTGATCTACTATGCAGCTAAAGAAGCTGGGATCAGCTTGCCACGGACTTCGCAGGCTCAAAGTACGCTTGGCTCATACGTTTCCGTTTCTGACTTAAAGGCCGGTGACTTGGTCTTCTGGGGCGGCGTTGGTAGTGCTTACCACGTTGGTATTTACATTGGCGGTGGCCAATATCTGCACGCACCAGCTCCTGGTCAAAACGTTACGATTCAGAGCATGGCATACTTCGCACCAAGCTTTGGTCGTCGTCTGTAAAAATATCGTTCACATCCTGCAATAGCATTTGAAAGGTCGATCAAGCGTGATCGATCTTTTTTTCTACTCTAAGCAAAGCATTCTTTTATAAAGGAGGACACACGCCATGGTGACAATTACTGATCAAAAACCAACTATGCCCGAGGTTTTGGCACTTTATAAAAGTGTCGGTTGGAGCATGTATACCCGCGATCCTGCGCGACTTGAACGGGCACTGACCCATTCATTGATGGTGTTAGGTGCGTATGAGGGCAAACAGTTAGTTGGCTTAATCCGAGCAGTCGGTGACGGCGAAACCATTCTTTTTATTCAGGATCTGTTGGTTTTGCCAGAATATCAGCGTCGAGGTATCGGCAAACAATTAATAGAAGCTTTGCTGGCGCGGTTCCCTGAAGTGCGGCAACGGGTTTTATTGACGGACGATGATCCGAAAACGCGAAGCTTTTATAAAGCCGCTGGGTTTGTGGAGAGTCAACAAATGGGCGTGATTGCTTTTTATCATGATCAGCATTAGCCATTCTTAGTTGGTAACAGCGTTATTGATAAACCGAATCAATCAACCTGTTTTCAAGCTGACTAATCCGCGCTGATTTGGTACAATCGAGGCAATCATTTAAGAGGAGGCTGATCATGAAAGCTGCGCATAAGTTGATTGTGATCACTGGGGCAACAGGGACTGGCAAAACGACGGTGAGTGGTTATCTTCGCGATAATTATCGCATCCACCGCGTGATGACGCACACCACCCGTCCGGCGCGCACAGGGGAAAAGAATGGGGTCGATTACTATTTCGAAACACCGGCGAGTTTTGCGACCAAACATTTTATCGAAAAAGTCACTTATGCTGGTTATGAGTACGGTTCCTCCCATGAATCGCTTGAAAAAAACTGGACCAAGCATCCCTTCCTTAGTATTGTTCTAGACACAAAAGGTGCCATTACCTATGTGCGTGAGTTGCCAAAGGAGGTCGTGGTCTTATTTTTAACAATTGATAACCCAACGGTATTAAAAGATCGGTTGTTGGGCCGTGGTGATGATCCTGCCATGGTCGCTGCGCGGTTGAAAAGTCCGGAATATAAGCGCGATTTAACCTTGCCAGACGAACTAAAGCCGTTTGCCACTGTGATCAAAAATGACAGTTGGGATGAGGCGCGCGAGCAAGTGGATCAATTTATGAAAACCTTGGCTTTGAAAAGTTGCGGCCTTGCCCGCATCGATTTAGAACAAAAATAAGGCGCGAGCACCGGTGATCATCACCGTGGCTCGCGCCTTGCTACATGTTGTTTGAATAATGCGATAAAATTACTTGACTGGTTTCTTAACGGCTTTAATCACGCGTTTTGCCCGTGAACGGGTTTTCGGGTTTTTACTCTTCAACCGCCGTGCTGCGGATGCGTAGTCAGTTTTTTCTGCCATATTGCTTCCTCCTGTTTTGCGTGGTACACTAATGATTGATTAATCGTAATCAATACGATTTAATAGTCTACACGCCATTAATCAAAGTGTCAAGCTAAAGGAGTTCGCATGGATAACACAACGATTGCATTAGAAGAATTGAAACAGCACGGTTATCGCGTGACCAAGCAGCGTGAATCGATGGTTGATTATCTCGGCAGGAATCAGCATCGCTACACGGCGGTGACGATACTGGATCGTTATATGCGTACCCAATTTCCGGGAGTCTCTCACGATACTATTTATCGAAATGTCAAATCATTTATTGAGATGGGCATTGTTGAAAGCCGGATGCAAGATGATCAAATTGTTGTGAAATTACAGTGTGATTTCCAGCATCCGCATCACCACCACTTTATTTGTACAAATTGCGGGAAAGTGATCGAGTTGAAAATGTGTCCACTCAATTACTTCGAGAAACAAGTGCCGGGTGCAAAAATTCAAAGTCATAATTTTGAACTTTATGGGCTGTGTGCGGAATGCCAGCAACATGCAGACCGCCTTAAAAATGCCTAAGCGACAGGCGAGCATGTACATGTTGATGTATGTGCTTTTTTTATGAACGCAGACGGCAGCGCTTTGAAGACACGGCGTCAGCGGAATGCGCCCCGAATGAGTTGAGGTGGAAGACGTTTAGGTGTCCGTTGTCGGCTTCTTCCATCTTTGAATGGGAGCGTGTTATCAGGCCAGACATGACCACCATTTAAAGACCCCAGAAATGGCAACCTTGTCATCTTAGCAAGAACTTAAATGGTATCATCTAGTTATTGAGGTACAATTAAACGATGGATGAAAGGAGCTGGCTTCATGGCTTATCGTACCCCGCCATTATTACCACCGACTGCGATTGTGTCACTCATTGTTTTGATCAGTGCATATAACATTGTGAACACGATCAATCCGGTGAACCAACCAAAATCGGCGACTGAGCAAAGTGAATTGGTATCAAAAATAAAATCTGAATCTGCCTCGCGTGCTGGTCAGTCCGCGTCGTCACATGTTGCACCGAGTCAAGCTTCGGCGTCACGGCAACCAGAGGCTAGCCAATCGCAGGCTGAAACCAGCAATCAAGATCAAAATGATGATAACAGCACCGTGAGTTCGGCTGCTTCAACTCAGGAACCAAGCAGCTCAGACACAACGTCAACCCCGTCTGCTTCTGCCTCAACAAGCTCAACCACACCTAGTCAGCAGAATAATAATCAAAATGGTCAAGAAACAGACACAACCGGCTCTGGCGGTCAGTAACTCGCGGAAAGGATGAGATCATGTTAACTGTTATTGATATTATCAACCGCGTGTTGGGCTATTTTAACGTTGCCGACAAACCCAAGGGGAAAGCCTTCACGTGGGTGGCACTCATTGCCAACTTCTATTTACTATATGTGGCGATTCAAAACCTGCGCTATCCGGACTTTCGCATTCGCGGCGCACTGTTTATGCTTGCATTTGTTGTCTTTTTGTATTTTATTGGCTTGAACTTCTTATATTATTTTACAAATAAGACAACGAAGTTTGACATTTCACCCAAGGTTGAAAAATGGCTTGGCAGTAACGCTGCCAAAAAAACCGCTGTCGAAAATGAATTGCGGACACAATTGGGTGCAGCACCGGCTCAAGGCGTTTTTTCACAAGATCAATTGCTGACGGCCGATGTCACCATGACGGAGGAACAGCAAGCCAATTTGGATACGCTTGTCGATAGCCTCGTTAAACAAGGTGTGCTGAGTTTGAATTATCAAGGATTAGATGACAAAGCCGTTGGTCGTGTGGCACAGGAGACGCAACAACCGGTTCTGGCGATTGGCGCACCGTTCCCGTTGCCATTCTTTGATCTACAGCACCTAGACAGTAAGCTTGTCATCACGGGCGGCTTGAATGCCTTAATGGCCAAGCCACTGGCCACCGTTGATCGGGTCGGTTTGTTGCCGGTCGAAGCGGCGCAGCGTGACTATCATCTTGTGGTTGCGAATGTCTTTTTGATCGGTGGTGAACAGAAGCTGCTGGGTCGAAGCGGCTTACGCAAGGAAGCGCAACCTTACAGTTTAACCGTGCAGTTGGCGTATCAGGACAAGGCAACTACTGGTGATCGGCAGCATGAGGCGGAGCCTTTGGATTCACGACACACAACGCGCGAAAGCCAACGCGAAACTGCTAAGATGACCAATGAGCCAGCCCCGTCAACCTCGCAGGCAGCATCCAAGCCCTTGCCGACTCGCGAAAGCAGACGGCATCGCCACGATGAATAAACTGTTATGAAATAGTTGTGCCATCAATTGAAAAAAGGCTACAGTCAGGACGACGTTACTTTTCTAGAAACGCAAAAGTGACGTTGGCCTGATTTTTTTGAGTGTGAGTTCGGTGATTAACCAGCGGCGGGCAATCAAGATAACTGTCCTTTTGAATGGTAGCAAGGCAATCATAACGTTTTAAGACTGATTCATTTGTCATAGAAGGGTAGCTACTGACGTCTGAGCGGTTTTAGATACCAGTGATCACAAGACCTTTTAAAACTTCATAGAACGCTCAGAAGTCCCAAATAAAGGCGATGAGAAGCTCTTCAAAGCAAAAAGGTTGTCATAATGAATAAGAAATATTTGCGCATTATTAAGTTTCTCTGTAAAATCCATGATAAGCATCAGTGAACCCAAGGAGGTCCTCGAACATGTCAATGATCGAATTTCATGACGTTAATAAGTACTTTGGTAAATTTCATGCTTTAAAGAATATCAATCTCACAGTTGATCGTGGTGAAGTTGTCACCATCATTGGGCCGTCTGGATCCGGCAAAAGTACCTTACTTCGTTGCATCAATGGGCTGGAGCGGATCACATCTGGACAACTAATCGTGAATGATTTTGACCTAGCTGACAAGAAAACCGATATGAACCGCATTCGCAAAAATGTGGGTATGGTTTTCCAGCATTTTAACCTGTATGCCAATAAGAATGTGTTGCAAAACGTGACCTTAGGACCAGATTTGGTTCTGAAACGAAATAAGCAAGAAGTTGAGCAGGAAGCGCATGATCTGTTGAAAATGGTTGGCCTCGAAAATAAAGCCGACAGTTTCCCAGGTGAGCTTTCTGGTGGACAGCAACAGCGGGTAGCTATCGCCCGCAGTTTGGCGATGAAACCTAAAGCTATTTTGTTTGACGAACCGACCAGTGCACTGGATCCGGAAATGATCGGCGATGTGCTGGATGTGATGCAGAAAATTGCCGAACAGGGCATGACCATGGTGGTTGTCACTCACGAAATGGGCTTTGCTCGTCACGTCGGTAATCGGATTGTCTTTATGGATGACGGCCAGATTCTGGTTGACTCGGCCAATGTCGATCAATTCTTTGATGATCCTCAAGAACCACGGGCCAAGGAATTTCTCAGTAAAATTATTAACCACTAAGGGCGTGAGCTGGGCGGTGAAAATGGCGCGTAAACGGCCTTGGAAGTGATGGCCTTGGCCACCATGATCAAGATCAAGATCCTTATGCGCAGATTTCTACGCCAGCGATCGCGTTTAAAGAGGAGGAAGTTGAATGGCAAAATTGTGGAAACGCATGCTCCTGCCGTTGCTCTTAGTGTTGTTAATGATGCCACTAAGTAGTTGCGGCAAAAGTGTCGCCGATCGCGATATTTTAACAACTGCCAAGACGACAAATACGATTGTCTGGGGTGTTAAAGCTGACACCCGTTTGTTTGGACTGATGGATATCAAAACCGGTAAAATTGAAGGTTTTGATGTCGATATGGCTAAGGCAATCACGAAGCAGATCCTTGGTAGCAAAGGCAAGGCCCAACTGGTCCAGGTCACCAGTGATACTCGGGTGCCGATGATCAAAGGCGGCAACGTCGATGCGGTGATTGCAACGATGACAATTACGCCAGAACGTCAAAAGATTTTGGATTTTTCCGATGTTTACTTCAACGCCGGCCAAAGTATTTTGGTTAAAAAAGGCAGCCCGATTAAGTCCGTCAAAGACTTGAAGAAGGGGACAAAAGTCATCGGGGTGCAAGGCTCTAATTCCGTTGACAACGTTAAAAAAGCCGCCCCAGATACCACCGTTTTGCAGTTGTCTGATTATGCGCAGGCTTTTACTGCGCTGAAGTCAGGGCAGGGCGATGCACTCACGACTGACAACGGCATTCTTTATGGGATGTCCGAACAAGATCCAAATTATATCGTCACAGGCGGTACCTTTACGAAGGAGCCTTATGGGATTGCGATCAACAAGGGTCAAAAACCATTTGTGCAGGCTGTCAATAAGGCGATTAAGCAACTTAAGCAAAACGGCACCTATGCCAAGTTAATTAAGAAGTGGTTTGGCGATGTGCCAGGCTTCAGTCTCAAGGAGGTGGAATAGCATGTGGTCAATTCTCACCAATAACTGGGGAACCTTTATGTCCGGTGTCGGTTACACACTGGCTTCCAGCATTCTCGCCTTGATTGGCAGTTTAATCGTTGGTACCTTGTTCGCACTCCTAGAAATTTCGCCATTCAAGAGTTTGCGCGTGATCGGGCGCATTTACGTTGAAATAGTGCGGAATATCCCGCTGCTAGTTATTACATTAGCCTTTTACGTGATCGTACCGCAGTTCATCGTTAAAATTGACGGTTTTACGGCTGGGACGATTGGTTTGCTGATTTATACCAGTGCATTCATCGCGGAAACGGTGCGTGCCGGCATCGAAGCTGTGCCAGGCGGGCAAATGGAAGGCGCTCGTAGCATTGGTATGACGTACAATCAAGCGATGATCCAGATTATTTTCCCGCAGGCTTTTAAAATGGTTATTCCGCCATTGGGCAATCAATTCATCAACTTGGTCAAGAACAGTTCTGTCCTCGCTTTTGTTGCTGGGTTTGACCTGATGTACCAAGGCAAACTGATCGCCGCCACGACGTTTTCCACCTTTGATACGTATCTGATTGTTGGGGTTTTCTACCTCGTGTTGACGATGCCATTAAGTTATCTGATGCGATATCTTGAGAAAAAATGGGTCACCGCCTAGAAAGGAGCAGGGCTTATGCATAGTTTTATTGACGCGTATTCATGGATTAACCTGCGTTACCTGCTTCAAGGACTAGGGGTGACACTGGAAGTTTCGATTGTTTCGATATTCTTCAGCTTTATTCTGGGCGTGATTCTTGGCCTAGCACGTTACGTGAAAATTAAATATTTTTCAGCAATCGTAGGTTTTGTGATTGATTTGATTCGAAATCTGCCATTACTGCTGATTTTGTTCTTCACTTATTTTGCCTTACCTGACATTGGTATTCGCTTGAATGTTGTCGCTGCGGCGATTATCGCCATGAGCATTTTCGAATCGGCCATGCTCGCCGAAATCGTCCGGTCCGGCATTAACGCGGTGCCGCGTGGCCAGATGGAAGCCGCTCGCAGCAATGGGCTCACGTTCTATCAAGCCATGCGCTACATCATCATGCCACAAGCTTTGAAGAAGATGATTCCGCCAATCGTCAGCCAGTTTATCTCGCTGGTCAAGGACACCTCGCTGGCCACCATCATTCTCTTGCCAGAAGCAACCTACCACGCGCAAATTATTTATGGGCAGAATATCAACTATATGATCCCGATGTTCGTGGCGCTGGCAGTGATGTACTTCGTGGTCAACTATGCCTTGTCACTGGCAAGTCGTTGGTTGGATCGGCGGCTCGTGCAGTCGAATTAGGATCAATGTAGCTTAAAAAAATATCATAGTAAAGGAGCGGCGCTAGACAGCGGCGCTTTTTATCATTTTGCTAACATTTTCAGTAAGTGGCGGTGACATGACAGAAGCTGTGATACGATAATGAAGAAAATGAAGCCACCATAATGGAGGAAACTATTTTGAGCAACTACTTAGTGACTGGCGGAGCCGGCTTTATTGGGTCCAATTTAACCGAACTGCTATTAACCGACCCGAAGAACACCGTGACCATCGTCGACGATTTATCAATGGGTCTGCGGGAAAATATTCCAGACTCTGATCGGGTGACTTTTTATGAACACAGCATCACGGACCATGATTTCATGTCCCGTTTGCTGATTGACGGTAAATTTGACTACATCGTTTTGCTGGCGGCAATTGCCAGTGTGGCAGATTCAGTTGAGCGCCCGTATGCAACGCATTTGGTGAATCAAGAGGCCAATCTTAGCATGTTGGAAACTTTGCGTACGCATCAAATCACGTTTAAAAAGCTGTATTTTTCGAGCTCTGCAGCCGTTTACGGCGATTCACCAGCATTGCCTAAAGCGGAAACCATGGCAGTTAAACCGTTGACACAATATGCGGTGGATAAATTTGCCACTGAACGGGAAGTTCTTAACTATGGGCGGCTGTACAATATGCCAGTTGTCTGCACCCGCTTCTTCAACGTATACGGTCCAAAGCAAAACCCGAAATCACCTTACAGCGGCGTTTTGTCAATCATGATGGATGCGTTAAAAGCCGACAAGCCGTTCACCTTCTTCGGCGATGGCGAGCAGACACGTGACTTTATCTATGTAGGCGATGTTGTGCGGGCCATTCGCGGTTTGCTCGAAACACCGAGTGCCCGAGACGATGTGTTTAATGTTGCGAATGGCCAGCAAACCTCGTTAAATCAGGTCGCTAAAGAGCTTGAAAAGTTAACTGGCAAAACACTGCACGCGACTTATCAAGAACCCCGATTGGGCGATATCCGTGACTCGTATGCTCAGGTAGACAAGCTGGATCAGTTCGACTTTATGCCGCATACGCCGCTGGCTGAGGGGTTGGCGAAGTATGTGGCGTCATTGCAGTGATAGATTGATTGGCCATATGGTACAATGGTGGCTGATAATTTTAGTGTCAGACGTTGTTTGCTTTGAATAAGGAGAAAACCCGTTTTGAAAAGTGCACCGCGCGTATCTGTCATTGTCCCAGCGTATAACGCTGCCGCTTATCTTCCGGCCACGATTCAATCTGTACGACAACAAACATTTCAGGACTTTGAAATCTGGGTGGTTGACGACCAATCAACTGATGACACGGTGGCTGTTGTTCAGAAGTTAATGACCCAGGATGCCAGAATTAAGCTCGTTCAACTTTCAGCGAATCAAGGAGTTGCCAATGCCCGCAATGTTGGTGTTGCGCATGCTCAAGGACAATATATCGCCTTTTTAGATAGTGACGACATGTGGTTGCCAAAAAAGCTCGAGGTTCAGATTAGCTTTATGCAGGAGCATCAGGCTGATTTCTCGTACTGCAATTATGATGTTGTTGATGATCATGGTACTCAGGTTGGTCAGCGAAAAGTGTCGCAAACTCAGTTAACTTATCAAGAAATGCTAAAGGGTAATCGTATTGGACTGTTAACGGTGATGCTGACTCGAAAGACTGCCTTACAGTATCCATTTCCACAGATAAACCATGAAGATTACGCTTGCTGGTTATCCATTGCGCGCAGTGGTATAGTTGCCTATCTTGCTTCAGATCTGATTCTGGCTAAATACCGGAAGCATCAGACTTCATTAAGCTCCAATAAACTTCAGGCTGCTCAGTGGACATGGACAATCTATCGGCAGCATGAGCATTTAGGATTTTTCAAGAGTTTGTATTATTTCATTCACTATTCGCTGATGGGCATTACTGACAAACGCTGATATGCAGAAAAGAGGAAGATGATGATTCCCAAGATTATTCATTATGCCTGGTTTGGGACAAAACCGCCTGCTTTCGTTGAGGCGCGTGTCCAAGAATGGCGAGAGAAATTGCCGGACTGGGAATTTAAATTCTGGAACGATCAAAACTTTGACTTGAGTCAATACGCGTTTTCGGAAAAAATGTTTCAAGCTGGTAAACTTGGCTATGCGGCAGATGAGTTGCGCTATGCGGTTTTGTATCAGTATGGTGGGTTTTATCTGGATACGGATATGATCGTTAAAAAAGATCTTGCGCCATTTTTAAAGCAGAGAATGGTATGGGGATTTCAATATGACAACAGCATTTTGACATCATTCATTGGTGCTGAGGCCAAGGAACCATTGTTGGCAAAAATTTTAGATGTCTATGCTGGGCGGCGATTTCCTGAACTGCAAAATGACATGCAAAATATGACGAGTAATCCAGTGGTGACTAAAATTTTGATGAAGCTCTATCCGGAGTTTCGGATGAATGGAAAACAACAGGAACTGGCGTCAGGGATTCTTGTCTATCCTCGAGATTACTTTACATACGCAAGCCGAAATCGGAGTGCGAATTACATGGAACATCTTTTCGATAATTCTTGGGGCAGTGCGAATCTAGGGCTTCGTGGGCGATTCAAGCATATCTTTAAGACATTCTTTCCATATTTGTGGGCAGACATTTCCGCTCGAAGAGGCATTAAGAGTGCGGAAAGAGATGGTATTCCTGACCAACGCTGATTTTTGATGGCTATTGATCATCCAGCACGTTGCAGGTTGACACCGGCCTTCAGTGCGGTCAAATTTTAGACGTATGCTATAATGAGTGAGCTTGTTTTCAAGTAAAGATAATTATTGAGAGGGTTGCTGTATGAAACAGAGTGCCGAGTGGAATGGCTTTAAACGGCTGTTAACGATGATCGGTGATGTCGGTCTTTTTAATTTAAGTATCCTACTCGCCTTCTATTGGCGTTTTGGTGTAGACATTCCGGAGTGGAACTTTAAAATGTATGAAGGATCAGCGATCTATATTTCATTGCTGTTCTTATTGGTTAATTTTTTCCTAGGCGTTTACGTTTATTATAATCGGCGGATCAGTGACATCATCTTCAACACTGTTTTGGCACAATTGATTACGATCTTGGGATTGACGATGATCACCTTCATGGGCCGATTTTTCGCGTTTCCACGATTGGTGCTGGGGTACTCATTCCTGCTCAGCATTTTGATTCTTGGTGTCTGGCGGGTGTTCATTTATTACATGTACATTCGCTTTACGAGTAACTACAAAGTCGCAGTTTTATCCTATGAACATGAACTGCCAGCAGTTTTGGAAAACTTCAATTCGGCCAAGAATAATAAGCATAAAGTCACCTACGTTATTTCTGATCATTTTGTTGAGAATGCCAAAGCCATTATCGATAAGGTAGACATTTTCTATCTGACCAAGAGCTTGCCTGATGAAACGCGTCGTGAGATTATTGATATCATCATTAAGCGCGAAAAGACGATCCTCCTGCCTTCAACGTTTGATAACCTGTTGATGTTGCGTCCCAACCTTATGAACTTTGAAGATGAAAGCGTCATGGGAATTACACAATTTCGAATTAAATTTGAAAGTGCCGTTCTCAAACGCATTTTTGATATTGTTGTTGGACTTCTCATGCTGATTTTGGCCTCGCCATTTATGTTGGTTACGGCTTTATTGGTTAAACTGACCTCACCAGGGCCAATTATTTATAAGCAAACTCGAATTACGCTAAACCAACGTGAGTTCAAAATTCTGAAGTTCCGAACGATGTCGGCTACAGCTGAGGCAAAATCGGGCCCTGTTTTGGCAACTGCACATGACTCACGAATTACGCCGGTTGGCAAGTATTTGCGTAAATTTCGGCTGGACGAATTACCCCAAATCTTTAATGTTTTAAAGGGTGACATGTCAATTGTGGGTCCTCGACCGGAGCGACCTTATTTTGTGAACCAGTTTAACGAGCAGGAACCCCATTATTACTTGCGGCATAACGTTCGTGCTGGTATTACTGGTTATGCTCAGGTTTATGGCAAGTATGCCTCTGATTATCATAGTAAACTGAAGTTCGATCTGCTGTATATTAAGACCTACAGTATTTTTCTGGATGCGCGTATCTTATTGCAAACAATTAAAATATTGTTTGACAAAGTTTCCTCACAAGGGTTAGATGAAGACCCAGAACCACCACGTCAGAAACTTCATGATATTGTGGTGGAACAGGACATTACGCATTTAAGTTAATTGAAGTGAATAAAAGTTCATTGACATGGCTGCCTTTTCCAAGGAACCATGTTTTTTATTTTGGCTCTGCGTCAACTGGTGTTGAAGAATAAATTTATCATTTGAGGCGGTTCTCCATTTGGGGAGC
>OBZW01000117.1_pt1 | contig 82740 bp, 95 predicted proteins | sample 1477021 | NCBI WGS metagenome assembly OBZW01 (sample SAMEA2580262, study PRJEB22360) | human gut metagenome | biome: human gut; feature: human-associated habitat; material: faeces | place: Denmark | collected 2008/2010
ATGAGTTGCGGGCGGGGCTCCTTGGGGATAATTTTCTGAGCATCCTCTGCTCATCAGGCATAATATATTTGTCTAAATACTATTTCTCCATCTTTCATTGTCATAAGTGGAACGAACAATTGATTTCCTTTGCAGGCTCCGCCATACATATCATAAAATATCTGTTCTGTATCCTGAATATCCATTATACAGATATCTGCCGGTGTTCCGCATTCCAATGTCCCAGCCTCATCCATGATCCCCAGGTATTTTGCCGGATTATAAGTTACCCGTTTCAGTATTTCCAGGGTATCCCAGCCTGCACAAGAACACACCGCCATTGCATGGAGCAGGGAAAAACCCGGACTCAAAAACTGGCTGAAACGGATTACATCTGAACTAATAATATCCGGATAAAAGCCATCCTGCAATGCCTGGCGCAGTGTATCAAAGCTCCAGTGCGGCCGGCCATTTGAACAGTCAAAAACAATTCCTTTTTCTCTTGCTGCATTTATACATGGCCTGATATGCCCAGCACTGTCAAACACTGTTTCACCAACCGGCTGGAATATATGTACAAAAATGTCTCCCGGCCTTAATATTTCCAGGATCTCCGGAATGGTAACATTTAAAGGAAGGTCATTTACATGAACTGCCACTTTACAGAAAAATCCCCGTGCTTCAATGCTGTCCGCGATCTCCACGGCCCGCTTCAGCGGCGCGCTCCCCAGTTCTCCCAATGTATCTTTACACATCCTGAGTTTAATCCCTTTTATAATATCAGGGTACCGATAAAATAAATTCATAATTTCCTTTTCGTTAAAATCTGACGGATCATGGTTTTCCTGATGGATACAGCCACACATCATTCCATAAGGCGCGGCATGAATATATGCCTTTACGTTGGTTGTAAAACGCAGGATATTTGCCCTGTAAAACATATCAAAATTCGACCATCCTGCTGTTCCGGCATCGAATGCCGTAGTAATTCCGCTGGGAATACAGAGCAGATCCGCATTTGCACCCATTGCATTGCACTGATAATTCAGATGCGTATGTTCATCAATCAATCCGGGAAGAACATATTTTCCAGATGCATCTATGACATTTCCCATACACGCATCGATACTCTCCTTCACAGCCTCTATTTTTCCGTTTCGAACCAATACATCTTTTTTCGTAATTTCCATTAATTCAAAGTCAACAATATACCCGTTTTTTATAACAAAATCATACTTCATACTCTTTTCCTCCTCTCCTGTTCCTTTCTGTCTCCTGTCACTTCATCATAGATGGAAGCCAGGTTGAAACAGCCGGGATGAAGGAGGTGAGCAATACACACGCATATAGTATTCCTATAAATGGAAGCGAGTTTTTACTCAATGAAACAACATCCTGATCTGTGGCTGCCGTTGCCGCAAACAGACAATTTCCAAACGGCGGCGTTGCCTGTCCAACCGAAAGATTGAATACAACAATACAGCCTAAATGAACCGGATCAATTCCAAGACTTACTGCAATTGGATAAATCAACGGTGCAGCAATCAGAATAATCGCTCCTGTATCCATGATCATTCCCAGGAAAATCAGCAATACATTCAGACAAAGCAGGAATGAAACTTTGGAAGTAAATATCGTGGTCAGCGCGGTTGTCACCGCAGCCGGAATGTTATTCCGGGTCAGTACCCAGCCCAGTACTCCCGCCGCCATAATCAGAAGCATAACATTTGCAGTTCCTTTTACACTGTCTACTACAATAGATAAGAGTTTATCCAGTTTCAGTTCTCTGTATATAAAACAGGAAACCAATAATCCATACACTACTGCAACTACGGCGGATTCTGTTGGTGTAAAAACCCCTGCATAAATGCCACCCAATATAATCAGCGGCATAAACAATGCCAGAAGTGAATTTTTTAAAGCCAGTCCGATTTCTTTCAGAGAAGCCCTTTCCTCTTTTGGAAAATTCTTTCTCTTTGCGTAAAAATATGCATACACGCACATAGCTCCGCCTGCCATAATCCCGGGAACCACTCCAGAAAGAAGCAGCTTTGCAACGGATGTATTAACGGTAGTCCCATATATTACAAATGGAATGCTTGGAGGAATTACAATTCCCAGTGTTCCGCCTGCTACCGGAAGAGCGGCCGCATACCCTTTTGGATATCCCGCTTTGACCAGTTCGGGATACAGCATTGCTCCTATTGCAGCAGTTGTGGCAATGGAAGACCCTGTTAGTGCAGCAAAAAACATACACACCACGATTACTACAATTGAAAGGCCCCCCGAGATATTTCCAAATAAAGTTTTTGCCAGAGCGATCAATCTCTCTGAAATCCCTCCGTGCTGCATAATAGCGCCCGCCAGCATGAAGAAGAAAATGGCAAGAAATGTATACTTTTCCGTGCCTGCCTCCATTTTCTGTGCAAAGAAAAGGATAGGAACATCACCCGCTGCCAAACAGGAGGCAATACACGCCAGCGACATGGACCATACAATCGGCACGCCCATTATCAGCGTCACGATAAAAACAACAATAAGTACAACGATCGGCATACTCATATCTGTGTTCCTCCCTTTTCCTGTACTCTAAACTGACCTTTCACCAGAAATCGGATTCTCTCCAGTAACATCAGTACTTTTTCCAGAAACATAAGTACAAAACCAGCCAGTACTATCATATATATGTACTTATAGTCTAACTGTATGGATGAAACTACTTTAGTATAAGTACTAGCCTGCCTAATCAGCATCCATGTGCTGACAATAAAAAATAAAATCGTACAGATACTGATAAGGTCACAAATTATTTCCCATTTCTGCTGTGCTCTCTCAGACTTAAAACGGATCAGTGTCACTTTAATTTCTGATCGCTCTTTTATAGCTATATTACCGCCCAGCATGATAATAATACAAAAAATCAGGAGACTAACCTGGTCGGACCAGGGAATACTATATTTAAATATATATCTTCCCAAAACCTGAGCCATATCGATAATTACAACAAATGATACAACAGTCACAAAAATGATCTTCTGTATTTTATAGATAAACGAGTTTATCTTCTCCAGTGCTAAAATTCCTTTATCCATAGTCCGTTTTTTCCCCTCCTTATTTGGAGCTGTAACTTTTCACTTTTTCTACCATATCTGCCAGTTCCGGATGTTCTTCATAGATGTCTTCCACCTTAGCTCTCAGTTCCTCCTTATCCAGCTCAACATATTCCATTCCACACTCTTCTGTCAGCTTTTTCAAATTTGTTTCTGTTTCCTTTTTATAATCTGCTCTGTATGTTACTGTAGATTCCTTCGCGCTTTCTTCCATCCACGTTTTCTGCTCATCGCTTAATTTGTTCCAGATAGAAGGAGAAATCATCATAACCGTTATTGCATACGCATGCTCCGTGTTATACAAATAATGCTGAACCTCATACACGTTATTGTTATAAATCATATTAATCGGATTCTCCTGCGCATCACACACACCCTGCTGCAGAGCAGTAAATAACTCATTCCAGTCAATCGTAACCGGATTCGCACCAAGTTTCAGAAATAAGTCCTGATGAATTTCATTTGTCATCGTTCGTACTGTAAGCCCGTTAAAATCATCGACCGATTCGATCTTTTTATCCTTTGTAGTCGTCAGATCACGGAATCCCATTGGCCACCAGGACATTACTTTAATATTATTTTCTTCCAGTGATCCCGCCAGTTCCTTACCGGCATCTCCATCTAATGCGGCATATGCATGTTCATCATCATCAATCAGGAACGGCATATCAAATACGCCTACTTCCGGGCAAAAACTCGTAACATAAGAGGTGTTGGAAAACGCCATATCCACTGTTCCCATCTGAATCCCCTCAATCACTTCTGATAAACTTCCTAACTGGTTTGCCGGATAAATATCTACCTTAATGGAACCGCCTGAACGTTCCTCAATATCTTCTTTAAAAGCTTTGACACCCCGGTCCAAAACGCTGCCTTCAGGATCCGGATGCGAAAATTTCAGTGTAATTTCCGATGTTTCAGTACCGCTGTCTGACGTATTCTTTTTGTCATCTTCTGATTTTTTCCCGCCGCATCCTGCCAGTAAAGAAGCTGTCATTGCTAGTGTTAAAATTACAGATACGATTCTCTTCTTCATCATTCTTCCTCCTCCTTATCTTGTACCGCCCAGGTAATTTTTTTTCCCTGCAGTACCTCATCAATCCCTTGTGCTGCATGCAGCCCCATGCGATCCATTGCTTCATATGTCAAAGCCGCATTATGGGGACTCACAATCACGTTCTCCAAACTAAAAAGTGGATTTTCCTTATCAGCCGGCTCCTCCTTAAATACATCCAGTCCCGCCCCGGCAATGACTCCTTCTTTCAAAGCAGTAAACAAATCTTCTTCCCGAACCACTCCGCCTCTCGCACAATTTAAAAGCACAGCCGACTTTTTCATCATCTTCAGCGATTCCATATTTATAAAATCTACGGTTTCCGCTGTTGCCGGTATGTGAAGCGAAATAAAATCTGAATTACGTAATATCTTTTCTGCATCTGACTTCATATGAATATAATCCGGTACCTGATCCTGCTTTAAATATGCGTCATATCCAATCACCTCCATTTCCAGTCCGTAATATGCCTTCTTAGCAACCATCCTGCCAATGTGGCCGCATCCAATCAGCCCGAGTGTCTTCCCCTTCAGTTCCACACTTTTCAGCAAATTTCTTGAATTATAGTTTCCTGCCCTTGCTTCTCTGTCCTGTACGATCAGATTCTTTGCGCATGCTAGCAGCAATGTGATCGTGTGTTCTGCAACAGAGCAGGAATTTGCCACTGGTGCATTACATATTCTAATGCCCAGCTCCGATGCCGCCTGACAATCAATATTATCCACTCCAGCCCCGTATCTGGCTATTACCTTCAGCTTGATTCCAGCCTCCAGCACTTCACGCGTATAAGATGCTGTTCTTGCCAGTATTGCATCATAATCCCCCACCACGCTGCAGATAGATTCTACAGAAGCATCCTCCAGGACCGTTACCTCATACCCCCTTGAAACAAGCCATTCCTTTCCCGCCATTGTTATGTCCTGCGGAATCAAAACCTTAAATCCCATAATTTTCCTCCTTTTCCTTATTCTGGTATCTGGTATATCAGATTGAATAAAAAAACTCCTTCCTCTCCTTCCTAAATCAGAACCTTTTCCAAGCCGCCACGAACGTGTGCCACCATTAATTTTTCTGCCTGTTCGGAATCATGCTGCATAATTGCCTCTAATATTTCTTCATGTTCCTTTTGACGAACAGTCAGCCCTTTATTATCCAGCCGGTTAATTGCTTTTCTGATTGAGTTATCAATAGACCTTAAATTTCCGCCTATTGTAATAATAAACTCATTGTGAGAGGCTTCTCGAAGAACAGCATGAAATTTATCATTATTGCTGCTAAGTTCCAGTTTATCCATATCCTCATCAATTAATTTCTCAGATTTTTTCAATAATTCATGCATTCTGGTAATTTCATCTTTCGTAGCTGACTGAGAAGCAAAATAGGCCGCCACCCCTTCAACGGCACTTCTCAAATAAGAGATCTGCAGCAGACTGTTCCTCGAATTAGATGAAACATAAGAACCTTTTCTCGGGACACTATAAATCAGGCCTTCGGACTGTAAGGTTCTGAAAGCCTCTTTAACTGGCGTGGTGCTCACATTGAGCATCGAACTAATCTGACGTTCACTTATCTTCTGATCACTTTCCAGTTGTCCGTCAATAATCATCCCTCTGATAATGTCTGCTATTTGTTCTCTTATAAGAGCTACCTCTTCGATTTTTTTCTCTATCACTTTTCTTACTCCTTTATCATTTATCGATATCTGATATATCAGATATTAGCATTCATTGTTACAATTGTCAATTTATTTAACTGGATCTTTTCATTTTTATATACTATATACAATTTTTATTCTCTAAATTTAGTCATAATTACCATCTTATCTTAGAAACTGCCCTTTATTTATAATAAATTCATCCATTCTCACTTCTTTTTCTACACATACTGCAAGATTTCTGGATGAACTTCCCACTTTAATTCAGTATAGGCCTTCTTCCACCTCCCATTTTTCAATGCAGTGTTATAATAAACATCTACTTCTTCCGTAAGCTCAATTTCAACCTGAACGCTCATGCCTGCCGATACGAGCACTTTCTGAAATGCTTTCAACTCCTGCTTTGGATGGCTATTCCATGATGTATCCGGAAATTCCACATAGACCTGATCCACCTCTACCCCATCCACTTCACTGGTATTAGTAAGCACAAAATTCACTTTATCCCCTCCCGAGTTGCAGAGAAAATATGGGGAATAGAGGGCAGGATTTGATTCACAAAATCAAATCCTGTTGCCGCCGGCGGCCCGAATGCATCGGCATTCGGACCAACTGCGGCAAGTACCTCTATTCCCCACATATTCTCTGTTACTGCTTCTTAGCAAGTGGCGCGGATTCTGAAACGGCATACATGATTCCGCAGCTTTCCTTTGGCTCCGCCCGCAGGGGATGCGTGAAGGGATGCCCTTTGGGTATACACAGCTTTGCAGGAAGCCATACCCGCCGTTTTCCCAGCGTCCCTCCGCCCCTACTTCATCCTCTCAACCCGTTCCTTGATCGTCTTATTAAAGTTCTCTACCTGTCTGCAGTAAGTCTCATTCATAAACTTAGAATTCAGCATAAAATCCGCCGTTGCCAGGTTATTCGCAATCGGAATATCATAAACCACCGCGATTCGAAGCAGAGCCTTTACATCCGGGTCATGAGGCTGCGCCTCCAGCGGATCCCAGAGAAAGATCATAAAATCAATCTGGCCCTCCACGATCTTAGCGCCAATCTGCTGGTCACCGCCCAGGGGACCGCTGCAGTAGCCTTTCACCGGAAGCCCGGTTCTTTCCGAAATCAACTTTGCCGTTGTGCCTGTTCCGCATAAGAAATGGCTCTTTAAGATGTCTTTATTTCTGTCACACCAGTCCACCAGTTCTTTTTTCTTGCCGTCATGGGCTACCAGTGCTATGTGCTTTGCTTTTCCGATTTCTAAAGTTACGTAACTGTCTTCCAGCATAAATAATACCTCCCAATTATTGCAGGATCACTTTCGTGAACTCTCCTGCAGCTCATCTTTTTCAAAGTATTGTAATCGTCTGTACTATGCCAGCTGCTCCATAGAATAAAAACGGATAGAGGCCAGTAAACCGATGACTACTGTCATTATCATACTATAAATGAAAATAATTGGAAAGACCAAATCAATATTAACCATAAATCCTGCTGCCAGCGCAATTGCAAGTCCGATTCCGAGGACCGTCATCTGGAAAATGGCACGCACAAAGTCCTGCCCGGTTTTACCCAGTGTATCGCCCAGAAGGCACTGTGCAATGACTTTGGTATACAGCCGGTTGGCCTGCAGTACCGCATACGTCAGAATTGCCAGGATGCTCTGAACAGGCCCGATCCCCCACGCTATACTCAAGGGGATACAGAAAATACATCCATCTACAAGGGCCTTGATATGCTCCATCAAAGTCGCGTACCACAATTTTCTAACCGGACTGTCCGGAATCAGAAACAGATAGGGCGTCTTCAGTTCATTTTCCCATTTTCCGAGGTATCCTGTCAGGATCAGTGTCATGTACATGATAATACCCAGCATATACATCTGAGGCACCCCTGATTTTAAAGCGCTGTCTCTCATAACGCGGGAAAGCAGGATCGCGATGGCCAGGCACAGCAGAGTCATTTTGGAAAATATAAAATACTTTTCCTTTTTGTATTCCAGCAGCTGTCTGTAAAAAATGGCCTTTGCACCGGTTCCTTTGTATGTGTCCTTTACCCGTCGGAAACGCTTTTTCTTCTCTCCCATCGACATGACCATCTCGCCGTTTACTTTCCGCCTTCTCATTTCCGCATAGTCATCTGCAAATTTGGCGGCATCCTCGTAATAGTCGCCATCGCATTTCATACGGACGGCTGCCGCGATCATCACCGCCACAGCCAGCAGATACAGCACGGTACAGATTACATTCAGTACATCCGGGCCCAGAAGAATCAGGCGGTAAACGGAGATATTCCAGCCCACAACCGGTATCATCTGCAGCCCAGGCCAGTCGAAAAATGCAGACGCAGTCTCGAGCGTAACGCCCTGCTTCTTAAAATAAATAACGATCAGAACCGCAACTCCCACAAGAAAGATCTTAATCCCTGTGCTAATTGCCTTCATTACTTTTTGCGGGATTTTATCATTCGTGTACAAGAAGATCATCACACTGACCTCAAAAACCGTTTCCACGACGCACTCCACCAGGAAAAACAGGATCATCTTCCACGGTGTAATGCCAAATACGGTAAGTCCCGCTATCAGGAATAAAACGCTCACTACAATAGTAAGAAGATAGTTCATCCATGCACTGTGCAGCAGGATCTTTTTCGGGCTAATCGGTGCGGTAAATACAAAGTGTGCATGGGATGGCTTGAAAATAACGCCTTTTTTAGAGGCATAGCCAGCAAAATTACTAAGGAAAATATATAAAGTCCAAAGTGTGATGATGACAGTCAAACCCTTTGCCGAGCTGAAATGTATCTTTGTTACGATCTGCCCCAGCATAACCGCCAAAAAAATACCATATACAATACAGATAATCATGACCAGCAGAGATGCCGGCTTTTTCACCGCTTTTTTCAGGTTGTTTATAAAACTCCGTTTCGTAAGATATAACAATGCCTTCATCTATGCTTCACCACCTGTCTCCCAGTTACCGGTCATCTCAAAGAAGAGGGCATCCAGGTCCTTTTCCCCGACCTCAGACTTCTGATAAGAACCTATGATATGGCTCTTTTCCATCACAAACATGACATCCCACAGCTCTTCTACCATTTCAAGCATGTGTGTGCTGATCAGAACGGTAACTCCCTGGTCACGCAGCTCGAGGACAATTTCTTTCAGTTCTTTAATCGCCCTGGGATCCAGACCGACCATGGGCTCATCCAGAAGAATCACCTTGGGTTTTATGACAAGCGCACAGCAGATGCTGACCTTCTGCATCATCCCTTTGGAGAGTTCATTGCCCAGCTTATCCTGCTTGTCATCCAGCTCAAACCGCTCCAGCAGCGCCGTAACCTCTTCCTCTGTAATGCTGCTGGCATATGCCATTCTCACATATTCTATATGCTCCCTCACGGTCAGCGCCTCAAACATAGAAGGAATCTCCGGTACATAGGCAAACAGCTTCTTGGCTTCCATCTGCTTGGCTGGGATTCCCTGTATGCCGATCCTTCCTTTGTACCTCAAAAGCCCGGCGATGCTTTTAATAATCGTGGACTTTCCTGCACCGTTCGGCCCCAGAAGAATCCCCACCTGCCCGTCCGGGATAAAAAAACTCACCTGATCTACGGCAAGATGTTTCCCATAGGATTTACTCAACTCCTGTATCTCCAGCATAACTTATCCTCCTCATAATTCTAAATTTATTACAGTCAAAACTCTCTTTGTTCGAGAAACTTAACAGAAAGTCCCGCAGACAATATCATAACAGCTAATCCCGATACTATCAACAGTACGGATATTCCTGTATTCATTACAATTGCTTCCGCAATCAGATTTTTCCCAATTATTGAAAACAAAGCCACCAGCCCCCATGTGGGCAGCATAATCATTACAACAAGCAGCGCCATTTTGATTTTTGTATAGGAAAAACGAAAATACAGCGGGAAAAAAATACTTAAAACAACCGACATGGCCAAAAATGTAACCGAAAGCGAGGAGAGGGTCAAGTCCTCCCTCACTAAAACTATATTTTTAAGTGTAATTTTGGAAAGCAAAAAGTATAAAAACATTTCCAGTATAGTTATCAGCAAACCCAGGATATATTTTACGGCCACAATCATGCTTTTCTTATATGGAACCGCCAGCAGATATAAGTTGCCCTTATACTTATCCTCCATTAAAAAAATGTTGTTAAAAAGGAAATAGCAGGCAAAGCTGACCGATATAAACAGAATATACACGCTGCTCATATGAACAGGCTGATTGCTTAAGAATATCGGGACTGCAAGCAGTATCATGATGGAAAAAACAAAATACATCCCTGCCAGTAAAAGATCTTTTTTTATGAGATGAATAATCTTCATGATGCGCCTCCTCAACCAATTATTTTCAGCATCGCCTCTTCGATTGTAGGATCCGGAAGCTTTGATTGTCTCAGGAACTCCTCTTTCGATGCTGCGGCTAATATCTGCCCTTCATCAATCAGGATGATGTCATCCCCGATTTTATCCAGATCAGAAGTAATATGCGTAGAAAAAAAGATCGTCTTCCCTTTCTCTTTCTGTTCTGTCAGCTCCGTACAGAATAGCTGACGCGTCTTCGGGTCCAGACCGCCGGACGGCTCATCCAGAATCAGGATCTCCGCATGATGGGATAACGCCAGGGCAAGCGCAAATTTCATCTTCATGCCCTTCGAAAGGGTATCAATCCTCTGCGTCTCCTTTAGTCCGAACTTCTCCATATACCTGTGATATTCCGAATCATCCCAGCCGTCATAAGCCCCGGCTACAATGTTTTTCATGGCAGACATAGTAAACTTATCATAAAAGTATCCGTCATCAAAGACCACGCCGATCCGCTCTTTATACGCCAGTTCATTATGATACATCGTTCTTCCCTCAAGAAGTATATGCCCGGAATCATATGGAACCAGGCCTAAGATGCATTTCAGCGTGGTTGTTTTACCTGCACCGTTATTGCCGATAAAACCGGTGATCCGCCCCTCTCTGACAGTAAAAGAAACATGATCCAGAGAAAAAGATTTGTAGTTCTTGCTCAGGTTTGATACTTCCAGCATTCTTCATCCCTCCTCATCTCTAAAACGGATTATGTATCCATCTATACAGCAGTAATTTCACTCTATACGGTATTTGTATTACTCATTTAGTACAATGATACAATGATTCCATCATCTTGTCAAGTAAGTGTTATCCGCTTGAGAATAGTACTAAAAACCTTTGTTACTTTTCCCCCAGCCAGTATCAGTAAATCGGAGGTTCGTCGGCAATCTTTAGTTTTGTAGGCGGACGGGGCCGCAAAATGAAGGGATAGCCGCAAACCTGCCAAACGCAGATTTACGGCTATCCCTTCATATTGCTGGGCTCATCCAATCGGCAGTTAAGTTCGCCTACTGAGGGAGGCTCCGTAACCGGGGCAGCGTATTGATTCGTTTGGTAATACTGAATCCGCGTCCCCAAAGCGGGTTCACTTACTGCCCTCTGTTCTGAAGTAGGAATGATCGATCTCCTTCCAGTTATTGTTATTTTCAGGATTCACGCCCGGCCATCCGCCGCTGGGGCTCACGCATATGTAATATTTACCGTCAAAGCTATAGATACTTTCCTCCTGCAGCTTACTGCCGAAATGGTCTCCACCTATAATGTCCGCCTCTGTAATCAACTGATCATTTAAAACCAGAACTTTCGTCCAATTGTTCGTGTAATTTTTAATCTGCGCCATGCTGCCGCAATTGTATTTCTGGGTAATCGTATCCTCGGTTACATAATAATATCTTTGAACGCTCCCATCATAATAAATACCTTGCGGTACTTTTATGATTTCTGTATCATTCGGCGGTTTCATCGCATCTGCCAGATCTTTTAAGTCCTGAAAGGTCGGCACTCCGGCATGGTAACTCAACGTACCGCCGTCTTCCGGCCTGCGCTCTGTCGTGCCGATCGTGATGTGGCTTCAAATTCCGGCAATCCATTTTTCCATCTGTTTCCCCACCATTATCACGGTTTATTAAGCATATCGTAACAGTTCAGGCTGACCGGAACTGTTACGGAGTATCATCAATTGCAAAATCATAAATTGTTATGTTGCTTCCCTTGGTAATTCCTATTTTCTGGCTTTTCAGATCCAGGTTTTCTCCTTCGTATACCAGCTGCAGGGTCATTTCCTCTTCCGTTTTGTTTAACACCGTCTCTCCGCTGTCTTTTGCTCCGTGTTTCTGCTTGTAATAGGATGAATAAACAGCCTCTGTATTTCGCCTCATATTCTGGGAACGCGTGAACAGCTTGTAGGACTGTGAGATTACTTTTGTGAAGGTTCCGACAAGCAGCACCAAGATAACAAATCCCACAACCAATTCTACCATGGTAGACCCTTTCCGTTTATTTTTTGAATCAAAGGGATGACACGTTTTTCTGTTTTTCACTTCATTCTGCATCTTACTCTTCCCCCACTTGGTCGCCAGTATCTGTCAGAGTTATATTCAAACTGGAATAGAACTCCATAGTTTTCGATGGCACCCGTCTCATTTACTGTGTACCTCTTTTCGCCGGCATCCCATGCCGCAGCGAATTCCACGGTATGCTCATACCCATTACCGGTATTTGAATACTGGATACTGATGCCGGAATCCTCTTCCTGCCATGCAGCACTGCATGACGTTTGATTCCTGCAGCTTTGTTTCACCATATCCCCGGAGTCACTGCGGTACCAGCTGGACATGCTTGCCCCGCCTTCTCCGGTTTCCGCATCGCAGGACAGGAATGTAACTTGTCTGGTGTCCTGGTTCCTTGCAAAATTCTCAGATACGATTCGATCCATATCCGGCAGAGTGAGCATAAATGCCGCGCCATCCTGTGCCAGCTGCCCATAGGTAACCAGCGTACTGCCTTGACCCTCCGTCTCCAATTTTCACGGCAGTCCGATGGTTCTGCCTGCGCCGATGTCTCCTAAATAATAAACATTTTCATCATAAGCACTGCATGAAGGGTAATACTCTCCCGGGGCTGGTGCAGTGATCATGGCCTGATCCACATCTGCATAACGATTGTCTGACTTTTGCGAATCTGCAAGCGGATATCCTGCTGACAGATCTGTGTCCGACGTATCCCTATAAAATACATGATAATAAGTTCCGTTCCCCTTTGTAAACTGCAGCATATAGATCTGCGCCGCCTGGGATGCACCCGATATCTCCGCGGTGTAATCGGCGGCATCCGGCCGTGTATTCATCCGGGCGTTGCTGCCATCCACTTCCAAGGCAGTCCCATCTCTTGCAGATAGAGAGGCCAGAGCATCCTGTCCGTCGACCGTTCCTGTCGTACCTGCAATCTCAGTTACTTCGTCCGTCTTCTGGTACCAGCTTCTGAAGGCGGAGTCTTCATACCGTTCTATATTTCCTGAAATGCCTTTTGCCATTACCTGCGAAGTCCTGATATCCTCTGAAGATCCTGCGCCATTCACCGTTTCCGGATCCGCCAGTACAAGAACAAATTCCTGTTTTCCTTCTTCGGATTTTTGGCATTTCAGATAAGATGCTGCCTGTCTGCTGTTCTGGGAGTTGTGGATGACCTGCAGCAAATAGCGTTCTGCATACGATTCCACTGTACAGGTCAGCGTAGTCTGTTCTGTCCTGTTGTCATTCTGCACCGCCGTATCTCCTTCGTAATGACCTGCTTCCGTATATACCACGCCGGTTCTTGACTTTGCCATATCTGGAACCCCATTTTGGACACGGGGTATCCTGAATTCGGCGTAACTCCTGCTATACTTGTATTCATGAGACCAGTAGGAACTGATCTGGCTGTCAGATACCGCACGGACAGCCGCAGCCATATACATCCCCGCACAATCGGAAAGCCTGGACGGCAGCTCCATCTCACGGGTGACACCTGCCGGACCGTCCTTGTAAATCACGGAATCTTTATCTGCTAATGCTTTGACCGATACATTGATTGTCATACCGCCTGTAAATTCACTCAGGTCAACGCTTCGCTCTATTGCGGCGGAAGAAACTCTTTCCGCCCCGCTCAGAGATAAAAATGTCAGATCTCTCTGCGTGTGACCGCATAGGAACCATCTGCATTTTTTGAAATAACTACGGTCTTTTCCACCTGTGCGGCCTCGCGATAGATATCCTCGTCTGATCCTTCTATTTTCCTGCTGTATGCAGCCGTACCTGCTGTCTCATCTGCAGATTCCTCATAACCATTTTCCCTCAGATCTTTTTTCAGTGCTTCCATTTCCTCTGCGCTGTACTACTTACTGCAGACCTTATCCTGTGCGCTGCGCTCGATGGTAACGGCATATCCTGCCAAATAATCCATGATGCCTTCTGAATTCTCATCCGCGGCGTCTGTCTGTGCCGCCTGATCCGCCGCATTGGCAGCTGCCTGCAGCGCCTGTTGTTCCACAATGTACTGTTCTGTATCCCTGCACATATATATTCCCAGAGTCATGCCAAGGGTTCTAGCCTCAGACTCTTTTAATGTCTAAAGTAAAATCGGTAATTCTCATTCTCGGCTCATTTGCCGCGCAGTCATCCACATTCCCTGCCTTCGCGTCAAAGCTCAGTAGGCCGTTCTCTGCATCATAACTGCTGATCTCCGCCGTAACCAGCCCCGATGCACAGGAAGCTACGACCTCTTCGGTTGCGCTGTCCACTCTAGGATAGGCCAGCACACTGCTCTTCAGGCTCGCCATGCTGTTCCCCAGCGAGGAAGCCGCCTGCAGTTCTTCATTCAGCCTGTCGTACTCCTCACATGCCGCCACAACATCCTGTGTCAGTTCCTGACTGGCAGCTTTTCCAAGCTTCACCACCGGCTCCAGCTGTAATGCAACCGCTTCCATCTCCGCATCAATCTGGTAGATACTGTCCTGATAAATCTGCAGTTCGTCCTCCGACAATCCTGCTATGTACACCTGCGGAATCTTCTGTGCCAAATCCTGTGCCTTGGCAAACTGAAGAAGCGCACTGACCGTACGCGCCGTCTCCGCAGCAAACTCCGGGGTTCCGGACTCGGAAAACATCCTGTTTCTGCTGGAATATTTATATTCACCGTTAACCAGAAGCAGATTGATCAGCGGCATGTCGTCCGCAAACTGTACAATGCAGGTTGCGTCACTTAGCTGAAGAAGCTTTTCAGCCAGCCTCATGGTCACGCCCACTGCGTTCTCCACACCACTGATTGCAAGATCCAGGCCGGCAAAACATTCCACATATCCGTGCACAAGTTCTCTCGGCGCTACGGATGCAAAGACCTGTTTTAGCTTTTCCTTCTTCCTCTCGCCCCCGGATAGCGGGAAGTAACCGTAAACCGGATTGGAGATTCGCTCCACATCCGTTAATTCACGGCTGATATATTCCATCAACTGTCTTGGCTTCAGAGCCGACACGTCCACCACTTTCGTAGTAAACTGGCTGCTGTCGATCACCAGATATACATTCTTTCCTGGTATATGATTGGTCTCCCAAAGATTCCGGATCATTTCCCGGAACCCGTCCTGATGATCAGCATGATTGGCTCTACATACGACACCATCTTATTGATAGCAATATCCGCGTCAAATTCCATGGCATCCGCCGTCGGCAACGGCAGAGTATCCATGGTGTCAAACAGCTCCTGGAGCTGCGGCATAACTACTTTGTGAGTACCATGATAACCGCAATGATCATAACACCAAGTATCTTAAGGTACACAAGGGAGCTGGATATCTTTCCGTTCAGGCAGTGCTCTTTCTCTAACATCAAAGCCATCTGCATGGAAACCAGTTCCAGATTACTGCTGCTCTCCGCAGAGCGGTACATATAAATCCTAAGAGGGGGAAACGCCCCGTTCTGTGACTCCATCGCCTCCGAAAGGGATATTCCCTGCCGGATTTGGCGTATCATGTCTTCATACACCTGCCGTTCATTCGGCTTAATGGACTCTCCGTTTGCAATGATGTTGAGCGCCCGCACCAAAGTAACGCCCGCACCGACCAGCGTGGACAACTGCCTGGAAAAATCCGCCTGCACCTTTGCCTTAAACTGCTTCCGGTTCTTTCCGAACCGCACTTCCTTTGCTGAAAGCAGAAAAGCGTCCTGCTCGTGCAACCTGAGCTGCAGCTCCGCCTCGTTTCCCGCATTCATGGTGCCCAACATCTTTTTTCCGTCTATCGTCTGAGCCTTATACTTGTATTGTGCCATCAGACGTCCCTCCCTGATTCCCTAATTTTAGGTAATATTTTACTATATCAGAATCGCCAGATACCAGTCAATCATCTGGTTCCCGAAGAGCAGGCCCAGTATCATGCCCACACACAGAAACGGCCCGAATGCAAACTGTTCCTTGCGCCCCTTCTTTCCTGATGCCAGCAGATAGATCCCATATCCGCCTCCCAGGAGGATACCGATAATCGCAGATGCCAGAACCGTCCGCCATCCAAGAAACAGCCCCCCTGCTGCCATCAGCTTGATATCGCCGCCTCCAAATGCTCCCGGGACAGCGATCGCAAGAAGCAGCATGGGTACGCTGATGCACACCATTCCGATCAGCCTCTGCCCGATCGTAATATCCTTCATAAAAAACAGTCCCGCTGCTGTCAGAACTACAATGGCTATGGAGCAGCCGTCCGCAATCTCCATGGTGTCTAAATCCATCAGTGCCACAACGGTCAGAACCCCTGCGAATGCGAAGACCAGCACTGCTTTCGCATAATCCCCGCCGTCATATCCATAGTATATGGCGCAAAACAGTGCGGCTGCACCTCCTGCTGCCTCGGTAAGCGTGTCCCTGGCTCCAATTTTCCCGCCGCAGTAGCGGCACTTTCCCCGCAATAATAGATAGCTGAATATGGGAATTAAATCCGCTGCCCCTAGTTCATGATGGCAGGCCGGACAGGCTGAACGCCCCCTGATAAAAGACATTTTCTTAGGGACGCGATAGACAATCACGTTTAAAAAAGAAAACACACAGGCGCCGGCAAAAAACAAAAGGATGCACAACAGCGCTTCACATATAATAAAACTCATATTTATTCTCCGAATCTTGTTTCAAACCACGCTCGGTGATTTCACATTGAATTATGTAAGTTAAAATCTTCTTATGAAAAGAAAAAAGGTATTTGTTTCCACTTTTTCCCTTTCATAAAAAGGGGAATTCACCCGGTTACAACCGAACAAATTCCCACTCCTCATCTAATCAGTATATTGATGAATCTTCCAGTAGACTTCCCATGTAACAGTATCATCAGTTGCATCATACTGATACTGCACCAAAAATCTTCCCTTCCGATAACTCATGGTATCTACGCAGTTCTTTCTGGTATTCCATGAAACTAAATGGATCTGTCCAGGACAACATTCTTCGCTTCACGCAGAGCCTGCCGCTCCTGAACTGACTGATTCCATATCCACAGGGTGGTGCAAGAACCACTGCTGAAATAAGCAGGACTATGAGGGCTGTTTTGCATGTATATTTCAATAAACTTGGTACCAGAACCGCTGCAAGAATCAATATAATTACAATTACAGCGATCAGTTCAACCGCGTAAACCCTTTCTTATTTTTAGCCTTCTGTCTTAATTCTTTAAACAAAAATTTTTCCTCCTGGATAATGTTATTCGTCCTCCCTTTGCACCGAATAGATTCAATAGTATGACTCCCGGAAAGACCGCATGTCATGCATCATGACATGCGTATCTGATACTGGTTGGATTTAACTCCCATTTGTCAGTCTGTGTCAATAAGCTGTTGCGCATTTGGCAAATTACTTATTAGCTATCATAAGTTTTGAAGCTATTATTTACGCTTTCTTTGCTCTTCTTCCACACTTTCTTTGCACTTTTCATCTCAAAATATATATTCTAGCAAACACGCCCGTTTATTTCACTTTTACAGCACCAATTGTGCTAAATCCGGAACACTTCCTGGTCATCCGGTACATATAGATTTCCGCTGTAATATTTTCTTCCTTCTTCGGTATATAGTTCTTTCCGTTCCTCCAAATGCGTTTCTTCCGTATGATAAAGAATCAGATTTGGGATTCTCAGCTGCTCTGCCAGCAGACATGCCTCCTTTACCGTACTATGATGTTTTTCGTATGGCTTGAATTTATCTGCTTCTCTATAAAGGCAGAATGCCTCATGCATCAGCCAGTCGCTGTCTCTGACATACTCCTCTTCACACGGATTATACGGTTCATCCCCGCAGCAGGACAGCTTTTTCCCGTCCGCGGTTTTCAAAGTAAATCCAAACTGCCGGGCCTTTGTTGATCCAATATCAAAAAAGGTAACTTCGCAGCCCAGTATCTGTTTCGTATCCCCGCTTTCAAGCGGAATCAGCTGAATACGCCCTCCAAGGTGTTTCGTCACCTTTTTCATGATCGTCAGTTCCGCTATCGTTGTAATCGTGAGGATCAGGCCGCTGTGGCAGTAAATCCTGACCTTCCCCTCATATTTTCCCTGATTGATGTTCTGCCCGATCATTCTTATCAGCCAGAACAACCCCAGCAGATGATCAATGTGCTCGTGTGTAATAAATATATCATGGATTTCTTCCAACGGTATATTCGTCTCCTTCAGAATCCGGAGGATCTGATTGCCGCCCCCTGCATCTACCAGAAAATGCCTGTGTTCCTCCGACAAAACAAAGCACGTATTATAGCAGTCTGTCACCGTTGCATTTCCAGTACCTAATATCGTCAATTTCATAGTCTGCACCCTTTTCTACTGTACGTTTCCCACCGCCCCTTTTAAGCGGCCTGCTGCCTATTCATAGTACTTCATCAGCGCCTGTGTTCCCAGCTCTGCGTATCCTTCCGCTTCCAGTTCTTCACAGTTAGCAAGCACCTGGCTGAGCATCCCCAGGTCCAGCTCACTCATATTTGCCTCAATTAAAGCCAGTTTCATATCCTTGATAAAATGCTTCATAAAAAAGCCGGGCGCATAATCGTCAACCAGAATCTTTGGCCCGAATGTATCCAGCTGTCTGCTGCCTGCCGCACCAGTGGATACTGATTTTAAAACAGTTTCCAGGTTCAGCCCTTTTGCCCTGGCGTAGGCAAGCGCCTCACAGACTCCCGACAGCGCCCCGGCAATCATAATCTGATTTGCAAGCTTGCAGTGCTGTCCGCAGCCAGCCTTTCCCTGATAATTGATATTTGTCCCCATGGCTTCAAACAGCGGAAGACACGCTTCGTAGTCCGCCCGATCCCCACCGGCAAGGATAGAGAGGGTTCCCTCTTTTGCTCCGGTATCACCGCCAGTTACAGGGGCATCGATTACATGGAAGCCTTTCTTTGTCCCCTTTGTATATATTTTCTCCGCGATCTGCGGGCTGGTTGTTGTCATATCAATCAAATATGCGCCTTCGTCCGCACTGTCCAAAATATTGCCTGCGTCAAAATACACCTCTTCCACATCCTTTGGGAATCCCACAATCGTAATAACGGCCTCACATCCCGCCACACAGCTCTTGATCGAGTCATGGAAAAGTGCCCCCTCTGCAATCAAATCTTCTGCCTTCGCTTTGTCCCGTGCAAAGATATGCAGTTCATAGCCCGCTTTCATTAGATTTCGTGCCATGGATTTCCCCATGATTCCTATTCCAATAAACCCTATCTTCTTCATTCTATCACCCTCGTCTTCATATTGCCGGAAAATGATTTCAAATTTTTCCGGATCTTAATTCGTATTTTGTTTTATTGCTTCAGCTGATTCATGATTTTACTTTATACTGCGTAACAGTTCAGACAGGCCTGAACTGTTACCACAGAGACTTACTGTTTTATTATAGTATATTAGGAAACCTGTCACAATAGAGAAATTATTTTTTTGTGTATCATACCGTCAAATCACATTGTAATCTTCCGTTGAAAATGCTATACTGAACACACATTTTACAAAAGAGAATATCTGGGGAGGTATTTTATGAAGCGGAAAAAAGGCGGGTTCACCTTAGTTGAATTAATTGTTGTGATTGTTATCATTCTAGTATTGGCAGCCGTCCTGGTTCCTTCACTTTTAAGATATGTGTCCAAGGCTAAAAATGCCGCCGCTATTAATGAGTGCAGCGAAGTACTTCAGGCTGCTGCCAGGACTGCCGTTGATCTTGCCGCCGAGGGAACCCTTACCGCACAGATCCTGAACGACAGCAGGCCTGTAATCTTGAAACAGGCGAATGCCGGCGGGTCATTTGAGACTACTATACAGTTTGAAGACGATGATGCAGAGATCTTATCTTTCGGATATTTATCGGAAAGCAATCTCCATGTAATTTATGACATCAAGCATGATCCCCGGATTTACATAGATGTTGAAGGTAATGCTACCCTTACCAGAATGAACAATTTTATAAAACAGGCGAGTGACTTTGTTACAGGGCAGAAACAGGATAATCCAAAGCTAAATTCTCTGGACCGCCTCAGGCTTATAGAAAATGCAGTAAATAACGGCGGGCTCTTAGCAGTTACCGAATCCCAGAAAAAGGGCACGCCCTATGAAAAAAACGAATTATATTGGCATCCTTATTATTTAGGCGATTTCAAACAGGAAAACCCTCCGGTTGTCCTGTTTGCCAACACATCATCTACCACACACGGCGGCTGGTCAGCTAATCTTATCTATGTAGACGGAAAAGTATATCAGGCTCCTGAAAAGAACAATGTGAACATAGCAGGCTGGGGAACGGGCACCTCTCCTGTATATGATTACAATTCTTTGAAGACTTGGCTGGACGAAAATAAGTACACTGCAGTAAACTAAATCATCTCATATAAAATATAAACCATCTGTCAACCGGCTGGCACAGCCGGCCAGCGGTGGTTTTTAATTTGCTCATTTATCTGCAATAGGAAAACATCTTCTGGCATTGATACCAATAATATATTACAATATACATATTAACCAGACAGGAGGACTCTCTATGGAACTTTCCAGGCAGCTCGCCTCACAGATTGTTAATGCAGTCTACGAGGTGGTTAAAAATGACATCAACCTGATCAATGCCTTTGGCATCATAATCGGCAGTACGAACCCACAGCGAATCGGTACTTTCCATGAGGCCGGCAGTGAAGCCGTGAAAACCGGCGCGCCCGTATACGTGGACAGCGGACACCGTTTTAAAGGCACACAGAATGGAATTAATTACCCCATTTTTCTGGAGGGGCAGCCAGTCGCCGCCATCGGCATCACCGGAAATCCGGATGAGCTCCGGCAGTTCGGCTTCCTGATTACTAAAATCACAGAAGTTTTTCTCAAGGAGCAGCAACTGAATGAAGAAATGCTCTCTGAAAACCGGTCCCTGCATTATCTTGTAACTTCGCTTATTTATGACAACATTCAGAATCAGAAGCAGCTGGAATTGCTGTTGGATAAATACGAGATTGATCCTGCTCAGGAATATGCCGCGCTTTCTATAAAAATGCCGGACACCACTCTGGAGCCTGCGCTGCGTTTTTATTTTGCCGCTCTGGGATGCCGGCTCTCCCTTTATCTTTATCCCAATGAGTGGGTTGTCATATTTGACAGGGAAACCTTTGGCCGTTTTTCTCCGTCTGAATTTGGCAGCAGGTTTCAGGAACGCGTTCATTCCGGCATGGGGCCATTTTGTACACTCTATCAGCTGAACCAGTCCTATCGCAGTGCCCAGGCCGCCCGGGAACATGCACAGCAGCGGAACGCCGTATTTTATAATATAGAAGACATTTCCATTGAGTTTGTCATGGAAAGCCTGCCAGGCAGCATACAGAGGCTTTATGCGGACCATGTCCTGAAGCAGCTGAATCCCAGGGAGCTGCATATCTTGAAAACGTACTTCAACTGCAGCCTTTCCTTAAAAACTGCTTCCGAAAAACTCTTTATCCACAAGAATACTCTGCAGTATCAATTGGACAAGATCGCAGAAAGAACCGGACTGAATCCACGGGTATTCCATGATGCTTTCATGCTGCAGTTCGCTTTATTCTGCAAGCAGCATTTATAAAGGTCATTGCTTGAAAAGCATACCACTGTATGCGGGGATGATTTTCAAGTAAGTCTTATTACCAATAACAAATATTGACTGGATTTTTTTCTATTTTCAGTATCCGTAACATAGCCGTACGCTGAAGTTTTGATATACTAAATACATACAGGACATCATTTTTTCTGTGTCTATACAAAAAATAGTAAATGTTAATAGTAAGCGACAAGATGTGAAATGATATAAACCCGCATAAACGCAGTACTTACCTTGTTTTGTAAGTTATTATTTTAATATAAAACCCTATTTGTTTTTTAATTGGATGTCCATAAGCGTACCTTGAATGATGTGGAAAACAAGCAGGAGTTATGATACGTTCTTTTCAAACGAACTCAAATGTAACATAGAAAAAATTTTATATTATGTGAGGTGTAAGAGATGCAAATACAAGAAGTTTTTGACCAAGAAGTAAAGTCCAATATATGCAATATTATTTTGCGTGAATTACCCGATTGGTTTGGAGTTGAGGCATCTATTGTTGATTATGTTAGTAAGGTCAAGACGATGCCTTTTTATGCAGTATTTGATGAGCAGACTCCTGTTGGATTTGCTGCGATAAAAATTCATAATACATTTACAGCCGAGGTGTGCGTCATGGGCGTTATCAACAGGTATCAGCGAGGCGGATTAGGCACAAGACTTATATCGGCTGTGGAAGAATATTGTTATTCCAACAAATTCGAATTTTTGACTGTCAAAACTTTAGCCAATACCGTTCACTATGAACCCTATGAGAGAACCAGAAAATTTTACCGCAAGATGGGTTTCGTGCCATTAGAGATTTTTCCACTTCATTGGGATGAAGAAAACCCATGCCTATTTATGGCTAAAAAGCTATAGTCCATTATGAACAAAATGGGATATTCCGTATGTCTCTGCCTTGCGGCAAAATGGCATTCTACTGCGTAACTTTTCGTCTATTCAATCAATAAAAAATTAAATTTCAAATATGGAGGTTTTATTATGAAGATCGTAGTTGCTGTTGATTCTTTTAAAGGCAGTTTAAGTTCCATGGAAGCCGGACGTGCAATCCAAGAAGGTATTCAAAAAGCCAGTCCAGAAGCAAATGTAATTGTCAGACCGCTGGCAGACGGAGGCGAAGGTACAACCGATGCCCTCATAGAAGGGCTGGGCGGGGAGCGTATAGAACTCACTGTTACGGGCCCTCTCGGTGAACCGGTGTGCGCCTGTTACGGATATCTGAAAGAAACCGGCACCGCCATTATTGAAATGGCATCTGCCGCGGGGATCACTCTGATTCCAAGAGAACAACGGAATCCTTTGGCCGCCACCACCTTTGGTGTGGGAGAACTGATCAAAGATGCCGCAGAAAAAGGATGCCGCAATTTTATCGTCGGGATCGGCGGAAGTGCAACCAACGATGGCGGAATCGGCATGCTCCAGGCACTTGGATATGAATTTCTGGATGAGAACGGACTTAAATCAGGCCAAGGCGCCCAGGCCCTTGCAGGAATTTCCAGCATCAGCAGCGACCACGTCTTCCCATGGCTGTCCGAATGTACTTTTCAGGCCGCCTGCGACGTAACCAATCCCCTTTGCGGTAAAAACGGCGCCACATACATATACGGCCCGCAAAAAGGCGTAACTGAAGAGATGAAGCCCTTACTGGACGCAGCCATGGATCATTTTGCCCAAATCACCGCTGACACCTTTGGCGTCAGCCACGCCGCCGCCCCCGGAGCCGGAGCAGCCGGAGGACTCGGTTTTGCCCTCCTCAGTTACCTGAATGCCCGTCTTACCCCCGGCATTGACCTGATCTTGAGTGCAGTCCGCCTGGAAGAAGAAATGAAAACCGCAGACATCGTAATCACCGGAGAAGGCCGCCTTGACCACCAGACTGCCATGGGCAAAGCCCCCGCCGGAGTGGCCGCCCTCGCAAAAAAATACGGCGTCAAAGTTCTCGCATTCGCCGGGAGCGTTACCCCAGATGCCCGGGCCTGCAACAGCGCCGGAATAGACGCCTACTTCCCCATAGTACGTGGAATTACCACCCTGGAAGAGGCCCTCATCCCAGAAAATGCTGCCCAAAACCTTACAGACACCACAGAGCAGGTCTTCCGCCTCATAGAGGCACTGTCAAACGAGAGATACTAATAAAAAGGGACTGCTATATGGAAGATTTACATAGGGCAGGCCAGCTGCACATCTACAAACCAACCGCCAAGTCATGCCCATATGCCGCCCCCGCCTGTTCCGCGTCCGAAGTGTCGGCTTTCCCGCCCGGATGCCGCTCTCGGGCGGCTTTTTAAAAAATTTTCACTGCAATCATCGCAATCCCCAGCACAGACAGAACAATTCCCGTGGCCCGGTTCAGGACCTTCGCCGGGGCTTTATTCGCAAATTTAGCTGCTAATCTCGCGCCAATCAAAGTAAACAAAATACATAACACGAGGGCAGGTATATCCGGCAGCCCGCCGCTGATTGAAAAATGGGATATGGCGCCTGTAAAAGCCGTAAATGCCATGATGAAAACACTCGTCCCCACCGCTGTCTTCAATTCATATCCAAGTATACTTGTCAGCATCAGAAGCATCATCATGCCACCGCCTGCACCAATAAATCCACAGATAAATCCGATCACGATTCCGCACAGAATTGACTGGATAATTTTTGTCCTGGCGCTTTTTTCCTCCTGCTTTTCTTTTGTCGTCATAACCGGTTTTACTATAAACTTAATACCCAGAAGCAGGGTCATAAAGACAGAAAAGCTTCCCATTGTCGTATTCGGAACCAAAGAAGCGATATAACTGCCGAACAGGGTAAATACCAGGACTGTTAGGAGCATCACGATCCCGTTTTTGATATCCAGGTTCTTATGTTTCCCATATGTATAAGCAGAAACTGCCGATGCGAGCACATCAGATGCCAGTGATATTCCCACCGCCTCATATGCATCAAATCCCAGAAAAGTAATCAGCATGGGGGAGATCACCGCCGCTGCAGAAAGCCCCGCCAACCCCGTTCCGATCCCGGCGCCCATTCCTGCCGCCAGACAGACAAGTATCTTCACTGTCATCATTCCTCACCTCGTTTCATGGTCTCCAAATTACTTGATATACGGTAGAGAATCTGATCAAACATCTGCCTCTCTTCACTCGTAATTCCCCTGAAAACGCTCTTCATAACCCGGGCCTGAGCCTCCAGCGCCTTTTCAAGCGGCCCGGCTGCCTCCTTTGTAACCTGCAGATGGCTGATCCTCCGATCTTTATCATCTTCCCTGATTAACAGCGCCCCTCTTTTCACCAGTAATTCTACTGCCTTAGATACATAAGATTTGGCTATATGACGGTACTCCACGATATCTCTGGCCGTATCGTACTGAGGATTATTGTGAAGAAATAAAAGTACATCCACTTCCACTTTACTCATGCCGTACCCGGCTGCAACCGCATTGATGCTTCCGCTGTACAGCTTATTGAATTGATTTGTAATGGATAAAAATTCACTTATAGAAATCATCATCCTGCCTCCTGATTTATTAATTAAACTGTTCCTTTTTAAATCAAATATAGTTCTTTTAAGAACAGTTCTCTGATGAACTATATTATCATAAAACAAAAATTTGTCAATTGATTTTAAAATAATAGACGTTTTAAAAAAAACAGTTGAAATTCGAGAAAAAAAGAGATATAATAATCAAGGTTCGTCTGACGAACCATTGGCTGGAATAGCTCAGTAGGTAGAGCACTTCACTCGTAATGAAGGGGTCGTCGGTTCAAGTCCGATTTCCAGCTTTCGTAAAAAAGGCCGCAAACCCGGGGTTTTTAAGGGGTTGCGGCCTTTTTTATATCATTGGAAAAGATAGATAAGGAACCAGATCTATTCAAGATAAATGCTGAATATCACAATCATCTGAAAACGGATGTCAAAGAAGATATATATCAAGAAGAAAACTCCGTGTTATGAATATTTTCAGAAATTCTTTCGATAAATGAATATTTTAGTGGATAAGCGGCACATAATGTTGCATATTCATCATGAAATGTGTTAGTATATGTACAAGATTGGAACTACTCCTCAAAATAGTTCCTTTCCCACCACATTCAAGCCCGGAGTCCTGAAGATTCCGGGCATTACATTATTTGAATCACAGCAAATGTACTTCTCATTTTCTGGCCTCATCATGAAGAAAACGATGGTTGCAGTTCGCCATCTTTTTACCACTATCCCTCCAAAAGAGAATCTATTGAAACCTCAAAAATATCTGCAATCTTCTTAACCATATAAATATCAGGCAAACGCTTCCCCCGTTCATAATTTGAAAGAGTCGTCCTTGTTATATGCAGAAATCTTGCAAGTTGCTGTTGTGTCATGTGTTTCTGAATCCGTAATTTACGTATACTAAAACCGATATCTGACATAATATCGACCGCCCCCCATATGTCTACATTATCATGCTTTCCTAGAAAAGTATACGTAACGTGTCGTATATTAACTATTTTCATTTGATAACGAGTTCATGCTGCCTTGTATAATGACAAATCAATTTTGAAAATGTATCTATGTACGGCATATGAAAACAGTCATTCACTGAAAGTATTTTAAATACATTTCTAAATCTTCTCTTTTGCGGAATCTTCTTTCCTTGCTTATTGAATATGTCTATGGTACAATACAAAAAAAAGCAATTTAAATATAAAAGAAAAGTTATTTTTAATGGAATAATTATTAAGTCGAAAATGTTTTATGGAATAGGACGTGTAAGTTCTAAATAAGGTTAAAAGGAAAGGGAGGTATCATATGAAAAACAAAATACTAAAAGTTATAACAATCATGGTAATGGCGCTTTTACTGACCGCTTGTTCAGGAGGCAACAAACCGGCAGAATCAACAGACAAAACGGCCGATGAGACCTCCGATACAAAGCAGTCTCAAGATAAGAGTACTGACAAAGAAGAGAACGTTCAAAATTCTTACACTATTGATCAGGTCACAATCACCGCAGAACATTATTCAGTCGAACCATATAATGATCCGAACGGTGAATATACAAAACAAATCTCTATCATGTTTAATATCAAGAACGAAACTGACAGTGCCTTTGGCTATATTAAGAGCTGGGAAGGCAGATTACCTGACGGATTCAAATTGGAAAGCCTGACTGAGACACAAGATTTAGACTTAATACAAGTTCCCTCCGGTGACTCTATTGATGACGTAGCTTATTTACTTGCGGATGATTCCGCGAATCTTGATGAGATAATAGCGACATATTTGTTTATGGACTACAACGAAGATTATTGGAAAGACTTTGGTAAAATCGTGTCGGGAGAGATAAATGAAGAGGAATTCAAAAGCAAATATGGAACGCCTAAAGAATTAACATTTGATCTGACACCAACTAACTAAATACAAACCGCTCCCTGATCAGCAGACCAATCCAGCCTTATTTAGTCAATGATTAATCCAATGATAAAATCTGAACCGATAAGGCAATTGAATCCTGAAGGGAGGGTTTTTTTTATCTAAACGGGCAAAAGCCGCCATCAAGTTTAATGGAACAGAATTAACAAATCTGTAGTGTTTTTCTATAATACAAACAAAGGAAAAGAGAGGGAGGAATTATTTATGAAATGCAGCAAATGTGGAGCAGAAATTCCAGAAGGAGCAAAGTTTTGTACTGAATGCGGAACAAAAATATCCGAGGAGGCCGCCGTTCAAGAGACCCCGCCTGTACAACAGGAGGCAGAACAACTTATCTATACCATAGACAAAAATAATGGAAATAATCCAAAAGTAAATCCCCCGGCACCAAAGGGCGCGGCTTTCAAAACATTCCGTTTGGTATTAGGAATCATTTCAATTATATTGTTTCTAATAGTCTCGCTGCAATCATGTGTTGCAGGAGCTGCAAATGCTTTAAGCGCAAATGGTGAAGTCAGTGGATCTGCAGGATTTTTATTAGCTATATGTATGTTGATTGCCGGAATCGTAACAATATGCTTAAAGAAAAAGCAAACAACAGCAGCGTATCTTGTTCCTGCAGGATTTTATATTGTCGGTGCACTTCTCGCGGCAGCAAATGTAGGAAGCTACTCTGATTTAGGAATATGGGCCGTGCTAGCCTCTATATTCGGAGCACTGCATGTATTATTCATGTTCAGAAGTAAGAATACTAAGGCTTTAATCTCTATCATTGTCCCCATAGTAATCGTAGTCATCATATGCATGTTCGTAGGAATTTCAGGATCTGGGACAAAGGATGCAGGGAATAAAAACACAAAGAATACGGAGAATAAAACGACAAGTTCGACAGAAAAAGAAAATAAGACCGCTGCAAATGATACTGCAAAAACGCCTGAAACCAAATCAGACAGCACAGCGAAACCAGAACCCGATCCAGATGTTCCGGCTGAGTATAAAGCTGCCTTAACGAAAGCAGCAAGTTACAGCGATATGATGCATATGTCTAAAGCGGGAATATATAACCAGCTTACTTCCGAATATGGTGAGCAGTTTCCCGCAGAGGCTGCGCAGTATGCCGTAGACAATCTGAATGCTGATTGGAATGCCAACGCATTGGCAAAGGCGAAGTCTTATAGTGATACCATGCATATGTCAAAATTAGGTATCTATAACCAGCTTATTTCAGAAAATGGAGAGCAGTTCACGGCAGAAGAAGCTCAATACGCCATGGATAATTTGAAGGCTGACTGGAATGCCAATGCATTAGCAAAAGCAAAAGACTACCAGGAATCCATGGCTATGTCTGTTGAAGCTATAAGGGAACAGCTGACCTCCGAATACGGCGAACAGTTCACAGCCGAAGAAGCAGATTATGCAATTTCAAATTTGAATTAATATCTGCGTTAAGAACAAATCTCAGTTGAAAAGAACTCAAAAAAGCCGCAGCCCCGTCCTCCGGGATTGCGGCTTTTTATTGAATAGAAAAATACTCCCTACGGGATGCGCACTGCGGCATAAAAAGCAGATACCGCTGTGTGAACGTCGCATGCGCGGGTTTCGCAAACGGAATTCTATTTTCATGCTCCTGGTTCAGCCGTCTAATAAAGAACAGCCCGTAGCATATATACTTTAGATTTCAATATTATATCCTCTTAGTAATTCCAATACCAGCTCCTCATCATTTTCAGCACTATTACTTTTAGACATTTCATTCAGATCAAAGCAGGGCATATGTTCCCATATATCCTCGTATGCAAAATAGCTGTAAGGCGCCTTCCGGCATTGTATAGGTCTGTGTTCAAATATTTCACATAAATTGTTATCAGATAGAAAAACACATTGATTATTGATATTTTTTAGTATATAGATATTTATAACATACCCTTCACATTGGATATCATCCTTTTCACAATACTTGTGGATAAACTCTTTTTTGCTTATGTTAAGTTCATTTGATATATGTATCAGATCACGTGGATAAATGATTACGATTCTTTTTTCTAAATCCGTACTTCTACAGCACTTCCCGCATTTCCTGCAACTCATTTGGTTTCCCCATACTTTTTTACAGTTTCATCAACCGTTTTATAATTTAAAAATATTCCCCTGTTCCATCTGAGATCTCCTCTTTTTAAAAAGGGTATTTTTAATTTATAGACCTCATATGCCCCGAATGGATAGAATCCCTGGGATTTAGCTCTTTCTGAATTTATCTCGTAGTAGGTTCCTTTCATACATATATCATTTATATCATGTGAAGATATTTTCAAAGTCATAACACCATTTTGTCTCAAATCTTTACTATCTGAACAATAGAATAAAGAAACCACATCCGTAGTGAAAACCCCTCTTCCCCGAAATGTATATCTGTTCTTTTTATGTTCTTTGTATTGTATAAGTTTAAATAGGACATCTTCCCGGTTTTGCTTAAACTGAATGATCTCAATAATATTTTCTCCCTGAAAATTATTATGGCGGGAATACCAGAGCCCGTCTATGGAGAAACTCATTGCCCTTTTGTAAAAAAAGCTCCGTATCTTTTTATATGTCTTTCCACATATAAAACCTAATATTGAAATAATTGCAGCTATAACAATCTCATCAAGTAACTTGACTATACTCCCCCACATCATATTCAGCGCTCCTAAGTTACAAACTATTTCTTATTTTTATTGTTCTTTTCAGTTTCTTTATTTTTATCGGCAATATGTTTAATATGTTCTTTTAAAGCTTTTCCTCCGCCATCTGGCATATGATTCACCTCTCATAAAAAGATGTGGGGTTAAGGCTATACTACCACTCTTACCACTAATAATCAATCGTGTTGGATCGATTATTTCCATATTTTTCCAGATATTTTTTATTCTTATAGCGTTATAATTATTACAGGGGTGCGTTATATGGATGAAATAAAATTATCCTTAAAAGAGGAAATCGAAAAGCAGGCACAAATAATAGAGGAAGAAATATTGCATAATAAGGAAAATGAAAACCTGGAAGTTACTAACCGGATGGAAAGCGCTCTTCTTAGGAAAATAAAACAGCTTGAAAGCGAAAAGGATACAGCTGGCTCATCAAAAAAGGCTGAGATACATACTTCTTTACAGGAGGATGCCTAAGAAAGAAACCCTGAAAATGTCTGATCCCCATATTATGGTGTTCTTATTGATTTAATTTCCAGCAACTGCTATTATTAATTTATATTGATTTATATTGATCAGGTAAACAAAGTTAAGCCAAATGCTTAACATCATTGTGGTGTATTTCTCAGTGTGGGTATTGACTAAAGAGGATACTCAGGCCATGAAACAAAAATTATATGATTTTTCAGACTACATCTCTTTTGATTTGGAAACCACAGGGCGTAACTCAAAAACATGTGAAATCATTGAAATCTCGGGAATTCTTGTCCGAAATAATGAAGTCAAAGAGGAATTCAGCAGTTTAGTTCATCCGGGAATCCGTATTTCGTCAGAGATAGAAAACTTAACCGGTATTACCAATAATATGTTGTCTGCTGCTCCGTCACTGGATAAAGTTCTTCCTGAATTCATTGCTTTTATTGGTGATAAGCCTCTCATTGGCTATAATATTGCAAGTTTTGATATGCACATCCTGAACAGGTTTACCGCAAAATTATTAGGAAGGTTTATCGATAATTATTACATAGATCTACTAACATTATCCAGAAAGATGCTCCCTGATTTGAGCAGTCACAAACTCGGTGCGTTAGCTTCATTCTGCCATTGCATTGCAGAATCTGCGCACAGAGCACTGTCTGACTCCCTTATGGTACACGAATGTTTTCAGTATATGAAAGAATATCTGCCAGATACTATCATCACCCTTAAGCAATTACAATGCTCCGGTGACCGCTCAAACGCGAGAACATCTTTGGTAAAAAAAGAAACCCAGGCGCTCCACAAACTACATGAATCTCTCCCAAGTGTGATTGATGTTAGTGTTTTAACAGAATCCTATTATGATAAAGTTGATGCTGTAGCCGGAATGGCTTTCTGCCTTACCGGAGATTTTTTACACGGCAGCAAGTCAGAAATCAAGGAAATCATTGAGGATCACAGCGGGCGATGCGTCGGATCTGTTTCGGGTAAAACGGATTATGTAATTGTCGGCGCCTATGGCAGCGAACAATGGGCATGCGGTAATTATGGTTCAAAAATCAAAAAAGCTATGGAATTGCAGGCAAAGGGATCTGATATCAGAATTTGCAGTGAGAAGGAACTGTTTGATATGTTAAGCCTTCTGGAAAAGGAGGAGATTTCTAATAATTCTGCTGCCGTCTCCTCTTTTGAAGCAGAACTTAATCAGATGCTTTTATCCATTATCCAGGAAAAAGAGCTTCCATTGAACTCTCTGCATCTGTATGCAAATCTATCGACCACATCAAAGGAGGAAATGTCAAAGTCCATCTGCATATACGAGCCCGAATACCCTCCGGTAAAAGATGACTGCGTGAATCCTGGAAAGAACTTCGTCGTAATGAATATTCAGATGAATGATGCCATAGAACTGCTTATAAGGAATCTGCAATTTGAAAATATACCTCTGCCGCATACCGGAAAGCTGAAGGCCGTGCCGTCAGATAAGACATTCCGACATGTTATCTTTGATTTTTCTGATCGAACAGTCTTTGAGTATATAAAAGAAAATGTGCTGTACTGTTTAAAAAACTATCATTCCAGAGTGAGAAGCTTCGGATGCTGCAGTAAATTCATGGAATGTTCTAATGCCAAAAAGTGTGTTCATGTAAATAAACTTTATGCAACTGCCTGCGCTTATAAGTATAATCTTGAGAATGGAAGGATATTTTATGGTGGAAATAGAAATATGTAACTAAATAAGATACTTGCGTCAGCAGGAATAGCTTTTGAATATACTATCAAACACATGCAATCTCCATATTGTTCTTATTTCTAAATAACAAATGATGTTAAATAGTTAAAGATTTCATATTATAGGGGATATCCTAAAAATGCAGCCTCAGGATACCCCTATCTATTATTAATGAGCATCCTATTCTGATTCTTTGACAACCGTGCAAACACATAGGAAATTTTTTATGTGTACGCTAAAAAAGCGTCTTAAAGTTGGTTTTCTTCTTTTGATAAATATACGTTATGGTTTTCTAACCAAGTTTCATGATCTGGGATTTTTGTATTTTCTATATAAAGACTCTGGAAGTTATATCCTGACACTTTGGTTTGAAGATTAGAGAAATTAACATTAAACTCATTTCCAATGAAATTATTCGGCATTACATTATTATTCAACCTTAGCACGGTTACATCTGTATATTTATGACTGAAATTAGTTGCGCCGTCAAAATTATCTGGAGTTAAATATGCAAAATCCACATGATATCTAATACCATTGTTAGAAACATTATGATTAGATAATGAGGTTGAATTCAGTACCACGTGCTTACCATTTATACTGTCTTTTCCAATATATATAACAATATGGGCATCAATATCATTATTTTTTCCAATGATTAAATCACCTGTCCTTAAAGGAAAGTTTTGCACCGCTGAATATAAAGTGTAATCTTGAGTCTCACTTTTTAATTCTCCTACATATTTTAACGTACTAATTTTATTATTTGTCCCAAATTCTAATGAAGTTGGATTGTTTAAATACTCTCTGGTAGTCCAAGGGGTGCCTTTTATGGGAACTCTTTTACCATTTACCATTGGTGCATACCGAGTATAATCAAATGGTAATCCAAAAGTATAATGATATACAAAAGAAGTAAAACCCGAACAATCCAACCCGATATAGTTTCCACTTTTAAATCCGTTATCCATGTATATAATTTTATTGCCGTTTAAATATTCATTATTATAACTAACTAGTTCCAGTTGATAAGCACGCTGTTTCGCATAGCTTCCATATTGCAGAACACCGGATTCATTTCCCTCTTTAATGTATTTTTTCATTTTCCTGTATAAAAACTTTGACTGCAAATCTGTTAATCCTTGTAAGTCATCAAAACCAGTATAGTAATAGTCGAAATCATCATCTTTGTATTCTAAATCCAGCAAACGAGGTTCTTTATTTTTGTTTACGTAATAAGCGGCATTTTTCCCAGCCTCAGACCCAACTATTTCTAATGCCCGCTGAGATAGCCTTAACTGATTTATCATCATATCAGAGATTTTCTCTCTATCAGACGTCGGTCCTTTTACTAAAGAGAGAACCGCAGCTTTAGTAGAAACTAATACAGATAAATCACTTTTTCTGTTAAACTCGGTCTGTAGTTTAATCATCTGTGTAAAACTGTCAAAACTGTCTCGTTGTTTATTGTCGTCACTAGTACCCGAAGCCCGATATAAGTGGCCTATACGTATCATAAAGTTCTGTTTAACACCGAGCGATTTAACATTTTCCAAAAATTTAGTTAGCTTTATTTCGTAGTTTTCTAAATCATACACGTCACTTTCTCCCTGATACCAAACCATGTAAATATTTCTTAATGTAAAACTCTGTGAATTATTAGTAACATATTTGATACTCTCTACCAGTTTAGTTTTTAATTCCTTATATTTTTCTCCGTTCTCTGACCAATCATTAATGGAAGAGGTTGTTTTTGTAACATCTATTGCTAATACAGGCGCTCCTGTATTATTATAGTAAGAATTTACAAATGATGGTATCAAAGTAGTATTTAACTTTTCTGAATCACACAATCTTTTAATGCCAATAACCTGATTGCCAGCATTGTATCTCAATTCATATCCTGAATTCCATATTGACTCAGTTGTTATCTCTTCGGGCATTCCACTCCCCCGCATGTTGTCTTGCCCTGCAAAAACTATAATGTCTACTTGCTTATTTTCAAGTTGTTGTACGTTTTTTTCCGTTTGTTCTTTTATTTGCTCATTTGTAATATTTAGAATTTCCATATCGCTCATTGAAAAACTCTTATTGTCATCATACTTTACTAATGCATGGACATCTATATCCGGAATAAGAAATAAGATAATAGTTATTACAAACATAAATATTACTTTTTTCATACACTTCTCCTTCCATTCCCAATTGATAGTTAAAAACAATTTATAAGGCTTAAATAGCGGTGTACTTTCTTATAGTCAATCCAACAGCCCCTGTTGCTCAGGGAATCCATACACCATTGAAGATGAGATCTTTGGATCGGGTTCTTACTGACAGCTGTCTGCTCTCCTGGAATACCCTCTATATCTTTACCTCTAGAAATTTTCCGTCTTTTTACTCAATTTCACAGTCTTAATGCTCTATTCTTGGGTATAATATAAATATAGAAGAGGACGATGTTACTCGCCCTCTCCATTTTTAATTACTTCTAATAACTCTTTCTGTTTATGCAGTTCTTTTCCACATGTAACATGTAATATAAGGCTGAAGGTTATTATGTACGCCGCTTGTCCCTGCGCTTCCAGATGTTCCTGCTTTTGTGGTTACAGTGTGAGTGTGGGCACCAGCAGATTTTGTTGCTTTTGATACGCCATATGCGGCAGCAACACTTGCACCGCCCCTGATCCACAGGTTTGTTGCATTATTGGAAAAGTCTCCGGTACTACCATAAACATCTGTGGTATGTGTGTGGGCACCTGCAGATGCTGCAGAGCCTGATAACGCAGGTATACTATGGCTGTGAGCTGGTATCTGTGCTGTCGTTAACTTGTGTGTCGATGCGCCACCGGTCTTTTCCACCGTATTAAAATTATCATCTGCAGTATTAATCCCCACCGGCACTTTTCCTGCCCCCCAGGCAGCCCATGTTCCGCCAAATAACGTACCGGGATTTGTGTTCTTTACACTCATGTAGATACTTCCCACAGGATAAATCATATCAAGCAGTTTTTTTCCACCGATCATCACGCTGCCTTTAAAATCCGCATCCATCCCCACCTCAAAGGCATCTTTTTCACTTACTTTACCAACTGCCATTCCCTTCCCTGTTGAACGAAAATCCATTAGGGTAAATCCGCTGCTTATGTCAACCGTTGCTATTGTTGTTGTAAAGTAATCTGTGACCCTAAGCCGTAATGTGTATGAGGAATCTAAACTCAAAGACGAAGAAGTTATATAAGTACTGTTGTAAGAATATTTACTTCCGCTTACTACAGGAGCCCACGACGATGTACCATTTTTTAATAGCTCCACAACATAGATTTTCGTATTTTTATCTCCAACATTTGATACACTGAAGTTCAGTCCAATACTTAATTCTGATCCTTCATCGTCCAGATCACCTGCTGCTGTACATCTAGCGGCAGTAAATGATGTAATTTTGGGATTTGAGTATGCTGCAACATTAACTTGCTCTGACTTAGAAAACGACCGGCCCCGGCTGTCTGTTACCGTAACTTTTACTTCGACACTCCCTGACGCTGTTATGTATCCGGTAGTTACAGAACTTCCGGCATACGATTTGCCGTTTACTTCTGTTTTATAAGAAGTAATCTCACTTCCATATATACCAACTGCATTCGTAACAACCTTAAACTTACTCTTGTTTTGTACGTAAGCTGCAAATTGTGCATTAAGTCCAGTTACCGCTTCCGATATCGTAATACTTTTTATAGATGGCTTCATTGTTGATGGAACGGTTGCTGTAAAACTTATTGTTTTTGTTCCTGCTAACGTTGAGCCACTATATGTTTTGCATGTTATTTTTCCTGTACCACTTGACGTCTTGGGAAGTTGTGCAGCAAGTGTATTCGGAAGGGTCCAGCTTACCGAAGCGCCTGCACTTGATGAAATAGTGCCGGATGCGCTGCCAAATTCATAAGTTAAATTGTGGGAAAGTGTACTACTTGCCCTTGGCAAATTTATAGTAATAGTATTCCCTATATCTGGTCTATTATTTGACAGAACTGGTGTCGTTGCTCTCAGTATCTGCATTAGCTTAGTACTCCCTTCACCTGAAAGGGATCCTGGTGACACTCCCGCCCCAAAATTTATGGAGCCTGACATCTTTATTTCCTTTGTACCGTCTGCATCATGCATTATCGTAAATCCGTATCGTCCGATTTCTTTCCACTCATTCTGAGGAATATTCCAGTTATATGTGAAATTGATGTCTCCTGAAGACTGCGAATCTACTTTAATATTCCAGCTTGCTTCTCCAGTAAGATTATAACCATAATAATAATAGTCTGTACGCCTAAAATCAAAAGCAACGGTTACATAACTTGTATTCTTTTCCTTATTTATATTTATCTCACTAATCAAGCGCATTCGTGTTTGATATTGTGCCATAGTCCTACCTCACTTTCCCGAATGACAGGTTTCCATTCCCACGTGGAGTAAAAGCAAAATCCCCAAGTATCAGAGATGATAAGATTTCTGCATCGTTAATATACATCCGCCGGTTACTTATATATGCCACTTCATTTTCATTTTCCAAAAATGATATTCTGTCATTTATCATCTTTAGTGTTAGTGGCTCTCCTTCTACACCAATAACAATTGAACCGTCAACAAAACGGATATACTTTTTCAATTCATTAAAACTATCATCCGTATCTGTAAGTAGTTTGTTTAGATTTGCTGAAAGCTGTTGAAAATCAAATTCAAAAGAATTCTTTGTCTGCTCAAACTTTGTATTCACCTCTCCTATAAGACTTTTAATATCATCCTTAAGAAAAGTTCTTTCTCCTACTTCAGTAAGCAGCCTATCAGATTCCTCATCCATCCTAGCATAAACTTCCTGCTTAAGTGACTCGATATTCTGTGATTGGTTATTTACGATTTCCCAAGTGTCGGCTGCACTGTTATAGTGTTTAATGACAGGCGGATCTACTGATGTATCGCACCAGAGCCTTGTCTTATCCGCCGGCGCTGTAGCACTTGAAATGGCAGCGTCATCCCCCTTGTCGCCCTTATCTCCTTTGATCAGAGACCATGTATAATCGGAAGCGTTTGTACTTTCGATGGGAGTTGTTTTATTGTAGGCCAGACCAATGTACGTCTTTCCTGCAGGGTCATCAGACATATTTGCCCCGGCTGCACTCGTTGCGTATTTTATCCATGTATAGTATGTTTCTCCATCGGCCCCTTTGCCTCCTGCTACGCCTTGGTCACCCTTAGCACCTTTAATCAATGACCATGCATAATCACTGTAACTGGTACTCTCTGCAGCCGTCGTTTTATTGTAGGCCAGACCAATATATGATTTGCCTGCAGGATCATCGCTCATTCCTGTGGTAGGTGTGTCTGCGTATTTTAACCAGGTATAATAAGTCTTTCCATCTGCTCCCTTTGGTCCCTGAACACCTTGAGATCCCTGAATTCCCTGTGGTCCCTGAGGCCCGGTGGCTCCAGTTTCTCCTTTAATCTTTGTCCATGAGTATCTTGTGGCATCCGTACTGTCAGCTGAAACATAATCCGTATACTGTCCTATATACAGCTTGTTAATACTGTCGGATACGGAAAAGCCTGTCTTTCCGTCTGCACTGTTTGCGTATGCAATATGCAGGAAAGGGGTTTTTCCATCAGTCCCTGCTTTTCCTGGCGTACCCTGCGCACCATCTGCACCTTTTATTTTACTCCACGCATACTTGGACGGTGATGTACTGTCTATGGCTGAATTATCCACATACATTCCAATGTACTCCCGGTTGCTGTCAGAAACAGAAAAATCAGCTACTCCATCCATACTGTTCGCATACGCGATATGCGTGTAGCTGCTCTTTCCATCAGCACCTTTTGCACCTTGTATTCCCTGATCGCCTTTTGGGCCCTGAAGCCCTTGCAGCCCACGGTCACCCTGATCACCTTTATCGCCCTTTTCACCTTTGTCTCCCTTATCACCTTTGATTAGAGACCATGTATAATCCGAAACATTTGTGCTTTCGGAAGAAGTCGTTTTATTGTAGGCCAAACCGATATATGTCTTTCCCGCAGGGTCATCAGACATATTTGCCCCGGCTGCACTTGTTGCGTATTTTATCCATGTATAATAAGTTTTTCCATCGGCCCCTTTGCTGCCGGCCACGCCTTGATCGCCTTTGGCACCTTTTGTCAGTGACCACGTATAATCGCTGTAATTATTGCTCTCAGCAGCTGTCGTTTTATTATAAGCCAGACCAATATATGATTTACCCGTCGGATCGTCACTCATGCCTGTAGTGGGACTGTCTGCATATTTTAACCACGTGTAATACGTTTTTCCATCGGCCCCCTTGGGGCCCTGGACGCCCTGCGGCCCCTGAGGACCTGCCGCTCCGGTTTCGCCTTTAATCTTCGTCCACGAATACTTTGAGGAATCTGTGCTGTCTGCAGATGTATAGTCTGTATACTGTCCAATATATAACTTATTTGCACTGTCGGATACAGAAAACCCACTTGTGCCGTCTGCACTGTCTGCATAAGCAATATGCAGATACGGTGTTTTTCCATCGGTCCCTGCTTTTCCCGGCGTTCCCTGTGCCCCGTCTGCTCCCTTTATCTTGCTCCACGCATAATTGGAAGGCGTTGTACTGTCGGCTGCCGTATAATCCACATACATTCCTATGTAAGTCCGGTTACTGTCAGAGACTGAGAACTCCGTCATACCGTCTGCACTATTTGCGTAGGCTATATGGGTATAACTGCTCTTTCCGTCTTCACCTTTTAATCCCGGTATTCCCTGGTCTCCTTTGGCTCCTTGCAGGCCCTGCAGCCCTCGGTCACCCTGATCGCCTTTTTCACCTTTTTCACCTTTGTCTCCCTTATCACCATATACACCGGTTACTCGTGGTGTCGTATTATCACTGGTGCCATCTGTATAAATATACTCTTCGTATATCCACAGATATTTGTTTATCGCCGTGATCGTCGGAATTGACGGCTGCCACCCGCTGCTGTTTACCATAATTCCGGTGTTTTGAGGGGAAGCTAGATAATATGCTTTTCTTTCTGCTATCCCTTTGCCGGCTTCTCCCTGATCACCTTTTATTCCTGCATCGCCTTCTATCTTTTTCCATTTGTATACCCTTGGGTCTAATGAATCCGGCTGATAGAGATCCACGTATACTCCAAGCCAGCTTCCTGCAGTTTCACCGTTGTTTTCCGTAAATGTGGCTCCTCCGTCATTTGAATATTTAATGTGCAGATACGAAGTATTTCCATCCTCACCATTTTCACCGGGTATGCCACGGTCTCCCTTAGGACCCTGCGCACCTGTCAGCCGCTGCCATTTATATACCTCCGGATCATTTGAATCGGCTTCTTTAAAATCAACATAAGTACCGATATATTTATCTGGAATTTCAGTCATTTGAGATGCGGTTGGGTTATCTACCGGACTATATTTCACATGAAAATAAGAAGTTTTTCCTGGATCTCCAGACGGGCCCGGCATTCCTTGTTCGCCTCTTTCACCCTGGGGCCCCTGTGGGCCCTGCGGACCGGCTGCGCCCTGATCCCCTTTTTCTCCTGAAGGACCCTGTGGACCGGCTGCACCATCATCAATATTTGTAACCGTTACTTCGTACGTTCCGCGGATTTTGGTTCCCTCCAGAGCCTCAAACCTATACACTGCTTTTCCGGAAACCTCAGCGGCTTTTACCAGTAAAGAAGAACCTGAACCGGCTGCAGTATTATCTTTATACCATTTTATCTTCACATCTGCAGTTCTGTCTGCACCACTGTCCATAACAGAAGCCGTAAGTGTTGTTTCTCCCTGACCATTTTTGAAGGTAATACCGTTATCTGTTATAATAGAACAAGAATACACTTTGTTTGCTGTGATCAAAGTATTCATTTTTTTTAATAGCTTTGGATCTATCTGACTTTTCAGTTCCTTGAAATTACTAAATGTCGTCTTATTCCTGGATAGATCTGTAAAACTTTGCAGCTGCTCCGTTACTCTGGCCTGCAGATACAGCGGTGGATTATACTCATCGTCTGCAATCGTAATTGTATCGCCAATATCTGTGTCAAAGTATCCATCCACTTCGTATTCAACCTGGGGAACGCAGTACGTCTTCAGTTCCTTAAGCGCCTCCTCGTACAGAGTATTGGCATTTTCTGCATCGCATTCCCATATTTTAGCTATGTACCGTTCATTTTCATTCATCATTAAATTGGATGGAAAACGGTCTCTGGCCTGCACTGCATAGATATTACCATTATTTTTAGGGCTTATAAATTCTATATTTCCCTTTGCATCTAATTCCGTTTTATCCAATCCCATAACAGTAAGGCCATCCTTTCCGGTGGCCCTTATTGCGGTATACAACTCTGTTATGTCACTGGTCTTCGTAACACCTTTTACGTTTCTCCCATAGCGCAGTACCATGTCGGTCCGGTCAGTCCCCATTCCTTGATCCGTATCCGAATGCTTACGGTATGCATTTACTATAATTCTGTTTAGAGAGTAATCTGTATTGAGTTTCGGTATAAATTCAAGTTCTGCATTAAAAACATCTGCCAAAGAATAGAACCGTGCCAATATCGTTTCTGTATCTTTCCATTCATTTTTTATCGATTTATCAGTCACTTCATTTATGCCGAGGGTAACTGTCTGCTCATAGTTAAACGCTTTCAGATATTCTGCAAACGTCATCGCTTTTTCTGCATTGTATGGACCTTTTTCCTCATTGAGCAGCTCAAATACGAGTGAATATGCTTCGATTTCTATCTCATATTCGTCCTGTACCACACGCATAATATTAAAATAATAATCTTTTTGGCGATACCTGAAAGCAAGTTTGTTCCCCTCAATTAAATTCAGGGCATCCGGATGATCTGCACTGGTTTTGAATGTGTAGGTGCTCGCTGCGCCTTCCAGATACATATGCAGTTCATCGTCATAGTAGTGCATTGCTTCCGGAGCTTCATTGTCTATAAAAGCGCATACGTTATCGTATGCGCTCAATACTGCAATTCTAATATTGTCCACTATAAAAATGCCTCCCTTATCTTTGCCGTTATAACCGGCGGTGGGTTAGAAAAGTCCGAGTAATAAAACTGAATCTTTGTATTTCCTGGCGGAGCATAAAAGTATCTACTGCCAATTATTTCATCTTCCATGCTAATAACCTCATTTTTATATACTTTGCCCTTTCTACCATCTACATAGACCACACTATTTTCTTCGTATCTATTAGGAATATCATACCAATATTCACTATCTTTTCTAATGGATAAGTTGTTAAAATACATTCTGCTTACAAGATTTGAACTTCCCTGATCTGCAATCTGTCCCAGAAAAATTGTTACAGACTTCGCTTGTTTACTCATTGCTGCCGGGACTCTGAATTGGTATTTCTTACCACCGAAATAGAATTCGAAAAGATCCTTTGTTTTTTTTATATAGATCATACCCTTACTACTGGAAGCACCAGATTTACTATCTGGTGTAAAATCAATGCGTTTTTTTTGCACACCTGCTATCTGAAATGCTATAGCTGCTGTGTTACTTGTAGTATATCCTTTCCAAATATGGATAGAGGCCAGATGTTTTCCATTTGTGTCTCCAATAACAAACTCTAATAAACCTATCTGTTTTGCATTTCCTGTCTCGAACCATATTTTTGCTGTAGCGCAAAAGTCACGCGCACCGACCTCGCCCTTTGAATCAGCCGGCAGCAGTTGCATTTTAGAAGCTCCATGCCAGACACTGCCAGTACCTACGCTATTTAATGCGAGCCATTGCTTATCATTCACAGTCACAGTTTTGAAAGATCCATTCATTGGAATCGCTTCCGTTAGGATGCCCTGATTATTGGTCATTGCAGACATAGTAGCAGGAGATTTGTGGTTTATCAAAACTTCTGACTTCCGCAATTCTTTGTCAACTTCATTAACATTTCCCAATTGTAGAACTCCATGATCCGATACGATCCCGATATAACCATTTTCGTGCTTGTGAGTGATTGTATAGTCGATTGGAACTGCCGCGGCACCATTGTTTACAATAGTAGCTTCCTGTATACCGCTGCTGCCTGCTGCTGCCTGAAAAGTCTTCTCAGTTGTAGCGTATTTGTATGGATCTGTACAATAAAACTGAAAGCTGCCTGTTACATTGAGTACTCCACCCGGCAGCTCATCAACTGTACTTTTGGTGCCGATAAAATATTTATCAGGTTCGTCGTAAAAGATGAGCTTTACTTCCTCTTGATTCAGGATACGGCTCAGCTTGTTGAACCTCTGCCTGAATTCTTCCGGAGTATCCCCCATGAGCCTATATGTTACCGTTATCACCCTCGTAGTATTTCTTTTACTTCGAAACTCTGCACCATCCATCTTTCCGATCTGCTGTTCCTCGATCTCAGTTTCCAGCAGTTCACGGCCGGTAACGTATAAAGTTCGGTATCCCTCTACTTCATTCTCTAAGTATACACCATTAATGCTCACTGCCTCGGCCGGAAGGCTGCTGTCATTCTGAACTTCCATGATATCTATAAAGTCATACATTATCTATAGCCTCCCATTCGTTTTAAAAGCTTCTCTTTTCTATTGATCTCTTCCTGCGTATACACGGCGCTTGCCTTGGCAATCTGTTTCCCTTCCAGATTCAGTGGCGCTTCAAATACATATGTTTTGTTCCCCTGTTCACAGACTGCTTCCCTGATATCATTCAGAACCATCCGCAGGTATGCGTTCGTCATAGCCTGGCCTTCCGCGCTTACAGAGATCCTGCCGGATCCAGATCCGTACCTTCCTGCTCTAAGGAAATCGGATGTTACGACCGGCTGCATTGCTTCTGCAAGCCGCGCACTTGCCTTTTCTACCTTTGGCAGCATGTTCAGCATACCAATTGCCGGACCGATTCCTGCGTATTCACCTATTTTAGTGGTTACTTTGGATGGGGAGCCAACCTTCAATGCATCATTCATAATCCGGGAGATTCCATTAGCAATTTCTCTTGCCGCGTCGTAGACTAAATGTGCACTATTGTAAATCCCATTGGCCAGTCCTGACATGGCAAATGCTCCTACTGCTTGCATACTTGGCAGCATACTCATTAAGGCATTAATTATGCTGTTCATCCCTGATGTAGCAAGATTCTGTGCATTAGCCATACCGGCCTGAAGAACTTGCCCGAATACTGCCATAGCGTTTGTCGCACTGTCTGTAATTCTGTTCATTCCGTCAGAAATATTATTTTCAATCGCAGTGACCGATTCACCACATGATGCTTCTGCTTCAACCAATCTATCTACAGGTACACTCTGTATAGTATTGCCTAGATTAAATACACTATCACTTAATCCGGCTGCACTGGCCGATCCCGTAGTAGTCATATTAGAGAACTCCGTCTGTACGGTGAAACTCGCGTCATATGTAGTGTTCTTCATGCCATCTGCCATCTGCTGCATGCTGTCTGCTGTACTAGCCGCGCCTTCCTCATTTTTTCCTGTTATAAAATCCCATAAACCACTGAAAAGATTTTTAATCCCTTCAACCACTGATGTCAAAATTTCTGGGATTGCCTGTATAATTCCCATTCCCAAAGATTTGATAATCTCCCATCCAGCTGCCAAAATTTGTGGCAGCATGGAGCCGATGCCGGTTATCAGCATAAGAATCATCTGTATGCCTGAAGCAATAATCTGTGGCAGATTGTTAACAATACCCATTATCAACGCTGCAATTAGTTGAAGACCCATTTGAATAAGAGTCGGCAGACTTGCAACAATCGTATTTATGAGTGTTGTCATAATAGTCATAACAGAACCTATGATATCTCCGCTCATCAACCCCTGAGCCAGCCCCATAAGCAATTGTAAACCAAGTCCAATCAGCTGAGGAATAAACTGAATAATTGAAGTTGCAAAAGTTGTAAGCAGATTTAATGCTGCCGGTACAATTTGCGGAAGGTTAGCAATTAGTCCCTGTATCAGTGCAGAGATGATCTGCAAACCGCCTTGCATGGCAACTGGCAGATTTACAGTTATCGCGTCCAAAAGGTTTACCAGCAGACCGCTTCCCGCCTCCATGAATGCTGGAAGGCTATTTACAATGCCGTCTACTAAACTTTGAATAATCTGTGGCCCCTGCTCTACGGCGATCTGCAGTAAACCATTTATTTGTTCTCCAAATTGGCCCTGCAGTGCACCGAGTCCAGCAAGTGCAACCCCTGCTACTGCTGCAGGACCTATTGCTTTCAACCCAACACCCATGACAGAAGCCATACCGGAAGCCATGCCGGACATGGCAGATAATCCCACCTTAGAAGCCGACTGGAATACTGGTCCTATCTTCTTTATCATCGGAGTTATTTCACTTACTTTATTACGAACTTGATCCATGGCTTTCAATGCAATCGGGCCATCACCAGAAAACCTTCCATTTTCTGAATCCTTTTTGAAAGATTTGTTGGCTAATTTATTTCCATACATCATACGCATGCCCTTAGCAGTCACACCCATATTATGAACCTTGTTGTCAAGCTTCGAACCCTTATACAGATCCGCTATACTTTTTTTCAAACTCTCCATGTTTTTAGCCGCACTTTTTGGTGCTTCTCCTGCCTCTGACGCAAGCTCTTTTACTTTGGACATAGAGCCGGCTATTGTTTTTGGCATTTCAAGAATTGACGACATTTTCCCGGATAAATTCATAACTTGGTCAAATGCGGTTTTTGTCACACTACCAAATGTTTTCATTGCACTGCACAAGGCCTGTAGGTCACCAGTTCCTGCAACGCTGTCCATCATCCCGGATATAGCATCCGCACAGGATTCAACAGACTTTATAGCAGACCCGGATGCGCCTTCTAAATTTTTAAGGCTGTTAAGCACACCATCTATGGTGCTGGTAAATCCATTGTCTCTTGCGCTTATTACCGCCTCCATATTATAATTCTCCATTCTTCCTCCTTTCCAGAAATTCTATATACCTGCCTGTTGTACTGGAAACAGGCCGTTTTTCGACGAAGTTTCCTCTGGCTTCTTCCAGCCTTTTTTCATAGTCAAAGAATCGGTCGAACCGCTTATACACAGGCTCTGTTCTTCCCTTCCCTTTCTTTCTCTCCGCTTTTACTTCCCTATTCACCCAGGCCTGGAGATATATCCTGTATTCCTCATCCACCCTTTTCAGGCGGCAGGCTTTCATTCTGAGCTCATATTCATAGAAAGTCATTCGGTCAATTTCTTCCAGATCATTGATCTCAAGAAACCGCAGGCAGTTTAATATAATTTCTTCATAAGTTTCTTCCGAAGAACTGGCATTTACCTCTTTCTCTGCTCTGCCAGACTCTTCTCCAGCTGTTCCGTCTTCAGTCTGGTAGCATTTCCCTTTTTTAGTTCACTGAGCACCTCGTTAAATAAGCCGTTCAGGTCTTCACAGTTTTCAATAAATTCATCCACATCGTTGATCGTCGGCCTGCTTTTTTCCATACAAGTGCCAGCATAAATAATTTCAGATAAAGCAACTGTATCATATGTAAAAAGCATAGGAACCTTCAGCTCCAGACCCGCACCAAACTTTGTGCCGTCTTTTACGAAATAGTTCGATTTATCCAACTCACGGATAAATTTGATACCAAAGCGTACTTCCACTTCTTTATTTTTTATATCCAATAACATCTTTCTTCCTCCTTAACGAAAAAAAGAGAGGGGATTGCCCCACTCTCTTAGACTCCTGTTTTCGGTGTATCAGTAAATACATAATCCGCTACTTCCTGCTGCTCCTGAGTAACGGATACTTCTCCGCGCTTTCCGTTGCCGTTGATTCCAAACGTAAGGGAGCATTCTACAAATGCCTCAGCAGAGGATGTCTTTTCAAAACTAGTCAGAAATCCCTGGAAATACATGCCTTTAAACTTGTTCTCGCCTTCTGCTGCCGGTTCAGCAAGGTTTGCCTCCCAGATCTCAATAACTTCATCGTTGTCCATTGCATCTTCCAGTTTATCGATCATAACATCGCCTTTTGACAGGATACTTGTTGCTGTTACTTCCACCTCTGTAGTACCAGGTGTTCTGATGGAACCGTCTTTCGTTGCTGTGGATTCTGTTTCCTTGCTTTTTGTGCGTCCATTTTCCGTTGTGAAAGCCAGCAGTGTACCACCTTCTGCTGCAGCATCTTTTTTAATACGATAAAGGTATACCAATTTTTTTCCCTGAATAGCTTCTGCAAATAACTGTAAATTCATCTTTCTCATTCTTTTTTACCTCCGTTAATTAAATTGAAACTTTTGCTCCATGATGTCATGGTATGCGCTTCTTTTGTTGTTTTGTTCTGCATCTCTTTGCTCAGTATATTTTTGAGACATTTGAGATTCATTGTATGAGCCTGTTATTCTTTTACACAAGCATATCCAATCACTCCCTGCTCTGTACGGACCCTTTTATAAAAGATCCTTGTTATGCTCTGGCCTCCAGTAAACTGCCTTTTTTCATTTTGCCATATTTCCGAATTTGGCTTTCCTCTTTCAATTGAGGTGGATTTTCAGTACACTGTTATACACCAGTTCTATTGTTCTTTTATGTCTGCAAAAGTAAAAGACAAAATAAAAGATCCGGGTATCGGATCTGTTACTTCACTGTTATATAATTTGGACATTTTCCGGATATTCCTCAGCCATCATTACTATGCCTGTAAAAAAAGCATCCACAATTGCCACGCCCCTGTCAGACAATATATCATATGTCATCTCTGCTTCTCCCGGGGCTATTTTATAATCTATACGGTCAGGCGTCACATCCTGAATCGCCCTCAGCATCGTTTGGAATAAAACGGAAACCCCGGCGCATACAATATCACTGCCAGGAGCTCCGTAGCCTGCGTGTCCGGTGACTGCTATCTTTCCCTTCCGGGCTCTTACTTTAATCAATGTTTTATTCCTCTTTAGAAATTATTTTTTATCTTACGTTTATCACTTACTAAGTTTTATTAAATTATACTAAAAGCACCCCTTCCGGGATGCCTCTATGTTGCTTATATTTATAAAATAGCATATCTTTCCTGTTAAATGTGTTAATCCTTGAAATAGATTCTTTTAATCTGAATAATATAATCTCTAGTTCATTACCATACGCTCTTTTTAACAGCCAATTGGGTCGATTACCCCATTATTTCTATAAATACCGGAATTGCCCATCTGCTCATTGATATTTAATATTTGAGAATTCATCCCCCAGCAAAATTGCAATCCATTTGTAAACCTGATAATTCCATCTTTCTGTACTTTTACTAATAGTGGATTCTGATCTTTTATGATCAAATCCGATACATTTAATAATGATATATTATTTTATCCTGTTTGGATGAGATTCCCTTTGTTATCGAAGACTGCCAAAGCTCCGTTTGCACTTATGTTAGGCTTTACCATAAGGTCATTGATTGCCAAACCACTTCCATAGACACTGCCATCCGCAGCTAACGCTGCCACCTGATTTTCGGTAAGTATGGTATGAAAACAATCGCTTTCAATCTCATTTAATATATTTTCTTTCATCATATTTTTCCTTTGCTCTGCTGTCATGACTATACCTGAGAAAAAAGCCATTGTCATTTTCCTGTTAGTTGATTTATCATAGGTCCTTTTTGCTTTCCCCTAATACAGTTTTGCATCCACGGTACAGATTATTATTTCACTTTATTTTAATAACCTGTCCCGGATGTATAAGATCCGGATTACCGATCCCGTTTATTTGGGCCAATTTCTGATAGGTAGTGTTGTATCTGGCTGCGATCTCAGACAGCGTATCTCCACTTTTAACAGTATACATTTTTACGGCCGGATCTGCTGTACCGTTAATCTTCAGCTCCTGCCCTGAGTAGATTAGATCTGGATTTGAAATCCCATTCATTTGCGCCAATTGCTGATAAGTAGTTCCATATTTTTCAGCAATGCCTGACAAGGTATCTCCGCTCTTCACAGTGTATATCTGTGTTTTATGGTGTGTCTCCGGTGTTGGGGCCGGTGCCGGTTTTGTTGAGTTATTGCCGGAACTGCTGCCTCTTATCTCCTTTACAAAGTCTTTGTAACATAAGTTCATATCTACATTTCCGGAAATGCCTCCCACGGTTCCGACACTGCTATACTGCCAGATATCCTCTCCGATATCCGGCCGTGTTTGTGGCTGCCCATTATTGGTACCGTAGGCAGCACACCATTTTGTAAATCGATTCAACTTTGCGCCAATACAGTTATTAAACCAATTTAAATTTGCATAAACGCCAAACCAGTATCCCGCATCTTCGATGGCCTGCCCCATCCTAATAAAATACTCAGCTTTAAATGTAGAAAACGAAAGTCCCGGATCCTCAATATCTATATAAAAGGGAAGACTCAATTTCCTCCCGGAAAGTAGTCTCTTAATGTGGGCAACTTCACTCTCCAGATGAGGTTCACTGTTACAGTAACTATACAGATATGCTCCATAAGGAATACCAAGCCTTTCACACTCTTTGGAATTTCTGTTCCATTGTATATCATCCTGAGATATTGCATTATCTCCATATCCGCAGCGAATAACAGCGCCGTCTATCTGGCCTTTTACAGCCTCCCAGTTGATTGTTCCCTGATGTTCACTAACGTCAATTATTTTCATACTCATTTTAATTTCCTCCACTAAAAGAACTTTAAGATGTATTGTTTCAAATCTATATAAACGATTCCCCCTGCTCCTTCAAATATGTACTTATAATTTGAGAAATCCGTCCTCGGCTGTACCCTACAGACTCCCCAACTTCACGTTGCGTTTTTCCGGCCAGAAAACAGAGTTCAAAAATCTGCCTGACCATACTATTAGGCATATCTGCTATAAACTGCTCAATTCTTGTTCTTTCTTTTTCAATTTTTTCCAGACGCTTTTCTTTTATCATAATTTGTCTTTTAATCTCAACCACCGCACCTGATTTTGTGGCAGGATCAGGTTTGTCTGATTTTGTTTCTATATACATGCCCTCATTGCTTTTTATTTTTCCTTCTGCGGCTTTGCATTCCAGATATTTATACAGCCTGCTGATCTCCCGCTCCAGTTCCGGTTGTTCTTTTAAAAGAGCCCGGTACTGCATTAACTGCTTCTTATCCATACAAATCCCTCCCTTTCCCTTAGGCGTATCTGAATATTCATTGTGGCAAACTGGAACAATGTCCTGCACAAGCAATTTTCAGACACGCTCTACGCCATATTTCTCAGCCAGATATTCGGACACGGTCTTATGTTCCAGCTGTCTTCCCTGTTCCTGCAGCAATTTCCCAGCCTGATATGCCGGACGCCTGAATATATTTCCGGCTTTTGCATCCGTATTATCATTTGTCAGTCCCGCATAATGACTTTGACGGTCTCTCCTGATTTCTTTACGGTTTCTCCTGTGTTTCATATTCTCATACTCCTTATTTTTTACTTCAATTCCGAATTTAAACTTCTATTTGATACATCCAATTCCCGGCATACCACCATTCCACCAAGGTTTCTGCAAAATCTTCCATATCTTCGCAAATACGGGCCAGATAGAAAAACGTAACCTGCTCCTGAGCACATCCATATCTGATCCTGCCGCACGCATACGCAAATGCATCTTTATCTCTTATCTGCTTTTTATTTTGGTCATCCAGGCTTATATACATGTTCATCCCTCCTCGTATCGAATCCCAAGTATGGCACAGATAGTTTCAATATCCGGACACTTTTCTTTGTCACCATATCTGGCCGACGCATCAGTTAATGCTCTGTAATATTCATCATCATTCATTCAAATTTGCCTCCTTATCATCATTTGCACGTTGTTTTCAAGTTCTTATGCTTTATGTTCGTTGATTTTAATTCAACCTTTCACATAAAAAAAATTCTATCCCGTTCCAAATTGGAAAGATTAAGTATCTGTTTCACACAAACGATTTCTGAGGCCAGAAACTCTGAAATATTTTGCATTTTCATAGAAAACGCCTTATTTGTGATTCCTATCTTTTCGGAAATAAACGAAACCGAAGCGTTTGAACGGATCATCATTTCTTCCAATGCTTCTGTATCTGTCATCATGTGCCCCCCTTTCGTTGATTTCTATTCAACCTAGGACAAGCATACATCATAGTTGAATTTATGTCAACTATTTGAATTGATTTTGTTGAATTTAATTCAATAATGTGGTATCCTTCTAATATACGGAGGTGTTAGAATGGAAACCATGTACGACAGAATCAAAAAATTAAGAAATAGCTTAGGATGGTCTCAGGAAGAGCTGGCAAAAAAAGTAGGCTACGCTGATAAGACATCCATTGCTAAAATTGAAGCAGGGAAGGTGGATCTTCCACAAAGCAAAATAGTGGCTTTTTCGAGGGCACTCAGTACAACAACATCCTATCTGATGGATGGAGAAACTGAATCTCAGCCAACTACGATTGCGGCTCATTTAGACACAGAGGATCTGACCCAGGCTGAACTGGATGATGTTGCCACTTATATTGAATTTTTAAGAAACAGAAGAAAGTTGTAAAGTCCTGTTTATTGTACATGTTTCTTTGTATAATGTAGAAACAGGAGTTGATAAAATGAATAAATACGAAAAATTATTAAACGAAGCCTATGAAGATGGAGTCAACGTTGATGAAGATTTTCCATTCGAGGGTAAGACTTCCGGTTTATATATAGATGGGAATATAGCTCTTTCGAATAAACTGGAGACTTCGGTGGAAAAAAACTGTATCATCGCGGAGGAATTAGGCCATCATCACACAACAACAGGGGACATTCTGGATCCGACAGATGCATGGAACCGCAAACAGGAGCGGCAGGCACGGCTGTGGGCTTATAATAAGCGCATCGGTCTGCAGGGTCTCATCGACGCCTATGAACACGGCTGCCAGAACTGCCACGAGACGGCTGATTATCTGGAAGTAACAGAACAGTTCCTGCAGGAATGTATCTCCAACTATACTGCTAAATATGGGGAGGGGATCGTAATCAACAATTATTACATCATGTTCATCCCTTATTTCGGTGTAGGAAAACTTGTTAAGTAAAAAGCGAAAGGAGAGCGGATACACCGCTCTCCCGATCTGCAGTAAATCTTTGGGCTATTCTTTCTTCCCGGCCTGTTTAACAATCTGATTCACATATGTACTTAGGCCTGCAACAAGTATTCCCTGGGTAACCGCTGTAAATACTGCCGTCGCCGCCTCCTGTCCGCTTGTAAGCGGGCTGCCCGCCAATACCCAGACGGCGCAAAGTACAATGCCCGCACCGCCCAATATCAGCGGAATAAATTTATCCTTCACTGCCTGCGCACTCTTGAGCCCTATACCAATAAAATAAAGTACAACAGCCACCACTAGCAATTCAGGTTTGACATAATTCATTATCTGCTCCATGCATTCACTCCTCTCTTTCCGCATAAAGCTCGTCCAGCCGGTGGTGTGCCGACTTTGTAGACTGCTCCACGATTATCATACGTTCCATTAGGTTATTATGTTTTTTCACTTTTTCTTCCAACTGCTCAATCCGGTATGTAGACAACTTATTCGCTGTCATGATTCCAGCTAAGCTGCCGACTAGTGTACCTAAGAGTGAGCAGATGGCAACTGCGATCTCTGGTTCCATATTTTCTCCCTTTTTATTACTAGCCAATACTAAATTTATTTTACGCAAATAGTTTACTAAGTCCTAATTTAGTAATCTGGTTGATGCAATTTATATCTGGTAATTTCTCGTTTACTAAATTGATGCTGGATTTTTATCCGCAAAAAAAGTACCCTGTTTCAGGATACTTGTTTGGCGAAATACATCGCGGCATATTTTAAAGGTCATGACCAAAAGCCCCCTCTGATTATACAAACCGGCGCCGTATCAAAGGAAACATATAAATGAGAAATACCATTCGAACAATTCTTTTTTGTTGAATCGTTCTAAAGTTATAATAGCACACTACTTTGGTTAATTGTGTTAGAGCATGGAAACTGCCCTTTCAAGATCCGCAGCATATACCGACTGCTGTTTATTCAGGTATGACTTGACAAAAGGCTTCATTACGAGTTTTTTGGCCGTAACATTTTCTGTGAAATCGATGGTGGTTATTCCGTTCTCATATGAAAAGATACCAATCCAGTGCCCGCTCATGTTGTCATTATTCATATCAAACTCCCACCGCCGGCAAGGCTCTGTGTTCGTAATTGTAAAGGTGGTGGCATATCCCTCTTTTGTATATTCAACAAATCTGTTTTCGTCGATCACTTCAATCCTGTCCAGATCGCTTCTCCATGAATAATTATCAAGTGAAGTTACGATATTCCATATTTTCTGAATATCACATTGGAACGTTGCTTTCATATTTGAAATAGCCATGTTTGTTCTCCTCGTATAGTTTCTCCTATTATTTATTGAAGCAGACTCGATCTTCTGTATTTATAGCTGGCATTCCTGATTCATCTAAACCCAGCATGTTTCAATATAGATAGCTTTCTATCTATAGGATACGATAAAACATATGAATTATCAAGGTTACATTTCTAAACCCAGTCAGCAGCTCCACTTCGATACTGAAGTAGATATAAAATCAACTTATCAGTAAGGCATCGCATGATTTTCATTTAACTTTATATTGCAAAAGATATGGGGAAGTTTATAATACAAATATAGACACTATTTATTATTTAAATATTCAGAAGAAAGAAGGAAAGATTATGAAAGAGGGAAAAGCGAAAAAGGGAATTGTAAAATGGATCATCTTAGTTGTCATTATAGCGATTATCGCAGGAGTCTGTCTCTGGTACTTTTTGTATAAAAAACCCCATGATGAAGCTGTTAAGAATTTCAATCAGGCTACAGAAGCAGTAACAGAAAAAAATAACGAACTGGACCACACAATTGAAACGGTACAGGCAGTCATCGATTCTAATGAACCGCCGTATGATGAAAGTACACTTACTGCTGCCAGCACGGCCATATCTGATGCGCAAAGTTCAAAAAGGGTGATTCCTGAATTACCGGATAAAACAGAAGAAATTAAACAGGCTGCTGAAGCATTGAAGGAGCCACTGGACTATACACCTGCCATTACGAATATCATGGATGCCAAAACAACATTAGAAAACAGTATCCAGCAAATGAGACAAATCACGAATCCTTCCGGAGATTTTGTCATACAGCGTATTCAGGGGATTGATGGGATTACAGGCGTACAGGCCGCTACCGAAGATCACGATCCAAATGATAATCTTAATAAACAAGGAGGGTATACCGCTGCCATTTACTTTTCACTTTCGCTGATCAATCAGGATGAAATTATCGGTACTGATATCGTAGATAAAGGAACTCAGGGGGGCGGTTGTATTGAAGTTTATGCCAATGTCGAGGATGCGGAAAAAAGGAACACTTATTTATCCGCTTTTGACGGTGCAGGCATGCTTAATCCTGGTTCACATACCGTATTAGGCACGATAGTTATCCGAACATCTGATAAGTTAACTGCAACTCAGCAGGATGAATTTACACAGAAAATATCTGACAAGCTGCTGGAATTACAGTAATTAATTATATAGCATGATACTGTTCGGCTTATCATAAGAAATGAAAACAAAAAGGCAGGCTCTTCTCAACAGCTTCCATACCAAGTTTTAAAAGCTGCTGAAAGAATAACCTGCCTTTTTTAATATATATACTGATCCATGCCCCTCATCCGTTAAACTCAACTCTCACCGCACAAATCTCCGCTTTAGTCTCCACTCTCATATAAGGCCCGAACACGCCGACTCCCGAAGTCACTATATTACGCATCTGCCCTTTCTGCAGACAACCATAAGCATTTTCCCACATCAGTCCGATTGTCAGATTACCGGGAAATGTCTGCCCATTATGTGTGGATCGTCCAGCTCCTCTACTTTTCTTCCCCGTACATATGCACCGTCAGCTGATTATATGGTATCTCAATTCCTTCTCTGTCAAAGGCCAGCTTAATCTCCTCCAGCAGCCGCCATTTCGTGGGCCAGAACTCATCTGTTTTTACCCACGCACGCAGCCCCAGAATCACCGCGCTGTCCGCCAGAGAATCCACAAACACCTTGATATCCTCATCCTGCATAATCGCGTCATCCTTTGTCAGCAGCTCTTCAAGCAGCGCTTTCGCCTTTTTCAGATCGGCATGATAGGCAATCCCTACTTTCAGATCCAGCTGCCGCTCCGGCCTGGCGGTAACATTTGTCAGGCTGCTGTTCGCAAGCGTACCGTTTGGAATAACAATCGTCTTATTATCAACGGTGGACAGCTTTGTATAAAATATCTGAATCTCCTTTACGGTTCCCTCGTTTTTCCCTGTGTCCTCAATTATATAATCTCCTACCACAAATGGCTTCAGCAGCAGGATCAACACGCCTCCCGCAAAGTTGGATAAACTGCCCTGCAGCGCCAGGCCGATTGCGACCCCGGCAGAAGCAATCAGTGCCGCTACAGAAGATGATTCCACGCCCAGCTTTGTAGCAATCGTAAAAATCAGCAGCGCATATAAGCTGAATTTTAACAGAGAATCTACGAACTGGATGACGCCCTGGTCGGCGCTGGTACGCTGCAGCGAATGTTTCACAATCCTTTGAATCCACCGGATCACCACACGTCCTGCCAGAAAGAATACAAATGCCAGAACCACTCTTATCCCAAATCCGATCAGCGCCGGAAGATGTTCCTGGAAATACTCAGCCACTCGGTTCACTTCCCCTGTCACCTCTGCCGCCACTTCCTCCGCCGATTTTAAATCAGATGCCGCTAATATCATATTCAAGCCTCCTTATTCTGTCGTTTCCCTCAGGGCCAGAAAAGCACACAGGTTTCCCCGCTTATCTCCTGCCGTTCTGTGGGAATATAAGATTTCACTGTTGCAGTGTGTACACAGATTTGTCACCGCAATATGTTCCTGTTTTATCCCCGCCTCAAGAAAGACCAGCTCATTTGCCCTCCACAGATTCAACTGATATCTGCCGTTTTCTTTCCTGTAAAATAAATCTTCCCAGAATTCCTCTTTATAATGCAGTTTAAACTGTTCAACCACATCTTCGCTTACTTCATAACATTCCTGGCAGATCGATGGCCCTACCGCCGCCAGGATATCCGAAGGATTGGAGCCGTATTGTTCCCGCATCAATTCTACAGTCACTTTTCCAATCTTGGATACAGTTCCTCTCCATCCGGAGTGGCTTAAGCCCACCGCCTTCTTCACCGGGTCCACAAAGTACAGCGGCACGCAGTCCGCAAAAAACGTAACCAGGCATAAACCGGGAACGTTTGTCACAAGTCCATCCACATCCGTATAACTTCTCTCCCGGGTTATCCCCATTCCCCTGTCTGCTTCGGTAACCACGCGGACATTTGCGGTATGAGTCTGCTGGGTAAATACCATGTTTTCACATTTTATGCCCATAGCCTCCCCGATCCTCCTGAAGTTTTCCCTCACAGATTCTTCTTTATCCCCTCTGGTAAAGCTCAAATTCAGCGAAGAATAGCACCCCTCACTGACGCCCCCCAGTCTGGTTGAAAATCCATGTTTCACTATCCCCGTATTTTGAAACAACGGATATTCCAAATATGGAGTATCCGTCTCTATCTCTTGAAAAATCTTTCTCTGATCTTTATACTGCAGTCCTAAGCTCATATACTCCCTTTCTGTCATCCGCAAAAAGCATCCCGGATGTGCGATATCCTGCCTCTTTCAATCCCGATCACATCAAACCTGCACGGTATCTCCGTAAGGCCGTGCACCATCAGATAATGGGAAGCACACCGGTAAATCACCCTCTGCTTTTTTGGGCCTACCGCCTCCAGAGGGCTGCCCTTCCCTGAATCCCGGCGGTATTTCACCTCACAGAAGACGAGATATTCCCCATCTCTTGCAATCAGATCAATCTCTCCGATGCGGCAGCGGTAATTATATTCCAGAATCACATATCCCTGCTGCTCCAGATAGTATCCGACCGCCTTTTCATAGTTCGTGCCGGTTCTCCTGTTATTCTGCTTTTCTGCATATTTCATATTCTGTTTCTACTGCGATTTCCCGTTACTATTCACGGCCTATGGACCATGCATCGTAATGATTCCACACCCTATTGCCAACACCTGCCATACCGTCTGTATTGCGGTATGGCATTTCATCCTGTACCCAGAAAACACCACAAATCTTATTCGGAAACAAAGTTTTTTATAAAAGATACACGATGGATTGGTGTCGGTCCCAATTTTTTCAAAGCCTCGATATGAGCCGCAGAGCCATATCCCTTATTCTCTGCGAACCCATAACCGGGCAGTATCTTGTCGTATTCTGCCATCAGCCGGTCTCTGGTCACTTTGGCGATAATACTTGCCGCTGCGATTGAAACGCTTTTGGCATCCCCCTTGATGATCGGTACCTGGGGAAGCGTGATTCCCGGTATGGTAACCGCGTCATTCAAGAGAAGCGTGGGAGCCGTTTTCAGCTCCTGCACCGCTATGCGCATGGCTTCGTATGTAGCCTGGAGTATATTGATTTTATCAATGGTTGCGGGGCTGGCCATCCCGATCCCAGTGGCCACCGCTTTATCAAGAATCTCGTCGTAAAGCTCTTCTCTCTTTTTCGCTGAAAGCTTTTTAGAATCGTTGATATATAAGATTTCACAATCCTTGGGAAGGATCACTGCTCCCGCTACAACCGGGCCTGCCAGAGGTCCTCTGCCCACCTCGTCAATGCCGCAGATAAATATATGTTCCTGATACTTCTTTTCATAGCATCTCATCTGCTCCAGGCGGAATCGTTCTTCCTTCAGCTTCGCTTCCTGTTTTTTATACCTGGCAATCAGATTCTGTACCCCGCTGCGGGAATCCCCCTCATATTTTTCATATAGTACCGATAATTCACGGAACTTTGCCTGTTCAAACTCTAATTTAATACTGCGGATACTGTTACTCATGTTTGATCACCCCGAACCTGTCTAATGGCCAAATGCGAATCCAGGCCCTTCCCAGCAGATCTTTTCTGTGCAGGACTCCCACACTGGCGTCACGGCTGTCCGCACTATGGTTCCGGTTATCTCCCAGTACAAAATACTCATCTTCCCCCAAAGTGATCGGATTCTCCGCAATTCCCGGATCCAGCATCTCTTCGTTTCCATAATGTTCATCAAGTTCTTCCCCGTCAACATACACACGGCCTCCCATCACCTGCACAGTCTCTCCCGGCAGTCCGATGATCCGTTTTATATAGTATGTATCCTCCTCATACTGATAAGGGAATACGATGATTTCATATCTCTTTGGTTCTCGAAAGCGGAATGAGATCTTATCCACAATCAGATTATCTCCGTCCGACAGCGTCGTCTCCATAGAAGAGCCGCTGACACGTGTGCGCTGACCAACAAATGTAATAATCACATAGGTCAGCCCAACAATAATCAATATATACACGATCCAGCCAAGCAGTTCTCTTATGATGCTTCTTTCCTGGTCCATATCTTAACCTTCTTTCTGGCGTCTCTTTCTATATTATGCATAATCCTGAGGAAATTCAAGTGTTATTTTTCCCAGCCTGCCATTGCGGAAATCATCCATCATAAGACGGGCGGCTTTTTCCGTGTCCAGCTCGCTTCCTTTTACCAGACAGTGCCTGCTCTCTGCTATATTTCTCAGGCAGGCAAAATCATCCTCTGATTCCTCAATCTGATATTTTTCCTTCAGAACTCCGGGATAGGACTGCTTCAAAAAGCCAATTAATTCCATGGCCAGTTCCTCTGTGTTGAGTATCTCATCTTTAATAGATCCGATAAATGCCAGCCGAAGCCCCACGGTCTGATCCTCAAATTTGGGCCAGAGTATTCCCGGAGTATCCAGAAGCTCCACATTTTTATTGAGCCTGATCCACTGCTTTCCCTTTGTTACGCCGGGTTTATTGCCGGTCTTTGTACAGGCCTTCCCTGCAAGTGCATTAATAAACGTAGATTTTCCAACATTCGGAATCCCCACTACCATTGCCCGGACAGGACGGTTCAGTATTCCCCGTTTCCTGTCTCTTTCTATCTTCTCTTTGCAGGCCTCCTGGATTACGCCCTGTATGGACTTAATCCCTCCGCCTTTTTTGGAATTCACCTTTACTACGGAATAACCTTTTCCCTTAAAATATTCTGCCCACGCATCATTCCACTTGTCCTCTGCCAAATCCGATTTGTTCAGCAGTATCAGCCTGGCCTTGTTCTTTCCCAGATCATCGATCTCGGGATTTCTGCTGCTCACCGGAATTCTGGCGTCCACCAGCTCAATGACAAGGTCTATCAGCTTTATATTTTCCTGCATCATGCGTTTTGCCTTGGTCATATGACCCGGGTACCACTGAAAATGCATCTGTACTCCTCCTCTATCTCCTGACAAAGCCAAAATCCGGGCCCGGACTGGCCACGAACCAGACCTTCCCATAGATTTCGCTTCGTTTTACATTACCGATGTCTGCCATCCGGCTGTCATCGCTGCCGGCATGGTTATCACCCATCACAAAATATTCATCCCCGCCCAGCTGCAGCGGCTCATCGGCGATTCCTGCCTCCTCTATATCCTCTGCAAAAATATGCTGTGTCACTTCTTCCTCATTAATATAGACTTTTCCGTCTTTAATCTGCACGGTTTCCCCCGGAAGCCCTACAATCCTTTTAATAGAATAATGAGTATTTTCGTTTCCGTTTGGCTTAAACGCAACAATATCGCCGCGTTTTGGTTTGCTTGCATTATAAACAAGCCTGTTTACCAGAACAACATCTCCATTCTTTAAAACAGGCTTCATGGAGTCCCCTGCATTGCTGACCCGCTGTCCAAAAAACCAGACGAGCATAAAAGCTATGGCGCAGACTATGATAATCTGCACGATCCAGTTCGCAATCTCTCCCCTGTTCTGCTTCTGTGCCTGGGTCTTTTCTCTCCGGAATCTGAGTTCCGGCCTGCCGGTGTCAAACTTCAGCTCTTGTTTCTTTTTCCGCCTGCGCTTCTGATTCGCCTGTCTCCGGCGCTTTTTCCGAAAGTTTAAATCCCGCATATTCTTCCCCTATAAACTGTCCGCAGTAAAAAACCACTGAATATTTTCATGATATATAAAAGGGACAATATACATGTTGTACTTGTCCCTCTCATAGTTACTATTTTACTAATTCTTTTACCTTTGCTCTCTTACCAACGCGGTCTCTCAAGTAGTTCAGTTTCGCTCTTCTTACTTTACCTTTACGTACAACTTCTACTTTTTCAACGTTTGGTGAGTGTAACGGCCAAGTCTTTTCAACGCCGATTCCGTTGGAGTTCTTTCTTACTGTGAAAGTAGCTCTTGTGCTTCCACCTTGTTTCTTCAGAACTGTTCCCTCAAAAACCTGGATTCTTTCACGGTTACCCTCTTTAATCTTGGCATATACTTTAACGGTATCACCTACATTAAACTCCGGTACATTCTCTTTTAACTGCTCTGCTTCAATACTTTTAATAATATCGTTCATTGTGTGACCTCCTTAATATTTAGACGTTCTTAATGCCTGCTTACATGTTCCTATCATCACTCCTATCACACAGCACGCACGCTTCCGTGCGGATGCTCTGCAATTAAATATCCGATACCAGCAAGTCTGTTATTGCATCAGAGGACCATCGCTTTTCATTTCACAACTGTTGTATTTTACCATACTTTCCTATAAGTTTCAAGCCTTTTTTCGTCTCTTTTTCCCGTTACTCGTAACAGTTTAGGCTTGCCTGAACTGTTACGCATTACTCAGCCTATCTGAAGGCCTTTGCCCAATTATACCTTCTTGCAGCAGCACATTTAAATATCGTTTACCATAGAAGCTGCAGACATTCCAGATGTTACCTGTATATTTCTTCTTTTTTTCATGGTACGATCATTTCGTAATATTTTTGTAACAATTAAACAACATTTTAGGAGGTACATATTCATGAAACATAAGATATTACCGGCTCTGCTCACCGCTGCAGCCATAGGAACAGCAGGATTCACGCCCCTTACAGTACAGGCGGCATCCATAGAAGAAACCAGACAGGTTCTTCAGTCCAAAGGAATCTATATTGCAGGTCCTCTGAACAGCACAGAGGAGCTCAAACAAAAACTTGAAGCACTAGGATATGACTGCACCATCCCGGACTGGCTTGACTGCATCATCCCAGGACTCCCGGGACAGCCGGAGAATCCGGATAACAATCAGCCGGAGAATCCGGATAACAATCAGCCGGAGAACCCGGAGCTCCCGGATGGCAACCAGCCGGAGAACCCGGAGCTCCCGGATAACAATCAGCCGGAGAACCCGGAACTTCCGGACGGAAACCAGCCGGGCACCCCGGAGCTTCCGGACAATAATCAACCGGAAACTCCCGAACAGCCGGATGTTGACGAGAACGATAACGCATTTATCCAGCAGGTCGTAAATCTGGTAAACCAGGAACGCGCCAAAGCCGGTCTTTCTCCTGTCAAAGCAGACGTGTCTGTACAGGCAGCCGCTCAGATCCGTGCGAAAGAAATCGAAACTTCATTTTCACACACACGACCGGACGGCAGTTCCTTCAGCACTGCATTAACACAGCAGGGCGTCACCTACCGAGGTTCCGGCGAGAACATTGCCTGGGGACAGAAAACTCCTGAGCAGGTTATGAACGGCTGGATGAACAGTGACGGACACAGAGCCAATATACTCAATAAGAATTACACCACAATTGGGGTAGGGCTCTATCAGAACGCCTCCGGAACTAACTACTGGACTCAGTTGTTTACTTATTAAATCCTGATTTTAGGAAAGCTCTGCCAATATTAAGGAATGGGATATCTGTGAAAGCATCATAAAATGCACACAGATATCCCTCTTTACAATCCGCCCCTCTTCTCCAGCAGATCCGGCCGCCGTTCCCTGGTCCTCAATACAGCTTGTTCCCGCCGCCACTTTTCAATATTTGCATGATGCCCGGAAAGCAGCACCTCCGGCACTTTTTTCCCATGCCATTCCTCCGGCCTTGAGTACTGCGGATATTCCAGCAGGTTATCCTGAAAGGATTCAAATTCCGCCGACACGTCATTGTGCAGAACTCCCGGAACCAGCCGTGATATCGCATCCACCATGACCATAGCGGGAAGTTCTCCCCCGGTTAGCACATAATCCCCGATGGAGACATAATCCGTCACAATCTCTTCCAGCACCCTCTCGTCGATCCCCTCATAATGTCCGCAGAGCAGCACCAGTTCATGTTCCTGCGCCAGTTCCTCTGCCATCTTCTGATCGAAAGTCTTACCCTGCGGTGAAAGATAGATCACCCTGGGCTGCCTCTCCAGCCTCCCGGCGATAGATTGGTACGCCTGATACACCGGCTCTGCCTGCATCAGCATGCCGGCCCCTCCCCCGTAAGGATAATCATCCACGCTCTGGTGTTTATTAAATGCATAATCCCGGATATTTACGGCCTCAATTGACAGCAGGCCGTTATTCACAGCCCGCCCTATTATGCTTGTATTCAACCCGTCCATCACCATTTCCGGGAATAAAGTCAGTATATGAAAATTCATGATATAAGCCCCTCCAGCAGATGCACCTTCATCGTCTGTTCCTCCACATTCACATCCAGTATGCAGTCTTGAATCGCCGGAATCAGCACCTCTCCATGTTCCGGTGACTCTACCACATAGACTTCGTTCGCTCCGGTCTCGATTACATCCTTCAGCACACCGAACTCACCGTCCTCCGTATACACCTTCATACCGATCAGATCCGCGATATAGTATTCGCCCTCCTCCAGGCTGACCGCATCCTCCCGGGACACAAGCAGACTTTTTCCTTTGTATTTTTCTACATCATTTATATCATCAATTCCCTTAAACTTTACAATGACGAACTGCTTAAAAAACTTTACGCCCTGTATCTCCATGAGAATGTGTTCTTTTCCCGTATCAAGTATCACCTGTTTTAAACTTTTAAATCTAGCCGCATCGTCTGTCGTCGGGAACACCTTGACTTCCCCGCGGATTCCATGAGTAGAGGAAATCACCCCTACCTGTAAGAACTGTTCCATATTCTTCTCCTGTATCTGTTTTCTTAATTTAACTTCACATAAGACGGCATCCCGTCCAGTCTCCATAAAATGAGTCAGACACCCGCCATTTTACAGATAAAAGGAAAGGGGCAGTCTCTTTATGCTGGCGCATGAAGGCTGTCCCCCTTAAATTCTGCTATTGTATAATATCAACAACAACTCTCTTATCTTCCTTGGCAGCAGCTGCCTTCACTACAGAACGGATCGCCTTTGCAATACGGCCCTGTTTTCCAATAACCTTGCCCATATCGCCGTCAGCGACACGAACTTCTAACACAGTAGTCCTGCCGTCCTGTCTTTCAGTCACAACAACGCTGTCCGGTTCGTCTACTAATGCTTTCGCAATTACTTCAACTAATTCTTTCATCTAAGCCACCTCCGCGGAACAGCTTATTTCTCAATGCCTGCTGCTTTCAAGATTTTTCCTACTACTTCTGTAGGCTGAGCTCCGTTGTTTAACCACTTCTTAGCTGCTTCCTCGTCTACCTTGATTCCGCTTGGCTCCAGGTTCGGATCATATGTTCCGATTTCCTCGATGAACTTACCATCTCTTGGAGATCTGGAATCTGCAACTACGATTCTATAGAAAGGAGCCTTCTTCTGTCCCATTCTTTTTAATCTGATTTTTACTGCCATTTTTTTCACCTCTTCTTATTATTTTTTCTTTTTTGTTAATTTATGTGTTAAAAAGGAAGCCTAAACTTGCCTTTCTTACCACCTTTGCCGCCCATCATGCCCGGAAGTTTCTTCATCATCTTCCTGGCCTCATTGAACTGCTTCACCATACGGTTCACTTCTGATATATTCACGCCGGCGCCTCTGGCTATTCGGTGCTTTCTGGATGGATTTAACAGATCCGGGTTGCTGCGTTCCTCCAGTGTCATGGAATGGATCATAGCCTCCATCCGGGCCATTTTCTTGTCATTTTCCTCGGAATCCAAATCCGGCAGCTTCGAGTTCATGCCGCCGAGTCCCGGCATCATGCTCATGACGCTTGACAGACCGCCCATCTTTTTCATCTGGCTCATGCTTTCCAGATAATCATCAAAATCAAACTGGGCCTTCTTCATCTTCTCTGTCATCTTTTTGGCTTTTTCTTCGTCTATCTCCGCCCCTGCTTTTTCAATCAGAGTCAGGACATCCCCCATACCCAAAATACGGGAAGCCATTCGGTCCGGATAAAACTGTTCCAGGTCGGAAAGTTTTTCTCCCATACCTACATATAAAATCGGCCTTCCGGTTACGGCTTTGATTGACAGCGCCGCACCGCCCCGGGTGTCACCGTCCAGCTTCGTAACAATGACTCCGTCAATTCCGATCTTTTCATGAAAACTTCCGGCAACATTCACCGCATCCTGTCCGGTCATTGCATCCACGACCAGGATCGTCTGATGCACTGTGACTGCCTCCTTAATCTCCTGAAGCTCCCCCATCATATCTTCATCAATGTGAAGACGTCCGGCGGTATCCAGTATCACAATGTTGTTGCCATTCTTTACCGCGTGTTCATAAGCGGCCTTTGCAATGTCCGCAGGCTTGTTCTTATCCCCCATGGAAAATACTTCCACACCCTGCTTCTCTCCATTTATCTGTAACTGCTTGATTGCTGCCGGCCTATATACATCGCATGCCACAAGCAGCGGTTTCTTGCCCTTTAACTTGTACTTTCCGGCCAGCTTAGCTGTAGTCGTCGTCTTACCGGCTCCCTGAAGGCCCGCCATCATAATCACCGTGATCGCACTGCCCGGCTGCAGCTGTATCTCCGTCGTCTCGGATCCCATCAGCTTGACCATCTCTTCGTTTACGATCTTAATAACCATCTGGCCCGGATTCAGTCCGTTCATCACGTCCTGCCCGACCGCGCGTTCCTGTACATCTTTGACAAATCCCTTAACTACCTTAAAATTGACGTCTGCTTCCAGAAGCGCCATCTTTACTTCCTTCAGGGCCGTCTTCACATCGTCTTCCGTAAGCCGTCCCTTACTGCGGAGGTTTTTAAATACGTTTTGAAGCTTTTCAGTTAAACTGTCAAATGCCATTCTATAACTCCTCTATAATAGTATCCGAAATTCTCCGGATTCTCTCAGCCATTACTTCCGGCTCCACATCTCGACTCTCGTAAGAGTCAAGCACATCATTAATCTCCTGCACCATCTTTTTTACAGAAAGAAACTTCTCAACAAGATGCAGCTTGCTCTCGTACCCTTCCAGAATCTTCTGGCAGCGCCTGATCAGGTCGTGGACACCCTGTCTGCTGATCCCTTCAGACTGCGCAATCTCGCTTAATGACAGATCTTCCAGCACAAACTGCCCATAAATCTCTTTTTGGTGATCCGTGAGTAGTTCACCATAAAAATCATATAACAACGCCTGTTCCAAAATCTCATTCACAATCATCACCTTTGTTATCATACTAAAAAGCAGGGCAGGTGTCAAGTATTTTTTCTTGACACCTGCCTTATTTTTTTATCCGCTTTTAAACTTGTTTTTCCAAACTGTATTCCAGCAAATTACATCGTAAGCAGTTTTCCTACGTTGAGCATCCCCCAGCCCTGTGCCGAGCACTCATTTCTGACACAGGACTCACGGAGCTTAAGCTTTACCTCCACATTGGTCATATCCGGAAATTTTGACAGCATGCAGGCGATCGCTCCCGACACCACAGGCGTTGCCATCGAGGTGCCGCTTTTTGTGACATATGGCTTCTGCCAGCGGTTGGTATAATCTCCGTTACAGCTCAGGATATTCGTCCCAGGCGCCAGCAAATCCGGCTTAATAACGCAAGCATCCGTAGGGCCGTTCCCCGAATAATTCCATTCTCTGCCGCCGCGCCCCGCAACGATCGATCTTTTCTCCCCCACTGCCCCTACGGTTATCACTTTCCTGCTGGTACCCGGAACGGCGACTGTCCCCGCGCCCGGTCCATAATTTCCTGCTGAGACGACCACCACAAGCCCTTCATCCCAAAGCGCTTCCACAGCATCCACAAGTCTTTGTTCCTGTGCTCTCTCCACTCCCGGCTGTGTTCCCACAGAGATATTCACAATGCGGAGTTTCACCCTTTTGTGGATCATAAGCAGCCAGTCAATTCCCTCAAGAACATCCTCCACCGAGCCGTTCCCCGTATGATCCAGTACCTTTCCTACCAGAATCTCCGCCCGCGGTGCCATCCCGGCGTATACCCCCGAGGACAGCCTCCCGCTCCCGGCAAGGATTCCAGAAACATGCGTTCCGTGCTTACCATCATCATATATTTTATCTTTATGATTAACAAAATCGCGAAAACCAATAATTCTTCTATCAAAATCAGGGTGAAGCGTGATTCCGGTATCCAGTACCGCTGCGCGCACACCCTGTCCCAGGTACTTATTAGTAATGATATCCGGGCACCAATATCCAACAGTCTGCTTTACCCATTTCATGAAAACACCTTTTTTAATATGATATTCAGAAATGTTGTCCCTGTCTACTAATTCCACGCCCCGTCTGTTAACTAACCTCCGTCTTCTCATCTACCCGCAGCATCCGGTACCCTACGCCTATATGAGTCTGGATATACTGCGGATTGGATTTATCTTTTTCAATTTTTTTGCGGAGTGACGCCATATACACTCTGAGAGAGGACATATCGCTTTCAATCGCATTCACCCAGACTTTATCCAGAATAAACTGGTATGTCAGCACTTTTCCAACATTCTGCGCGAGCAGACAGAGCAGGCTGTACTCCAAAGGCATGAGATGAATCTCTTTTTCTCCCACAAAGACAGTTCCTGCGCCGTAATCAATCACCAGATCCCCATCTTTAAACACACTGGAGTTCTGATCCTTCGTCCGCATGAGATACTGCACCCTGCGCAGCGTGGAACGCAGTCTTGCCAGCAGCTCCTCCACACTGAACGGTTTTGTCAGATAATCATCAGCCCCGGCGTCCAGAGCCTCCACTTTATCCCTGTCATCACTTCTTGCGCTGATCACGATCACCGGCGCAACAGACCACGTCCGGATCTTTCGGATCACCTCGATACCGTCCATATCCGGCAGCCCCAGGTCCATCAGTATGATATCCGGATTGCCGGAAGCCGCAGCCATGACCGCCTGGTTTCCGTTAGCAGCAGTCTCATATTTATAATCCTGGGATTCCAGCGTTGTGGTGATCAGATTTCTGACCGGCATATCATCCTCGACAACAAGAATAAAAGGTTTGCCATTCACTGTCATAATGTTACTTCCTCCACTTCCAATTCAAAACAAAATACGGTTCCCTTCGGAACATTGTCAAATACTTTTAACTCGCTTCCATGAGCATTGATAATGGATTTGCACAAAGTCAGCCCTAGGCCCATCCCCCGTCTGCCGTCGGTAACCGCATGGCCTGCGGTATAAAACATCTGGAACAGCTTGGGCTTGAGCTCTGCCGGAATCCCCGGTCCATTATCTGCTACCGAGATCACGGCCTTATTTCCCTGTTTTAGCGCTTTAATCCAGATCTCGGAGCCTGCCGGCGTATATTTTACCGCATTGTCCGTCAGATTAATCAACACCTGAAGCATTAATTTTACATCCATCTTCGCCATCAGCAGCTCATCACATTCCACGTGGATCTTCTGTTCTTTTCCGCGCCGGTTCACGTGATGCAGCGCTTCTTCGATCACATCTTCCACAATCTCGCCCTGAAGGTTCAGTTCCATCGTGCCATTCTCAATCCTGGTGACAGAAAGCAGATTTTCAACCAAATTAATCAGCCACATGGAATCATCATAGATATCTTTGTAAATCTTCTTTCTCTGCTCCTTTTCCACTTCGCCTTCATTGATCAAAAGGGTCTCGGCATTGCCCGATATACTGGTAAGAGGCGTCCGCAGATCGTGGGAAATAGAGCGCAGCAGATTCGCACGCAGCTGTTCCTTCTGCAGCTTCAGGTCAATCTCCTGCTGTTGTACGAGGAGTGCCTCCTTCTCCAACGCAAACGCGCACTCGTTCAAAATTGCCCCCATAACGCCTTCTTCAAAAGCTGGTATCGGCTTCTTCTCCATATCAATCCCGACCACCGCAAAAACTCTCTCCCCGCTCCTGACCGCGGCAAAAAGGAAGCGGGAACCCGGAAGCGTCTGGGTGGAAAAGCCTGCATGTTTATTGTTGCGGAAGGTCCACTGGGCAACTCCCAATTCCTCCTCCCCCAGCACATCCGGCGCATCCGGATCTTTCTTATATACAATCGGCCTGTTTTTCGCCGATGGTTTCCCGAGATAGAAATAAATATTCTTCTCCAGAAGCATTCCCAGCTGCTGAATCGTTCTTGAAGCAATCTCCTGGGTGGTACCCGCATCCTGCAGCTTTCTGCTGGTTTCCAAAAGCAGTTCCGTACGGTAGGCCTTCCTGGCATTCTGGCGGGCATAGTTCTTCACCTGCTTGGTAAGCGCCGAGCTGCACAGGGAAGTGACAAACATCACAAAAAATGTAATAAAGTATCCCGGATCATTGACAGACAGCGTCCGCACCGGATCCGTAAAAAAATAATTAAACACAAGCACGCTGAAAACACTTGTAATTATACCCCAGATCTGATGGCTGGTAAACATAGCCGATGTCAGCACACCCAGGATATATACCATGACCAGATTGGCGTCGCTGAATCCGAGCCTGGTGAAGATCAGGGCAATTGCCGTGGACACGCCCAGGCTGACAATACATATGAGCGCATCAAGCCAGGCCTTCTTATATGTCTCTTCCCGCCTCTTTTTTACGCGGCCTCTGTACCTCTTATCGAATGCATCCGGGATCAGAAAGATTTCCAGGTTCGGCGCCAGCCTGGATAGCTGTTCGGATACGCTGTCCCGGATAAACAAAAGCCTTCGTTTTGTATAAGTTCTGCCCAGAACAACCTTGGAGACTCGGGATGCCTGCGCATACGCCGCAATTTCTTCTACGATATCATTTCCATAGGAAGTTACGATTTTTGCTCCCAGCTGTTCCGCCAGCCGCGTATTATCATTCAGCCCCTTCTGATCCGCCTTCGACATATTGGCCGAATCGGGCGTTTCCACATAGAGCGCAGTCAGTTTGCCGTGAAATGCATTCGCCATCCGGGCCGCCTGCCGGATCACCTTGCCGTTGGAAGGCGAAGGGGACAAGCATACCATAAGATGTTCCGCTGTCTCATTGCTGGCATGGATCATGCTGTCCTGGGCAAGATTCACACGGTCAGCCATACGCCGCAGTGCAATTTCCCGCAGAGAGATCAGGTTATCCTTTGTAAAAAAGTTGGAAAGTGCCCGGTCCGCCTGCTTTTCCTTATAGATCTTCCCGGCCTTCAGCCGCTCCAGCAGCTCCTCCGGCTCAATATCCACCATCTCCACCTGATCCGCCTCGTCAAACACGCTGTCGGGAATCCGTTCCCGCACAAGCACCCCCGTAATCCCTGCAATGGTGTCGTTCAGACTCTCCAAGTGCTGTACATTGACCGTAGTATAAACATTAATCCCCGCCTTCAAAAGCTCCTTTATATCCTGGTAACGTTTGGCATGGATACTGCCCTGTGCGTTTGTATGCGCCAGTTCATCCACCAGAATCAGTTCGGGTTTTCTGAGCAGCGCAGCCTCCAGGTCAAATTCATGGAGACGTATGCCGTGATATTCCACCTCTTTTACAGAAAGCATCTCCAGACCCTGCGTCAGAGCCATCGTCTCCGGCCTAGTATGCGGTTCTATGTAGCCTGCCACCACGTCAATTCCTGCGTCTTTCGCCTTGTGGGCAGACGACAGCATGGCATAGGTTTTTCCTATGCCTGCCGCGTAACCAAAAAATATTTTTAATCTGCCTTTTCCGCTTTGTTCTTTCTCAGCCTCCATCAGCTGTTTCAAAAACAGATCCGGCTTTCTGCTGTCTTCCTTCATCCTATCAATTCCTTTGCCGTTTCCTTTCTGCTATCTTACTTCAGAATCTTCTGCATTGCAAGATGAAACCCTTTCAGACATTAGGATACATCGCTGTCCGGGTTATTCTTAGAACAAGTGGGCAAGCCCACCTCAACTCTCCGCCCCCTCACTCATGAGGGGCTTGCACACTTTGGCGCCGCCGCAATGCCGCTTTGCGGCTAAATACCTTATGGCGGCGTGTGCATTCCCCGAAGGGTTTTATATAATAGGAAAGTGCTAAGTACTTTCCTATATAAAATAACACATACACCATAAAATAGGTGTGAAAGAACCCCGGCCGGATATTAAAATGGTATAAAAATCTTTTTAAAAATAATTAGGGAAATCTTTTCACACATTTGTAACCACCTACATATTATGAACTGTAATCAAACATATATGGAGGATTTAACATGAGTGATTTAAGTGCTACAAACTGCGGATGTGGATGCGAAACTAGCTGCGGAGGATGCGGAAACGGAATGTCTTCTTGTCTGTGGATCATTATCCTGCTTTGCTGCTGCGGCGGCAACGGCTTTGGCGGCGGATGCGGCAATGGCTGCGGCGGCAACGACAGCTGCCTGTGGATCATCATCCTGCTTTGCTGCTGCGGCGGCTTTGGCGGCGGAAACAACTGCGGATGCTAATTCCAAACCAGTAAAACTTACCAGAACAGGAATTTCTGCCCGGGCCATCCCGTAACACTTACGTTTCGGGCGCCCAAAGGCAGGAAATAAAAACAGCCCCGGTACAGATCTTTGTACCGGGGTTATTTTATGATATAGGAAATTCATTCAGAATTTCCTATATCATAAAACCCTATGGGAGAATGCACACGCCGCAATAAAGTATATAGCCGCCAAACGGCATCGCGGCGGCGCCAGCTTGCCCACTTTGTTCTAGCATTCTAAAAATGGATTTACCCGCATGGTTATGGTTTTGCCTTATTCTGATCCTGCGGCCTTTTTTTCCCCTCCAGCTCTTTGTTCCCTTTCTTCTCTTCCATTCGTTTCTTCAGCATGCAATCCTCGTCTATCTCATACACCGCATTTCCATCGATAATCAGTTTTCTTTTCATTTTGAAACCGCCCTTTCCTTTCTATTCCCTATTATAGTATGTAGGAGTCCTCACTTTAGTCTTATCCCATCCTCATATTTTTATACTTCTCATCATATATATTTACAACGTGATAAACAGGAGTGAATATGGAAAAGAAAACGCCAAAACCAATGACACCGTTTGATGAACTGGTTACACCGCCCCAGCTTCAGATGCTGAAGCTGTTTCTGCCCTACACTCCTGCTTCTAACCAGCAGTTTTTGGGAATATTCATAAAATTCCAGGAGCTCCAGCAGACAATTTCTTTTTTTCAGAATTTCGAAAACGATTTACATAGCCAGGCCTTTGGCAGCGACCAGGCACCATCGATGATGGAGATGCTCCAGGAGTTAAGGCCCTATCTGCCGCAGCAGCAGGCGGAAATGATGGACACATTTCTGAATATGATGAATATAATGGAAATGGTACAAATGTTCCAGGAAAGCTCTCAGGGCCAGGAAAATGGTTTTTCAGGCACAGACAGCGGTTTTTCATCCGAAAACAGTTTTGCCGGAGCTTCCGGCGGCGGAACTGACCACATGGGCGGCATGGGAAATATGTTTTCCGGAGGCTTCAATCCCATGGATATGATGATGGGGATGCTGACTCCTGACCAGCAGAATATGTTCCAGATGTACAATAGCATGTTTTCCGGGGATACGTCCTTTGACCCAGGTACAGGGGAGGATTCTGCTCATGCGGAAGCCCCAAAAGAAACCTCCTCTATGGAAGATACCACAGAAGACATCTCCCATGGAAATGAACCATGGGCCCCTGCTTCGGCGGAAAATGCACCAACCCAAACTGATACAGCAGACAATGCCCCTATGGGGAATGATTCATTTATGGAAGGAGATGATATAGATGAACGAATGGATGAACAATCCGGCTATGAAAAATATTGACCCCATAAAACTGGAACTGATTCAAATGGCTGCTTCCCAGACCGCCGGCAAATCCGGCAGAGACCTGGCCCCCATCATGATGGCCCTGATCACAAATGCAAACAAAAAGGGTATCAGTTTTTCCGGGGACGAGATGTCACTGATCCTGGAAATAATGAAAGATGGAAAGTCCAAAGATGAGCAGGCGCAGATCGACAGAACCATCAATATGGTCAGCTCTTTTATGAAGAAAAAATGATCCCCCAATAACCCGGAGGATAAAAAGGAAAGAAGAAGGCCTAAAAACCTTCTTCTTTCCTTTTTATCCTCATCTCTCTTCTCTTTTTTGCTGCTTCCCATTCTGCCTTTTCTTCCTCACTCTCCAGAATCAGGCGCGGCACCCGCTTAGGCTTGTCATTCTCGTCCAACGCAACCATCGTAAAATAGGCACGGTTAATCGGCCTGCGCATCCCGTCCATATTTTCCACATAAGTATCAACCCTGACTTCCATGGACGTATTACCCACATAAGTCGCCTTCCCGATAATCACAATCACATCCTTCTGATAAGCCCCCTGAATAAAACGCAAATTATCCACCGAGGCCGTAATAATGTTGCTCCTGGTATGGCGCTTCGCCACCAGCCCGGCCACATCATCCAGCCACTGCATCAGAATCCCGCCAAACAAACGCCCCGCCGCATTCAAATGATTCGGCCGTACCATATGCACCGTTTCCACCCTGGAATCCGCAACTCTTCTCTCTTCTATCATCTAACCCAACTCCAATCCGCATTCCTGCGCTATATTTTTATAACCCTCCAGCGTCTCCCCCTCTTCACAAAACAAAGGATATTCCAGACCATAATTTCCCCAGACCACCGCTTTTTGCTTCGTAAAATAAAAAGTAGAAAACAGCCAGTTCCTGGCAGTAATCTCCGCAAGAAAAACCAGATTTTCCGCCACCAAAGGATAGTATACCTGCCTGGGTTCCGTTTCAAACTGCAAAAATACACTTTTTTCCTCATCACTCAACCCAGCCACAAATCCACGCTGTTCCTCCTCAGTCAGCACCGAATAATAAAAATCCGCAAAAGAAGCGCCCTCATTCACCACCAGACACCGCTCCAAAAAGCACTGCATCGCCAGCTTATCCCCTCTAAGAGTCACAGCCTCAAACCGCAAAAAACCATCCTGAACATTCTCAATCAAAAGCGCCCCCCGCGCCGCCAGTTCCCCTTCACTCAAAGACCGAAACATAATCTCCTCCTATAAATACCCCTCCACCTTCTCCAAAAACATCCCTTTCGGATCACAAGGTGCGCTCGCCTCTTCCGCCCCCGAAAAGACTGCCTCAATACATTCCACCTTCCGTTTCCCAAGCCCGATATCAAGCAAGGTTCCAACAATCATCCTCGGCATATTATGCAAAAAATCATTTGCCCGAATACGAATCTGAATCTCTTCCGCATCACCATGGATGTCTATATTATAAATCTCTTTTTCCGTAGACTTACTCTTCTTAACAGTTGAAAAATGTTTAAAATCGTGTCTTCCGGCCAATAAAAGAGCCGCCTGCTGCATAACACCCACATCCGGGGTGCGGAACGCATAATAAGTATATTTCCGGTTAAATACACTGGGCACCGCGCCAATAGCAATCCGATACAGATAACTCCTGGACTTCGCATTCAGTGAAGCATGAAAACGCTCCGGCATCTCCTCCGCAGAAAGAACCGCAATATCCATAGGCAGATAACGGTTCAGATACTGCCGTATTTCATCCGCTTTCATATCCGAAGTAGTCTTAAAATTAACCACCTGCCCATAAGCGTGAACCCCAACCTCAGTCCTGGCCCCACAAAACAGTTCCACATCCTCCGCGGTCATTTTATGAATCACATCCAGCAGCCTGTTCGCCACCGTATTTGCCGACTCCCCCTTACCAAGCCTCTGCCATCCCTGATAGCGCGCCCCGTCATACTCCAAAACTAACTTAATATTATGCATTCTTATCACTCCTCCATATTGTCGAATTCCGCGAAACTCACACTTGCAGCGGGCGCATCATGCCAGCTACTTTTTCTGCCTCATTCCCGTCCAGTTCAATATCCCAATCTCAATACCTACTCCTATCAGAATTCCAACGGTATAACACACTAAATCACTCCATAAAAAACCATATCCCAAAATCAATCCTCCCAGTGTAGTGTGGCGCAATACATTTATCCAATCTGCTTGATACAATTGGGAAAACTCTATTGCAAAAGAGAACACCAATGCCGCCAGCATCACTTTTGCAGCAGCCATTTTAGAAAATAGGAAACCAATTCCCCAAAATACCATCATAGCCCACAAGGCATCACCCGCATAGTTCCTCAGAAATACCGGCAGACAGTCACCAAATTGCCTTGACGCAAGCCCTAATACCATTGTAATTACAATTAAAGCAAAATAAATAATTCTACTCCTTTTCATAAATACTCCTTTTATATAGGCTGGCCTGCACGCTCCCTTTATTGATGTTGCCAATTACAGCTATAGGCGGCAGACATCCTTTTTACAAAAGTACCTCTGCCACTTAAACTCCTCAGAAGAATATCCCCGCTATGTGATAGGCCAGGAAACTTACACACCACGCCACTGCCAGCTGGAATAACACGATCCCGACTGTGATCTTTTTACTCCCCACTTCCCGGTTAATCGTAGCGATTGTAGCCGTACAAGGTACATAGAGCAGACAGAATACCATTAATGCATAGGCGTTGGCTGCTCCGAAGCCCATAGCCCCCAGTGTTCCCACAAAGCTTGCCATTCCATGGCCCGTGGTAATATTCTGGATACCAAACAGTACACTGCAGCTGGATACTACGACTTCCTTTGCGGCAATCCCCGCAATCAGGGCTACAATGATCTGCCAGTAGCCAAGACCCAGCGGTTTAAATATTGGCACAATAGCCTTTCCGATCATAGATCCAAAACTCTGGGAAATGTCTGTCACATATCCAGCAGTTCCAAAATTCAGGATGATCCACATAATAATCGAAGCTATAAAAATAACGGTTCCCGCCTTGGTAAGATAATCTTTCACCTTTTCCCAGACATAGATCGCAATTGTCCTCGCGTTCGGGGTCTTATACTCCGGAAGCTCAATTAAAAGGGAATGTTCCGCCTTACTTCCGTCGATTTTCGAAAGGACAAAGGCCGTTGTGATCGCAACAATAATTCCCAGCAGATACATGGAATAACAGGCCATCATCGCATGTTTTCCGAAAAACATGGAAGAAAACAGCACATAGATCGGCAGCCTTGCGCTGCAGGACATAAAAGGCGTTACCATGATTGTTTTCAGCCTGTCCTTTCTATTTTCCAGTGCCCTGGATGCCATAATCGCCGGAACGGAGCATCCGAATCCAAGCAGCATAGGCAGGAATGCCCTCCCGGAAAGCCCCAGGTGCCCCATGATATCGTCCATGACAAACGCCACTCTCGCCATGTACCCGCTATCCTCCAAAAAGGCAAGCGCCAGGAACAGGATAAAGATATTCGGCAGAAATGTCAGAATCCCTCCGACGCCTGAGATAATTCCATCCACGATCAGAGACTGCAGCATGGCGTTCACATTCCAGGCGGTAAGCAGGCTGCCTGCTGCTCCGGATATCCACTCAAGCGCGATCTCAAAGTATCCCTTCAGCCAGTCCCCCACGGTAAAAGTCAGGAAGAAGACAAGAGCCATGATTCCAAGAAAGATAGGCAGCCCCAGCCATTTGCTGGTCATGAAACGGTCTGCTCTGTCCGTCCGTTCCTCTTTCTTACTCTTATTCACCAGGGTCTCCTGAATAATCTCTTCTATAAAATCATATTTCTGGTTAATGATATCCTTCTCATAACTACGGTCCATAACCTCCGGCATATTCACGGGGTATTTCTCCATAACTGCATGGTCCTGTTCCAGCATCTTTATGGCATGCCATCTTTTATTTTCCATCCTTGGATACAAACGCAGGAACTGTTCTATAATCAGATCGATCTTATCTTCTATCTCATCCTGATAAACCATTGCGTAATCGCGGTGATGATTATGTATATGTTTTGTGTTCTCGGCATGGTGATGGATAAAAGGACTCTGTCTTGCATAATCCTTGTGGTGTGCCACCGCATGCATCAGGATCTCCAGCCCGCTCATCTTTCTGGCGGAAACCGGTATTGCCGGGATGCCCAGCATCTCCGGCAGACGGTGCAGGTCAATCTCCATGCCGCGTTCTTCCACGATATCCATCATATTTAGTGCCAGTACCACTGGCTTTCCCAGCTCAATGAGCTGCAGCGTCAGATAGAGATTGCGCTCCAGACAGGAGGCGTCAACCACATCCACAATGACATCCACCTCTCCGCTCATAATGCATTCTCTGGATACCTTTTCCTCCATTGTATACGAGGTCAGACTGTAAATACCCGGAAGATCAATCAGTTTGAACTCCTGGTCCTTGTAAAATGCCTTTCCTTCTTTTTTTTCTACCGTAACTCCCGGCCAGTTCGCCACCTTCAGGTTGGCGCCTGTGTATGCATTAAATAACGTTGTCTTCCCGCAGTTCGGATTTCCTATAAATCCAACATTAATTACCCGATCGCTCATGCCCGGACCTCCTCAACCACAATGTTGTCTGCGATCCGTTTTCCCAAAGCAAATCTTGTGCCCCGGAACCTTACCGTAATCGCGCCCTTTTTATCATTATTCAATATTGTGATATTAGACCCCGTAGTAAGTCCAAGCGCCTCCAGCCTGCGCTCCAGATTCAATTCTGTATTGATCTCCTGTACCTGGTAAGTATGATGGTTTCTGCCTTCTTTTAACCTCATGGCTTTCTCCTGTAAAATGTATTTGGTATTGATAATTATTCTCCATAAGGAATTATAAATCTTTTCACACAGTAAGTCAAATAGATTGACATTTTTTGTCACAAGATTTACTCTATAAATAATAGCTTTCCGATTTCTGCGATTCTGATATGTGGGATTCATATGAGATGCAGAACATCAAAATATAAAATAACTGCCACTAAAGAGGGATATGATTATGGACATTTATTACATATTACTTTACTTTTTTGTATACGGATTTTTAGGCTGGTGCTCTGAGGTGGGATTTGCCGCTTTCAAGGAGCACAGATTTGTGAACAGAGGATTCTTGAACGGCCCTATCTGCCCTATCTATGGTGTGGGAGTCACTATAGTTATCGCATTTCTCACACCCTACAAGGACAACCTGATTATTCTCTATGTTTCTTCCGTCATTCTGGTTACCCTTCTCGAAGGCATTACTGGATGGGCAATGGACAAGATATTCCACAATAAATGGTGGGACTATTCGGAACAGCCTTTTAATATCGGCGGTTATGTATGCCTGATTTTCTCTCTGGTCTGGGGAATCGCCTGCGTGGCCATCATGGATTTTATCCACCCGCTGATCCATAAACTGCTGACTTTTCTTCCCCATACGGCAGGGATTATACTGATTGTGTTGCTGGGAATTGCTATGTTTGCGGATCTCTATGTCACTGCAACCGCAATATTCAAATTTAACAAACGTCTGGCCAGCATGGAAAAAATTGCGGGAGAACTGCACGAGATTTCCAATCAAATCGGTGAAGATATCTATGAAAAAGTAATCTTCGCCATGGAAAAGCAGGAGGTTTCCAAGCAGAAACTGGACGAGGCCGCTGCCGAACTAAGGGAAAACATACAGGAGGCCGCCTCCGGACTGAAAGAAAGAACACAGGAAGCCACTTCCGGATTGCTGGGTAAGACACAGGAGGCCACCTCCGGCTTACGCGAAAAGACACAGGAAGCCGCCGCTGATCTGAAGGAAAAGACCCAGGAAGTCTCCGAAGAAATGCGCAGCCGCATTGCAGAACTTAAAAACCACTACCAGGAACTTGGCAGTAAAACACCGCGTGTCAGCCGCCGTCTTGTAAAAGCATTTCCTAAGATGGAGTCCAGAAGCAGTAAACATCAACTGGAAGAATTGCGAAAAAAGTTTAATCTTAAAAAGAAAAAATAACCTGCTGTGAAAAATAATTCATAACATGGAAATGGCGCTGCCATAGGGAAGGGATTATATTTATGGAGAATAATTGGGAGTTTTTTGAAAATCTGCAGGAACTCATTTTTGTGATAGATATGGAAAACCACACAATGGCCTACATGAATCATAATGCCAGGAATGCCTTTGGCTGCCCCGATCACGAGGAATACCAGAACAGAGAATGCTATGAACTTCTTCAGGGCCTTTCGACACCATGCCCGTTTTGTACGGATTCCGTTCTAGCAATGGGCAGGTTCCATGACTGGGAATACACCAATCCTCTGACTCATATAACTTATATATTAAGAGATACAATGTTCGAACTGAACGAAAAAATATACAGAATTGAGCTCGCCTATGATAAAAACAGCAGGGATATGGAAGAAAGTGAAAGTCAAAGCTTTACTCCTGACACAAAAAAGTTTTGGGATGACAATATAACCCCACTTTCTGATGGCAGCACAGCTTTTCAGACCTTTATCCGTAATAATTATTTTGACGCGGAAGCCTTTTTCCGATCTGTTGCCATACCTGACGCGCCTTATTACCTGTATTTCGGCGATTTACAGAGCAACCTGTATTACATATCAGATAATATGAAAGATGATTTCGGATTCCTGGACAACATTGTTTACAATCTGATTGATGCATGGGGTGAGAAAATCAGCAATGAGCAGGACCGTATTTTATATCACGAAGATCTTCGGCACATCATGGAGCAGAAAAAAGGGGTGCACAGCCTCCGCTACCGGATTACAGACAAAAACGGCATTTCTACATGGGTACACTGCCGCGGTATTGTAAAATGGTCAGGAAATAAAGATACGCCCCTCTTTTTTTCCGGCTGTGTCTCAAGGCTGGACAGCGACTTCTCCCTGGATGCTGTCACCGGTTTTCTGCGTGAGCAGTCTGCACTGAATGACCTGGCGGCACGCATCGGCATAATGGATAGCACTCTGATCGTGGGCTTTGGCCTCAACCATTTTACCTACATCAACGACTCCAAAGGGCGAGCAACCGGCGATATGCTGCTGCGTGCAATTTCAAACTGCCTGCTGGAGAAACTGGGAAGTCTCTTCACCTTCTACCGGCTGGATGGGATCCGCTTTATGGCTGTTTCAAAACAGAATGTGTCATATGACGAAAATGAAGCCGTCGAAAACATCAGGCTCACCATTGAGGAGTGTTATTCCAAACAGAAGCTGTCCACAAAGCAGGCGGCCTCCTTCGGGATTCTGCATTTCCCGGATAACGGCGACACTCCGCAGGAAATTCTTGAAAATACAATGACATTGATCAGCATTGCTAAACTTAATCCTGATCTGAAATACAGTAAATTTTCTTCCGATGTGATAGCAAAACAGAAAGATAAGTCCATCATGGCCCTAAGACTGAGTGAAAATGTAGAAAAAGGCTGCGAGGGCTTCCGGATCGTGGTACAGCCCATAGTCTCCCGCGATACCGGAAAGATCATTGGAGGAGAGACACTGCTTCGCTGGCGCTATCACGGACAGGAAATATCTCCTGTGGTATTTATCCCCTTGCTGGAGGAGACACGCATGATACTTCCCGTGGGGAAATGGGTTTTTGAGCAGGTTGTCTCGCTCTGCAAACAGATCCTGGTCTACCAGCCTGATTTTCTTTTATCCTTTAACGTTAGCTATCTGCAGATACTGGATGATACGTTTCTGCCTTTCATCCGGCAGACCATTGAGGAGAGCGGGCTTTTGCAAGGGCATCTGATGCTGGAACTGACAGAAACCCATTTCGATGAGATGCCTATTCGGCTGCAGGAATTCGTTGCCGAATGCCTGAAAATGGGAATCAAATTCGCATTAGATGACTTTGGGAATGGATTTTCTTCTCTGCAGATGCTTTTTAAATATCCGGTAAATGTCATCAAGCTGGATCGTACATTGATGAATGAGATCACGCATTCTTCGGAGAACCTTGATTTTATAATGAGTATTGTTTACGCCTGCCACCGGTCGAAGAAACAGGTCTGTGTGGAGGGTGTGGAGACAGATGCAGAACTGGAGATTGTACGGCAGACGGACTGCGATATGATACAGGGGTTTTACTTTTATCGGCCTTTAGAGGTTGCGGATCTTTTAAGGATGCTTGAAGAGGGAGGGAAAATATCGGGTGAGGGGCGCTGAGAAAAAGGGGAGTCCGGCTTCTGCAGGGGATGCCTGTGCCGTTGTAATATCCGGCCGCTTGCTGAGAATCAGTAACAGACAAAATATGGGGAATAGAGGTACTTGCCGCAGTTGGCGTGAATGCCGATGCATTCACACCGCCGGCGGATTTGATTTTGTGAATCAAATCCTGCCCTCTATTCCCCATATTTTCTCTGTAACTGATTCTATGCGCGCTCTTAGGATTTTACAACGGCACAGGCATCCCCTGCAGAAGCCGGACTCCCCTTTCTCTCAGCTGGACGCATCAGGGCAGGAGGATTTTCTCGTCCCTTTGGGACTCGCTGGTCTCCTGTTTTTCTTTTTCTGCCTGCTCTTCTTTGTCGAATTTGTCCCAAAGTAATTGGTAGATTATCATGATAATCATTATGATACCTAGTTCTATTAATGCAAATGGACTTTTTAGGAATAGGACGATCCTGCCGACATAGGGGATGTGAAAAACATAGGTGCCTATGATGTCCTGGCGATGGGTTATATAATCGTCTGGCCGTTCGGCCGTTGCTCCCTGGGTCAGATATCGGGTAGAACCGTCTTCCTCGGTTTCTGTTCCACAGTAATAGTGAGTGAAGACGGCATCCTCACCCAGACGGTCTACACGGAAGGAAACGATGTCTCCTTCTTTAGGCTCTTCGTCATCTTTTAGGTTTTTAACAAGCACAGCAGAGCCAGTCGGTATGACTGGCTCCATGCTGTCTGTTAAGATTACAAATGTTTGGTATCCTAAAAATTTATTTATCTTTTCCGGACAAATTTTCATTAAGACTATATATGCAACAAGCATAATTAGTAAAACATTCGGCAATATCTTTAATATTTTTTTCATATACCAATTTATGGCGTAGTAGCTTTAGACAACTCTCCGCTTAGAACAACTGTATATTCACCTGACGTAGCCGCATCTGTAGGAGTAACTTCAACAGTATAGTCCTTTCCTGTCGCAGCCGCTGTCTCATCATTAAATGTAGATTCTGTCACAATTGAATTTCCATCTTTGATTACTGCTTCAACATCATTAACCGGCGTTCCAGTGGTATCCGTTCCCTTATACACAGTCGCTGTAAGGGCTAATGTTGTTTTCGTGCCAGTTGGTACGCCTGTTGCCTTAATATTAATCGGGGCGCTTTTATATACAGGTGCCGTTCCCCATTCAGTATCTGTCTCCGTATACGTAACCGGATCAGTAGGTGCCGCCACTTCTATCTTATTTCTTAGTGTTACTGTTCCTGATGCAGAATCACTCAACTGATCCCACACCGCATAAGACCCCGCCATAGTTACCACGATTGCTCCTGCTGTTAAGAACCCCAGCATTTTCTTTTTACTTAATTGCCATTTCTTCATACCAAATTCCCTCCTAAGGTTTGCTACAATTTTTAACTGACTTCAGTATATACTGGAACAGGAGGTTTGGCTAATGCTTATATCTTATTATCCCGTGATACGTATTGATTATCACGGCAAGGGTTTTTAGTCGGCATAGCAGTCCATGAAGAGTTTCAAAAAGTCCTCGGCCTGCGGGGACAGTATCTCTCTTTTGCGCTTTATCCAGATTAATTTCTGGTATACATCACAGTGATTCAGTAACAGGCTGTTGATCTGGCCTCTTTTTAACTCTTCTACCTGCCATTTGTTCCCAAATATAAAGGATTCGGTTCTTTTTACCATGTTGATGATTGCATGGTAGTTATTCATTTGGATTGTCTTATCAAAATCGCTGACTTGGAGCTTACCGTCTATTGTCATGCTGTTGTTTATATTGGCGAAGAAGTCGAGCGGAAGCCTGACACGGCTGTATGGCAGCAGTTCTTCAGCATCTATGGCAGTCCTCTCATAAAATGGATTCTTTTTCCCTAACTGGACATACAGGGGACCCTCACCGATCTCATGCATTTCCAGCTCTTTTAGTTCGGTCAGCTTGTGGAAAGCGGCTCTCTGCATGTTGTTGATTGTCACGATTCCGATGTCAGCCTTGGTCTGCTCAACCTGGTTCAATACATCTTCGATCGTCGTCTCTATGATATGAATACCGGTTCGTCTGGCGCGAATTGTCTCGTAATACTGGTAGATCATGTCATCCCGCATAATCAATTTGCCGATTGCGATACTTATTCTCGATTCTATGTATTTTTCAGTATTCATCTTAATCTTAGAAATCTCATCGACTTGCTTTAGAATTGATTTGGCATAATAATAGAACCCCTCGCCGAATGTAGTCATCTCCACACCCTTATTTGTTCTGTTCAAAAGCGCTGACCCGAATTCATGCTCCAGATTATGTATCGCCCGGGTCAGGTTCGGCTGCGAGACATACAGGCTGGCTGCAGCCTTACGCATACTCTTCTGCTCCGCTATCTCCACAAAGTATTTTAAATCTTTTATCTCCATTTGTTCCGCCCTCAAAATTGTACTCTTTTCAAGAATTATACCTCATTTGTGCATACAATGATAGCAGAAGAGCCTGAAAAACTTTTCCAGTTTTTGTGTTTTCCCCTCTTCCATGGTAAAATAATATTAAGAATAAAAATCTTTTATCTAAGCAAACCCGGATACGGGAAGGAGGAACCCTTATGTTGCCACAGATACTTGTACAGCTTGAATATCTTGCCAGAATTTTAGGTGCGGCTCTTTGCGGTATGGTCGTGGGATATGAGCGGGAAAATCATTTTAAAACCGCCGGAATCCGTACCCATACAATCGTAGCCCTCGCTTCCGCCGTCATGATGATTATCTCCAAATATGGTTTCAATGATATACTGCCGCTGAATCACATCGGTCTTGACCCCTCCCGTGTGGCAGCAGGCATTGTAACTGCCATCGGTTTTCTCGGCGCAGGCATTATCTTCACCCGCAATGTGACCGTCAGCGGTCTCACAACTGCCGCCGGTATCTGGGCAACCGTAGGAATCGGGATGGCTTTCGGGGCTGGAATGTATGTGCTCGGAGTAATGACGACCATCTGCATTATTATAATCCAGTTCATCCTGCACAAAAATTTCCGCTGGCTCAAAACACTTTCAATCCAGCAGATCACCCTCGAGATCCGGGAAACAGATCATCTCAAAAGCATCCTGAAAGATTCCTTCGCCATCAGAGACCTTAAGATTCTAACGATGAAAGCAACCCGAATAGACGAAGAGACATTGAAACTAAAACTGAACGTGGCATTCCCGGACGATTATACATTCCAGGATGTCATAGACCTGCTCAAAGAAAACCCACAAATCAAATCCGTAGACATCTAGTGGGGGGAGCGAATGTGGTTTTGTTACTTTTGCGGATGGGGGACACGTATGAGGAGGGGAGTCCGGCGCCTGGCGGGGCAATGTCTGCTGGTGAAATGTCCTGACACTTCGCGAAGAAGCTGTAGAAGAAAACGGAACGGGAAGG